>Ga0302323_100002278_pt1 | contig 15587 bp, 16 predicted proteins | sample Fen_T0_3_FD_201950 | JGI IMG/M metagenome (GOLD analysis project Ga0302323, IMG submission 201950) | Peat permafrost microbial communities from Stordalen Mire near Abisko, Sweden - Fen_T0_3 | ecosystem: Environmental > Terrestrial > Soil > Wetlands > Permafrost | place: Sweden: Abisko... | reverse complement strand
CTCTGACGCCCTAGTTCCTGAGATTGGGTCGATCGTCGCAGGCACCGGCGGCGAAAATTTCTGCAATCGCTAACGACTCGCCGGTGTCATCTGTCACATAATTGCAACCAAACTGTTTCAGTCTTGAAGGGTGGCCACGCGATCGTGCTCGGCCGCCTCGTCCCACCGCCACGACGCATTACGAGGATCGACCATGCAAGCACCTCTCACCTTTCGCGCAGCCGCCGTTGTAGCCGTAGCTCTCTTGGGTATCTCCGCTTGCGGTTCGTCCGCTACTAGCACCCCCACCAACAACGACGCCAGCACCACCCCGGGCACGGCCACGGCCAACGGCGCCTTCGAGATCCACTACGTCAGCGGCACGACGAGTGCGTCGTCGTACACGGAGATCGGTGGTTTCATGTACGACGGCCCGGCTGCCGACCTCGTGATTTGGGACAAGAAGAAGACCGACGGCAACTGCTCGCTCTATCAGCCGCGAACGCCCTTCTGCGAATCGTGTGCCACTGGCCTAGTCTGCGTCGACACCAACGTCTGCCGTTCTCAGCCATCGACCCAAAGCGTGGGGACCGTCACGCTGACCGGTTTGAATACCAGCCCGCTCGAACTGACCACGGTTACAGGTAGCACGGGCACGACCTACGTCGGCGCCGACTCGCTGCCAGTCCCTCCGTGTACGACGGGCACGGCGGTTGGGCTCTCGGCCACGGGAAAGGGCGATTATCCGGCCTTCACCATTCAAACCCAGTGCATCGCCCCGCTCGTGGTCACCAATTCGACCTTTGCGCTCGAAAGCGGCAAGGCATTCAACCTGACCTGGACACCCTCGACGGTTGCAGGCGCGAAAGTCAACCTCGAGTTCGACCTGAGCCACCACGGCGGAAGCAAGGGCAAGGTCATCTGCGAGACGTCAGACAGCGGCTCGCTACAGGTGACGAGCACCCTCGTCGATAGCCTGCTTGCGCTCGGTGTGACCGGCTATCCCAAGGTCGACGTGACCCGCGTGATCACGGGGACTACCGCCGTGGGCTCCGGCCAGGCTCAGCTGAAGATCTACTCGGACCAAAGCTACGTGGTCCAGATCGCCAATCTCATCTCGTGCCAGAACGACACCGAGTGCCCGAGCGGCCAAACCTGCCAGGTGCCGGGACAGATGTGTGGCATCTCGTGCTCGACCAACACCGACTGCCCGACGGGCCAGACCTGTCTCAGCACCAAGATTTGCAAGTAGTGCTGATTCGTCCACCACGTCCGTCCAAAAGGGAAGGCTCATGCACCTCCTGCCCCGAGAGCTCTGCTTTTTCGACTACTTCGAGGCTCATGCCGCAAAGACAGTCGAAGGTTGCGAGCTGTTTCTCGACCTGGCTCGGGGTGTAGACGACGTTCCCTCGCTGTGCGCGAAGATCAAAGAAGTGGAAAGCGCCTGTGACAAAGTCACCCACGACACCGTCGCTAGCCTACACAAGGTCTTCATCACCCCCCTCGACCGCAACGACATTCATCGCCTGATCTCGAAGATGGATGACGTGATGGACATGGTCGAGGCTGCGGCGCGCAGCATCGATATCTACGAGCTCCGTCCGGCGTCGCCCGAGTTGACCAAGATGGCAAACACCCTGCTCGCCAGCGCCAAGCTGGTATGGGAGGCGGTCAGGGGGCTGCGGGATTTCAAGCACTCTCAGTCGACGCTGGCAACCTGTGTGGAGATCAACCGCCTCGAGAACGAATCGGACCACCAACTTGCGGACGCCATTGCTCGTCTCATGCGGGAAAACACCGATCCGATCGCGATCATCAAGTGGAAAGAAGTCTTCGAAACGGTCGAGATGGCAACGGACTCGTGCGAAGACGTGGCCAACGTCATCGAAGGGGTGGTGATTGAGAACTCATGAAAGGGCTACTGCAACACCAACGAAGTGGACCAAGGGTGGGCTGCCTCGCTTTGCTTTCGGCACTAGGCTGTTCGTCCTCGGGCACCAAAGCGCAGGTCGATGCGGGGACGCAAATCGGCACCGCCGTCGAAGGCATCTGCGAGGTCGAAGGCATCAACCTGGACGCTGGCGTGGATGACGGCGGCGCGAGCGGCGCTGGGACGACGTCGTTCACCAGCAACAGCGGCAACAGCGTGGTCGTAACTAGTGCGGGCAAGGTGGACTACCTTCGCCGCATCGGTTGCAGCAGGGATTTCGAGTCGCTCTGCTCCGACCCCATCGATGCCACCTTGCCCGGGGCACGTTCCACCAAGGTGGTCTACGACACCGCCCAGACTGGCGGCGCCCTCTATTTTCAGAACAGCGTGCTCTACCAGGTTCACTATGCCTTTGCCTCGACCCACCTGTCGGGCAACGGACTGCCGGTGGTCCCGCAGCTTTCCAGTTTCAACACAACCGAGTATTACACAGCCGGCCGTCGCTTCGTTCTGGGCGCGGTAACCCATTACGAAGATGGCGGCGCGTGGGTGCTCGAGATGGCGCCCTACGACACGGCATCGGCCACCATGATCTCCACGCTTTATCACGCGGTGAAGGACGCCGGATTCTTCGGTCCCGCCTTGGCCTTCCACCCCACCTCGGACGCCATCACTGCCACCGCCAAGAAGCTACCAAGCGATATCCCCATCGTCACCACGGATCAGCTCTACGCCAAGATCGACTACCAGCCGCTCAATATTTCCAAGGCTATCGGCAAGCTAACGTTCACCACGGCGGATGCACTCGACTCGGGGTTGTATCTTCCCTACGAATCGATCGTGGTCTTGGATGAAGCGCCCAACGACATCTCGGTCGTCATGGGCATCATCACGCAGGAGTTCCAGACACCTCTTTCACACCTCAACGTGCTTTCGCGCAACCGGCAGACGCCCAACATGGGGCTACGCAACGCCCTCACCAACGCGACGCTGCTCTCGTTCAAGGACAAGCTGATCGAGTTGAGCGTGGGAGCGCTGGAATGGAACATTCGCGAAGTCACGGAAGAAGAAGCGAAGGTCTTCTGGGCGTCTAAGAAACCGACCCCAGTCGTGCTGCCGGACTACAACCTCAAGTACCGGGACATTCTCGATATCCAGGACGTGACGCCCGAGAGCAGCGATCGATCGCTGCGCGACTCTATCAAAGAGGCCGTTCGTGCCTGGGGCGGCAAGGCGGCTCAATACTCGATCCTGGCCAAGACCGATGGCGTGCCCACCAAGAAGGCATTCGGGATTCCGTGTTACTACTACTACCAGTTCATGCAGACGAACGGCTATTTCGATCGAGTCGACAAACTCCTACAGGATCCCAACTTCGTTGCTGATTCTGCCGTGAGGTACGCCGCACTTGCTGCGATGCGAACGGACATGGAATCCGGGACCCTCGATAGCACTTTGGAAGCTCAGTTGAAGGCCAAGCTGGCCACGCCGGACTTCGCCAGCTTCACCAAAATTCGTTTTCGGACAAGTACGAACAGCGAGGACTTGGAAGGCTTCCCGTGCGCAGGTTGCTATGAATCGCACACCGGCAATCCCAACAATTGGGAGACGATTCGCAATGCTATCCGGCTTGCTTACGCCAGCGCATGGCTTTTCAGAACTTTCGAAGAGCGAACCTTCTATGGCGTTGACCACAAGTCGGTTTCCATGGCGCTTTTGGTGCATGAAGGGTTTGCCGACGAGGAGGCCAATGGCGTAGCGATCACGGCCAACATCTTCGATGCCACGGGCGTGGACCCTGCCTTCTACATCAATGTCCAGCAGGGCGGCACTGCCGAGGTCGTCCACCCGCCCAAGGGCGTGCAGAGCGATCAGATCCTCTATTACTTCAATTCGCCCAACCAGCCCATTTCGTACCAGGCGCATTCCAATTTGATTCCTGTCGGGACCACCGTTCTGACCAAGTACCAGATTTACACCCTGGGTACCGCGCTGGCCGCCATCCACGAACGATTCTCGCCCGCCTACGGCCCTGCCATGGGCAACAATGGCTGGTACGCCATGGACGTGGAATTCAAGTTCGACAACGAAGCGGCGCCCGCCGAATTGGCGCAACTCTACGTGAAACAAGCAAGGCCCTACCCCAAATCGGGAGATTCCGAGTGACAAGCACAACCTTTTCGGGGATTCGACTCCTCTGCCTCACGCTGCTCACGGGTTTGGCGGCGAGCTGTGTCTCGCCATCCACCTCGCCCGTTCGTTTGAACGAAGTGTTGCCGTCCAACAGCAACAATTGTCCCGACGAAGTAGGTGAGCGCAACGACTGGGTCGAGCTTTACAACACCAGCGACGACAGCATCGACCTCGGCGGCTATTCGCTGACCGACGACACCGCGAGCCCACGCAAGAGCGTGATCGCCAGCGGCGTGACCATCGAGGCCCGCAGCGCCCTGCTCTTCTGGGCCGACGGCACATCTGATCAGGGTACTACCCATCTGACCTTCAAGCTCAAATCAAAGGCCGAAGAGGTGGTTCTCTACGATACCGAGTCCAGACAGGTCGATCTGTTCCGCTGGACCGATGCTTATTCGGACATCTCGTTCGCCCGGGTTCCCGACGGCACGGGTGAATGGGTTCGCTGTGCGAAACCAACTTGCGGCGACGTGAACAGCACGGCCTGCGGTAGCTGAATGATGACGTCCCTCAACCCGCGTTCTCTCGGCGAGATCGCCGCGGTCCAAGTAGCTCCGATCGAAATTCCCGACCGCTACGAGCTCAAGTACCTGATCTCGGAATCGCAGGTCGCGGCAGTTCGCCGGGCCATCGCCCCCTACTGCGTGCTCGACCCGTACTGCGAAAGTCTGCCCGGACATGAATATGGCATCCAGAGTCTCTACCTCGATACGCCCAACCGGGATCTGTTCCGCATCTCGCGCGAACGACAGGCGAGCCGATGGAAAGCGCGGGTCCGTCACTACGACGGGTCGGACCGCGTGTTCCTCGAAATCAAAAACAAGGACCACGACCTCATCAAGAAGCAGCGGGCCCGCATCCCCGCCGAGGGCTGGGCCGAGCGCATCCATCGCCTTCCTGGCCCTGACGCCAGCGCAGCCGAGCGCATGTTCTGTCAGCGTCTCGAACGCTACGACCTCGTGCCCATGCTGATGGTGCGCTATCTGCGCGAGGCGTGGCTTAGTACCGTCGACAGCTACGCACGGGTTACCTTCGACCGTCGCGTGGTTTCCCAACCCTGGGACGAGTGGTCGCTGGATGTCGACGAGGTCAACTGGCTGGCTCTCGACAGTTCCCGCTCGATGTTGACGGTGCCCCAAGGCGTCGTTCTCGAGCTCAAATGCCTGACCGCGGTTCCGCGCTGGCTTTCAGACGTGGTTCACGGCGTCGGCCTGGTCCGCGCCCGCTATTCGAAATACTGCAAGGGTGTCGAACGTCACTTCGCGCGCGACACGTTGCTCGGTGTGCTCAACCAAACCTGAGGCTCTTCATGTCCGACATTTTGTACCAAAGTCCCGATATCGTCCTGTGGCAAGCCGCGCTCGTCGCCATCCTGGTCTCGTACGTCATCTCGCAAACGGTTGCGTTCGCGTACATGCTGACCCACCAAGGAATATCCTATTCGCGCTCCTTCGTCGTCTCGCTGGTTGCCGCCGGTCTGGTCAGCACCGTGTTGATGCTCGCTATAGGCAACAACTTGGCCCGCGGCATCGGCATCGTAGGGACCTTAGCCTTGATTCGGTTCCGCATGCAGCTGCATGACCCGCTAGACATGATCTTCGTCTTTGCCTCCTTCGCGGGCGGCGTCGCAGCGGGAACGGGCAACTTCGCCACCGGTGGTATCGGCACGGCGGCGTTCCTTCTCGTCGTTGGCACGCTCCAGGTGACGGGCTTCGGCTCGCGCCATCGCCACGACGGGGTCCTACGGGTTCAACTACCGCCCAACGAGGAATCGGAAGATGCTCTGCTCACTTCACTGAAGACCTATTGTCGACAGTTCGCGGCCATTACGGTGCGCGAAGTGGCGCAAGGCCGTGAGATGGAGCGGGTCTACCAGATCACGATGCGCAGCCCCGGCAAGGAAGCCATGCTGGTGAAATCAGTCTCTACCATCAAGGGCGCGCGCGCGGTTTCGATCGCCATGCAGGAGGCGACCCATGAAATCTAACTTCCTCGCGACCCGGCCTGGCTTGCGCCGAGTCCTGCCCTGGGCCTTGTGGGGACTGGCGCTGGTAACTGTCATTCCGCTCGCCATGTCCCAGGCGGGCGTTGGCTCGTCGCCAGCCACGATCGAGGCCCGCGTCGCCACGCTGGCGCCGATTCGCACTGGGCATCGACTGCGGGTCAGCAAGATCCTGGTCAAGCCAGGCCAGCACGTGAAGACCGGCGATCTCTTGGTGCAAATGGACACCAGCGAGGTCGACGCAGACCTGGCCGTCGCCCACGCGAAGCTGGCCTACGTCGAAATCACGGCTGGCTGGCAACAGATCCGCATGCTGGACGATCGCGCCCGCACCTCGCACGAGCTGTCGACGACCGCCGAGCGGACGGCCCTCGACGTCGCGCGCATCGTTGCCGAGGCCGAGCGCGACCGATCCGAGCTGGCACAACTGGACATCAACCTGGCCGCCGAACAGAACCTGGTCGGTGACCAGCTCGTCAATGCTGATCGTCTGAAGGCCATGAAGCTGCAACGGGCTGCTTTAGCGAAGAAAGTCGACGAATACAAACTCGCCGTCAACCAGGCTCGCAAGAGCGCGAGCGGCTCGACCCGTCGCCTCGGCGAGTTTTCCAAGGGCGCCAAGAACGGCAAGACCGGCAAGAATGCCAAGGACGCCAAAGACACCAAAGAAGCGGTGCCGGCGATCGAAGCCACCCTAGAGGCCGACGCGCGCGCCGCCGCGGGCGAATTGCAGCGGCGGGAAATCGCACGACTGGAGCTGCTACGCAAGTCGCACGAAATCCGCTCGCCCTTGGAAGGTCGGGTGGGCGAGATCCTGGTGCAGGTGGGCGATCTTTCCGCCGATCCCGGCACACCGGTGATCACAGTGGTCGAGGAACAGTCGCGGGTCGCCATCGCCTACCTGGCGCAGAGAGATGCGCAAAAGATCCGCGTGGGCGACAGCGTTCGTCTGGTACCGCGCGATCTCAGTGGCCCCCATCTTACGGGCCACGTAACCGCCCTCGCGCCCAACATCACCGAAATTCCTCAGCGCTTCCGTCGTGTACCCACGGTCCACGAGTTCGGCCGGAACATCTATATTCAGCTCGACGCTGCAGCGAATTTGCCCGGCCAAGCTTTCGATGCGGTCTTTCGCCATGACGGCGGAGGCCAGACATGACACCTGCCCTCGCCTTGATGTTGATGGCGGGGGCCAGTGGCGCAGCCTCACCCCTCACCGAGACCGAGGCTGTCGCAACGGCTTTGCGCAACAGCCCCCAAGTGAAGTTCCGCGGTCACTTCGTCGACGAGGCCAAGGCGCTGACGGACGTGGGGTTGACCTGGAACAACCCGCATCTGCGGATAGGGGGGCTGCGCTACGACGAGCTGGTCGACCCCGCTATCGATCGTCGCAGCTATGGCGAGCACCCTTTCTACCACACCTCGGTCGCCCTTCGCTGGAGCCCGCCGGGCCTGGGCGAACGTGGGGCCCGCAGGGCGGAAGGACTGGCCAACGAGGCCAGCGCAACCATGGAGCTGACCGTCGCCCGTCGTGACACCATTGCACTGGTCCGCAGACTGCACGCACAAATCCTGAACTTCGACGACCAACTTGCCCTCGCCCGTGAGGTAACCGAGCAACGTGCGAAGCTGCGTGCTTTGGTCAAGAGCCGGCTCCAGCAGCAAGCCGCCACGTTGCTCGATCAAAGCCTGACCGAGGTCGATTACCTGGACGCCCGGACCGAGCTAGCCGAGATCGAAGTGCGACGTCGAGCAGCCTACGACGAGTTGCTGGTGAAACTCGGCTTGCCTGCTGGGGAAGACGTACAGCTGGTGGCTTCGAGCCAGGACACCTGCATGGCCCCGGAACCGGTGGCGACCTTGACCACGCGCGCGCACGCAGCCAATCCACGCCTGCATCTGCTCGAGGCGCAGGACCGAGCCGTAGAGGCCGAGCGGACGCGACGTTGGCTGGACCTGGTTCCGTGGGTGGACTACCTCCAGGTTGGCTACGGTCTGGCCGGCGACAACAGTCCAAGCTACATCGCCTTTCAGTTCCAACTCACCTTGCCGCTCTTCGACTGGAAGGGGCCGCACCGCCGGGCCTTGACGGCGCGCCACGAGGCCCTCGCCGAGCGCGTTCAGGCGGAAGACCGCATGCTGTCCGACCTGGTGTTGCGCGCCGCCGCCGCACAAACCGAGCAAGCGGGTCTGGTGGAGCGCTACCGTGAGGCCGCCACAGTCGTGGAAGGGGGCCTGACCCACTTGCGCGCGGCGCTCGAACAGGGTCGGGTCACCAATCTCTTCGAGGTGGTCCAACTGCAAACGCGGCTGCTCGCCACCAAACGGTCCTACCTGCGGGCCACCCTCGAGTGCAAGCTCCAGAAGATCGAGCTCGACCGAATCACGAGCACGGGGCTCGAAAACTGATCGGGCCGCGCCAAGCACTACGGCTTGGCCTTGGCCGCTGTTGGGAGCGGAACTTCGGTCCACTTGGGCGCTTGGTCGTCGCAGTCGAAAACCACTGCTAGCGAGCGACCACTTGGAGAAAGGGTTACGCCTTCCGGCTTGAGCTTCGGAAAACGACCGAGCAAGACGGGCGGCGTTTGGCCAACGGGGACAGGCAGGTGCCAAAGTGCCCCGCCGTGGTCCTTGGGGCCACCCTTGGGGGCATTGGCCGAAAGAATCAGCGATCCATCGGGAAGAAAGGTCATATCGGAGATGCCTTGGCATACCTGGATGTCCTTGCCATCCACGCACAGCCTGACAGTGGCGAATCGATGGACCGCATTCGCGCCAAGCCGGCCGGCGCGCAAAGCCCCCAGCGGATTCGCGACACGCACGATTGCGGCTTCGCCCCGAGCCGTCAGCGGCGACTTGAAGCCGATAAAGAGCGCGCCGTCGTGGTAGGTGATGGCCTCGATGTCGAGGCGTCCATCGGGTGGCAGCCCCGCCAGCGCAAGCAGCGATTCGGCGCCCGTGACCTGGGTCAGATCCATGCTTGCCAGCACCCGGAGCGCGCCCTTGTCCTCTTTGAGGTGCAAGAGCTGGCGTCGGTCGGCGGTGGTCTTGTTTTCGCGGTTGGGCGAATGCGAGGTAGCCAAGAAGTAGCTGCCGTCGGGGCCAGCACAGATGGATTCCGCGTCGTTGATGGCTTTCACGCCGCGGACGGGGATCGGCGTCTTGTCGAGAATCCCATCTTGAGTCAAGCCGAGCAGCAGGGGTTGGTGGTTGGTGCCCTTGCCGCGAAGACCCGAGTCGTCCGTCACTAGCAAATAGCGGCGCAGGGATGGGCTCCAAACCACGCCCGACAACTCCGGATTGGACGTGACAGCCGCCAGCTCGCTGGGAACGGCGATCGTCCGGATCTCGGGGTCGGCGGCCAAGGCAAACCCGCCAAACAACAAGGTCATCGGGAGAATTGCCTTCCACATTTGCCCCATTCTAGTGCTTCCTTGCCATGGAGCACAGACCAGTGTTAGCCATGACGCAAGCTGGACAACAGGCTGACTGCCGCAACGCAACGACGCCCCATCCCGAACAGGCCTCTAGCAATCGTTCGGGCCGGCGCGGTGTCAGGTACACTAGAAGACAAGGCCTGCGGTGACGGACAAGCACGACAAGAACGTTCTTTTCTTCCCTGGTGAGATTGGGGAACGAGCGTTGCGTGCCAGGCTTGTCGCTGGCGAGGACGCCGCCTACCGGGAGTGCTATCAGCAGTATGCATCGAGGCTGATGCGCCTTTTGACCGGGATCCTGCGCAACAAGGCGCGCGCAGAGGAGGTGCTGCAGGAGACCTTCGTGGCGGCCTTTCGCAGCGTCAATGGTTTTCGTGGCGACGTGAGCCTTTCGACTTGGCTCGCCCGCATCGCCACCAACCGGGCGTACAACACCATCCGAGACGATGCCCGCGCCAAGCGGACCGCCCCGCCGCCCGGCGACGAGCCAACCTCGCGATTCGAACCGCACGTCGAAGGAAGGGACCTCGCTCGCAAGGTCCTCGCCATTCTGGACCGCATGGATCCGCCGAAGAAGCTCGCCCTGCTCTTGCAAGCCGAGGGTTACACCGTCGCCGAAATCGCCGAGGTCTCGGGCGAGCCACGCGGAACGATCTTGGCGCGCTTGTCGCGCAGTCGCGCCGAACTGTCGCTGCGAATGATCGAGGCGGGGCTGGTCGTGGAAGCAATTCCGACCAGCGTGGAGGAACGGACATGAACGACTGTCTTTCTTTTCGCGAACGCTACTTCGCCCCGACATTGGCTAGCCCGCCCGATTCGGCGTGGCTCGACCACCTGCGGACTTGCTTGGAATGCCGCCAGACCTACCGGGCCTTGCCACAGGTCGATTGCGCGCTGTCGGAAATCGCGCGCCTGCCGGTCGAGATTCCCACGTTCGACCAAATCGCCGAACCGGTGGCAGGCGCAGCGCGAAGCCAGCGGCGGCGCCGTGCGGTTCGTCGATCGGCACCCTTCTTCTATACGGCGCTTGGAACGGCCGCGCTGGCCGCCGGTCTGATTGCGATCGTGTGGAGTGGACAGCCCCGCCAGCATGCACCCAAGCTGCTTTCGCCGGGCGAGGAGCTCCAAACCACTGCCGAACCGAAGTCGGCCGTTCTCGACAACGGCGTGCATATCCGGCTCGATGAAGGCTCGCTCAAGCTGGCGCCTTCCACCAAGGAAGGCCAGGCGCTGATCTTGCCGTCGGGGCGCGTCTTCGTCGAGGTACCCAAGCTGGCGCCTGGACGAACGCTGTCGGTGCGCACGCCCGATGCCGAGGTACGCGTGCACGGGACCCGCTTTCAGGTGATTCGAACCAACAAAGAGACCCAAGTCCGCGTCACCGAGGGCGTGGTGGAAGTGCGGCCCGAGGGAACCGGGCGAAAGGTGGAAACGGTCAAGGCAGGAGAATCGGCGACCGTCCTTTCTGCAGAGACGTACCGTCAAAGTTTGCGCGACTCGACGCTGGAAGCTTTGGAAGATGCCGACTACGACACCGCGGAAAAGCAGCTCGGCCAGCTTTTGGGGACAAGCCCAACGGTCGCCCAGCAGGCAGAAGCCCAGGCGCTGCTCGCTTGGTCGTTTTCCGGGCGTGGCAAGCGCCGCGAGGCCATGGACCTCTACCGCCATGCGCTTGCGCTCTTGCCCGAGGGACAGCGCCCTTTGTGGGCGGAGAATGCTTGCGCCGAGTTGGCAATCCTGGTGCAACGAACGAGTCCGAAAGAAAGCGCGGGCACGTGGGGCGAATGCTTGCGTCGTTTTCCAGACGGCGTGCATGCCGCTGTAGCCAGAACCCGGGTACACTCCAGTAGATGAACGGAGCGAGCGCGGCGATGCTGGTTGTGCTTGGGCTCTCCGCTCCACCCCGCACGCCGGATCTGCAAGTCGAAGTCATCACGGCGGCGGGCGCGGCACTGCCCGAGTTGGCCGAAGCCGTTGCCCGCGCCTTGGTGGTTGGCGGCGCTCGCGTCGTGTTGAGAGGTCCGACCAGCGGACCGTGCGAGAGCTGCGGGGAGGTCAGGGTCATCGAGATGAAGCCCGGGATGTGCCGGGTCGAAGTACGCCACGAACAGTACGCGGCCGCGACCACCCTGCACTTGCCGCTCGCAAGCTCGCTGTTCGATCAAGCGCGCGCCATCGCCATTCAAGCCCATTTGCTGATGCCATGGCAAGCCGCCGCCAGGAGTAAGACGAAGGAAGCCGCCGGCCCATTGGCCCGCAGCCCCGCGGCTCGCACAAAACACGACCACCGTGCACGCCCCCACGCTCTGCCAATTGCGACGAGCAAAGCCGAGCCATCCGTTTCGCTCGTGCCGGGAAACGCCCCGACCACCGATGTGCCGCCGGCCCTGGTCCCGCTACCAACGCCGCCACGCGCCGAGGCTGAACGATTGGGGTCGGTAGTCGAAGTCCAGCCGAGGGTCGTCCCACCTAGCCGCGTTGATTCGAAACCGTTGGGCGGTACTGGCGAAAGTGCGCTGCTGGCTCGCAGTGCCACGAGGCGAGACGAGTCCAGCCCAGCCGGCCGGTACGCGGGCACACGCGAGAGTCGCGCCCGGACGGCAGTAGCCCAGTCCCCCGACGAGGCAAGGGTCTTACCGGCAGAGGGGCTCGTGACACCCCGTACGGCGGCGCCCAAACCTCAATGGCCCTGGATTCCAACGGCCATTGGCGCAAGTGCTGCTGGTGCTGCTGCCGTCTGCGCCGTGGTGGCGCGCGGCCACTACAACGCGCTTTCGGATCAAAGCCAGACCTACGACAGTGCCCGGGCACACAAATCGGCGGGTGAGCATTGGCAGACCGCCAGTTGGGTTCTGTCAGGCGCCGCGGTGGTTGGGGTGGCCACCGGCATCGTCGGGTTTGCCAGGCGCTCGTCGGGCGGTTCGTCGACGGCCACCACGGCCTCGCCGGTCCCAGGCGGCGGCATCATCACCGTTGCGGGGAATTTTCCATGACGCGCAATGCATGCGCGCGGCGGACGAGCAGCCCTGCCCGTGTGAAACTGGCCTGGAAACTCCGCGCCACGGTGGGCGTTCTGTTGGCAGTGCTGGGACTTTGGCGAGCTTGCGACTTCGACTCGGCCTTGGACAGCTATTGCGCGAAGAATCCCCGGTGTGGTGCAAACGATGCCGCCGCGAGGCCTGAAGCGGGACCGGGCCCGGGGACGGATGCGCCGGCGGACCTTGGGGCAAACCCGGCATCAGGAGATGCCGGACCCAACGGCCAGTCCAACATCCGCCCACCTAGGAGCTGCCTGTCGGTTAACGACTGCGGTCCCAACGAAATCTGTTCTCCGACGGGGCAGGTGTGTATGACGGTCTGCCAGACCGCGAGCGACTGCCTGCCGTGGCTCGATACTTGTGACACCCTTCCCGACCTTAGCGGAGGGTCCACGCAAAAGGTGTGTATGTGCTCTGCCTCGGAGGTCTGCGACAGCTTCGCGAGGGGCTTCCGCTGCAATTCGCCGGACAAGCTATGCGAGCGCCTTTGCTTCTTGGATCAGGACTGCGCGGGTTTCAGGCAACCACGCGTGTGCGACCGACTGTCAGGCGTCTGCCGATCCTGCCTCAGCAATACGAACTGCCCCTTTCCGACCCAACCGCGCTGCGACTTGGTCAACTTTCGATGCACTGGCTGCGTCAGCAACAGCGACTGTAGCGGTCGCCCCGACGGCCTTTCTCAATGCAGCCTCACGGGCAGCTGCGTGCCGCCGTTTTGATCGCCCTAGTTTCTAGGCTAGGAGCCTGGTGTTGAACGGCTCCCGTCGCCTGTCGGGCTGCGGGCCCCGCCTCCTTCGTCGCTCGTCGGTTGAATACGTCGAGTATTCGCCCGCCTCGCGCCTCGCGGCCGGGGCTCCTCGCTCCGCCAGGACTCGGTCCGCCGCTTGACACCAGCCCCCCAGGACTTTCATCGCCCCAGACCTGGGAAGGGCCGCTGGCGTCCTGGAGAGGCACACGGGGCCACTTGTAACGAAGACGTCGCACGGCAGACGACGTTCTGTCTCACGCGACCACCAAGCTCGGGGCATGAATACTGGAACAGCGATCAAGAGGGCGACCGCTTGGCTGCGAAGCGGCCAGATGCCAAGTAGCGACTGCTGGGTTGACGGATGCGACGTCAAGCCCACGATCCTGGTGGCCGGGGGTCAGTCCAGGGCGGTTCACATGTGCGCCTACCACGCCATCGCCTGGAGCGAGTCGAGCCTGTGCCGAGACGTCGCCCAGCACAACAGCGGTGCGAGTCTGAGCGCTCTCTCTGCCTGGATGGGCGGTGGCGCCGACGAAACGGCGTAGTCAAAACGTGGCCGAAACTCTTCTGACGGGCGGAACTAGTTCCGCCCGTCAGAAGATCGGTCATGTTTCGGCCGCTGAGGCGCCGGGCCGGCAAGGCGCGACGAGGGCGCAGACTCGACGTCTGTAAGCGAGGCGCAACGCAGCCGGCCGGAATGGAGCGCGTGGGGATCGGGCGGGCTCAGCCCGCCGAGCCTCATCCCGGGAGGGTCTGGGAACCCACGAAGGGTTCCCAGTTCGTTCGCCGGACCAAACATCAAACATGGCCGAAATTCTGACGGGTGGAACTAGGACGCCTTGAGTTCGCGCGTAGCGGGAAACGAATTGACCGGCAGCATCACTCGAACCGGTGGATGCTCGTGGCTGTCACGGATCTTGGCCACCCATTGGATGGCCGCACCCGACGTGGGCGGCATGATCACCGTAGCGGTCATACGTCCTTCACGGACCAGCCGCTGACCGAAGCTTTCCGAACCATCGCAGCCGGTCAACAGGGCCTTGTTCAGCGGCAGATCCCTGCTGGAGGCGGCGTCACGCAGGGCTTGCCTGATGCCCAAGGCCATTTCATCGTTGTGGGCGATGAACATATCCGGCAGTTCCGCCGCTGTCGTGGTAGAGAGCCAGCGCTCCACGGACATGCGAGCCCGCTCGCTGGTCCAGTCTGCGTTCAGCTCGATGATGCCGAAGTCGGGAGCCAGAATTTCTTTGAGGCCCTGCAGGCGTTGCTGGGCCATCTCGGTGTTCATCGGGCCGGTTACGCAAAGGACCTTGCCGCGCGCCCCAACCAAGGCACGCACCTGTTGGCCCTGCGTACGGCCAATCTCAATCTGATCAGGCGTCACCACGAACAACGCACGATCCTTGTACTGAGCGCGGATTTGGTCGACGAAGTGACCCTCGTTGAGAAGCCCGAACGCCAACCCGGCTTCGGCCGTCTCTCGCACGGCTGACGCCAGCTCCGCATCGCGGACGCTGGATACGAGGATGGCCACCAGCTGGTTGGTGGAAGCTGCGGCGATTGCTGCCCTGATCTGGGCTACCTGTTTGCTGGCATCGTTCTGGGCCGACTCGACCAGAATCTCGAAGCCGTACCGTTTGGCTTCGCGAGCTGCCAGCTCCTTCAGCTGCTGTTGGTAATTGTTTTCATTCGCGCGGAGAAACAGCCCAATGGTACTTCCTGGCATCGCTCCATTGTCGCACGAAAGACACAAAACCAAGTAGCCCGGACGGGCGAAGCGCAGACGATCTGCAGCCCCGAGGTGCGGCGCCGCTTCCCTAGACCATGGAATTCCATTTATTACCGAAATCCATCTCGGGCGTCACGGTCCAACCCGCCACGTCATCGCACAACGAAGGGCCCCCATGACTCATCGAAACCTATCTGTTGTTCTGGCACTGATCTCGCTGGGAGCCGCCTGTGGCGGCCAGTCAGGACCGGGCACAGGAGCGACGGGTGGCGCTAGCATTACTGGCGGAACCACGACCCATGGCACCGGCGGAGCCGGCGGCACGACGAACGGGACCGGCGGCAGTGGCGGCCACATGGTTCCAAGTAACGCTGGCACCTATATTTGGGAGTTCTTCAGCTCGTTCAACTAGATTCGACTCCCGTCGCGCAATCGCGCACATGCGTCGCAGACCATCGTTGCTCGTCGGTCACCTACATTGGGTATTATCACTCCTCGCGCCACGGTCCGCTCGCACCACCGCGATTTCAC
>Ga0302323_100002277_pt1 | contig 15587 bp, 14 predicted proteins | sample Fen_T0_3_FD_201950 | JGI IMG/M metagenome (GOLD analysis project Ga0302323, IMG submission 201950) | Peat permafrost microbial communities from Stordalen Mire near Abisko, Sweden - Fen_T0_3 | ecosystem: Environmental > Terrestrial > Soil > Wetlands > Permafrost | place: Sweden: Abisko... | reverse complement strand
TGACGTTGATTCGATAGAAGAGGTCCTCACGGAAGAGCCCAGCCTTGATGCGCTCCTGAAGGTTGCGGTGGGTAGCGGAAATAATGCGAACATCGACCCGCACCGGGGTATTGGTCCCAAGTGGTTCGACCGTTCCCTCTTGCAGGACGCGCAATAGCTTCGCCTGGGCTGGCAGTGGCAGCTCGGCAACCTCGTCGAGCAACAGTGTTCCACCGTCCGCCGCTTTGAATCGTCCATCGCGCTTGCGAAGCGCTCCCGTGAAAGCCCCTCGTTCATGACCGAACAGCTCGGCTTCGACCAAGTTCTCGGCCAGTGCACCGCAGTTGACGGCGACGAAGGGCCTTGGGTGGCGGGCGCTTTGTTCGTGGACCATGCGCGCCACGACTTCCTTGCCAGTGCCGCTCTCCCCGGTAATCAAGGTGGGCGCGTCGCTCTGTGCGACCATCGTGACCATCTCTTGGATTCGGCGAATCGCCGGGGCCTGCCCCACAAGGGAGCTCGATGAGGCGCGGTCGCCCAAGGCCGTACGAGCGGTATCAAGCTCCCGACGCAGACTGCGGACCTCGTCGATGCGACGGACCTGAAGCAAGAGCTCGTCCATGTCGAACGGCTTGGTCAGGTAATCGTAGGCCCCTTCCTTCAGGGCTGAGACCGCCTGGCTAACATCAGAATACGCAGTCATTAGAATGACGTCGGTACCGGGCGCTTCCTTTCGAATCTTACGGAAGAGGGTCAGCCCGTCCATCTGCGGAAGGCGAACGTCGCAGATCACGACGTCGAACATGCGACGACTAACGTGCTCTGACCCGACGGCGCCGTCGTCTGCCGTCTGAACGTGATGGCCCCGCTCTACCAGTTGCTCTTCGAGAACCTCCCGAAGGCCTTGCTCGTCATCGACCAGAAGAATGTCTAGCATGTAGCTCTCCCCAGCGGGGCCGTTACCATTGGGTAACCCGGCCCCTTCAAATTGTTACGGCTCCGAAGCGTTTATTTCTCCGCCGAGCAGCAACGCTCCGGGATGTCTGCTCTCTCGTGTGTCACAGGCCCCGGACCTCTGCGAAAACGGTGCCGTCTTTCTTACGACGTCGTCGTTCTAGCCAACCCGCCATGCGAATCGTTCAACAGAGCGATGGCTTGGTGGCTCAACACTTGTTCCGGAAACAACGAGGTCGTAAGCAGATAGCGCGCAGAACCGTCGAGCCTCTCCCAGCTCCTATCGTAACGCCTGATGCCGTGGATTTCGACGCTCTGGAGAAGGCGCCTGGCCAATCGGAAAGCTGCCGTGGCAAGCATGGATGTGAGCAGCGCAAACATACGTCCCCAAAATCCGACGCGCACGGAAGACGCGCCACCCCGGCTGGAAACCTCCACGGCCAATCGTGCCGCTCTCCGGTGGTGGGACTCGAGACATTCCTGCATCTCGGCTCTGCCGTCCGCCGCTTCGGGGACTCGTCGTAGAACCCTTTGGTAACACTTGGCCGCTGACCGTTCACCATTCAGAAGCGCGTTCAGGGTCGACACAGTGCGATCGTGCATTGGTTCACCTCTGTCACCGAACCTCGACTTCAAGGCCCGTGCTCAGCAGTGGACTGCCAGAATTATGCCGAGCCTTGGCCACATCAGGTCTGCCCTAGCGCACAAGCAACGCTGGCCCGGCATGTGCAGTGCCCGCCCGACAGCAACGACGAGCTAGTGTCGTCATTCCGAAGAAAGGCAAAGGTCGAATATGGAAAAGCAGCCATTCGCCTCGAACGATAGAACCTCCGAGGTTCCTACCCAATCATTTGAGTGGGAGATCGATCCAGTCTGTGGTATGGAGGTCGAACGGACCGACCAGGAGACGGAACATTGGGAGAAGAGCGGAAAGGCGTTCTACTTCTGTTCGTCGGACTGTCGCCAACAGTTCGAAGCGGCGCCGTCGGATTATGGTGTCTAGGATGCCGACGGTGTTGAGGTGATTGAGAGTCGCGAGCAGGGGGCAACCCTGTGACAAATGGGCAGTCCGTGGTTTCGCCAGCCCCACGTCGGGGACAGATCAGTCTGCGGACCGTGGCAACGGTCGGCCTTGGTGTGCTGGGACTCCTGGCAGTCATCGAGGGTCTGACCCGTTCCACGTTCGCAATCTCGCTGACGCTGGCTGCCTTACTGCTCGCGCTCGCGCTCGATCATGGCGTGCAGGTTCTCCTCCGTCGCAACATCCGTCGTTCTGTTGCGATTGTCATCGTGGTGACACTTCTGTTGGCGTTCCTGGTGGGTATCGGATACATACTCATTCCGCCTGCAGTTACGCAAGGTAAGGGGCTTGTCGGTCACCTGCCCAGTTACCTCGGCGAGATTCACGGAAGTGCATGGTTTCGCCGGCTCGACGGCCGGCTGAGCTTGTCAGAGCGCCTGCAAGACCTCGAGGCGGGTTCTGGTGGCGTGCTCAGCGGTGCCGCAAAGCCCGTCATCAGCGCCGTTGGAGGAATCGTAACCTCAGTCGTCGCGCTGGTGACCATCTTGGTCCTCGCGGTGTTCATGGTTATCTTCGGCGGTCCCTTGATTCGAAGGATGCTCGAGGAACTGGTGGTGGTGCGACGGGATGTTTACGAAACTGTTTTGGACAAGATCTACGTCTCGATTGGCGGCTACCTCGCAGGCTTGTCGCTGATTTGTGGAATCAATGCCACCCTCACAACCACGTTTCTGGCAATTGACAAGGTTCCGTTCTTTCTACCCCTGGGAATCGTCAGTGGCCTTTCGAGCATGATCCCGTATGTCGGGCCATTTGTTAGCGCGAGCGGGATTTGCCTGCTCGCGTTTGCCACGGGCGGGGCGTGGCATGGATTGGCTGCTGTGATCTATTTCCTCGTCTACGGACAACTGGAAGGCAATGTACTGGCGCCACTGATCTTCCGACGGACGATTCGCGTGAATCCATTGATCGTCACGCTCTCGGTACTGTTTCTGGGGGAGATTGCGGGCATAGCGGGCGCCGTGGTTGCAGTTCCAGCCGTGGCTGTCGTGCAGATCATCGTGAAAGAGGTCCTGCTGTTCCGTCGACAGCGACCCGTGCTTCGGTAGTTATCGTGGACCCTGCGCATTCGAAGGGTTCAAAGAGACCTCTCCTAGAGCCAGGTCGCTCCTGCTGGAAGGTCGTGTCCGCATCACGCATTGCGATTATACACGACGCGGCGACGACCTTCGCCGCGATGGCGTCGGCCATGCTCGCTGCTCGGAAGAGCATATTCATTGTTGGTTGGGATCTCGACAGTCGAACAGTGTTACGACAACGGGGGGTTGGTGCAGATGAAACGCGCCTCTTGCCACTCCTACGGGAATGTTTGGCACGAGAGGCGGACCTGCATGTCTTCTTGTTGTTGTGGGACTATTCTGTCATCTACGCCTGGGAACGGCAGGCAAACCCGGAGAACGAGTTCGGCCATGTGCACCCCCGATTGCACTTCGCCCTCGACGACGATCATCCTTGGGGAGGATCGCACCACCAGAAGATCTTGGTGGTGGACGACGAAGTCGCATTCATCGGGGGAGTCGACATCACCCTACACCGTTGGGACACGCCCGAGCACCGTGTTTACGACGAAAGGCGAATAGATGGCCAAGGGCTTCACTATGGTCCTTTCCACGATGTTCATGCGGCGGTTGCAGGCCGTGCGGCGCAGGCGCTGGGCCACCTGACACGGGATCGCTGGAAACGCAGGCAAGAACCAACCTGGCTGCCCCCCGTCCGCGAGCTATCGGAGCCACCGTACGGTTGGCCGCCAGAGCTGCCCGTCGATGCCACCGACCTTGAAGTCGGCCTGGCACGCACGGACATCCGGCCCGGTCAACCGCCGACCAAAGAGGTCGAGTTGTTGACGTTGGCAGCTATCGCAGCGGCACGACGTTGGATCTACATGGAGAATCAGTACCTGACGGCCGAGCCAGTATGCAGAGCACTGGGGGCACAATTGAAGCGGAAGAGCGGCCCCGAGGTCTTGCTGCTACTTCCTGAGGTGGAGGCGGGCTGGAAAGAACAGAGCTCGATGGGGATTCTGCGGGCCCAGGCGTTCCGGTACTTGTTACGCAAGGACCGTCACAGTAGGTTGAGACTACTTACCCCGATTGTGTCTGAAAATGGGAAGACCTGCAGCATCTCCGTACATTCCAAAGTTCTCGTCATCGACGACCGCTTGGCCAAGGTCGGGTCCTCGAACTTGAGCAGCCGGTCGATGGGCCTGGACACAGAGTGCGATCTCGCAGTCGAGGCATCCGACGCCAGGGCATCAGAGTTCGTTGCTTCCGTGCGCAACCGACTTCTGGCAGAGCATCTTGGCCTGTCTGAAAGCGCGGTCCGGCAGCAGCTTGACGGTCACGGGTCGCTTTGTCGTGTGGTCGACGAGCATCCCAAGGACAGCTCGCGCAGGCTGGTGCTAACCCCCAAAGCTGCGGAAGCGCTGCTGGATCTCGCCGTGTTGGGCGGCGCATTCGTCGACCCCCCCGAGCCCTGGAGCGCCAACCTCATCGTGGAGCAAGTGGTGCCCGTTCCGTTACGTCGCCGCTTGGCTCGTCGGTGGCTTCGGCCCTTGGCCATCACTGCGCTGGTAATTGCGGCATGGTTTGCGCTCCGAAGCTGGGTGGGCGGCACGGCGCACCTGCGCGTGCTGGTGGGCGAAACTCTGACTGGAATCGCCCAACGTCCGGCCGGCACCTTGTTGGTTGTCCTCTTCTATGCAGCGGCGGGCGCATTGTTCGTGCCCGTGACGCTTCTGGCCACGACGACCTTGGCAGTGTTCGGTCTGTGGCCCGGCGTCGCCATAGCCTGGACTGGCAGCTTGCTCAGCGCCACCTTCTCTCACACGGTCGGCAAGGCTCTGGGCCCGCGTGTTGTGTCCTGGCTGCCAAGCCGGGTAGGGCAAGGCGTTCGGCGCTTCTTCGACAGGCAGTCGTTTTGGGCCGTGGTGTTCATGCGGAACGTCCCTATCGCGAACTTTGGCGCTTTGAATCTAGCTGCCGGTGCGCTTGGCGTGCGACGTCGTTCTTTCGTCCTAGGTAATATGGTCGGCCTTCTCCCTGGTCTGCTCGGACTCGGCGTCCTGGTGGACCGCACCCTGGCGCTGGTTTATAAACCCACAGCGCTCAACATTGCCGTTTTCGGCGCGGTGGCCGGGGCGGTGGTGGCGACCGCTCTTTGGGTACGGCATCGCTACAAGCCCGGACGCAAGCAGCAGGTACGAACCTCGTTGGTGGCGACCCCATCCCCAGTTGTCAATGGTGGCCAGGTGTCGTCCAGCAAATGACAGAAAGTCGCGCCTTTCATGCCGGACCGTTGCGAGTAGCCACGTGGAACATCCACAACGCCCGAGGCGTGGACGGACGGCGTGACCTTGGGCGAATCGCAACCGTAATCCAGCACTTGCAAGCCGATCTGGTTGGCCTGCAAGAGGTGGGGTGCGACAGTCCGGATGCTGCGTCCGATGTGGACGAGCTTGCGAGGCGGAGCGGTTACGCATGGCGTGCGGTCTCCACGTACGGACGGTGCCAGGGCGGCACGCGGGGCAATGCGCTCCTCACTACCCTCGTGGTCGAGAACGTGACTCTCCACGATTTGTCGGTGGCCCGCAGAGAACCGCGAGCCGCGCTGGAAGCCATTGTGCGATGGGGCGACCGGCCCTTGCGGGTTGTGGTGACCCATCTTGGCCTGCGCGCTGGCGAACGTCGCTTCCAGGTGGAGCGTCTACTTTCGTTGCTGGGCACCTCCCCGGTCGCAGCGACCATGCTCCTAGGCGATATCAACGAATGGTTTTTGTGGGGGCGGCCCCTGCGTTGGTTGCACCGGCGGTTCGGGACTAGCCCGAGTGCACGCAGCTTCCCTTCGCGGGCTCCTATCTTTGCCCTCGATCGCATTTGGGCCGAACCCCGCGGCACCGTCACTGCCCTCCAGAGCTTTTGTGCGCCCGGTCTGCGCGGGGCCTCCGACCATTTGCCCGTCGTGGCTACCCTTCGGCTACCAGGCTCGAGCGACGACGGCCGCCGGATGCAATCGGGACCGCTTCTTGCATCTTCCGGTTGACAAGCGGCTGGAGCTGCCCCGTATACTCCGCGGCCAAAAAGGAAGCGCCGGCCAGCATGATCAACACCAAAGAAGTCCTGAGCGTAATTCTCGGCGGCGGGGCCGGAACGAGGCTATTTCCGTTGACCAAGGACCGGGCCAAGCCCGCAGTCCCGCTGGCCGGAAAGTATCGGCTGGTCGATATTCCCATTTCGAACTGCATCAACTCCGAGCTGCGCCGGATCTATATCCTGACCCAGTTTCAGTCGGCGTCGATGCACAGGCACATCTCGCAATCTTACAAGTTCGATCCGTTCACGGGAGGCTTTGTCGAGATCCTCGCTGCGCAGCAGACTTTTTCCGACGCCTCGTGGTGGGAGGGCACCGCGGATGCCGTTCGTAAGAACATGCTCCATTTCCTTCCGCACAATCCCCAGTACTTCATCATCCTCAGCGGCGATCAGCTCTACCGCATGGATTTTCGGAAGATTCTCCAGCAACACGAAGAATCCGGGGCGGAGATCACGCTGGCGACGATTCCAGTTCAGCGCAACGATGCCAAGTCCCTCGGCATCATGCAGATCGACGAGCAGAAGCGCATTCAGCGCTTCGTGGAAAAACCCAAAGACGAGAAGCTGCTCGACAGTTTGATTGTTCCGCGCGATTGGTACGGGCGTCTGTCCATCGCCGACGACAAGGATCTGCTGCTGGCCTCCATGGGTATCTACGTCTTCAATCGCGACGTGCTCATCGAGCTGCTGAACAACACCTGGACGGACTTCGGTAAGCACATCATTCCATCGGCCATCGGGGCCCGAAAAGTGTACTCGTACATCTTCCAGGGTTACTGGGAGGATATTGGAACGATCCGGGCGTTCTTCGATGCGCACATCGACTTGACCGTTGAATTGCCGCGCTTCAGCTTCTTCGATATGTCCGCGCCTATTTTCACCCGGCCGCGTTGGTTGCCAGGCTCGAAGATTAACGGCGGCACGGTCGATCACGCAATGCTTTGCGACGGCTGTATCATCAACGGAGCCCACATCGAAAGCTCGGTCATTGGAATTCGTAGCAGCATCGGCTCCGGCAGCCGGATTTCTCGCACTGTGATGATGGGTTGCGACGACTACGAGCGGTTGGGCTCCGCCGAGGGGACACCCTCGGTACCGCGTATGGGCATCGGTCGCAACGCGCGGATCGAGAACGCTATCATCGACAAGAATGCACGCATTGGGAATGACGTCACCATCGCCCCCACTGGCAAGCCGGAAAACCTCGATCACGAGCTGTACTACATCCGGGATGGCATCGTGATCATTCCGAAGAATGCCGTGATTCCCGACGGCACGACGATCTGAAGTCGTACGCGCTTCGCGGCGTTCCTTTCGCGAGGCATACGGTTACTCAGGCTCCACTTCGACGCGCGGCCCGTGCGGCGTGGCCTCGTCGGCGCAGCCAGTCCCCCTTGGCACGGGCTTTGATCTAGCTTGCGCCAAGACGGAAATGCTTAGAAATGGAGTCGTCATGAGGGGTGAGAGAATCAAGGGGTACGTCGACGTGGCGCGATCACTCGAGCGGGTGGTGGACCTCGTCGTCATCAGTCTCGGGCATCTGCTTGCTTGCGTCTTGGCAAGTGAGCCCTGGAACAACGCGAGCCAATCCACGACTGCATTCGCGATCGTTGCCTTCTGCCTGTTGGCCGAGGTTGCCGGCCTTTATGTGCGTCGGCCGGACAGTGACCTAATCTCGCAGGGCAGGTTGTGCCTCGGCCTGTGGGGGGCTACGTGGCCCCTGCTGGCTCTCGTCCAGGGGCTGAGCGTCGGCGCACCTTGGCGTGCCGGCGTTGCCGCTCTCTGGGCTGTCACGGTGGCGGCGGGGCTTTATGGATGGCGAAGCGGGCTTGCCAAGATAGCCAGCGCAGCAAAGCTTCCCGAAAGGCGAATCGTCGCCATTCTAGGCGCGACCACAGCCGCCCAGCGGGTTTGCAACGACATTCGCGAGCGGCCTTGGTTGGGCATGCGAATCGGGGGCTTGTACGACGACCGCAACGCCGAACGCCTGCCGGCGGCGATCGCTTCCGAGCGGCGGGGAAGTGGCACAGATCTGATTGCTGCCTGCAGGAGCGGTGCGATCGATACCGTGATCGTCGCACTGCCCATGCGAGCCGAAGCGCGTATTCAGAGCGTGGTGGAGGCGCTCGGCGACACGACAGCCACGGTGTACCTGCTTGCAGATCTGCCGTCTCTGAACTTACTCAGTGCGCCTTGGACGGCCATCGGAAGCCTGCCCTTGGTCGCTTTGGCGGAAAGTCATGGCAGTGCCCTCGCCTTCGGGCTTCGTCGGATTCTCGGTGCAATGGGAGGGGTCGCGGTTGCTCCGGTGGTCGAAGCACACGAGGTCAACGCCAACGCGACCGTCGACCGCCCTCCAATCGGTCCGACGGCCTAAGTCGGCGAACCAACTTTATCGTCGAATTGCCGACCTGGCCTTTGCAAGTGCGTCCCGGCTTGCAACGACCTGGGAGGGTTGCTCGGCATCTGGGTCGGGACGGTCCACGTCCCCCCCTCGCTCCACATCTTCCTCGACCGCCTCCTGCTCCTCCTCTGCGGAGGCGACGGCCAGCGAGCCCACTGCCTCGGGAACCGCACTCGGCTCTCCGTCGTCGGTCGAGGTTCGTGTCGAACCGAACTCTTGGTCTGCGGCGCTCTCGATGAAGGGACCGCCAATCTCCTCGAGCTGGAGATTGTCATCCGCGACGTCATCCGGGTCGCCGGTGGCGACCGACCGCTCGAACTGTTCTGCTAGGTGCTCAGCCAAGTCGTCTTGGGTTCCGTTTTTTTGGTCGGACTCGGGAATGAAGGCGTCGCCGCTGTCGCTCCGCTGTGGGGGTCGTGTTTTTCGGGTCATTGGCACTCCTGCCGAGTGATCGCAGCATAAGCAGTGCCAGACGGCACACTGGCGGGGACTCGGCACGGAATCTGCTCCCAAGCCCCTGGCCGGAATTCATATTGTTACTGTTTGCGGTCGTCCTGGCCGCCGCGCTGTATCCGATCGTTACCTGGCTGCGACAGCTAGAAGCCGGCAAGGATGGCGAGGCGCTGGGGCCGCGCGGGAGCAAACGATAACGGATGGTGCTCATCCGCTTTCGCGGTGGGTGGTAGGACCGCCGACGCTTCGGAATCACGACTGTCATTCCGGAACGGCATGGATTTGGCTTGGCTGCGACTCATGGACTCACTTCCGACCAAGCCACCTGCGTCGATCGTCGCAATCTTCGGCGGCGCTGGTGATCTGACGTGGCGAAAGTTGGTCCCGTCGCTCTTTGACCTCGAGCGTGACGGCCAGATGCCGGACCACTTCGCCGTGGTAGTCGTGGACCGTGTCGAGATGTCTCAGGAAGTCCTCGCAAGCCGGCTGCTCGACGGCGTAAAGCGCTTCGCCCGCAATCGGACCTGGACCCAATCCGACTGGGATTCATTCGCTCGGCACGTCAGCTACATCCGCGGTGATTTCTCGGACAGTGCCACCTATGCGAGGCTCGACGCCGCGATGACCCAATTGCAAAATTCGTGGCCAGAGCGTGCCAATCGGATCTTCCACATGGCGACGCCGCCCACGGTGCTGGCGGAAATCCTAGAGCAGCTCTCTTGTACGGGGACGACCCAGCACATCGATCTCGGCAGCAGTCGAATCGTCGTGGAAAAGCCGATCGGCAGCGATCTGTCGACGGCGCAGTCGCTGGGGCGCAGACTGCGCAAGTGTTTTTCGGAGTCGCAGATCTTTCGCATTGACCACTACCTGGGCAAGGAAACCGTTCAGAATATACTCGCGTTTCGATTCGCCAACCCGCTGTTCGAGCCGATCTGGAACCGACGGTATGTGGAGAGGGTGACGATCACAGTCGCGGAAACTGTCGGTGTCGGTCACCGCGGCGGCTACTACGAAGGCGCTGGGGCACTGCGAGACATGGTGCAAAATCACCTGATGCAGCTTCTGTGTCTCGTCGCAATGGAGCCGATGGTGTCCTTTGCTGCGGACGAGATCCGGAGCAAAAAGCTGGACGTGCTCCATGCGGTGAGGCCATTCACTGCAGAGACGGTTGAGAAGGATGTGGTGCGCGGCCAGTATGGCGGCGGCACGGTGGCGGGGCAAGCGATGCTGGCCTACCGTGAGGAGGTGGGCGTCGACCCGAATTCGCCAGCCGATACGTTCGTGGCACTGCGGGTCTATGTGGACAACTGGCGGTGGGAGGGTGTGCCGTTTCATCTGATCACGGGAAAATGTCTGCCCGAGCGGGTTTCGAAGATCGCAATTCAGTTTCGCCAGGTTCCCCATCGGTCGTTTCCCTCCGAGGCGACTCGACAATGGCACCCCTCTCAACTGGTGATGTCGATCCAACCGGAAGAGGCCATCGTGCTTGGCTTTCAAGCCAAGCATCCCGGGCCACGTATGGAATTAAAGCCTGTCGAGATGCACTTCAAGTACCAGGAGAACTTTGCGACGCCGTCGCCGGATGCCTACGAGACGTTGCTGTGGGATGTAATGCAGGGGGACCAGACGCTGTTCATGCGCGAAGATCAAGTCGAGGCGGCCTGGCAGTTGCTGATGCCAATCCTGGGACATTGGTCGAGCAGACCACCGCAAGACTTTCCCAATTATCCCGCGGGAAGTTGGGGACCAGCCGCAGCTTTGCCGTTCTTCGCGAACGATTCTCCTCGAGGGATTGAACCAGATGAAAGTTCTCGTCATTGATGTCGGCGGAAACCACGTCAAGCTCGCGACGACCGAGCCCCGCGAACGCGCGTCCTACCAGTCGGGACCGCGCATGACGGCGGCCTCGATGGTCAAGCAGTCAACGAAGGCCATTGCGGGGTGGAGCTACGACGCCATCACCCTCGGCTATCCCGGCGTGGTGCTGGGTGGGCGGATAGCTGTCGAGCCGCACAACCTGGGCGGCGGCTGGGTGGGACACGATTTCAAGAAATCGTTCGGCAAACCGGTGAAGATCGTCAACGACGCCGCCATGCAGGCGCTCGGCAGTTACCAAGGCGGCCGCATGCTGTTCCTTGGGCTGGGTACTGGCCTCGGCTCGGCCATGATCGTCGACGGCGTGCTTGCCCCGATGGAGCTGGGCCATCTGCCCTATCGCAAGGGCAAGTCCTTCGAGCACTATGCCGGGGCTGACGGCCTCGAGCGATTGGGGAAGAAGAAATGGAGACGGTTCGTGACCGATATCGTTGAGCGACTGAAGAAGGGATTGGAGGTGGACTATGTGGTCCTTGGCGGAGGGAATGCTCGGCACTTGCAGACGTTGCCGCCTGCAACGCGCCTGGGAGACAACAGCAATGCTTTCGACGGAGGCCACCGACTTTGGACTGACGGAAAGCCCGCACCGGACGAAGATGGTGGCGGAAGAGAAGCCCCGTGACTCTGTCGGGGCGTCTTTCGACCCCGTTGGCATGATTAAGGCAGGTTGTGGGGGCAACGACGAGGAGCTTCTATGTCAAACAACGGGAACACGGTATCCACGCATCCACTAACGCGAGCCCTCGGTTGGTTTGCGTTAGGGTTGGGGGCTGCAGAGCTCGTGGCGCCCAAACGGTTGGCAAATCTGATTGGTCTTAGGCCCAGCAATTGGACGACGGGCATTCTTCGAGTGTGCGGCGCTCGGGAAGCGTTGACTGGTATCGGCATACTGTCTGGAGCAGGGTCACGCCGGTGGTTGCAGACACGGATCGTCGGTGACATCATGGATGCGGGTCTGCTCTGGCGTGCGCTCGGCCGTAGTCCTTGGCACTCGTTTCTCACACGCAGCCACCAGCGTCCTCGTTTGACCGGTGCCCTATTGGCGGTGGGTGGGGTGGCTGCGCTTGACGTGGTGGCATTGGGGCTCGGCAGTTGGAATTCGCGACGAGAGAAGCAGCAGGGTTCCCGGTCGGCAATAACGGCATCGATCACCATCGACCGCACTGCCGCGGACCTGTACAAGTTCTGGCGACAGGTGGAGAATCTTCCGCGCTTCCTCAGCTACGTCGAGTCGGTAACGACTAGGGATAGAGTTCGGTCGCATTGGCGGGTCAAGGTTCCGCATGGCCCATCTTTGGAGTGGGATGCTACTATCGTCGAAGACCGTCCGGAGCAGCGAATCGTCTGGACGATGCAATCGAGCAAACTGGGCATGCTGATCGATTCGGGCGAGGTCCGGTTCGAGCCCGCTCCAGGTGGTCGCGGAACCGAGGTACATTTGACCCTGTGGGGTCGGGCGGTGCCGAAGGTGATGGCGCGGTGGCTGCGCAAGTTGCCCGAACGGTTCTGGTCCGCCCAACTGCACCGATTGAAGCAATTGCTCGAGCTCGGCGAGATCACCGTCTCGGACGCCAGTCCGTTCTTCGGGCCGCATCCCGCACGGCCGGCGCAGGAAGAGCTGACCAGCGCACCGTTGGCGTCTTCGGCAACGCCGACGCCCGGTCCGGCGGTTGCAGATACAGACGACGGGAGGCCATCATGAAGGCTCTTTGTTGGTATGGGAAAAAGAAGGTGCGGATCGATGATGTTCCAGAGCCGAAGCTGCTGAACAACCGCGATGCAATCATCCGGGTCACGTCTACAGCAATTTGTGGATCTGACCTACACCTCTACAATGGGTTCATCCCGTCGATGGAGAAGGGCGACGTGCTCGGTCACGAGTTCATGGGCGAGGTAGTAGAGGTCGGCCGCGACGTGAAGAACCTCAAGCCCGGCGACCGAGTCGTGGTGCCGTTCCCCATCGCGTGTGGCCGCTGTTCCGCATGCAAGGACCAGCTGTTCGCATTGTGCGAGAACTCGAATCCCAACGCGTCGATGGCGGAAGCGCTGTGGGGGCACTCTCCCGCGGGTCTGTTCGGTTACTCTCATCTGCTCGGCGGTTACGCTGGCGGGCAGGCCGAGTTCGTTCGCGTGCCTTTCGCCGACGTAGGGCCCATCAAGGTACCGTCGTGGCTTTCGGACGAGCAGGTCCTGTTCCTGTCCGATATCTTGCCGACGGGCTACATGGGCGCGGACATGTGCGACATCAAACACGGCCAGGTGGTTGCGGTCTGGGGCGCGGGCCCGGTCGGGCAGTTCGCAATTGCAAGCGCAAAACTCTTGGGTGCCGAGCGCATCATCGCCATCGATCGCTTTTCGTATCGCCTGAACATGGCCAAGGAAAAGGCTGGGGCGACGGACGTCATCAACTACGAGCAAACCGACGTGTCCGAAGCATTGTCGGAGCTGACCGGTGGACGAGGTCCCGACGCGTGTATCGACGCCGTGGGCCTCGAAGCCCACAGCCACAGTGCGATGTACGCCTACGATAGGGCGAAGCAAATGATGATGCTGGAAACCGACCGGCCCATCGCGCTTCGTGAAGCTATCCGGGCCTGTCGCAACGGCGGAATCGTATCTGTGATCGGCGTATACGGCGGCCTCATCGACAAGTTCCCCATGGGCGCGATTGTCAACCGTGGCCTGACTCTCAAAGCCGGCCAGTGTCATGTGCAGCGGTACATGCGGGGCCTGCTCGCGCGGATCGAGAAAGGCGAGATCGACCCGAGCTTCGTCGTCACCCACCGGGTGAGCCTGGACGATGCGCCGGCTGCCTACCAGATGTTCCTCGATAAACGAGACGACTGCGAAAAGGTGGTGCTGAAGGCCGCCTGATTAGCGCGCTTGGCCTGGTACGGCCCGGCACTAAATTTCTGGGTTCCACATACGCGCCGCCGCAAGGAGAGAGAATGGACAAATCGTCTCAATGGTTGAACGGGTGGTGGTGGGTCACGGGCGTGGTCCTTGCGGCGGCGTCCGCGGGGGGGTGTTACGCGGGCGTCGGCTATGCAGAAGATGGCTACTACGACGCCCCACCCACTGCCGTGGTCGAGACTGGGGAGCCATTCTATTTCGAGGGACATCCCAACTACTGGTACAACGACCAGTGGCACTATCGCGATGGCGGCCGCTGGCGGCGGTACCGACAGGAGCCCGAGCCTATGCGCCAGTGGCGGATGAGCCGTCGGTCGCCTACAGCCCCTGCAATGCCGATGCGCCCGATGCAACCTCGGCCGGAAATGGGGCGGCCTGCTACTCCCGCGTCGCCTTCAGCGGGCCGACTTGCGCCCCCGTCACCCCAACGCGAGCAGCCCAAGCGAGCGCCCATGCGACCGCCCGTCCGACCCGAAGGTCCCCGGCCCGACCGTCGTTGAACGACAGCGTCAGCCGCCGATCTGGAAGTCGAGCTCGACGGTCACCGGGCCATGATCGCTGGTGGTTCCTTCGCGTGCCACCTGGGAGCGTCGAGCTTTGGCGGCTACTGCGCTGCTGGCCAGCACGTAGTCCAAGCGCCAGCCCATGTTGCGCTGGCGCAGGTTCCGCCAGGGTGCCCACCAGGTGAAGAGATCGCCATTGTTGGGATCGAGGTCTCGCCCAACATCGCGCAGATCACCGCTCCGTAAGATTGACTCGAAGAAGGCGCGCTCCTCGGGACGTTGACCAATCATCCGCGGATCACGAAGCTTGGGATGGACGTCGCTTTCGCCACGGGCAATGTTGATGTCGCCGCAAAGGATGAGTTGCCGGCCGAGTCCGCGTGATGACTCCACGAAGGACTCGAGCGCACGCAGGAAGCCGAGTTTTGCCTCGTAGTTGCGGCCGCCGTTTGGAACGTAAAGCGACGCGATGGACAGGTTGTTCCAATCGGCGACGACGATACGAGTCTCGTGATCGAACTCGGGATGCCAGAACTTCGGCTTGTCGGGGCAGTACTCTTTGCGCAGATGCAAGCTGACCCCCGAGTAGCCCTTGCTGCCATGCCAGTAGCACCAATAGTCCTCGAGCTCGCACAGTGAACCGGGAATCTGGGCCAAGGTCGCCTTCAATTCCTGCAGACAGAGCACGTCGGGGCGTTCTCGCTCCAGGAGGGAAGACACCTCGGCCTCACGCGCACGAATGCCGTTAACGTTCCAGGTGACCAACTTCATCCCTCGAAAACTAGCAAACTTGGGGCGCCACTTCCTTGCAACTCAGCCTGGGCTCATTGCAGAAACGGTAGAGCCGCGATGCGGCAAGCTCGCATGAAACTGCTAAGCTGCGTCTCCGCGGGACGGCCGGAATGATCGTGCAAGTGGTATCGTCCACCGATGACCAGAGCACGCGCTTTCTTCGCTGGAGTCTGCATCGCGAGTTTGCTCGCAGCATGCGGACAAGGGCAGACCGGAACGTCTCAGCAAGGCGGCGCGGGAGGTGGTGCGGGCGGGAACTCCAGCGCGAGCGCGGTCGAGACCGGAGGAACCGCCGCTGCGATCGGCGGCGCCTCGGGTGCGGGTAACAGCCAGGGCGGTGGCAGTCAAGCTGGCGGTAGCCAGGCTGGTGGCTCGGTGGCTGGCGCAGGTGGAAAAGCAGGCTCGGGCGGAAGCCCGGCCGGCGGCAACCCAGCGAGCGGCTCGTCGGCTGGGGGGGCGGCGGCCGGCGCGGGGGGAGGATCGGCGGGGGCGGGCGGTAGCCAGTCTGGTGGCACGCAGGCACAGGGTAGCGCTACCGGAAA
>Ga0302323_100002276_pt1 | contig 15587 bp, 15 predicted proteins | sample Fen_T0_3_FD_201950 | JGI IMG/M metagenome (GOLD analysis project Ga0302323, IMG submission 201950) | Peat permafrost microbial communities from Stordalen Mire near Abisko, Sweden - Fen_T0_3 | ecosystem: Environmental > Terrestrial > Soil > Wetlands > Permafrost | place: Sweden: Abisko... | reverse complement strand
CCTTCAACTGGTCGTTAATTTCGCCAGCATCGGGCAACGCCTGGCGGAGCGTGCCGTTGCAATAACCAAGGCGGAAGCTCTCCAGCATCGTCGGATCGGACAGCTTGCGCGAAGCGAGATAATCCAGACCGGCCCGGTCTTCCTTGTGCAGCGTGCGTAAGTAGAAGTTGGATACACGGCCAAGCAGGTCGGCCGCGACGGTCGGAGGAACAACCAGGGCAGGCTCTTTTTCTTCCAGCTGTGAGGCGCGTTGCACACCGGGCAACTGCGTGAGCAGCCGCAGCGCCGCCTCGCGGTCGCTCACGTTTTCTTTTTTCGCCACGAACTGGATCACGTTGCCCGCCGCTTCGCAGCTCATGCACCGCCATAACCCTCTGCCAGGTGTAACCCGCAAGCTCGGCTTCTGGTCGTCGTGGAACGGGCACAGCCCGACGTAATCCCGGCCCTCTTTCTTCAGCGCCACCCCGTGCGCTTCGATCACCGCCACCAGGTCCGTCGTGCGCTTAATTTCGTCAAAGTCGAGCCGTCTTGGATTTCCGGACGTCAAGTCCGAAGAAGAAGATTTTGACATGCGGCTTAGTTACTGTATTGCTTGTAACCATGCAAGGGATTTCGCCTGTTTCCGGTAATTACCCGTATAATGCGGACATGCCCGGTGGTCGTCCCCCTAAATTAAAACGTTCCGAGTTCGGCGAGCGGCTGGTGTCCATCCGCCAGCGCGTCGGACTTTCGCAAACCCAAGTCGCCGACAAGCTCGGCGTCTCCCAGCAGGCTTACGCCGGTTGGGAACGCAGCACCGTCGCCCTGCGTCCCGACGATCTCGCCAAACTCGCCGAGGTGCTCAAGACCACCACGGATGAGTTGCTCGGCAAACAGGCTGCGCCCAAGCGCGGCACCGGCCCGGTCGGCAAGGCCAAGGCAGTCTTCGACCGTGTGAGCGCGTTGCCACGCGACCGACAGCAGAAGATTCTCGGCGCAGTTGAGGACATGCTCGTTGCTCACGAACCCCGCAAGGCCGGTTGAGCTGCCTCATGGCCTGCCAAGTAAGAACAAAACTTGATTCTTACTAAAAGGCAGAGTAAAGATACGGCTATGGTTCGTACTAATATTTCAAGTAAAGGACAGCTCACCATCCCGCAGGTATTTCGGAAACGCATGACGCTGACGCGTAAGCAGGAGGTCGAGGTCGATCAACTGCCGGACGGTTCGGTCATCGTGCGGCCGGTGGCGAGTATTCTCGACCTGGCTGGCTCGATCACCCTTAACCGGCCGCTGCTCTCGCCTCAGGAAGAGCGTCAGCAGGCCCGGCAGAGCATGGCCCGCCAAGCCGCCAAACGCGGCCTGTCCGCATGAGGCCCCGGTTTCTGCTCGATACCAACGTCATCATCCGGTTTTTGACCCAGGATGACGCGGCTCAACTGGAGAAGAGTAAGCGCCTGATCGGCGCGGCCGAGAACGGCAAGTGCGAGCTGTTGCTGCGTCCGTGGATTGTCGCCGAAGCCATCTATGTGCTGCGCGATGTCTACGGGCTCAAAGACCGCGCCCAGCTGACCGGGCTTCTGCGTAAATTCTGCCAAGCGTCCGGCATCGTCACCGACAGCTACGTGTTCGACGCCCTCACGCGCTACGAAAAAAAGAACGTCGATTTTGCCGAGGCTTTGCTGGCGGCGGAAGCCGCCGCCCTTGGCGTGCGTCCGGTTTCTTTCGACCGCGACTTGGACAAGTTCCCCGACGTTAAACGGCTGGAACCGGGTGACTCGTTTGCTTGAGGGTCTTTCTCAAGGAAGCTGCGCACCGCATCCTCAATGCCAAAAAACACCTCGATTATTTTTCGCTCCATGAGCCGCGTCGCTCGCGCCGTCGGTCTCAAAATCAAGCTCATCGCCGAGCCCATGTCTCCCGACGATCTCGGCAAACTCGCCCATCGTCTGACCCGCAGTAAAAGCCGCGCCGAGTCCGCCAAACTCACCGCGCAGATTACCGAAGGCTTTTACGCGGGCTCCTGATGCCGGACCAAGTACCCATCGGCAAAGAAGTGTGAGGCTGAGATAAGACGTTCCCGCTGCCAGTCCGATGATGCACCGCAACCCATCACGCTTTTGCAGCCGCAATCTTTCCGCGCGGCTTTGTCTTGCGGGTCGCCTTTCCAAGCTGCTCGCGGAGCGCGCTGGCTTTGACCGGACAACCCATCGCCTTCATGGATTCGGCCAGCTTCTCGAAGCTCCAGCCTTTCGCGTGCAGTTCCCGCAGCTTGTCCGCCACCGGAGCGATGGCGTCAGCGGCAGACTTCCGCTGGCTGGGCGGCTCTTGCTTCGCCAGTTCATCCAACTTTTTAGAGAGTTCGGTGTAGTTGGTCTTTGCGATAATCGAAGCGTAATCGGTGCGTGTGCTCATGCGCTGGCCAGACCGCAAAACTTCCGCAGCGGTTCCGATATTTCATCCGGCAAGGATACTGCGGCCAATCCCGCAGCTTATCCCGCATTTGATCCGACGGCGGTCTGACGGACTCGCAACGCTTTTTAAGCGGGGTTGGTGTCCTACCTCAAATTGCCTTGATTGCGGGTTGTGGATCGGCTGCAAACCAGAGCGGATTTTTTCGGCGTTTACCGTAATTTCGGTAGCGATTGACGGGCACTTTTGTTCGCGGTTGCTGGTCTGTCTGGCGGTAAAAGGGACATTCCATGTTCACCGCTAAACCACAGAAGAACCGGAGTGCTGCGACGCAGTATTTTGACGAGCATCTTTCGCATAACGACTATTACACGTTGGGCGAGACTCAGGCCGGGTATTGGATCGGTCAGGGCGCGGAACATTTGGGGCTGAAGGCAGGCGAGTCGGTTGGACGGACGGAGTTTTTGCGGCTCTGCGACAACCAAAATCCAGAGACCGGAGAGAAGCTCACCCAACTGCAACTTTCGGAGCGGAGGATCTTCTTTGACTTCACCTGTTCGGCTCCGAAGTCGGTTTCGATTCTGGCCGTCACGATGGATGACCGGCGCATTTTGGACGCTCACCGGGAAGCGTCGGACATTGCTTTGAAGGAGTTGGAAGCGTTCGCCGGGGCACGCGTGAGGAAAGACGGTGCCATGGAGGATCGCACGACGGGCAACCTGATCGGGGCGGCGTTTCGACACACGTCCTCGCGTGCCTTGGACCCGCAGCTGCACACGCATTTCACGCTGTTCAATGCGACCTATGATCCCGTCGAGAAGCAGTGGAAGGCGCTCCAGTCTTCCGGCATGTATGACGCCATCCGGTATGGCACCGCCGTTTACCGCAACGAGCTGGCCAAGCGTCTGCACGGGTTCGGTTATGCGACCCGGCAGACCGCGCACGGCTTCGAGGTTGCCGGTGTCGAACCGAAGATCATCGAACGTTTTTCCAAACGCTCAAAACAACGTGACCAGGCCGTGGCGCGTGAGGAAAAACGCCTCAACCGCAAGCTGACCAAGGACGAGATCAGCAACGTCGTCCACAAGTCCCGGCCGCGTAAACTCAAGGACGCCTCGGAGGAAGAGGTGCGCGGGCAGCAGTTGGACGAACTCGGCTTTTTCGAAAAACGCGGGCTCAAGAAGCTGATCGCCGAAGCCAATGGCGTCGCCTGGCAACCGCAGACGATGGAGGAGCGGGTGCGCCTCGGGCCTGCCGTGCAGTATGCCGAGGAGCATGTGTTTTCTCGTCAGTCGGTCGCGCCGGAGCACGCCCTTTTTGAGGCCGCTTTGCTCAAGGGTTGCGGTCAGCTTGAGCTGCCGGAAGTCAAAGCCGCCTTCCGGCAAAATCGGGAGTTCGTGCGGGTCGGAACCGAGGTGTCCACGCGGACGATTCTCAACGCGGAGCTTAAACTGCTGCGCACCGTCAACGAGAGCGTTGGGACGGTTGCGCCGCTCGCTCCGCGTTTTGAAGGGCCGCTGCACTTGTCCGCCGATCAACGTTCGGCCTTGGGCCATGTGTTTTATGCAGCGGACCGGATCACCGGTTTTCGTGGCCTGGCAGGCACCGGCAAGACGACCACGCTCAAGGAGTTCGGCCGCGTCGTCACTCAGGTGGACCATGAGGCTGTCTTTTTGGCTCCCACGACGGGCGCGGTGGACGTGCTGAGGAAGGACGGCTTCAAGGGCGCGATGACCTTGGCCAAGCTGCTCACCGATCCAGAGGCCCAGGTGAAGATTTCGGAAAAGTCGGTCTTGGTGCTGGATGAGGCTGGTGCGGTCGGCACGGCCGATATGCAGCGGCTTTTCGACCTCGCGCAAAATCGCGGTGCTCGCGTCGTGTTGTCGGGCGACACCGGCCAACACGCGGCCGTCGCGCAGGGCGATGCGCTGCGGCTGATTGAGGAGCATTCCCGCTACCGCTACGCGGTCCTGGGCGAGATACGGCGGCAGACCAAGGAGACCTTTCGGCAGGCGGTTAAACTCGCCGCCGATCAGGAGACCGGCGCGGCTTTCAAGCTGCTGCAAAAGGAGGGCGCGGTCGTCGAGTCGTTGACCGACCAGGGACGCGAAGGGCAGCGACTCTATAACCAAGCGGCAGAGGCTTATTTGACTGCCACCGATGCGGGCAAAACCGCGCTGCTCATCTCGCCGACCTGGGGCGAGATCGCGGCTGTCACTGAGGTTTTGCGGGAGCGGCTAAAGGAAAGAGGGACGATTTCAAAAAAGGAAGAGACGCCCCACGTCTTCGATTCGCTCGGGTGGACCGATGCGCAAAAGGGCCTCGTCACGCATTACGAGCCGGGGCTGCAAGTGCGGTTCGTCAAGAAGACGGAGCAGTTCAAAGCCGGGGAGATTGCCGAGGTCGCAGAGGTCAAAGGCCGGACGGTCTTTCTCCGCCGCAACGACGGCGGCAAAATGGGTGAAGCCACCGGCTTCCATCCGTCGAGGTCGCCGGCGTCGTTCGAGGTCGGCGAGGCTCGCGAGCTGGCCGTTGCTTCCGGTGATTGGTTATTGCTCCAGGCCAACGCAAAAGCGGGCGCGCAGACGTTCACCAATGGCGAGCGTGTCCAGGTCGCTAGCGTCGGCCGGGATGGCATCGGCCTCAAGGATGGGCGCACGCTGCCGCCGTCGTATCTGACTTTCAACTACGGTTACGCCGTCACCTCGCACGCCGCCCAGGGCAAGACGGTGGACGTGGGGCTGTTCGTCGCGTCGTCCCGGTCGTTTGCGGCGGTCAGTCGCGAGAGTTTTTATGTGGGGATTTCGCGAGCGAGGGAAAAGGTCACGGTCTTCACCGATGACGCCGCCACCCTCTCGCGTCGGGTCCAGGATGCCCACACCCGCAAGGCTGCGCTTGAACTCGACGGCCTGCGCGCAGAGCTGGTCAAAAATGGGCTGTTTCAACCGAGAGAAGCGGAGCGGAAAAAAGAGGCGGTCAAACCGGCTCACCGGCACGAACACGGCCAAAGGATGAGCCGCGCTCTGCGCGTGCTGCGGGTGCAACGGCTCGCTCCGGTCGTGACGGTGCAAAAATGGGCACAAGATTTTCGTCGATGGGTTGGCGAACGGCTGGGAGTGGAACCGGTCGAGCGGCTGACGCCATCGCAACGCTTCCAGCGGGCCACAAGGATCAGCGCGGCCGATCAACTGCGTCAGCGCCCCGATGAGCCGCGCCAGAGTCAAAGTCGCGGCATCCGCATGTAATTTTCCTATGAGTACCCTCAAACAAGCCATCGAAGAACGTAAACAAGCCGCCGCTGCGGCTGGCGAACTAGACGCCATAACTAAGACGATTCGCCCCGGCGAAGCCGCCTTTATCGAGTTCCACCTCGGCCCGGATAACTGCGTCGGCTATGCCGCCAGCCAGCTCATGCATTATCAACTGGTCACGCGCAAACCGGACCTGGCCGACGATCCGACCAAGCCCATGCAAACCCTCACGCTGGGCCTGCAAACGGTCGATCTCGTCATCACCGGCAACCGCCTCAACCTCATCACCGCCGCGCTCGTCGAGGGCACGCTGGCCGCCGTCCGCGCCGTGCCGAGCCGTTATGCAGAGCTTAACCCAAGGCAGCCTTTCGTCGCCAAAATCGAGACCAAGGCGCTCAAGCAAAACGACGAGCAGGAATGAACCCTCTTTTGGGGTGGTGCGGCGCGGGTTAGGCGCGACGCAACAGGCGAGCCCGTGCGAGCCGGGCGTCTCGCGTCCCCTTTCGGACGCGAGGCGTAGGCGGCAAGGAGCGGCCACGCGACGCGCAGCGACGGGGCGCGGTCGGCGGGTCGGAGCGCAACGCCTCAGGCGTGCAGCGCAGCACCCGCTGTCCGCGCCTCGCCTGTCAGAAGATAAAGGGCACAGCCTGACCTTTTACGGCTGCTTCGTCACGCCCATCGGCAAAGCGTAGTGGCGAAAGTTTTTCTAATGGAGTAAAATTCAGGGCGCTGGTTCGGCTTCATGTCACACACTACCGATGCAAAAAACCCCCATTTGAACGTGGTCACCAATCATCGCAGCCCTTTCCTGCGCATCGTCACCACATTTAAACTGCTCTAAACAAAAATCCATACTTCGTGTCGCCTCTGCGCGCTTTAACTTTGGGGCTTCTGGCAGAAGCTCAAAAGTCAAAGCCGTTTCACAGACCAATGCCAACGCAACGCGGTTCACTAGTTGTTCTGTGTTCAAGAACGACCAAATCGCAGCGCGCGAGTCTTCGCCGTGCAGGCACCTTTCCAGCCGTGGAGAGTTAAAATGCTGAATCGCAATTTCGATGCTATCGGACAACGAACAGTTCTTTATATGCCAAAGTTCGGAGGGCATTGATTCAGCTTTATAGGACGGCACCCCGTTAAAAGTTTTACCTGTCGGAACCAGTGGGGCAAAGGGCCTGAACAAAAACCAAGCATCACCTTGCGCTCGCGCCGTAGCAGCCTCTTCCGTGTAGAGGTCGTCGACTCGACGGTCATCTTCTACATCGAGACAATATCTTGCCTCAAATGTGACTCCTTTGATCTCCACGTTTTTCTGTATCCACTTCATGGCAGCGATTGCATATGGGGCGCAAATTGAGGCAGCAACCTTTGATAACCACGATAACCCACTTCGTTATCAAACAATATATCAAACTGTAGCTTGCACTTCGCTGCAACGCGTTGCTCTTTCGCAAGGGTTGCACTATCTTGAAGCAAGGTACCCCTATTTCGCGGGCTCCATCTCGATTGAGGTGCTACAGACCAACGGCGTCCAGTTTTCCCATCAGCTACTCTAGTTGGAGTTGGATTAGGGCTTCCTACGTCAAAACGAGCAGAGTCTCCATCAGGCGTAGTCACAACCACGCCAAATTCTAATGGATATAAAAAGTACTTCGATAGAAACGCAGTATGCGGCGGGTAACCACCCGCGTCATAGCCTTCCCAGCGGAACTTACATTCCTTACATTCCTGCTTTGGGAGATCGAGCGTTGTTGGATCTGGTTGGTAGTTCCCTGGCTCTGGCCCAGGCAAGGGCATTGGCAATGGCTCAGGGAGACGAATGGGATTATACGGTTCTCCAGAACCCTCTCCATCGTAGTTAGAACGAATGTTGGTATCCGTATTAAAGGTTTCTGGTGGTTCGGGCACTTCGACCATGGGTGGCTCTGGCAACAGAATCCTCGCTCCTGGCCCTAAAAAGACGTCTAACGCTGTTCCTCCTTCCGCTTCTGGGTCCGCCTCTTGCAAGCCAAGCGGATCGACAAAGCTGATCGGATTATTTCGCACAAACCCGTACAAATTGGCTCCACCCTTTTCGCCCGATGGGTCTTTACAGAGGAAACGCCCGCTCGATGGATCGTAAGGACGTTGTGGATACATTATCTTTCCGGTCTCCAGGTCAGTGTAACGAGTACTAAAGCCGAAGGGCTGAACGTTGGCGGCTGCACCCACTGCCTTGATAACGTTGCCGAAGGGATCGTACTCAAATTCCGCCGCCAGAGTGCCATCGGCGGCGTTAACAAGTCCGGTCACGTTGCCATTTCCATCGAACGTCGGGAAATAAGTCGCACCGCCACTCGTTACCGCCAAAAGGCCACCCACACCACCGGCTTTCCGTATTGTGCCGCTTAGGTCTAGTCCCCAGACATAGGTACGCACCACGGCGTTGCTGGCCAAACCATTAAACTCCGCTACTAAATTCCAGCCATCATAAAGGAAGCGGGTATCGCTACTTACCTGATAGCTGCTGGTTGTTGTATTCCAAGACTTCACGACCTTCTGGATACGCCTTCCTATCCAATCGTAAGCAAACTCCAGCCTCTGTTTCGGCACCCCAGCGGCAACCGCCGCCGCAGTCGTCTCACAGGAGACGAGTCGGTTTTCGGCATCGTAAAACCGACTGCGCGGCTTCGCGCCATAGATGCACTTGGCCGAAGATAAACGACGGCTGGAGAAGAAGCATTCCTGCATCTGCGCAAAGCTCACCGCGTAATCGAAGGCGTTCGGCACGTCCTGACTCTGGCGGTCGTTTCGCTTTTCTCCAGCTGTTTTTTCAGCCTTCCCGTTCCCTCGGATGACAGCGGCGGTGCGCCGCTTTGAGGTCGGCGATGGTGACGTGCAGGTAGCGCTCGGTTGTCGCGAGCGAACGGTGGCCAAGGATTTCCTGCACGTGGCGCAAGTTCGCCTGGTTCTGCAAAAGATGCGTCGCGCAGGTGTGCCGCCAGACATGCGGCGTCACGCGTTGTTTGATCCCGGCGCGGCGTGCGCACCGGGCAATCAGGCGGGCCAACCCATCGAACGAGAGCCCGCCGCCTTTCAAAGAGACGAAGACGCGCTCGGTCGTGCGCTTATTTCGGAGGAGCGCCGGACGCACGCGCCGCACATACGTTTCTAAAAACGCACAGGCTGCGCGAGTCAGCGGCACGACCCGATCTTTCGCACCTTTGCCGCCGTTGATCCGCAACACTTCTTCCTCCAGCCGTATGTCAGCCAGGATCAAGCTGAGTAGTTCGGCGCGACGGATGCCCGTCGAGTACATCACCTCCAACAGCGTCCGGTCGCGGTAGCCGAGCGCCGTGTGCAGGTCGCAGGTTTTGATGATCGTGCGGGCTTCGCGTGGCGTGAGGATGTTGCGCGGCAGGCGTTGAGGCTCCTTCGCCAGTTCGATCAGGCCGGACAGGTCGCGCGAGACGCCACCCTCGGCAAAGAGGAAGTGCAGGAAGTGGCGCGTTTCAATCAAGACGCGGTTTTGGCTCGTGATCTGGCGCGGCGCACCGGAGCGGCTGGCGTCGTGGAAGAGCCAGGCGCGGAAGGCCGTCACGTGCGTTTCCCGCAACAAGGCTACATCGCCAAGCCGCACTTCGCAAAGGAAGCGGACGAAGACGCGCAGCGATGACAGGCGCGGCTTGAGCGCCGCCGCCGAGAGGCTTTTGCGCTCGTAGTCGAGCCGGTAGCGATGCAGCCATTGCTCAAAATGCGGCGTCATGGGTGTGTCGATACGTTTTGCGCGGGCTCTTGCGGCGCGGTGCAAGGCTGACTCTCACCCGTGCGCCAGGATGAGCGCGACGGTGGGCGCGTTTCACCTCGGTAATGGTGACGCGGGTGTAGCGCTGCGTCGTTTCCAGCGAGGCGTGCCCCAGGAGTTTTTGGACATAGACGATGTTTGCGCCATGCGCCACCAGATGGGTCGCGCAGGTGTGCCGCCAGAGATGCGGCGTGAGCTTCACCCCGGCCTTGCGGCCGTAGTCGCGCACGAGCACATAAACCGCCTGGGCTTTGAGTGGAGCGAAGGGCTGCTTGCTGCTCCGCCAGAGGGCCAAACTCGGCACGACGCACGGGCAACGACCGTGCGCAGAACTCGGGTGCAGGGTCAACGACCCTGCTTTCGTGAGATAACGCTGCACCCATTCTGCCGCCGTCGTGCCGAGCGGCACCATGCGATCTTTCGCGCCTTTGCCCTGGCGCACGCGCACCACCAGACCGCGCAAGTCGAGATCGGTTAGCATGAGCCGGGTGAGTTCGCCCAGCCGCAGGCCCGTCGAGTAAAACAGCTCAAGCAAGGCGCGATCGCGCACGCCTTTGGCCGTGCGCAGGTCAGGCCCGCGCAAAACGCGCCGGGCTTCGCTCTCCGTGAGCACACCGCGCGGCAGGCGGTCGCCCAGCTTGGGCAACACGAGGCCACGGCAGGGACTCACCAGGACCGCACCGGTTTTTTCTAAAAACGCAAAGAAGGTGGAGAGGTCGGAGAGCCGCGTGTGGCGCGTGCGCAAGGCCCACGGCTGCGCTCGGGTCCACACTTCATAGCGGCGGATGGTTTCGGCGGTGACGCCGCGCAGTTCGCGCACGCGGGCTTTGCGCAGGAAGCCAAAAAACGGGCGGAGCGATTCGCGGTAACATTGCACGGTCGCCTCCGCGCGTCCGCGCAGTTGTAGCATTTCCAAAAACGGACCCGCGCCTTTTTCGAGTTTCATCGGCGCGCTCCGTTAATGATTTCGAGCGCAGGCCCCGAGGTGGCCGCGCCGTTCGCGTAAACGGCTGGAGAAGAAGTATTTTCTTCTAGCGCAACCTCGTGTTTTCCGTTCAACGAGGTACCCACGAGGTGACGTTTTGGCGCACGAGGTTCGGTTTTCTGCCCACGAGGTTGCTCCGGGCTGCACGAGGTCAGCGGGTCGCCGCACCCATTGCCAAGGCCCAGCGTTTCGGCTTCGCGGCGCAACTGTTCGACCGGCTTCAAACCCGGCACGAACCGGCTGCTTTCTTCGTTGTAGTTAATAAGTCGATACGTGAAGACCGAGCCGAACCGGCCACCCAAGGGCACGATGTATTCAAGTTCGACCAGCTCCTCCAGATGCGTGCGCAGTTGGTACTCGCTCCAGCCAATCGCCTCGCGCAGCTCGCGGCGGCAAAACTCTATTTTCTCCAGCGGTTGCTTGGTCTTGGCCGCTTTCTCCCGCACGTAAGCGCCCGTGCGCGCCAACAGTTCCCGGCCCGGTCGCGAGAGGTCGTCAAGCGACGTGCCGAACAGTTCCAAGGCCAAGTCGTTCGCAATCGCGATGTCAGCCAAGCTCGTTTCGATGTACTCGATGCCGCTCACGTCATCGCGCTTCACCGGGCGCTGGTGCTGGTGCAGGAAGGTCACGACCAGGATCAAGTGCAGGTATTTGGGATGGTCGCGGCGGAACATCAAGCGGTCGTCGCCGTAGGCCAGCAAGGGCTCGTAGTTGTTGACTACATACAGCGTGCGCAAGGAGCGCTGGAAGGCGTGATGACGGCGCAAGACTTCGCTGCGGGCATGGCGGCTGCGCAGTCCGTCGAGGGTGTGTCGGTGGCGCTGCGCCTCCAAAATCGCCCGCGTTTGCTCCGGCGATTCGTCGATTGAGGTCACGATGAAGCGCGACTTGGTTTCCGGGTCCGTCTTCGGGTCGGTCGTCGTTTCAAAGACCGCCGTCGGGCCATGCACCGTGTTGACCTGCGTCTCCATTTTTCCGGTCAGCGGGTTTTTGATCGTCGTCTCAATCGTGAGCTTTTTCGCGGAGATCAGATTGCGCACCGCATAGCGCGCGCCTTGCGCGCCCGCCACTTCCTCGACTGCGAGGCATTTGTGCCTGAGCGAGTCCTCGCCTTTGTAGAAGAGAGCCTGACTTGAGAGTGAGGTGAGTTTAATTAAGTCCTCGTCCGGACAGAGCGTCAGCACCGCGTCTTGCAGGTGAGACTTGCCCGCGCCGCTGCCCGAAACAACCTGCACCGCCAACGGGTCGGCCATCTTGCGGCTGGTCATCGCCAGATAGAGCAGCAGGCTGTTGGTCTGCTCGCCCACGATCCCAAGTTTTTTCAGGTCGCGGGCGATTTCGCCGACAAGGTCGGCGCTGCGTCCTAACTTCAAGGCATCGGCCTTGTCCTGTGCGGACGGCACCGGGGCCACGGCCCCGGACCCGTGGACGGTGGACTGCTCGGCCGCAACGAGGATTTGCGCAAGATCGGTTTCGGTCGTCTCGGGCGGCAAACGCAACAGCCGCGCCGCTTCCGCCGCAAACAGGCGTCGGCTCCGGGCCGAGTACAGGTCGAGCATTTCCACATGGAAGCGGCCCGGCTCGGAACCCAACGCCTTGACCGTCGCCTTGAGCCGGGCGGGCGAGACCTTTTCCACCGCGAGCACTTCGTAACGACGGTTTGGATACGTCAGGGTAAACCCTTGCTCGGTCGGCTGGATTTCGGGCGTCGGCTCGGCCGCCTGGCTCTCTTTTTCTCCAGCCGTTTCGGTCTGGGGCGAGAGCAACGCGGCAAATTCGGCGGCGGCGCTTTCACGGCTGGAAAAAAAGATATTGGCATCCTTCACGCCCTCGGGCCACGCGAAGAGCCGCACCGTGCAGACCGGGGAGAGCGCGCGGATTTTTTCTTTCGCCGCCAGCGTGCCGGTGCGCCCGGCATCGTCGTTGTTGAGGGCAAGCACGATTTCAGATGGTTCGGCTGTCTTCACGAGTTCGTCATGGTGCGGAGTCCAACCGCCTGCACCGTAGAGCGGCACGGTCTGGCGGTAGCCCGCCTGCCAGAGTGAGAGGCAATCGAAGATCGACTCGACGATGATAAGCGAGGGCGAGGCTTTGACCGCGGCGGCGTTAAAGACGGCGCGATGTCCTCCGGCCAGATAGATGTGCCGCGCAGAGTCGGCTGGGAGTTTCGCGCCGGGGCCTTCGACCTTGCGCCCGTACAACCCGACGACGTTGCCGGTGTCGTCTTGGATCGGCACGACCACGCGGCCGTAAAACACCTCGTTGCCTTTCTCGTTCAAGATGCCGAGCGCCTTCAACTGGTCGTTAATTTCACCGGCATCGGGCAACGCCTGGCGGAGCGTGCCGTTGCAATAACCAAGGCGGAAGCTCTCCAGCATCGCCGGATCGGACAGTTTGCGTGAAGCGAGATAATCCAGACCGGCCCGGTCTTCCTTGTGCAGCGTTCGTAAGTAGAAGTTGGATACACGGCCCAGCAGGTCGGCCGCGACGGTCGGAGGAACAACCAGCGCCGGTTCTTTTTCCTCCAGCTGTGAGGCGCGTTGCACACAGGGCAACTGCGTGAGCAGCCGCAGCGCCGCCTCGCGGTCGCTCACGTTTTCTTTTTTCGCCACGAACTGGATCACGTTGCCCGCCGCTTCGCAGCTCATGCACCGCCACAGACCTTTGCCGGGAGTAACACGCAAGCTCGGCTTCTGGTCGTCGTGGAACGGGCACAGCCCGACGTAATCCCGGCCCTCTTTCTTCAACGCCACCCCGTGCGCTTCGATCACCGCCACCAGATCCGTCGTCCGTTTGACCTGCTCAAAGTCGATTTTGGCCATTTTAGGGCCTCCGCTCCGCAGTTTTAAAATATTTTGTGTTTTTCATCTGCGCCTGTTTTGATTGGTTTATCAATCATAATGCAAGCTCAGACCACACAAAGTCGATATTTTGGCTTCATGCCTAGCGGTCGCATCGCCAACAAACCTGCTCCCAAGTTCGGTCAACGCATGACCGCGTTTCGTGTTGCCAAAGGGCTCACGCAATCCGATCTCGCTGCCGCACTCGGCATGACCCGCAACCAAATCGCCTATTACGAACGGGCATCTACCAACCCGAGTATGGAAACGGTTGAGAAGATCGCCGCATTTTTTGGCGTCACGGTGGGCGAGTTGCTCAACGACACGACCAAAACCAAAAACAAACCCGGCCCGCCTTCGCAACTGGCCCGGCTTACCGAACGCCTGTCCAAGCTGCCACGCGGCAAGCAAAAGGTCGTCACGGACATGCTGGAAGGACTTCTCAAGCAGGCCGCCGGTTGATTTGCTTTCTTGTTTAGTTGCCCCGAGCCGGGGGCGCGGGGCGGCGGCGAGCGCCCGCTGACGGCGGCCACCCCCGAGGCGCAGCCGAGCCGCCGCCGCCTTTCCGCCAAGGTTTGACACTGGTTCAAAATTGTACCACCTTGGAGCCATGCCAACTCGCACCGCCTCCCTTTATGATGTCGCGATCAAGCGGTCTTTGACCGCCTCGATCCAAAAGAAAATGGCTCAGGATAATCTTTCCATTAGCGCCCTGGCCGACCGCATGGGCACCGGACGCACCGCCGTGCGCCGCATCCTCGATGCCAAAAACACCTCGATTACTTTCCGCTCCATGAGTCGCGTCGCTCGCGCCGTCGGCCTTAAAATCAAGCTCATCGCCGAGCCCATGTCTCCCGACGATCTTGGCAAACTCGCCCATCGTCTGACCCGCAGTAAAAGCCGCGCTGAGTCCGCCAAACTGACCGCACAGATTACCGAAGGCTTTTACGCGGGCTCCTGATGCCAAAGGTCCAACGCAAAGACATTCCTCGCGCACTCTTTGCTCATCTGCTTCTGCGGATTGAACAGCGCAGCATCAGCGCAGATGCCCTCAAGTCTTTGGCGACCTGGCTCGACACCAATCCGGAAGTTCCAACCGGAGACTGGTTCAAACGTTTCTCCACGATGACGGTCTGCGGGAACAGCACCCTGGTTAAAACCTTTCTGACGCCGGACCAGGTGCCCATCGGCAAAGAAGTGTGAGGCTTAGATAAAACGCTCCTGCTGCCAGTCCGATGACGCACCGCAACCGATCACGCATTCTGAGCCGCAACCTTTCCGCGCGGCTTCGTTTTCCGGGCCGCTTTTCCAAGCTGCTCGCGGAGCGCGCTGGCTTTGACCGGGCAACCCATCGCCTTCATGGATTCGGCCAGCTTCTCGAAGCTCCAACCTTTCGCATGCAGTTCCCGCAGCTTGTCCGCCACCGGAGCGATGGCGTCAGCGGCAGACTTCCGCTGTTTGGGCGGCTCCTGCTTCGCCAGTTCATCCAACTTTTTGGACAACTCGGTATAGTTCGTCTTTGCGATAATTTCAGCGTAATCAGTCCGGGATTTCATCCGACGGCCAGACCGCAAAACTTCCGCAGCGGTTCCGATATTTCAACCGACGGGCAAACTGCGGACGATCCCGCAGCTTATCCCGCATTTGATCCGACGGCGGTCTGACGGACTCGCAACGCTTTTTAAGCGGGGTTGGTGTCCTACCTCTTTTTGCTCGGTTTGCGGTTCGGATCGCCTCGACTTTTGAGGCGGTTTCTGATGAGCTTTTTCACGAGGAAAAACGCATGTTCACCGCCAAACCACAAAAGAATCGAGGCGCGGCGACTCAGTATTTCGACGAGCATCTTTGCCATAACGACTATTACACCCAAGGCGAGACGCAGGCCGGTTATTGGATCGGTCGAGGCGCGGAACACTTAGGTTTAAAGGAAGGCGAGTCGGTCGGTCGAACGGAGTTTTTGCGGCTCTGCGACAACCAAGATCCTGAGACCGGAAAGAAGCTCACGCAGCTGCAACTTTCGGAGCGGAGGATCTTCTTTGACTTCACTTGTTCGGCTCCAAAGTCGGTTTCGATTCTCGCCGTCACGATGGATGACCGGCGCATTTTGGACGCTCACCGGGAGGCGTCGGACGTGGCGTTAAAAGAGCTGGAAGCATTCGCGGCGACACGGATCAGGAAAGACGGCGCAATGGATGATCGCACGACCGCCAACCTGATCGGCGCGGCCTTTCGTCACACGTCGTCACGTGCGCTCGATCCTCAGTTGCACACGCATTTCACGCTGTTCAATGCGACGTTTGATCCGGTGGAAAAACGATGGAAGGCGCTCCAGTCGTCGC
>Ga0302323_100002274_pt1 | contig 15590 bp, 11 predicted proteins | sample Fen_T0_3_FD_201950 | JGI IMG/M metagenome (GOLD analysis project Ga0302323, IMG submission 201950) | Peat permafrost microbial communities from Stordalen Mire near Abisko, Sweden - Fen_T0_3 | ecosystem: Environmental > Terrestrial > Soil > Wetlands > Permafrost | place: Sweden: Abisko... | reverse complement strand
GCGCCGGCTAGGAGCGCAAGCTCATGCAGAGCCACCAGTGGCTCGTTTACCTCAGGGCACCACAGCAACAGGCGCGCGTCGGCAGGCGTCGAGACGACGGCGTCGGGCGAGAGGACTGAGACGTTCACTCGGTAGCCCAGGGCCACGAAGTAGGCCACCACGCGCTGGCTGGCAAGTGGTTGGAGCGCGGAGTCGACGTTCAACAGCAGCGGGGAGTCCGGACGGTTGGACGCATCGAAACGCGTTGGCGCGTCACAGGCGTCGGACGCGGTCGCCAGTAGGCGACAGACGCCCTGGGACTCAGGCATGAAGCGTCGCACGAACGCGGCGCGGTCGAAGGTGCGGGCCACGCGGCGGCGCGCGGTCAGTGAGTGAAACGGCTCGCGTTCAGAGTCGAGCAGCAGCAACAGGCGCGCCACGCGCGGCGCTGCGCCAGGCTGGCCGAGCGCCGCCTGGATCTTGCCTTGCTCCAGTGCCAGCCTCATCGCCGCCTGATCCGTGTAGCGCACGATCTCCACGCCATCCAGGAATGGGCGGCCACGCACGTGGCGATCGAAGGCCAAGAGGGCCGCGCGCTCGCTGCGCACGACGTGGGCCAACACAAAGGCGCCACAGCCCGCGCCGTCGGTGTTGGTGATGGCCGCGGCCGGCGCGGCCAGCTCCGGTGGCGGACTGGTCTGCTCCGCCGAGAAGCGCAGTAGCACACGATGGACGGTGACGGCGGAGACGGCAGGGAGGGCGTCGATCGCGCCGCCGCGATAGGCGTCGCCTCCGTCGAGACGTGCGGCCAGAAGCGCCGCGGCTGGCGAGGCGCTGCGCAGGAAGCGCGTGAGCGAGCGCACGACGTCCTCGGCCGTGACAGGGCTGTCTCCGTGGAAGCGTGCCGTCTCGGCCAGCTCGAAGGTCCACTCGCGGCCTCCGGCCCCGGCAGACCAGCGCTGTGCGAGCGAGGGAGCCACGCTGCCGCCGTCGTCGAGGACCACCAGGGTCTCGTGCGTCAGGTCCACGAGTTGGCGCGCTCCGCGGTTGCGCGTGAAGGTCGGGCTCCCGTCAGTGTCGAGGTCAAGCACGCCGACCGTCAGCCGGCCGCCGTAACGCGGCCCGAGCGCGCCGAGGCTGACCAGGGCGAAGGTGGCCAGAAGCACGAGCAGCGGCGCGCGAACCGGCGGGCGTCGGGCAGGGGCGTTCATGGTTCGCTGCGCTTGAGCTCGAGAAGAATCAGCCTGGTGGCACCCGCGGCGGTCTCGCTTGCGACCGCCAGGCGCATGTGCGTGCCGACGCGGCGGCTCGCCAGGGCGCGGATGGACTCGTCCGTCGGCAGCGCGGCAACCTCCCGCACCGCTCCCTTGTGACGTGCCAGGATCAATAGCGCATCGCCGCTGCCTGGTCGATGATCCGTGGATGCCGCGACCCAGCCGGGCCAGAGCGCGGCCAAGGTTGGGCCGACGCGAGGTCGTTCGCCTTCTTCCTTGGTGGCCTTGGCGTTGGTCGACAGCAATCGTGCGGAGGTGGTGACGGCCCAGTCTCGCTCGGCGAGCTCGATGGCGAGGAACGGGCCGCTGCCCAGGTGCGGCACAGATCCCTCGATCCAGTTCGTGCCTTCGCGGTAGCGTAGCGCGCGTTTAGAGCCGGGCACCGGCGCGGCCTCGGCCTCGGCACGCAGGCTGAGCCGGTCGTCGCTCCAAGCAACCAGCCAGGTGCGCACGCTGCGGTTGGTGACTATCCAGGCCGCGTCCGACTCGGGGTCCACCACCAAGAGGCCGGCCGGCGCGCGCACTGCCTGGAGCGGCCCATCGAGCGCCAGGTGCACAACGCTGGTGAGCTCAGGCACGTCGGTACGTAACAGCATCACCGTGCTGGCAGACAGCGCGAGCAGCCGGGTATCGCTGACGAACGCCAGGGCCAGGAACGGCTCGGGTGAAGTCGTGCGCGCGAGCGTTGCAGCGGTGACAGGGCTGGGCGGGGTTGCTGCGAAGGTCGCCTGCGACCAGCCGATGGCTATACTGAGCGCGCAGCAGAGGGCTCCTCCAAGATGCGTGGGGGCACGGCGTGCCGTGCCCCTAATGAGACGTGTGCGCGCCAGCATGCCGACAAGAATAGCCGATCGGGGACACCTTGGACGAGCCGAACGAACGATCAAGGTGTCCCCGGCCCAGCGGGATTCAGGGACAGCCGCTGGCGACGCGCTCCACGTCCCGGCGCAGGGCCTCAATCGACGCGAGCCCCGTGCCGGTCTTGGTCTGCTTCGAGGCCTGATCGAGCTTGGTGCGCGCATCGTCGAGTGAGACCTTCACCACGTCACAATCCATGGCGTTGCGGATGACCTGATTCGCGGCCTCGGTTGCGGCGCGCATCACCCTCATGTCGGTGACCGTGCCGTCGAACTGGGCCGCGAGCCCCGTCGGCTGAGGCTTCTCTTCCACCTTCTTCTGGCATCCGCTGCTAGCCAGCGGCGTGGGCAGCAGTGCCACCATCAGCAAGAGCGCGTGTCGTCTCACAGGGTCTCCTCCGTGCACCTTGAGCTGGCTCAATTCATCCAGTATCCAGCATGGCGCCGCGCTCCGGCGCGGTCAAGGCGGCGTGACGGCAGGGCATAGGGATAGGGCATAGGGGCCGGCTCATCTATACTCCTGGCAATGTCAGCGATCCCTGTCAGTGTCGTCCGCTCCGGGCAGGCGGTATGGCGCGCCATCGTCAGTTATGCGCGGATCGCGTGGCGGGCGTTCTGTCGCTTCAATGATCACAAAGGGCCAGACCTGGCAGCCGCTGTCTCCTACTACACGCTCTTGACGTTGGTCCCGCTGCTGGTCTTCACGATCTCGCTCGGCGCCTTTGTGGTGGGCTCGGACGAGGCGGTCTACCGCGGCGCTACGGTGTTCTTTAGGGGCATCCTCGAACACCTGAGTCCGAGCGCGCAGGACAGCCTGCGCTCCTTCATTCAGCACGCCCTGCGGCTGCAGCTGGCTGGCATCGTGCTTCTGGTCTGGACTTCCAGGCGGGCTTTCGGAGCGCTGGCTTCTGCTCTCGAGACGATCTTCGGCGCCCAGTCGCGCGGCTTTGCAGGCGGCAACTTGTTTGCCCTGGGCATGGTCTTGGTGACAGGCGCTGCGTTCCTGGCCACGATCGCGCTCACAGCGGTCCTACCTGCGGTCGAGGGCTTGCTGCTGCGCTACGCCCCTCTGAGCGCCAGCGTCTTTGAAGGGCTGGCGGCCGTCTTCTTGGGTCGCGCGCTGCCGCTTCTGATTACGCTGAGCTTCTTCTTCCTGCTCTATCGTCTCGCGCCCCGCCGCGTGATCACGACGCGCCACGCCTTGGCCGGCGCGCTCTTGGCGACCGTGCTGTGGGAGATCGCGCGCAAGGGCTTTGCCTGGTACCTGCGGAACGTCGCGCGCTATGCAGGTCTCTATGGAACCTTCGAGGCGATCGTCGTACTGGCGCTCTGGTTGGAGCTGTCCGCGTCGATCATCCTGTACTGCGGCGAGATCGTGGCGCTGCTGATCGATTCCACGGGCGCAGCCGCGCAGGCCGTCGCCGCGCCGCGCGAGTCGGACTAGCGCGAATCGCCGGCAGCCACGACGTCGAAGAAGACGTCGAGTAGCTCGGGATCGAAGATCGCGCCCGAGTCGGCCGTCATCATCTGTTCCACGACGGCATGCGGGTAGGCGGGACGATACGGGCGGTCGGTGCGCAGAGCGTCATAGATGTCAGCCACCTGGGTGATGGCCGTGGCCAGGATCGTCTTCCAGCCGCGCGGCACCGCAGGATAGCCGCCGCCGTCGTAGCGAATGTGATGCTCGTACGCGACCGCGACCGCCAACTCAGGCGCCCCGGCCGTGGCGAGCAACAGGCGCGCGCCGTCTTCGGGATGGCGGCGCATGGTGGCGTACTGCTCGTCGCTGAGCCGCTCGGGCTTGTTGAGGATCTCGTCCGGGACCTCCAGTTTGCCGACATCGTGCAGCAGCGCCGCCAGGCCCACATCGCGCACGCTGCTGGCCGAAAGGCCGAGGGCTTCGGCCAGCCCCATGGACAGGATGCCGACATTGGTGATGTGCGTGGCCGTGTATTCGTCGTGCGACTTGAGGGCCGCCATCGGGAGCAGTGCGCCCAGGTGCTCATCGACGGTCTTCGCCAGCGTCAGCACGATCCCCTCGAGCGCGCTCAGATTCAGGTGGCGTTCCTGACGCAGCGCTGTCCAGGCTTCCTGCAGCACGACTGTCTCAGGCACGAAGTGCGCGTCGGCGGGCGACGGCGTCGCATCGTCGCTTTGAAGCGCGGACAAGCGGATGTGCGCGGAGGAGGCCAGGGTCGGAGTGGTCCCTTGACGCACCGCGTCGGCCATGGCGCTGAGGAAATCGTCCAGCTCCTCGGGCGCCGCACTGCGGCGCAGCGTCAGGCGGTCGTAGCCGCAGGCGCGCAGAGTCGCGAAGAAACCGCGTGCGAGCGCGGTGCCGCCCGGCAACGGCAGGCCCTCGTGGATTACGCGCTCGTCAACGACGAAGACAGAGACCTCCGGCTGGTCTCGGCCGAGATCTCGCAAGAGCGCCAGCACGCTCTCGACACTCTGCCGGATGCGTGGGTGCTCGGCCGGATACAGTAGGCGCAAGCCCACTCCGGTCTGCATCTCACGCAGGAGGGCCTCGATGCGGTCCCTCACGCGGCCTCCTCTTGCTCGCCGGAGGCGCGTCCGAGCAACCAAGCCATCCAGCCCGAGGGCGAGCGTCTCCAGGCGCGCGCCGCCGCACGCAGTGCCTCATCGTCCGTCGCGGCCAGGAGCGCGGCCGCCGCAAGACAGACGCGCACGTCGCGCGGCCAGAGCGAGAGATGGCGTGCGCGCAGGAGCTCGGCCAGGGCAGCGCGGGCCTCTGCCGTGCCCATGGCGCCCAGGACCGCCAGGGCGCGCTGCCGCGCGCTGGCATCGGCCTCGCCCGGGGTGCGGCTGAGCAGAAAGTCGCGCAGCGCGCTTACGGCGCGCGCGTCGCCAGCGTGGCGCGTGGCCTCGATGGCGAAGTCGCGCACTGCGGCTGCCGCATCGCTCAACGCGCGCAGGAGGTAACGCTCGCGCTGTCCAGGCCGCTGGTCCGCTTCGATCAACAGCGCGAGGGCGCGCAGGCGCACAGCCGGGTCGCGGTTGCCTATGAAGGTCAGGGCGCAGTCGACGCGGCCAGGGGTCTCGGGTCTCGCCAGCAAGACGAAGAGGCCGTCCAGCGCTGGCCCGGCAGCGACGCGCGCGCGTGTGACGACTTCGCCGAGGGTGTCGGGCTTCAGCCGTGAGACGAAATCGGCCAGCTGCCCGCGCGCATCTCCGGCGGGCAGCGCCGCGATGCGCTCGAGGGCCAGCACGGCGGCTTCGGGTGAGGCCAGGCGAGCCAGGCCGACGACTGAGGCGGGGGCAGGCCACTCGGCGTTCTCGATCGCGCTGAGCAGCGTTCCGATAGTGTCGGGCTGGCGCAGAAAGGCGAGGTGCTCCTGGACGAGCTGTGGCACTTCAGAGGGGACGTAGCGCCGCAGCACGAGCAAGTCGCGCAGTGACGACGCGGTCTCGTACAGCTGGTCAAAACGGCCCGCTGCCAGCGCGCGCGGAGCCTCGGTCGTCAACCGCCGCACGTACGCGGCGGCGTCGGGATGATCTGGCGCAGCAACCAAGAGCCTGAGCACGATATCCGCGACGCGCGCCGAGACGGTCTCGGCCGAGGTCCGTTCGCGATACCGGCTCCAGGGGTGCGCGGTTGTCGCCACGCCGCTGCTCAGGCGCTCGATCGTCGTCTCGTGGTCCGAAGGAGTGAAGTCCGCGTCGCGGCTGTGCCTGAGGGCCTGCTCGAGCATCGCGCGCACGTGGACCGGGTCCATCAAGGTCAAGCCGCGGGGCAAACCGATCGAGACGAGCTTCGTCTCGGTGAGCTCGCGCAGGCTGGGCTCGCGCACGGAGAGCCCCACGAGCCTGTTGAGCAAGCCGAGGAACGAGTCGGAGATGCGCTCGCCTTGCTTGTCGAGATCGCTGATGACCTCCATAAGCGTCGTGTCCGGCAGGGCTTCGGCCATGTCTGCCAAGAAGTCGAGCTTGCGTGCACTGGCGCTCGGATCAACGTGCAGCAGCTGGCGCCGCAGCTCGGGCGACAGACCTGCGACGAAGGTCGCCAGGCGCGCGCGCACGGTCTGTCGCGCCGGCTCGCCCATGCGCGGGAGACGGCTGCCGGCACCGACGATCCCGGCCAGGAAAGACGCGGCGCCCACGCCCTCATTGCGTTCCACTTCCGCGCTGAGCTCGGCGGCACAAGCCTCCGGCTCTTCCGGCAAGGTGCCGAGGTCCCCCTGATACCAGCCGGCGGTCAGGCCGTCGAGCAAGGAGCGCCAGACGCGCAGCGGATCGGCTTCTTCGCGGGTGTCGTCACGGCGCTGCTCGTCGAAACGCGCACGGCCGTAGTCGACCATTGTCACGTCGATCTGGCGCAGCTCCGGCGGTTCAGGGGACACGCCCTTGCGGGCGACCCATCCTACAAACGCTGTCAGGTCAGGCTCGGCGACGCCTGGTGTGAAGGTGATCAGGCCCACCCTCTGGTCGTGGAGGCGTCGCGCCAGCCAGGCCAGCAGCTCGCCGCCGTTCTCGATCGGGCGGTCCGCCACGACAAACCCCTCGCCGGTTACGCCGATGCGCAAAGCCCCGCCCTGCTCGATCAACGAGCTCAGCGAACGGTGCAGCAACGCAATGGCCGTTGCCACCGACGGGTGGCCGTCGGGGTAGACCGTGGCGCGCTGCACGGCGCGATTGAGCTTCAGCAGCAGCTCGACAGCCCGCCCAGTCGTTTCGTCGGTCGCTGCCGTCGCATCTGGCATGCTCTGGCTCTCCGGGTCTGCCACACGATGTTGCCTGATCGACACCAAAGATACCACCAGCCCCTACACGAATTGCCGTGCGACAGCCAACGCGGTGGCCAGCTGGCGGACGTACTCGCGATCGGAGACAGTGACCGCCCCGAACTGCGCCAGGTGCTCGGTGAGGTACTGGACCTCGAGGAGCGCAAAGCCGCGTTCGCGCAGATGGGTGGCCAGACTGGCCAGCGCGACCTTGGAGGCATCGCGCGCGCGGTGGAACTTGGATTCCGCGAAAAAGGCGGCGCCGAGGTGCAAACCGTAGAGACCGCCGACCAGCTCCGCGCCGCTCCAGACCTCGACCGAGTGCGCCTTGCCTTGGCTGTGTAGCTCGCCGTACACGCGGTGAAGGTCCTCGCTGATCCAGACCGGCCGCCCTTTGGCACAGCCGCGCATCACCGCGCCAAACGCGCGGTCGAGAGTGACCGTGAAGCGCCGGCTGCGCATCGTGCGCGCGAGGCGGCGCGGGACGTGAAAGGCGTCCAGCGGAATGACCGCGCGCGGGTCGGGGCGATGCCAGGTGATCACGCCGTGCTCGGGTGCGGCCATGGGGAACACGCCGTTGCGATAGGCGCGCTCGACAAGGTCCGCGGTGATCTCGCGCGTGACGCCAACGATGTCCACGGGGGCGAGGATAGCAGGGAAGGGGCGCTCGTTTTTCTCGTCGCGCGCGTCGGTGTAGAGTGCTCGGCAGCATGAAGCTGCTGCGAATCCTGTTCTGGCTGGGCGTGGCGCTGGCCGGTGCGTCGGCTTTCGGCGTCGTGGCCTTCGCGCGCGGCGAGGGTGTGTCGGCCGCGTACTTGATCGTGGCAGCGGTGTGTACGTTTGCCATCGGATACCGTTTCTACGCTAGCTTCCTGACTGCGAAGGTGCTCGCGCTCGACGATCGGCGCACCACGCCGGCTGTGCGCTTGAACGACGGCCACGACTTCGTGCCGACGAACCGGTGGGTCGTGTTCGGCCATCACTTCGCCGCCATTGCAGGGCCGGGCCCGCTGATTGGCCCGGTGCTGGCCGCGCAGTTCGGGTACTTACCCGGGACCATCTGGATCCTCGCCGGCGTCGTGCTCGGCGGTGCTGTGCAAGACCTCGTCGTGCTCGTGGCGAGCCTGAGGCGCGACGGTCGCTCTCTGGCCAAGCTGGCGGCCGACTATCTAGGGCCGATCGGCGCGGTCGCCGCAGCGTTGGGCATCCTGCTGATCATGATCATCCTCATCGCCGTGCTGGGCCTCGTGGTCGTCAATGCCCTGGCTGAGAGCCCGTGGGGCACGTTCACCGTGGCCATGACGATCCCGATCGCGCTCGCCATGGGATTGATCATGCGCGGCGGTCACGGCCGTTCGGTGTGGATCGCGACAGCGGTGGGACTGATCCTGCTCGGCGCGGCGCTGGTCGGCGGCCACTGGATCTCCATCCATCCCGAGCTCGGTCCGGCCTTCACGCTCGGGCGCCTGCCGCTGGCCTGGTTGGTGATCGCGTACGGGCTGGCCGCCTCGGTCCTGCCCGTATGGCTGCTGCTCGCCCCGCGCGACTACCTCTCGACGTTCGTGAAGCTCGGCACGATCTTCCTCCTGGCCGGCGGCATCCTCGCCGTGCGGCCAGCGCTTCACCTTCCGGCGCTAACGCAGTTCGTGGACGGCAGCGGGCCGATCTTTGGCGGCAAAATCTTCCCCTTCTGTTTCATCACCATCGCCTGTGGCGCGATCTCCGGCTTTCACGCGCTGATCGCGTCCGGCACGACGCCGAAGCTGCTGACGCGCGAGGGCGATGCGCGCATGATCGGCTACGGCGCCATGTTGCTCGAGAGCTTTGTCGCGATCATGGCGCTCGTGGCTGCGGCCTCGTTGCCGCCGGGCGAGTACTTTGCGATCAACACCAGCCGCTCACTCGAGTGGATCTCCGGCCAGGGCTTCCCGGTGACAGCGGCGCAGATGGCCGAGCTCGCGACGCGTGTGGGAGAGAAGACGCTTCAAGGACGCACGGGCGGCGCGCCCTGCCTGGCCGTGGGCATGGCGGAGGTCTTCGCGCGCTTTCTCGGCGGTGGCCGCGTCGCCGGCCTCTGGTACCACTTTGCCATCATGTTCGAGGCGCTCTTCATCCTGACGACGCTCGACGCCGGCACGCGCGTCGGGCGCTATTTGCTGCAGGACAGCGTGCAGCGCGTCTGTCCGCGGCTCGCGGCTCGCGGCTGGACAGCGAACATCGTAACCAGCGCGCTCTTCGTCGCTGCCTGGGGCTACTTCTTGATCGGCGGGGTCATCGATCCCTTTGGCGGCGTGCGCGCTCTCTGGCCGCTCTTTGGCATCGCGAACCAGTTGCTGGCAGCCACGGCCCTCGCGATCGTGACCACGATCCTCGTGCGCACCGGACGGGCGCGCTTCGCCTGGGTTACAGCCCTGCCACTGGTGTGGCTGCTGGCCGTGACGCTCACGGCTGGCGTTGAGAAGATCTTCCATCCTGACCCGCGCATCGGCTTTCTGGCGGAAGCCTCGGCGCGCGCCTCCGGCGCCTTGGCCACGCATGCGGAGACGCGCGCGATCCAGGTGCTCAACGCGCGGATCGACGCTGTCATGGCCGGCGTCTTTGTGATCCTTGTGGCCATAGTCGTCGCCTCGGCAGTGCGCGAGTGGCTCAGGGTCTGGCGCGGCCAGCGTGCCATCGAGGCTGACGGGCCGCCACTCGGCGGCGGAGGGAGTCTGGGCGCGCTAGGCGACGTGCCGGCGATCGGCGGCCGCACGCGCTGCTGCTGAACCGAACGCAACGCTTGACACGTACAACACCCGTGGCGTAGCGTCTTCAGGTCCACTACTGGTGATTCCGGTTGCAGCCTCATCGCGAGCCGATGGGCGACCGAAAAGGGGGAGAGATGGCGATTTGGCGTGTCGTCCGTGCGAACGCGATATTGGCGCTGGCGTTTGCGGTCTGTGCCCCGACCGCCTCGGCCAACGGATTCAACCTCAACGGCGTGGGCTCCAAGGCGATCGGAATGGGCGGCGCGTTCATCGGTCTGGCCGACGACCCGTCGGCGGTCTTCTGGAATCCTGCCGGTCTGACGCAGACCTCGCGCCCGACGCTCTACGGGTTCGAGATGAACCTCATCCCCACCGGCACGTACAAGTGGGCGTACCCCGCGATTGGCGTCAACATCGATACCCAGACGAAGAGCAAGCTCTATCCAGTCGGCGCGCTCGGATACATCCAGCCGCTCGGCAAGAAGTGGGTCGTCGGTCTCACGGGTTACGTGCCGGCAGGCACAGGCGCGACGTGGAACGGGGCAGACCTGGCCAGCTATCCCGGCCTGAAGGGCGTGAGCTACGAGTGGGAGAGCTACCTCGCGGTCATTAGCGCAGGTCCGGTGATCGCATATCGCGTCAGTGAGAAGGTCTCACTGGGCGCCACGCTGGCGTTGAACCGCGGCACTCTCAGGCTGCGGCGGCCAGGCCTTGGGCAGTACAAAGAGGACCTGTCGACCTGGGCCTATGGCGCGACGTTGGCAATGCACGCCAAGCCGAGCGAGAAGGTTTCGTTCGGGCTCACGCTCCGCACGCCCTCGAAGCTGAACTTCTCCGGCGACGGATCGATGTCTGGGACGGCGATCGTCGGGCCGCCACTGACGACAGCGCTCGGCATCACGAGCGTTCCGACCGGGTCGACGGTCAAACGCGACGCGACCTGGCCGCTCTGGGCCGGCGCCGGGATCGCCGTCAAACCCGTCGCGAAGCTCACGCTCACCGGAGACGTGCAGTACACCAACTGGAAGAAGGTGGGCGTGATCCCTGCGCAGTACAGCGACCCGGCCTGGAATACGCTCCTGAATCCCCCGGCAGCGCTCAAGCAGCACCCTCTCCTCGGTAGCACGGTGACCGCGTTGTCCACGGCGTTCAACCAGGACTTCTCGCTGAACTGGAAGGACGCAGTTCAGGTACGCTTCGGCGCCGAGTACGCGCTCGACAAGACCTGGGCGCTGCGTGCCGGGTACTACTACGATCCGTCTCCGTCGCCGGTGGAGACGCTGAACATCCTGCTGCCCGAGGCCACGTATCACGTGCTGACGCTGGGGCTCGGGGCCAAGACCGGGCGGCTCACGGTCGACGCTTGCTTCGAGGCGCTCCTGGGCCGCGACGCCGAATCGCCCGTGTCGGGCTTTCCTGTCCCTGTGAAGATGCCGGGCACGCATAACGTCAAGATCCTCGCGCCGAACATCTCGCTGACCTACGGGTTCTGAGTAGGGGCGACCGGCCGGTCGCCCCTACAGCCGCGGCGAGGGTCTTGTCCCTCGCCGACGGCGCGACCGGGTGTATCATTTCGATGGTTTTCTAGTCCGTAGAGGAAAGGAACATGGAGGCTCTGGCGCGCGCCGGCCGCAGGATCGACCACGTCCTGCACGAGGGCTTTGGCAACGAGGACTCGCCGCTGTACCACGCCGTCAACCGTGTGATCGTCGGCCTGATCCTGCTCTCGGTCGTGTCGGTGACGCTGGCCTCGGTGCGCTCGATCTACGAGGGTCACGAGCTGATCTTCGAACTCTCCGAGCTTGTGATCGTGACGCTGTTCACGATCGAGTACGCGATCAACATCTATGTCGCGCCGGATCGCAAGAAGTACCTCTTGGGCCCCTGGGGCATCATCGATCTGCTGGCGATTCTGCCCTCGATCCTCCTACTCCTCGACCTGCGCGCGCTCAAGGTCACGCGCATTCTGCGCATCCTGCGCTTCTTGCGCTTGCTGCGCATGCTGCGCGTGCTCAAGCTGGCCAAGCTGGCCGTCCGCCAGTACGAAAAGAGCCGCGCGCAGCGCTTCAACACGCTGAAGATGGACGTGCAGATATACCTGATCGCGCTGTTCTCTGTGCTCACCATCTTCTCTACATTGGAGTTCTACGCCGAGGAGGGCGTTGCCAACACGACCTTCACCTCGATCCCGGCGGCCATGTGGTGGTGCATCGTTACGATCACGACCACCGGCTACGGCGACATGACTCCCAGCACGGTCTTGGGCCGCATTATCGCCGGTGGCGCGATGCTGTCAGGGTTGGCGCTCTTCAGCCTGCTGATGAACGTGGTCGGTAAGACCATGCTGTCATCCCTGTTCGGCAGCCACGAGATCGGCCTGGACGAGGCTGCCAAGGGGCCCGAGGCGGCCGCTCCGCAGTATCCGCCGCAGGGAGCTGAGGCCAAGGCGGCCTCACTGTGCGCCTGCGGTGCGCCGCTCGCGCCAGGCTGGAGGCTATGCCCCTACTGCGGCAAGGCCCTGCCGGGCGCCGAGCACGCTGGCAAGTAGGGGCGCACGGCCGTGCGCCCCTACGCGCACGTCAACGCGACGCGGTCGCGTGCGTCAGCCCTGGCGGCAGTGGCAGCGGACCGCCGAGAGCGGCGCTGCAGAGACACCTAGGCGTTCTGCCAGCTCCCGCGCTAGATCGAGGACACAGGCGCCGACGCATTCCTGCTGCGCGTCACTCCGCTCGAAGGCCGCGACCAGCTCTGCCTGGTCATCGGCAGAGAGCGTGTGGTCGGCGCGCGGGAACAGGATCAGGTCCTCGCGACGGATGTGGCCACGCAGGAGATTGACGTAGCTCTCCGCCGCACAGGCGAAGTCCGCGGCGCAATTCGCAACCCCGCGCTCGGTCGCATCGCAGGCGATCAGTGCCTTGCGCGTCAACGCGCGCCCCTCGGAGTGGTCTGCGAGCATCACCGCGATCGGCGCTTCGTTGCGCGGCCAGCCCTTGGCAACCAGGCTCTCGAAAAGCACTCGTTCCTCTTTGCTGTGGTGCCGAGCCTCGACGAAGCGCGTCATGAACGCGATGGCCTGCGCTGCGCTGACCGTGTCGAGCTCACCGCTCTGCTCTGCCTGTTTGGCCGCGCGCGCCAGGCATTCCAGTATGACTTCGATGGCTCGGTGTTCGACCTTCAAGATCTCGGTGGACGTCATCAACACCCTCTCCCTACCGAACGCGCACGAACCAGCCCTGGGCTCATCTTGTGCGGAGGGGCTCCGATTCAGTTAGGCAGCGCGGCCAGCGCGCTAGTAGAGGTAGGCGGCGCCCGCTCCGAAGAGGCTGTTGTCGATCTGGTTGCCGCCGATGCCGGTGGCGCTGCTGGCCTCACCCGGCGCGCCAACCGTCAGGGTGTTGCCGTCACTCGAGAGCGCCACAGCCGAGCCGAAGAGATCTCCCGCGTCGGCGTTCGTGGCCTTCACGTAGGCCTGCTGACCCCAGGCGCTGGCCGTACGCCTGAAAACGTAAGCGGCGCCCGCCAGAGGCGCCGTGTTGTCGAGTGAGTTGCCGCCGATCGCCCGGGCGTTGCTGCTTTCGCCGCGTGCCCCGACGGCAAGCGTGTCGCCGGCGTCGTTCAACGACAGGGCCCAGCCGAACTCATCGTCGCTGTCCGGGTTGCCGGCTTTGACGTACGCCGCTTGCGTCCAGCTTGCTCCGCTCTGCGCGAAAACATAGACCGCGCCCGAGTGCGACCGCCCAGTCGCCTGCTGGTCGCCGCCAACGCCGGAAGCTGCGCCGTCCTCGTCGGGGGCGCCCACCGCGAAGGTGTGGCCATCGCCCGCCACGGCGACGCTCCAGCCGAACCAGTTCCGGCCGCCGGGGTTGGAAGCCTTGACGTAGATCGGAGTGGACCAGCCCGCGCCGTTGCGGCTGAAGACGTAGACCGCGCCGGCTTTGTGGGTGCCATCGCTCTGCTGATTGCCACCGACGCCAGGCTCGCCGCCGTCTTCCCACGGTGCGCCGACGACAAGGGTGTTGCCATTGCCAGAGAGCGCGAGGGAGTAGCCAAACGCGTCGCCGGGGTCCGTGTTGGAAGCCTTGACGTACGCCTGCTGACTCCACTGTGTGCCGCTGCGTACAAAGACGTAGGCCGCGCCAGCGTCGGTAGCGCCGTTGAGCGTCTGGTCCCCGTTCACCTGTCTTGCTCGGCTGTCTTCGTACGGCGCGCCCACGGCGACGGTGTTGCCGTCGGCAGCGATGGCCACAGACGTGCCAAAGCCATCGTGCGCGTCCGTGTTGGAGGTCTTGACGTACGCCTGTTGGTCCCAACGCCCAGCGCTGCGCACGAAGACATACGCGGCGCCCGCGTCGGCGCGCGAGTTGTCCCTCTGGTTGCCGTTGATTCCTGTTGCGCCTCCATTCTCGCCCGGTGCCCCTGCGACGAGCGTGTTGCCGTCCGAGCTGAGCGCGAGAGCGGCTCCCAGCCCGTCCCCCGCCTCGCTTGCGCCGCCCTGCAGCCGCGCCTGGAGGTGCCAGGCGCCATTCTCCTTTACGAAGACGTACAGGGCGCCGACAAGGTCGCCCGTACCGACAGCCCCAACAGCCAGCGTCTTGCCGTCGCCACTCACCGCTGTCGCGGAGCCAAAGGACTCACGCGCCACGGTCTCGGAGGACTTGAGATAGCCGACGGCGCTGGCGGATCGGCCCCGGACATCCATCAACGCCGAGCGCGTGCAACCCGCGGCGTTGCAGGCTTCGACCGCATACTGGGCGCGGTCCCAATCGATCCGGTGTGCGCCGATATCGAGCGTGTCGCTTGTGCTCGTGGCGCCCAGATTGTCGTCGACGGCCGTGAACGAGGCGCTGCCGTCTGGACTGCTCAGCAAGCGGAAGCGATCGGCGTTCGGCACAGCGGGCCAGGAGAATTGCAGCGTCTTCAGACCAATAGCCAGCGCGAGGCTCGGCGCCGCAGGGGCTGTCACTCCCGGCGCCTCACTGCCTCCGCAGCCGGCCAGGCCAACGGCCGTAACGAGCAGGAGTGCGGGGGGCATGCGCAAGAGCGGCACTTCAAATCTCCTTCAGGAATGAGCGGCGTCGAAGCCAGAGTCTAGCCCGGATGGTGGGCCGGCGCACGCGCTGCGACGCGTGTGACGTCGATCGCTCAGGCCGGGGGTTGGGCCGCAGCGGCCTGCACGAGCAGTAGCGGCCGCCCGACCCGGCCGGTCACTCTGGGGGCGACACTGCCGCGGAACAGCGCGTCCAGGCCGCGGCGGCCGTGACTCGCAAGCACGACCAGCTCGGCGTGTCGACGCTCGGCAGCCGCGACGATCTCGGGGACAGGATCGCCGCGCACCAGATCGCCGTTCACGCGTGCGCCCTCGGAACGACACTGCGCGCTGGCTGCCTCCAGGTATCCTCGGCCGTCCTGCTCGGCCAGATTCAGCACTGCCCGCATCGTGGCCGGGAGGCTGCGTCCGGTCAGGGCGCGATCGGCCGCCAGGGTGGTGAGCGTGGGGATGACGAGCAGCAGGCTCAGCTCAGCGTCGAAGGCACGCGCCAGCCGCACGGCCATCGGTAGCGCGGGCTCGTGCGCCGCCGTGCCGTCGAGCGGCACCAGGATGTGCTCGGGCTCAAACAGAGTCAGCGCGCCTTCTGGTTGAGGTGGGATCAGCAGGATCGAGCGCTGGCCCCACTTGAGCGCCTGTTGGGCGATGGAGCCGAACAGGAGATCTCGCAGTCCGCCGCGGCCGTGGGAGCACATGAGGATCAGCGTGGCCTCGATCTCGTCGGCGTGCTCGACGATGCTGCGCGCCACATTCTCCTGCTGCTCCTCGTGTACGTGACAGGTCACTTCGGCGCCGGCGCTGCGCAGTTGCGCGGCGACGGACTCGAGATAGGCCGCTGCCTCTGGGACAGCCACGAGGTGCCGCTCGCCGTGGACCGTGCCGGGCACGTTCTTTTCTATGACGTGCACGAGCGAAAAGGACGCATGCAAGCGACTGGCAAAGGC
>Ga0302323_100002273_pt1 | contig 15592 bp, 17 predicted proteins | sample Fen_T0_3_FD_201950 | JGI IMG/M metagenome (GOLD analysis project Ga0302323, IMG submission 201950) | Peat permafrost microbial communities from Stordalen Mire near Abisko, Sweden - Fen_T0_3 | ecosystem: Environmental > Terrestrial > Soil > Wetlands > Permafrost | place: Sweden: Abisko... | reverse complement strand
ACTGCGCCTTTGCTGCATCTCAAGTGGTGTCTTCCGGGGAGCGTGGGCGAAAACCCAGACTTGATCCCATGCCACGCCCCTTCTGCCTTCGCTCTCACCCCCGGGGTGCGAGGTGCAGAAGCAACGAGTCACAACAAGGTTGTCGAAATAGGGGCCACCGATGACTGCCCCCAAGCGTGGGCAGCGCAAGGTGAAGGCCACGTTTCCCGAGAACCTGAAGCTGATCCGCGAGCAGATGGGACTGGGCCAGCGGGCCTTTGCGGACTACCTGGATGTGACTCAGCAGACCGTTTCTCTGTGGGAGCTGGGTGCACGGAAACCCGGCAAGCGCACCTGGACCTTGCTGGAGCAGAAACTGCACATCACACGGGCCGAGATGGAATCAGGCCCTTTGTCCACCCTTCTGGATCCCAAGGTGGCGGAATCAAAGGCCTTCGCCCGATCCATTCCCCTGCCTCCACCCAAACAGGGCAGTCCCATCACAGGCATGGAACTAGATGGACTGGCAGCTGAATCTCTGGACCTCGCCAAGGCCCAGCGCCTGCTGCGCGAAGCCGTGCGCAACGGCAGGCCCATCTGGTTGATCCGGGGCTGAGTTCGCGGGGATTCAAGGGCAAAGGCGATTTGCCAGGATGGATAGGATCAAGGCGCTTCCCCTGGGTTTTTTATCCTGTTGATCCTGTTCATCCTGGCTAAAAATCAGTTCTCCTCAAGCGCCCTCATCGCCTCACCCAGCTCAGCACCCACAACACCCCCAGAACGGCCATGGCATCGCGTTCGTCGGGATCCATGCGTTCGTTGCGGCTGGGCAGTTCTTCGGGTCCGGGGCCTCGCATGACGACGCGGTGGGTATCCAGGGCCGGATCCTCCAACAACACCCAGTCCGGTGCGGTGCGGCCTACCACAGCGGCGCCGATGCGCGGAGCGCCCGCCTTCCAGCGAACCTCCAGGGGTTCCCAGAGTCCCGCATTCATCAGGCGCCAAGAACCCTCGCCAGGCACGACGGCCAGATCCAGCACCGCATCCCTATCCAGGAACCGCACGATGAGCCTAACCTGGGGCGGCGGCAGGACTGGTTCGGGCTTCCGGCAGCCGGGCCCAAGCATCACCAACAACGCAAGCACCAGGCACCGCATGGGACCTCCCGGCGAATTCCCTATTTCCGATAGTACGCCCGGATGGCATTCACCACCGCGGCTGCATACCTCTCGCGGAACTCGGGATCGCGCAGGCTGGTGGCATCGTCCTCGTTGGTGAGGTTGGCTACCTCGATCAGGGCCTTGGTCGCGCCGATGCTGTAGCGGATGACAGCGGGAACCCATTTCCCACCACCTCGATAGATCACGTTGCGGATGGGGCGGTTGGCATGAACGGGAATGCGCTCTCTTTGCAGAGCCTTCAACAGGGTCTCGGAAAACTGGCGGCTGCGGGCCTCGCCCTGAAGCTTTTCCCGACCCGTGAAGGCCACGCGGGCGGACTGTTTCGCCTCAGCCACCCGGCCCGTCTTGGCACTGCCCAGGGCGAAGGTGGTGGGAATCAGCGCCGCGCTTGGCACATAGACCATCGAGCCCCGCGCCGACGGGTGCAGGCTGTCGGCGTGAAAGCTCAGGAACAGCGTTTTCTGGACGTCGCCCTTGGCCTTCCGGAAGGCGGTGAAGAGATCATTGGCCAGGACCCAACGCAGGTGCACGCTCACCGCCGAGGGGCTTTCACCATCCACCGCGAAGGGTGGCGTGGTGAGGATCTCCGCGGCTCGGCTGGGTGTCGGGATCTCTTCGCGGCTCTTGAACCCTAGGGCGGGGTATCGGATGGTGCTGCTCACCTGGGCCTCGGTCTCCTGCTCAAGCAGGCGACGCACGCGCATGGTGATGTCGTAGACGAAGTCGGATTCCCAGATGCCGTTGGCCCGGGCGCCGGAATCCACGCCGCCGTGGCCCGCATCGAGAATGATCCGCACGCCCTTAAGCTTCGGGCCTGCTTCCACCCGCACGATGCGTCTTACTTCGGCGCGGACTTCCCGCTCTTCGGCCAATTCGGAACTGCCCTCGGACTGAAAGGGATCGGCCAGGAAGGAGACGGGAATCTTGATGAGCTGGCCTGGCTGGATGCCCCGCACATCGGTGATGCCACTGCGCTTCGCGATGCGGTCGGCCAGTTCGTTCACACCCTTTGGATCCACCCGGTCCGTGTAGCGGATGACCACGCTGGAGTAGAGCGCTTCCCCTTTGCGCATGCGATAGGCCGCGAATTTTCCCTGCGCGTCCTGATCAAAGGAAAGCAGACCCCGGTAGGCTGCCACGCGGGCCTCGTCATCCAGATCATCCTCAGGCTTGGAGCGGTCCGGCCCGCGACCGATTCCGCCAAGGTCTGCCGAGAGGAGATTCCTGGGGATGCGCCAGGTGTCTCCTTCTCGCAACTTTTCCGGAAGGTCAGGGTTCTCCGCCATGATGCGATCGTAGTTCTGCCCATGCCCCGTAAACAGGGCGGCCATCGTCCACACCGATTCGACATCAGGATGGCGCACGCGATGGCGGACGTCGTCCTGCCGCCACTGGTCCTCCGGAAACAGGGCCGCCAGCGCCCAGCGCTTGCCTTCGGGGGTGAGACTCTCGAAGGGCACCCAGCCGCTGACATCAGCTCCTTTGGCGAGGAAGGCCCGGGGGAGCGCTTTCCCCTCGACGCTCAGGCCCTTCTTGAACTGGAACCGCAGGAGAATGGCCCGGCCATCGGGAGTGCGAGCCTGGGCCAAGACGGGCGCGGGGTCCTGCACCGCAGGCGTGGCAAGCATCGCCGGAAGGAGCAGGCTCAGGCCCGCCGAGCCGTGGCTCAGTCCTGCCAGCATGAGGAAGCCTAGGCCTCCCAAGGGGCCTCACCCGTGGGGAGCGCTTCGCCGGATCGAGCTGCCCGAACCCAGCTGCGCATGGATTCCTGCAGGCCATCGGGATCCTCGGCACGAGCACGGAGGAAGAGCTTCAAGCGCCGTTCCAGGTGACCGGCACCTTCTTCCAGAAGGAAGATCCGGTCATGGAGACGCTCATGGGGTGCCTTCCCCGTGCTGGGTGGGAGTTTGAGGGTGCCCATGTCCAGCGTGGCGGCGTTGAGCGTGAAGACCCATTCCAGATCACCAGACAGGATGCGGAGCTTCATCTTCGCGGGCCGCATGCCTCGGCTGAGCGACTCGAAGGCCTCACGGCTTTCCGCGGGATTGCCCTTGCGCAGAGAGATTTCCTTCACTTCGCCCCGTTCGGATGTTAGCTGGATGGCGTCATCCACGAAGCAGCCGGAACCGTCGCCATCCTCACCACTGGCGCCGCCTTCGGTCATGCTTTTCAGCCAGAGCCACAGCAGGAATTCCTCACCGAGGAAACGCCCCTGTTCCATGAGTTCAAGAGGCTTCACCTCAGGCCTCCTCAAGTTCGAGATCCAGCGGATCCAGTGCCATCAAGGCTTCCACAGCCAATTCTGGGCAGAGCCTGCCCGAGAGCACCAGGGGCGCCAATGGATGGATCTCGCAACCAAATGATTTGATAAACAGGCTCGTCAGGGCGCCCTGGGCCTTGCTGGAAGACGCGGTGGTCCAGAGGACGCCGTTCTTCAGATCCCAGGCCACCTCCACCACCTTGGGCGAGGGCAGCACCTTGCGGAGCAATTCCACCTTCACTTCGTCGGCCAGGGAAATGCGGGCCTCCTTGCCGATGAAGGCCAGATCCTTCTCTTTCTGCAGGGTCTGCAGGCGCAGGTCCACGTGGGCTTTCAGTAACGCGGGCGGCACGCGGCGGGTATCGATGCGCAGACCGAAAACAGCGAAACGTTCCTGGCTGACCCAGTCCTCGTCCGGGGGCGTGATGAGCGGGTTGCGCCAATCACACCAGCCCATGCGCTCTTCCTCGAGCCCATCCTGGAATGGGCGGAACTGATCCTGGGCCAGGCCCGCTTGCAGGTCCTTTTCATCGGGCACAGGACCCAGCACCAGAAAGCGTTTGAGGGACACTGTCCCTTGAAGCATGCTCATGAGGCACCGCCTCCAATCAGATCAAGTAACCGCGCCCATAAACCCCGGCCGTGAGACGGCACCCCAGGATGAACCAGATCAGGGGCCTCGTCGGCCATCGGCAGGGCCAGGCTGGGATCGTTGAGCACGAGGAGGACACCGGTGATGTTGTCCCGGCCTCCGTGCACGAGGGCTTCTTCTACGAGCAGTTCAAGGCTGCGCCGAGGGCTCAGGCCCTGGTTGATGACTTCCTCGATGCGTGCATCGGGAACCTCGCCATGGAGTCCATCGGAACAGCAGAGCAGACGGTCTCCCCGACGCAGTTTCAGGCGGGAGAGCACCACCCGCAGCGGCTGGGGGGAGCCGAGAGCCTGGGTGATCATGTTGCGCTGAGGATGGGTGCGGGCCTGTTCCCGGGTGAGCGTCCCCTGGGCCACGAGGTCATTCACCAAGGTCTGATCCTCGGTGATTTGATGCATTTTCCCCTGTCGAACCAGGTAGGCCCTCGAGTCACCAATCTGCGCCACGTAGGCGCATCCATTCCAGATGATGGCGGCCGTCAGGGTGGAGCCCATGCCGCGCGCGGTGCGGTCATCATCCGAATAGCGCAGCACCGCATCACTGGCCTCTTCCACGGCAGTCTTCAGCGCCAGGAGCAGCTCCGCTTCCACCACCTTGCCTGGGGAAAGGCGGCCCCAATGGCCAAAGAGAAACAAGGACACAGCCGCCAATCCTTCGTGGCTGGCGACCTCGCCGGCAGCTGCCCCACCCATGCCATCAGCCACAGCCACCAGCAGGCCAGGATCCCCAACCTTGAGTGACCGGGCGGGCCCGTTGATGATGGGCTCCTCGCCATCCAGCGCGCTCAGCAGGTAGGCATCTTCATTGTTCTTCCGGACTTTGCCCGGATGGGTGATGGCTGCGTAATCGATGAGCATGATGGTAGATGGCCCGAGAGAAGTGGGCTAGGTTGCGGTGACGTACGGGTGGCCCTTTCCGTTCATCATAGCGGGTGGAGGTTCGAAACAATGACCGAAGGGCACGATAATACGGATCTTCTCGGCCTGATTGGCATTGACAGGGGAAACAAACCTTGAGCGGCCCGCTCGCCATCCTGGGTCCAGGAACGCTGGGGCTTTCAGCCGCCCAGTGGGCTGCCGAATGTGGACTTGAAGCACGGTTACTGGGCCGGGACCTGGAGCATGCTGAGACTGGACTGAGCAAGATTCATCGACACTGGGATCAGGCCCTGGCCAAGGGCCATCTCAGCCCAGAGGCGAGGAACCAGGCCCTCGGCCGCCTGACAGCGGCGGCATTCACCCCTCAGTCTCTGGAAGGCGTGACCACCTTTCTGGAAGCCCTTCCGGAAGCCCAGGACGTCAAGGCTTCCGGATTGGCCGCTGCGAAGTCCTGGGGGCACCCCGATCTGTTGGTGCTATCCGGCACGTCCGCCCTTCCCATTTCAGGACTGGCTCGAGAGGCTGGTCTTACGGGACGGTTGGTCGGTTTCCATCTATTCGTTCCTGTGCCCCGAATGGCAGTGGTCGAAATGGCCGTGCCGCCAGACACTCCCCAAGGATGGATCGATCGAGCCAAGGCCCTGGGCTCTTCCCTTCGTAAAAAAGTGGTGCAGGTCCGTGACCAGCCGGGCTTTGCTGCCGCCCGAATGGCACTGGCGCAGGGGCTGGAGGCGATGAGGTTGCTGGAATCCGGTGTGGCCTCCGCCGAAGACCTGGATGCCCTCATGACCCTTGGCTACGGGCACCCGGTCGGGCCCCTTGAGCTTTCGGACCGGGTGGGACTGGACCTCCGCCTTCGCATCGCGGAAGGGCTGGAATCCGCCGGAGAAACTCGGTTCCGACCACCCCAGAACCTTCTGGGGCATGTCAAAACAGGAGACGTAGGCATCAAGGCACACCGCGGCTTCTACGCTTGGAATGCAGAAGGGAAACGGACATGACGACCCCGGTTCTCATCGTTGGCCTTTTGGCCGTGGTCATAGTGATCTATGTCGCATATCAGATCGGCAAGGTGCTGCTGCGGGTCTTCGTCGGCCTGGCTGCGCTGGCTCTGGTAAGCTGGGGGCTCTGGAAACTCTTCCATCTCTAATTCAAGCCTTTCCTAGGAGCAAGCATGGCCGCCATTTCCTGCACCCACTGCGGCGCCGATCTGACCGCCCCCCAGAGCGTCCGCATCGCCGAATACCAATTCGGGCGCATGGAGAAGGTCGACGAAGATCCCGGCTTCAAATACCACTTCGAACAGCCGGACAACTTCACCATTCTTTGCAACAGCTGCAAGCGACTGGTCCGGACGCTCCCCATCAGCAAATAGTTGTGCTTTACGCTCCATGAAAAACGGCCCCTTTCGGGGCCGTTTTTCATGGAGCGGGACCGCCTATTGGCGAAGAACCCGAGGCGTGATGAAGATGAGCAGTTCGACGTTCTTCTCCTGCCTCGTGTTGTTGCGGAAGAGGAATCCAATCAGGGGAATCTTCGAAAGGAAGGGGACACCGGTGGTGCCGACCGTGGAATTGGTGACATAGACACCACCCAGCACAGCGGTTCCGCCATCTCTTACCAGCACCTGGGTCTCAATGGACTTGCGTGTGATGGTGGGGGTTCCATTCACCGTGCGAGTGAAATCGGCCTCGGCCTTCTCCACTTTCAAATCCATGATGATGGTGCCTTCGCTGGTGATCTGGGGGGTCACATCTAGCTGAAGGTTCGCATCAATGAAGGCCACCGTGATGGCGCCGCCCTGCGCGCCACCCTGCTGAGTCGGATAGGGAATCTTTTCGCCGCTGAGGATCGTGGCCTTCTTGTTGTTCTGGGTTACGACCTTGGGCGAGGAAACGATCTTCAGGGTGCCTTCCTGCTCCATGGCCTGCAGAACGGCGTTGATGCTGAAGCGGTTGCTAAGGAAGGACAGCCACAGTTCGCCCGCAGGAGCCGCGATGGATGTGGACCCATCCTTACCAGGGGACCAGGCGACGGCGCCCAACTGCCCGGAAGCGGGTCGATCGAAGCCTGTGGTGCCATTCCAGAAGGGGGACGAACTCCCGACCCAAGGGGTCGAGGTGCTAGAACTCCCACCGGTGATCGCGACGTTCCCATTATTGGACTGCGGCCACTTGACACCGAATTCACGCTGCCAGTTTTTGTTGGCCTCAACCACACGCGCTTCAATCTGCACTTGCTGGATCTGGACGTCCAAGGTCTGCAGCAGATCATCGATGACCGAGATGCGGTTGGGCAGATCCGTGATGATCAGGGTATTGGTCCGATCGTCCAAAATGACGGACCCACGCTTGGTGAGCATGTCCTTCAGGATCTTCTGGACCTCACCCACCTTCGCGTAGGAAAGGGGGCGGGTGATGGTCTGAAGTTCGCCAGCCAGGGCCTTGATCTCTTCCAGTTTCTTCCGCTCTTCTTCTTCCTTCTGGAGCTTCTCGACTTTGGCGACGCGGAGCACACCGTTCTGGATCTCCTTGCCAAGCCCGGCATTCTTCAGGACCACATCCAGGACCTGGTCCCAGGGCGTGTCGACGAACCGGTACCCGTAGGAGCCCTGGACATCAGGATCCATGACCAGGTTCAGCTTGCCCGTGTCGGCGAGGATCTGCAGGAATTCGCGGATATCCGTGTTGGAGAGGGCAATGGTGATTTTGGAGCCGGAGTACTTGGCGTGTCCTTCTCCCAGGGTCCGGCTAGCCGAACGGGGCGAGGGTGCCACGTGCGGTTTATCCGCCTCGGGAGCCTGCACGGCCAAGGGACTCGCGGCAGGAAGGGTCGTGGAAACCGCCAGCTGAGGCAGAGACTGGAAGACATTCATGACAGCTGGCAGGGCCGCCAGCGGCTTGCTGGGTGCGGCGGTCTCGGTGATCACGGCTGCGGGCGCGGCCGGAATCGCTGAAGCCAGTTCCACCGATTTGGCGGTAGGGAGGGCTTCAGGGCGGAAGGCATCATCGAGACGGGCTGTAACGCGCCCTTCACCAGGGGTCAGAAGGAGCTGTACGCCCTCTTGGCTGGAGCCGACCAGGACCTTGGTTCCGGGTGAGACTTCCAGCACCAAGCGGGTCACAGGTTTGGGGCCGGTCGCAAACTGGGCGAGCCGGGCCTTTTGAATCAGGGGATGGATCAACTGGGCCAGGTCCTTCCGGGTCACCGCTGTGCCGCGGTCGACACCAGGAAGATCCAACACCACGCGGTGGGGGTTTGACAGGACCTGAATACCAGGCTGGGCTGTCATCCCGGGCACACGGAGAAAAAGCTTGGCTCCGTCTGCTGTGGTTTCTATGGAAGTCGAGAGGAGGGTGGCTTTGCGCACCGTCGTCTCGATGGAAGGTGAAGCATGGAGGGATCCCGTGTGGATCCCCGCCAAGACCACGCCCCCTGCAACCAGCAAGGAACTCAGGCGAGCATTCATCGTTTACCCTCCTCACGCTTGAACGTCTTCGTGATGGTGCGGAATGTGGATCGGTTGGTGGTATTCAGTTCCCATTGATGGAAAGTCACCACCTTGTCTGAGATGGCGGTAATTTCTCCATCCTTGAACCGGTGGCCAACGGGCAACCATCGGACATTTCCCCGGCTATCAGAAACGATGGCGAAATTCTTGCCATCCTTCCTGATCATGCCTTTGACGGCGATGTCATCGAGCAAATCCAAGGCGTCCGAGGGACGTTCGTCCCTTGGAGCGGAAAACGGATCCCGCTGGATGGTGGGCCGGTAAGGTGTGGCCTTGATAATGGCCACATCTTCGACAACAGCAGCGGGAGCCGTAGGCGGAGCAGGTTGGCCTGGGTTCTGCGAAAAAAGCGCTGTTGCAGCAAACAGGCATATGGAGATGAGTCGATGGGTCATGGCGGTTCCTCAATCCTCTTTGGCGCCCGCCTTGGGGGCGGCGGCGACCGGCTTCTTCACGGGTTCGACCGGAGGAGGCTCGGGATTGTAAATGAAAGCGCTGATCGTGCACTTGACTGCAGCCGGATAAACACTGCGGTTGTCAGTCTTTTGGGAGAACTCGATGTTTGAGATGTTGATGATCTTGTCGTACCCGGAGACCAGCGATGCGAATTGGCCGAAGGTATGGAAGCCCACGCGGAACTCAAATTCGACGGGTTTTTCAGTGTAGTAGGAGTCTTTTCGATCAGGCTTGAGTGAGAAGGAAACCTGGTCGATGCCCGCATCATCAGCGATCTTCTTGATGCGATAGGGGATTTCGCCATAGTCCGCATCCGACGGCATGATCTTGATGAGTTCCTCGATGCGCCGATCCTGCTTGGCTACTTCTTCCCGCAGCTTTTCATAGCTCGCTTTCAGGAGCTTGCCCTTGTCCACATCAGCCTGGAGTGTCTTGACTTCGGCGTTGATGGATTCCAGGTCCGTCCGCTTACCACCGAGGAGGAAATAGACCAAGCCGGCCAGGACAATGCCAACCAATGCGCCGACACCAATCTGTTTCTGAAGCTGGGAATTCATGGCCTACCTCAGACAGCGTTCTGGAGTTCGAAGGAGATGGTGAATTCAAATGCGCCGCTTGCGCCCCTTTTCGCGCCGGGGTAGTTGATCTTCTTGAACCAGCGAGTGCGGGACTGGAGATTCCCGTAGAAGGAGTTGATGGATTCGAAGTTTCGACCCTCACCCTCAATGGTGACGATCATGCTTTTCTGGCTGACCTTCTTGAACCACACATCGTCCGGCAAGCTGTTGGCCAGCTCTTCCAGGAAATGCACGGGCAGGGACTGCTGGCGCTTGAGGGCAGTCATCACCTCTTCCTTCCTCTGGAGCGCCTCCTTCTTTTCCCGGAACTTCTTTTCTAGTGCGATGTAGGGTTCGTACTGCTTTCTGTCACGATCCAGATCGGCCTTCTTCTTTTCAGCCTTGGTGAACTCACTGTTCAGCCAAAGGTAGTAGACGCCGCCAAGGGCGGTGAAGACGAGACCCACCACCACACCGGCAATGGGGAGGCTCGATCGGCTGCCCCCTTCACCCGTGTAGACCTGAACGGGTTCAGCCGAACCCTTATCCCCACCCTTCTTGGCCCCAGCCTGGGCTAGTGCGTCACCGAGCAGGTTGATCTTGATCATCGGTCCCCCACTTGGCGCATGGCCAATCCAACGACGACAGCCGCACCGCCGCCGATTTCGCGGACCGTCACGGGGTCCTCGGTGCGACCATCCACCTCGATGAGCTGGAAGGGATTGAATCGATCCACGGATACGCGGAGCCGATCGCCCAGCACATCCAGCAGACCGTGGATCATGGACCCACCCCCGCAAACCAGCACCCGGTCCAGGCGATCCACCTTGAAGCTGCTCTTGAAGAAATCCAGGGTCCGGGTGAGCTCATCCGCGAAAGCGTCAGAGACGGCATTGATGGAAGGCTGGATCTCTTCCGGCTCGCGGCCCTCGGAAGCCTGGTTTCTTTTGAGAGATTCGGCCGCCTCACGGCTCAATCCCCAATCTTCCATGAGCTTCTCGGAGTACCGGCCGCTGCCCCAGGCCATGTCGCGCCAGAAGACGGACTTGCCACCCACCATCATGGTGAGGTTCGTGAAGGTGGCACCCATGTTCACCAGGGCCACCACTTCATCTCGTCCCCCGCCCATGGTGTTGATCTCATAGGCGTTCTGAACGGCAAATACGTCCACATCAACAACTTTCGGGCTACACCCAGCCTGTGCAACGCAGCTGACGTAGGCCTCGAGCTTGTCTTTTCGGCAGGCCACAAGGACCACATCCATGTTGCCTTCACCCGCGCGCTCCTCGATGAGGTAGTAATCCAGCGCGTAGGAGTCCAAGCCCTGTCCTGCCGGGAAGAAGCTTTCGGCTTCCCAGCGGACTGACTCGGCCAACTCGGCCTGACTCATCAGGGGAAACGTCACTTTTTTGACCATCACCTGCTGACCTGACAAAGAGATGGCCACTTCTTTGGCTTTGATTTTCTGTTCTGCAAGCACCTGGCGAATAGCTGACGCAACCGCGTTGCTATCCATGATGTCTCCATCCACGATGGCGTCTGCGGGTAGGGGCACCTGGCCCAGTTTCTGGAGTCGGTAGCGGATGTTGCTCCCCTTCCCCATCTGCTGGAGTTCACAGACTTTCACGGAACTGGAGCCAATATCCAACCCGACAAGACTTTTGGTTTTGCTTCCGAAAAGACCCACCGGATGCCTCGCTTGAAGAATTTAGGTAATTGAAAGAGTACCGCCGGAATGGATTAGGTCAAGGTTAACTATGCTTTCGTTAGGCTTCCTTGGAATCCCAGTCGACGAGAATGGCGGTGATATTATCCTCGCCCCCGTGTTCCCTGGCCTTGGAAATCAATGATTCAACTGCATGTTGGATATCATCCGCTTGTGCCACGATATCCCAGATCTGTTTGTCGCCGATCATTCCTGATAGGCCATCGGAGCAAAGCAAGAGTCGCTCCGATTTTGAAAGCTCGAGTGTTTGGACCTCCACATCGAGGTCGCCACCGTTCCCGAGGGCCTGGGTAATGACATTCCGGAATGGGTGAACCCTCGCTTCAGAGGGCGTCAGAATCCCATTGGCCACTTGCTCCGCAACCCAGCTGTGGTCCCGAGTCACTTGGCGGATGCCTTCCGGCCCCAGAATATAAGCACGGCTGTCTCCCACATGCGCCAAGGTCAGGTTTCGGCCATGGAAGAGGCCGGCCACCACGGTGGAACCCATGGTCTCCCGTTCCGGATTTCGGCGGATATCCTCTGCGATGGCCTGGTCAGATAGCAGCAGGGCCACTTTCAATCGATTGCCGTCATAGGAAATGGAAGGATCGTATTCCACAGGCCAGGTGCGGTCTTTTTCAACGGTCTCACCCACGAATCGGGCCACGGTTTCCACGACGATCTGGCTAGCGACTTCTCCAGCGGCATGACCCCCAAGACCATCCGCGACCACGAACAGGCCCAGGTCGGCATCTGCTAAAAAGCTGTCCTCATTCTGTTTCCGAACACAACCCACATCAGTATTGCCTGCGGCGCGCATCCCCATGATCAACCCTTTCCCGTCAATCGGCCCCACAGGTCCTTAAGTTGATCCAGGAGCCCACCAGGCGGCGCGGTAGCCTTTCCCTTCGAGCCAGGCACAGCCTGACCTTTCACACCCTTGCCAGCTTTCGGTGTGGGGATCCGCAGTTTGGGGTGGTTGGGAGCCAGTTCCCGGGCCACCTGGAGGTGGCGCTGGGCCCTGGCTGCCATGCCGAGCGTCTGAAAATGGTTGGCCAATCGGATATGGCTGTCCACGTCACGCGGAGCCAAACGTACGGCCGTTTCAAGTGCCTTCACGACGGCCCGCAAATCACCACCCTCTTTCTCAAGGATGGCGGCCAGAAGCGCGTGATATTGGGGCTTTTCGTCATCCAATCGAATGGCGTAATGGATGAGCGCCCGAGCCTGATCAACATTCCCCTCGTCAAAGGCAGACTTGGCCATGGCCGCCCAGTCTTCAGGGGTTCGTTCCTGCGGCGATTCATACTCTTGTTCCGCGGGTCCGGGATGAGGTTTCGGCTGCTGTTGCTGCAGCATGAGTCGCTTGGCTGGGTCCTTCAACATGCTGAAGGCTTCGGCTAACTCACGGAATTTGGATTCCGCTTCCACTTTTTCGGCTCCGGCATATCGGTCGGGATGCCACCGCTTTGCGAGTCGATGGTACGCGGCCTTGATGTCCTCGGGCGAGGCGTCCGGCGGAATTTCCAGCACATTGAATGGATTCATGAGGTTCCAGGAAGGGCCCGTGACCGGTTCATCGAACGGGATGGAAGGACAGGGCTTGAGCAGAGGATGGTAGCCTATTTCCATCCTGAGCGCAGGTCCCGCGCTTAGGAACAGGGTTCATTCCCACCTGGAGATACACCGGATCACCCGGTCCAGGCTGGATGAGACCCCGACTCAATGGCACAGTAGAAGGCTCCGGAGGCGCTGGCATGGCGGTGGGTTTGGCGGTGGATTGGCGCGAAGGGCTTGATGCCGGCGACCTGTCCTCCGAGGTTCTCGTGCGAGAGGCCTTCGATCGAATCAAAAGCCTGGATGGCAGCCTCCACGCGATTCTCGACTTGGACGAACCAAAGAGCCTCCAACTCGCTCGAGAGGCCGATTCAAGGCTTCAAGCCGGGGAGCGATCCCCGGTGCTGGGCCTGCCCATCGTAATTAAAGACAACTTGAACTGGTCAGGCCTGCAGGTGTCCTGCGGTTCGCGGATCATGGCTGGATATCGCGCTCCCTATGACGCCACCACGGTGGCAAGACTCATCGCGGCTGGGGCAGTGCCCATTGCCAAGGCCAACCTGGATGAGTTCGCCATGGGCTCAAGTGGCGAATACAGTGCCTTTCAGCCGACACGCAATCCCTGGGACACAGCGCGAGTACCCGGAGGGAGCAGCAGCGGCTCCGTGGTTTCTGTATCGGCGGGCTATGCGCCCTTGGCTCTCGGCAGTGATACCGGTGGCTCTGTCCGTCTGCCGGCGAGTTTCTGCAACGTGACCGCGCTGCGGCCAACCTACGGCGTTCTGAGCCGGTACGGCTTGAGCGCCATGGCCTCAAGCCTGGATCAGGTTGGTCCCATCGCCCATTCCGCTGCCGATATCGCTTTGCTCTTTGGCGTCATGGCCGGTCGGGACCCCATGGACAGCACTTCGGCTGAGCTCCCGCATGCGGAGCGGTTGGCCTCGCTTCAGCCAGGGAATCTCAAGGGCCTCCGCATCGGCCTGCCCACTGAGTATTTCGGCGATGGGCTCGATTCGGGAGTGCGAAGCCTCCTCGATGCGGCCCTCCAGGTATTCCTGGACCAGGGCGCAGAGATCCGCGAGGTCAGCCTTCCCCACACCCGGTATGCCATCGACACCTACTACCTGCTCTGCACAAGCGAAGTCTCCAGCAACCTGAGCCGATTCGACGGCGTTCGTTTTGGACAGCGGGTTGAAGCAGCTAGCCTTCCAGACATGCTCGCGGAAACCAGGGATCAGGGACTGGGCTCAGAGGTCAAGCGCCGGATCCTGCTTGGGGCCTTCTGCCTGTCCAAGGGCTATTACGACGCCTTCTACTTGAAGGCGATGAAGGCCCGGACCCTCATTGCGCGGGACTTCGATCAAGCCTTCGAAACCGTCGATATCCTCGCCACACCCGTCAGCCCCGGCACAGCCTTCCCCTTCGGAGCCAAGACGGATGATCCCCTGGCCATGTACCTGGCCGATGCCTATACCGTGACGGCACCCCTGGCCGGCATCCCCTGTCTCTCCATGCCTGCCGGCATCACCGCCAGCATGCCCGCAGGCATCCAACTCATCGGGCCTGCCTTCTCGGATGTCATGCTGCTGGAAACGGCCCATGCCTTCCAGTCGCACACCCGGCATCACCTCGAAACGCCACCCCTTTTCCGCACAGGAGCGAACCATGGCCTTTGATGTCGTCATGCCCCAGATGGGCGAGAGCATTGCCGAAGCCACCGTGCTCAAGTGGCATAAGCAGGTGGGCGACGTGATCGCCAAGGACGACACCCTCTATGAAATCAGCACGGACAAAGTAGATGCGGAGATTCCCGCCCCGGCCGCGGGCACCCTTCTGGAAATCCTCGTGGATGTGAACATCACCGTCCCGGTCGGCACCATCGTCGCCCGCATTGGCGATGCCTCTGAAAAAGCGGCCGGTGCCTCCAGCCCAGTAGCTGCCGCTGCTCCCGCTCCACCCGTCGCTCCAGCCACCGCGCCCGTGGTCCCCATCCCCGATGAGGACGACAACAGCCTGGAAGGCCGCCTGAAGGCCAAGAGCAGCCCTCTCGTGCGTGAGATGGCCAAGCAGCATGGGGTGGACCTGACCAGGGTCCAGGGGACCGGCCAGGCCGGCCGCGTCACCAAAGAGGACCTGGAAGCTCACCTCGCCAAAGGGCCATCCTCTGCCTCTACACCTGCCACAGCCCCCGCACCTGCAGTGGCAACGATCGCCCCTGCCCTACCGGCCGTGCATGACCCCTCGGCGCCCACCATGGGGCTCACCCCCGCCCTGTCCGTGGCACCGGCCCCGACCATCCCGGCCTTTGCCGCAGGCGAGCGGGTGAAGGTCGAGCCCATGAGCCGCATGCGCAAAATCATCGCCGACGGCATGTTGGCGAGCAAGCGCACCTCGGCCCACGTCTACACGGTCTTCGAGATCGACATGACCCATGTGGCCCAGCTGCGCAACAAGCACAAGCAGGCCTTCGAGGCCCAGTTCGGCACCAAGCTCAGCTTCATGCCCTTCGTGATGATGGCCGCCTGCAAGGCTCTGCGCGCCTATCCCGTGGCAAACGCCTCCGTGGACGGCGACAACATCGTCTACAAGCAGGACATCAACATGGGCATCGCCGTGAGCCTGGATTGGGGCCTCATCGTGCCCGTGGTGAAGAACGCCGACATGATGAACCTCGGTGGTCTCGCGCGTAGCCTCAACGATCTGGCTGAGCGCGCCCGCACCAAGCAACTCAAGCCCGACGAGATCAGCGGCGGTACCTTCACCATCACCAACCCTGGCGTCTACGGCGACGTCTTCGGCCTGCCCATCATCAACCAGCCCCAGGTGGCCATCCAGGGCGTGGGTGCCATCGTC
>Ga0302323_100002272_pt1 | contig 15599 bp, 15 predicted proteins | sample Fen_T0_3_FD_201950 | JGI IMG/M metagenome (GOLD analysis project Ga0302323, IMG submission 201950) | Peat permafrost microbial communities from Stordalen Mire near Abisko, Sweden - Fen_T0_3 | ecosystem: Environmental > Terrestrial > Soil > Wetlands > Permafrost | place: Sweden: Abisko... | reverse complement strand
GGGTTCGTAGTTGTCCCGTTCTCCCTTGGAATATCGGTAGTCCCAGATGTCGGCGGGTAGTCGCATTCCTGGGCGCTAGGCGAGCATTTCGATGAAGGCCTTGATTCGGGTGGTCTGCTCCTCGGTGGGCGGCTCACCTGCGTGCACGCTGTGTTCTAGGCCGACCAAGGGCACGCCCTTCTTCTTGAAGTACTGCCGCTCGAGCCCCTGTACCACGCTGCCGTAGGGGCATCCGGTGACAAACGAGGAGATGATGCCTTTGGCGCCCACGGCGTCCACCAGCTCCTCCACCCGTCGCCGCCGAAGCGTCGCCGAGGCGCCTGCGCCTTCTCCTAGCTCGCCCTTCAGCTGGGCATCGAAGAGGTAGTGTGCCACCGCCTCAAGCGGCGGAATATCCTCGCGAAAGTCCGACGTGCTGTGGATGACCCAACCCAGAACCACCCCATTGGCATCTTCGATGATCTTGAGCAGCTTCGGCCCGCCAGCCACGCCGCCCGCCAGCACCAGCGGAATGAAGGGCCGCGTCTCGGGCGTTGCCGCCACAGCCTCGAGATCCGCGGTCAGTTGGTCGAGGACCTGTTCGTACTTTTCGCGCTCGCCGAAGTAGTGAGTGGACCCGAGCAGCACCTGCGAGGTCGGCGTGCTGTTCAGGTAGAATGGCGCCTTCAGGCGCAGATCGAGAATCCGTCGCACCTTTCGAACCATCTTGTTCTTGAACTTCAGCTCCTCACTCAGTCGATCCTCGTCGACTGGCTTGCCTGTCAGCCAGAGCGAGACCTTCTGCAATTCCTTGATCAGGAAGGCCACCAGCTCGGTGCGGCGCTCGCCCACCTTGAAGGCCGTCGCAGCGTCGATGCAGTGGACATCGTAGCCGTCATGCCGAGCGTGGTCGAGGACCATGCTGATGGGCTCGCAGGTCGACCCAAAGTACAGGATCCGCTTGATCGCGTTATCTTTGCGCAAGTGCAGTCGCCCAATCATCGCTTTGATCATCGAGCAGAACTCACCAGGGATTTGGTAGTAGTTCTCCGCGACCGACTCCGCGCGAAGGCTGTCCTCCTTCCACAACTCGGCGAAGCCCACCGGCGTGGTGTTGCACGCACGAATAAGCGGAGCCTCCCAAGAATTGCCGCCCCAGATCACCGACCGTCCCTCGCGCGCCCAGCCCTCGATCTTCTCGAGAGAGTAGGCCTTCTGTAGCTCGCCAAGGGCTTTCACAGCCTGCGAATTTGCGCCGGTTGCGGGCGTCTTGCCCTGCGCACCCTGTTCAAGCGTTGATGTGTTGCTCATGGCTCTTGGTATCTCCCCTCTCGTTGAGGACTTCGATGAACGCTTCGATTCGTGTCTTCAATTGCCCATAGTCACTTTCCGAATAGTCACTCGACAGTTCCAAGATGGAAAGTTCCTGCTTTTGGAATTCGGTCAGGAACTCCTTCTTGCTGACGCCGTAGCAGGCGCAGAACTTGAGGAACACGTAGATCACGCCATCGACCGCATACTCTCGGGCGAGCTTGCCCGAGAACTCGACCCCGTCCTCCAGCGGCTTCATTCGCGCGCAGGGGGCTTGGTCGAGGTAACCATTGGCCAGCGCCAGGTACGGGTCGCCAGCTTCGGAGAGCTTGTGATAGAAGGGCCTCACGCCGGCGCAATGGTCTTCGATAACGACGCGTGCACCGAGCTCGCCTTCCACGATGTCAAGCAGGCGGCGGTCGCCATCTGCCATGATGCTGCCCGAGAGCATGAGCCGAAGCCCTTGTCGCTTTCCCTCGGGGAGAGCTTCCAGAGATTGCAGAACCTTCTCGAGTGCAGGAAGCAGCTTCTCAGCCGGAAGGTAGTAGTAGCCGCGCACCAAGTCCAGATACTCGGCCCCGGTCAGCGCTGGATCGGGTCGCTTTCGCAGCTCCGAGATCCTCTTCAGCAGACTGCGCGCTTGGTTGTACAGCGTGATCTGCTTGTGAACCTCGGCCTCGTCGATCGGCTTGCCAGTCAGCTCGGCGAGGTCATCCTTGAAGTTGATGAGCTCCTCGCGAAAGAAGTTCCTGGCGTCTTCACTCGAGCGCAACTTGGGCAGATTCAACAGCCGGGTGGGGACAAACTGTTCGATAACCTCCGACGCTCGCTTCATCGTGGCGCAGGTGTGAAAATTGTAGACCTTGTCGAAGGACTTATAGAACGGATCGCCTTCCTGGAAGAAGCCGATGCAGCTCTTGGTGAAGTCGCAGAACACGCTCTGGGTGTAGAGCTCGCCGGCAGACACGGTCTTGGCGCTGCCTGCCTTGATCAGTCGCGAGTGTCGGACCCCCGCGGCAGACAGCAGCTCCACCGGGGTATAGTTGCAGATGTACCCAACCTTCTTGATTTCCTTCTCGTCGACGAGCGCCTGCTGCTCTTCTTCGATCAGCTTTGCAAAACCCTGCAGTTGCAATTTCGCTTCTTGCTTCTGCTTTTCCAGTACATTATTCGCCATTGGCCAGCCTCACTTCCTCTTGTGTGTCACTTTTCGTCACCTGCTTCTTCGCTTTCGGCGCCTCGTGCGTGGCGGCGAAGAACTTCCATGCATGAATCGCCGCGCCTAGGGCGCCAGCAAAGATAAGATCGCTCTTCGAGGGCGTGAACTCGGCGCCGATCTCCTCTTGCAGCACCTTCCACATGCCAACATTGTTTGACACCCCTCCGGTAAAGACAATATCTGGCTCGATGCCGATTCGGCCCAGCAGGTTGTGCACACGACGGGCCGTCGAGTAGTGAACGCCAGCGGCAATGTCTGCGCTGATCTCGTCCAAGTGTTCCCGCGCTCCGCGTGCGCGTAGCGAGATGACCTCCGATTCGGCAAACACCGCGCACTGGCTACTGACCTGGGCGGGCTTCTTCGATCTCAGCGCAACCTCTCCAAGATCACGCAGGTCGATGCCCAAGATGGCTGCAGCCTTTTCCAGGAACCTGCCTGTGCCGGCAGCACACTTGTCATTCATCACGAACTCGACCACCTTGCCGGTTGCGGTGTCCACCTTGATGGCCTTCGAATCCTGCCCGCCAATATCGATGATGGTCCGGGTCTTCGGGTTCACGGCGTGGGCGCCCATCGCGTGACAGCTGATCTCGGTAACCACCTTGTACGGGATATCGTCGTAGGCGAGCGAGATCCGCCCGTAGCCCGTGCCCACGACAAACTTGATATCGGTGCGCACCAGGTTCGCCGTCTGAAGGAGCTTGGTCACCAGCTCGTCAGCAGTTTCCTGCATGTAGAGCCCGGTGGGCATAAGTACCGTAAAGACCTCGTCTCCGCTAAGAAGGACGCCTTTGGATCCGCGGGAGCCAATGTCCAGGCCCACCACCGGCGCGGTGGTTGCAAACTTCCAGGTGCCTTCGTTTACGATCTCTCTTCCGTGGTGTCTCATAGTGCCCCATTGCTATTGGTTCCAAGTGCACGATTGCCGTTCCACTCCAACGGCACGACCGGGACGTGCTCCGGCGCCGTCAGTTTTCCCTCCCGAATCTCCCACCTGTTCCCTGCCCTCTCCGCCAGTGCCGTGTCATGGGTGACCAGCACCAAGGCGAAGCCCTCCGTGGGCAGAGACAAAAGAAAGTCTGCGACTTGTGATGCGCGCCGAGCGTCCAGGTCATTGGTCGGCTCGTCCGCAAGAATCACCCGTGGGCGAAGCAGCAAGGCCCGCGCAATGGCCACACGGCGCTTTTGCCCGAGGCTCAGTTGGTGCGGCAAAAACGCTGCCCGAGGTCCAAGCCCCAGGCGGTCGAGTAACTCGCGCGCAGCCTTGACGCTGGCTCTGGCCCTTCCGGCCAGGATGGCCGGCAGGAGCACATTGTCGAGCACAGAGAGCGAGCCCACCAGCTGGGCCGATTGAAAGATGAACCCGTAATGCGTGTTTCGCAAGCGGGAACGTTCGGCATCGGACAGGCCAGTTGTGTTGCGGCCCCCAACCCAGATTTCCCCGGAGGTTGGTTCCAGTAGCAGTGCCAGAAGCGCGAGAAGGGTGGTCTTGCCGCTTCCGGAGGGCCCAACAATCGTGGTCACGGTCCCCGCATCCACCTTCAGGGACACGTCCGTCAGCACCTTCTCCGGGCCGTAACTTCGGCACACGCCCCGCGCCTCGAGCACGATGTCAGCTTGCGCGCTCAATCGATATCTCCTTGGGCCATCGTGAGCGCAGGCTCGAGCTGTGCCACACGCAACGCTGGCCCGGCCGCCGCCAAGAAGCCCAGCACTGCGTAGAGGGCCAGTGCAGCGGCTGCAGCGCCCGCCAGCAGGCCCCAGCTTGGGGCGACGAAGGGAAAGGCGTTTTGCGCGGTCAGCCGCGCGAAGGCGGCTCGGTAGAGAGCGTAGCCCGCCGGCAGCCCCAGGGCAGCCCCCGCCAGCGCAAGGAGCGTGGACTCACCCACCACCAGTTGGACCATGCGAGGCTTGGTAGCTCCGAGCGCCCGGAACAGCGCCCACTCACCCTTCCTGTCCCAGGCCACCGATGAGAAGTGTCCAAGAAGGTAGGCAATCCCTCCCAGTGCAGTCAGCACGCCCGCATCCGCCAGGACCAGAACGAACGCGCCCATCAGCCGCTTCAGCCGCTGAAAGGTATCGGCAGCGCGAATGACCTTGAGAGACCCAAGATCCTCCAGTGCGCGGCCAATGTCCTTGATGCGGCTTACGTCGTCCACTTCGATCAGCAGCGCCGAGATGAGCCCGTGGGGGTCGCCCGACTCCTTCCAGACTTCCTTGAGGCCATCAGCCCCCGCCGCGAGATCACGGGCCGACTCCATCGGCATGAGAATGGAATAGTCCAGGGAGGTCCCGGTCGGTTCCAATCGAAAGGCCAGTCGAAAGATCTCGCCCAGGAGCTCAATCAAGGCCCCGGGCTTGCCCACGCCACCGAGCAATTCGGAACCCACGATGACTTCGTCCTTCGCCAGCTTCTCCCGACCATCCGGGGACATCCCCGCAAGCCTACGTGTCACCTGGTCTTCTATCCCGATAAGCCTGGTTTCGATGCCGATCGAGCAGCACTCCAAGTGCAGTGACTGCGTGAAGAACTGCGCCTCGACACGACGAACGCCGGGCACCTTGCGCGCCTGCTCTGCAAACTTCTTGTCCATGTAGACGCTGAGGGGTGAACCCGCGAACAGCGCCCTATCGGGATCGACGGTCGCGTTGCTTGGCACCACCAGCAGATCCGCCCCCAGGCGTTGCCGGCCTCGCTCCAGCCCTTGGTCGAATCCCCGATACAGCAGGAAGACCGCCAGCAGCAGCGCAGCCCCCAGCGCGACGCCAGCCACCGTGGCGAGCGACTGCCAGCGACGACGGAAGAGATTCTGAAGAACCAGCCTAAGCATCAGGCCGCACCCGCCGGCTTCTTCTCCGAAGCCTCCCAGGGATCCAGAATGGCGGCACTTGCTGTACTCGTCACGCGTTCTGCCAGGACCAGGTAGAGTCCAAGCCCAACCAAGCCTCCTGACCACAGCCACAGCCAGTGGGCCGTTCGATGACACGCCATTTCGGGGTGTAGGCAAAGGCCAACCACCCAAGATTGAGACACCGCCACGACCAGCACACCGAACAGCGCGAGGGTCCCGCCAACAACTCGTCGCGCCTCAACATGGCGAACAAACCACAAAGACTGGGCAACGAAGAACGCCGCAAGAGACAGCAGCCAATCCACTTCGAAGGTCCAGTGGCAGCGCATGGGGGACATGCCAGCCGGCTGGCCGCACGGAGGCGACAAGTATGGCGAGAGGATGAGCCCAGCTACCAGCAGCACAGCGATGCCGCTTATCAGCCGTCGAGCGTTCAAGCGACGCGGACGCTGGGGCACGCCCTTGGATGCGTTTGCTACGACCAGCGTGAGCTCGGGAATCTTAGATTTCATAGTTGAAGTATTCCTTCGCCTGCAAATGAAACTCATCGAGAAGAGCCTGCTTGATCGCCACGAACTCGGGATGGTCGCGCCGGCGCGGCCTGGGCAGCGTAATCGGAATGGTCTGCTTCACGCGACCGGGTCGGCATGACATCAGAACCACGACGTCGCTGAGATAGATTGCCTCCTCCACGTCGTGAGTGACCATCACCATGGTGGTCTGCTCTTCCAGCCAGATCTTTTCCAGCTCGTTCTGCATGTACATGCGAGTCATGGCGTCCAGTGCGCCCAAAGGCTCGTCAAGTAGCAGAATCTTCGGACGGTTGACCAAGGAGCGTGCGATCGCCGCCCTTTGTGCCATGCCACCAGACAGTTGATTGGGATAAGCCTTCGCAAACTGCGCCAAGCCAACCAACCTCAGGTATCTATCGACCAGGCTCTTGCGCTCCTCAGAGGGCCGATAGACCAGGCCGAAACCAACGTTCTCTTCGATGGTGAGCCATGGCAACAAACGATGCTCTTGAAACACGACGCCCTTCTCGGCGCTCGGCCCTTTCACCGGATCGCCTTCCAGGTCGATATTTCCAGTGAACTCACCCTCCAGTCCCGCGATGATCCGCAGCAGCGTGGTCTTCCCACAGCCACTTGCACCTACGATAGACACGAACTGTCCCTTCTGGATGCGCAGATCCACGTTGTCCAGGGCAGTGACTGCCAATTTGTTCGTGTTGAAGGTCTTGGTTAACCCTTGGATCTCCAGGCCCACTATAGAGGTATTGCTCATACTATTCCTTCGCTGATCAGTCGCATCTGGACTCGCACGCGCCTTAGCCTTCGAACCCCTTCTTCCACCTCAATAGGTTGCCTTCCACTCGTCGCAACACCACATCGACGGCGAATCCGACGCCTCCGATGATGACAATGATGACGAAGAGTTGTTGGGTCAGCAGTAGTTCCTGCGAACGCACCAACAGATAGCCCAAGCCGAGTTTTCCGCCCAGCATCTCCGCCGCGATGACCACCGCCCACGCCAACCCCGCACCATACCGCAGTCCCACGAAGATTGACGGAAGGGCCGCCGGTATCACGACCTTGCGCAACAGAAGGATCTGGTTGTACTCGAAGATTCGGGCCACCTCCACGAAATCCTTCGAGACGCCTCGAATCCCTTGTAGCGTGTTCAAGAACACGGGAAAGAACACTGCCTTCCCGATCATCACGCCCTTGGCGAGCGGACCAATGCCAACCCACAACACAATCAGCGGCAGCCAGGCGAGAGGCGGAACTTGGCGAATACTATTGAGAAGAGGGCCCAGCAGCCTTTCCACGGTCTTCGACAATCCTGCGCCCACCCCTGCCAACAGGCCGAAGACCGCACCGATCAAGAAGCCTTCAATGACGATGACGGCGCTGACCCGAAAGTCGGTCAGCAGACCCTCTTCGAACAGCATCTCCCGAAACGTCTGGACCACGCTCCAAGGCGATGGAAGAAAGATCGGCTTCACCCAATGCAAGGCCGACGCACTCGCCCATGTCGCCAGGACCAAGACTGGCAAGATTGTACCGGTCAACCTGCCCCGCCAGCCTGACAGCAGATAGGTTTCCATCCATCGCCTCAGTCGGGAGGCTTCGCGTGACCCAGCCACCTTCTCCACGGCCTTGGCGACTTGGAATATCGCAGGCTTAACCCCCGATACTTGCTCCGCGCTCATACTCAACTCCTTCTTTTCTCCGGATTCTTTCCCTGCAGACTGGACTCTAGACTCGCTTTCACCCTCGGTCTTGCGTCGGCGGGGAGACTTCACTTCTGTCGCTCTTCGTGCGTTTTCAGTCTGCATGGGATTGGTCCTCAGCGAAGGCCCGCGGCGACCTGCCGCTGGGCTTCGGTCTTTCGATTGGGTACAAGTTCGGCGGTGCCCTTGGCATTTCGGCTGCTATCGACGAAGTACTCGCCCCTTTCGCGAATCGACATAGGAAACATCCTCTGGCGCTACTGGCCCGTCTTGGCCAGCGCTACCTTGGTTCCCGACGTCTCTGCGCCGCCGTTCAGCAAGGCGCCCTTCCCCCCCCCGGTGCTCTTCTTCTCACCTGAATCCACGAAGTATTCGCCGCCCGCAAAGAAGCGCCGGTCGACCGTGTTGGCGATCTGCGCGTCCGTCAACTTTGCCTTCGTGTAGAGGGGATCCTTCACTGACACCTGGTAATTTCGGTACGTCTTCAGGGCGTTGAGAAGCTTGTCCGGGTCGGTCTCGCCAAACTCCCAGTTGGTCTGCGAACTGTCTCTCAAGGAAAATAGGGCCACCGCCTTGGGCATGCGCATCTCGCGCGACACAATGCTTGCGGCTTCGTCAAAGTTCTTCCCGCGGTCGGCGGTTAGCCAGCGAACGACTCGGTCTTGAGCGGTCAGAAAGGCTTTGACCAGGTCCGGATTTTCGTTGACCCATCTGCGCAGGGCGAATTCCATCGATCTGCCGCCGCTGTTGACGTAGACGCCGTCGGGTACCGCGGTCGTCAGCGTTCGGACCTGGTCCTGGATGTATAGAGATGCCGTGGTGGCCGAGGCCGGATGGATCGCGAAGGCCTCGAACCGCCCGGCCAGGAATGCGGAGGTAGCCGCAGCGCCGCTGACGTTAACGTAACGCATGTCCCCCTTGCCAAAGTCATTGTCGACAGTCACGCCGTGGCTGCGCAACGCCTCCATGGACGCATAATAGGGGCAACCCAGCGACGATGAGGCCAGCGTGTGACCCTTGAGCTGTTCGACCGTCTGAATTCCAGATTCCTTCAGCACGATGGTCTGAGCGCGATGGCGGTCCACAGTCGTACTTCCCCAGATGTCGACCGTGTCGAATCCATTGGCCGGGTACTGCAGCGCAAAATTGAACATCGCCCTGGTGATGTGCAAGTCTCCTCGGTCCATGAGTGAGGCTGTCGTGGCCTGGGCAAACGCGCTGGTGTCCACCAGGTCAAACTTCGCGTTGTACTTGGAGAACTCCTCCTGTAGCCACCCTTTCCGCGCTGCAATCACCGTGACTTGCGTCAGTGGCAGGTGAGCCAGGCGCGTCTTCGTCGGAATCTTGGGTGCCACGGCGGTGCTCTTCGCAACCACGTCCTGCGCGTTGGCCGTTGTGCCCCAACCGACCACCACCAGCAGAGCCATCGACATCACTGATTGCTTCGTTGAACTGATTCGCCTCATGCTTCTCACTCCTTTTTGATTTGAACTCTCTCTAGCTGTCATCAAATCTTTGCAAGACTCCGGCCAAGGCCAGCCCCATCAAGTTCCGAGCGCGGTCTTCCCTAGAACGAACCGATGAGGGAGAAGTCCAACTGGTTCTTCCCGCCGGTGAAAGCTTCCTGGCGGAATCGCGTATAGCTTGCTTGCGCCTTGATGACCCGGTTGGTTTCTGCAGTCGCGTACGAACGACGAATCAACGGCTCCACCGACCAGATGAACCAGTTGAATCCAACCGAGTAGGCGTCCCGGCGATTTCCCCAGTTCCCTGCCGCATTGGCGCTGGCGATCTGCGCGTCGGTCAGGTTTGTGTAAGTCCACGGGCGAAACAGATCGAACCGTGCCCAGGGCTGAAAGTCCGGCAAAGCGCCTGGCGTCCAGAACAACGTAGCAACGACGGTGCTGCCCTTGGCAAAGGCCGCGGTTGGAGCGCCTCCCGTTCCCTTCAGGGGCGCATTTCGACCGTCGTACCCATCTTTGCTGTACACATACTCTGCTGTGAGCAGAAAGGGCTTTCTCAGCCAGTTGAAATCTCCGCCAATGCGACGCTTGGTTGGCAAGCTCCCGGTCGTGGAAAGCCTATTGCCTTCGTACCAGCTACCGCCGAAGGATAGATTTCGGAAGTTGTCTGCGTATTGATAGAACGGACTGAACGACAACCGTCCCAGGAGATCGAGTCCCGTATTCGTATCGAAGGAATTCGCCCCGGCGCCGTTAAAGACGCCTAGGATGTAGCTTATGACAGGTACGGTCGTGGCCGAGGGGTCATTGCGGTTGAAGAAAGTGCCTCTCGCGATTAGGCCCAAGTCTCTGGAGAAGCCCAACTTGGTTACGAACTGGGCTTGATTGATGGTCGGCCGGTTGTTCTCTGTCGACACAGCCTCGGTGCCGAATGGAACCAAGAACTGGCCCGCTTGGAAGGTCAGGGTCCAATTGGGTTCGAGCTCGAGTTTTCCAGCTTTCACGTCATAGGCCAACCAAACGTCGGATGCATTCAGATAGGTGCCATTGACCGTTCCAGCGGCGACGGTTGCCGCGGTACTCGACGCGCCGGATTGGCTGGTGTTCGCCACCGCGGCGTATCTATTCTGGTTTCCCAAGACTGCGACGTTGTAGCGGACATCGCCTTCGGCGCCCGGATCCTGGCGAAGGCTCCCGGACAACGCTAGGCTTACAGACTGAAATCGCAACCCTCGCGTGCTGGTGTTGGGCTCGCTCCACGGTGTGGCGCTATAGAGAAGCCCGGCCGACCCCGTGAGATTCACCAAGTGCTGAAAGCCGCTCACAGTGTAGGGCGACATGCTTGTGCTCGAGCCAAGGCTTCTCAGGATGTGCTCTTCCTCCACATCCCTCAAAGCTTCGAGGTCGCTGTGGGTTGTCGACTCCGACACTCTCGCCTCGACGCTCTTCAGAGTCTCCTCGTGGGCAGCCGAGGCTTCCTTGATCGCAGTCAGCTCCTCGCGCAATTGCTTGACCTCCTCGCGGAGCACTGCGCTTTGGTTAACTTCGTTCTTTTGCGCGCCTTCCGCCTTTCCTGCGGCGGAAACCTCAGCTTTCGCCGGTGGACTCTCGGCGGCGGCTGCCGTCGCCTTGACCGGAAGGCTAGGCTCCGCAACTGCGCTGCCTGCCGAAAGCGCAAGCAGCCCAGCAACGAGTCCAGGAAGTTGGGAGCATTGGAAGCCTGTTTTGTTTTGTGTTCTCATGGGTCGAACTGGGTCCTTCGTGGTGCGAGATCCGTGGTGAGAGCCTGCGAAAGCAATTTCTGGTCGACGATCGAACACTGCACCTGACAGCAATTCCCGTACCAGCACTCCTCTTTACCCATGCGGCAAAATGCTGCAGTTTCAGCCTTTGCCCGAACGACTGCTGCTGAACGAGCAGCAACCAATCAACAGCGATGCTTCGTGGGCAACAATTCCGCCCGCTACGTCCCAGCGAGCTGCGGCACCGGCTGCAGGCCCACCGACGCCGGTTCGTTGTCGTCGCTCTCTCCGCGCGGCTCTTCGACCGCGGCTGGCGAGCCGACGAACCCGACCTCGTCGCTCACGGCTTCCGCCTTCGGCGAAGCCGGCCCCGTGCTTCCATCGAGGAAACCGTCGGCTTGGCGGCTCCACAGTCGGTAGTACGCGCCTTGTTGCGCAATCAGGGCAGCCGGGCGACCATCCTCCACGATGCGCCCTTGCTCGAAGACGAGGATTCGGTCCAGTCCAGCGATGGTCGAAAGCCGATGGGCAACGACGATGACCGTCTTTCCCTTCATGACCTCGTCCAGGCTCGCTTGGATGGACTTCTCGGTGATGGAATCCAGGCTCGACGTGGCCTCATCGAGGATCAGCACCGGGGCGTCCTTGAGGATGACGCGCGCAATGGCAATGCGCTGCCGTTGTCCGCCTGACAGTTTTACGCCGCGCTCGCCGACCATCGAATCGTACTTTTCGGGAATCTGCTCGACGAACTCATGGGCATGAGCCTGGCGTGCGGCAGCTTCGACCTCCGCGTCGGTCGCCTCCAGCCGCCCGTAGCGGATGTTTTCCCGTAACGACCGATGAAACAGGCTTGGATCCTGGGGAATCAGGCCAAGCTGCGCGTGCAACGACTCTTGGCTGAAGGCCCGAAGGTCCACGCCATCGATCAGGATCTGCCCCTCCTGCGGATCGTGCATCCGCAGGATCAAGCTGACAAAAGTGGACTTCCCCGAACCTGAAAGCCCGACCAAGCCAACGCGCTGGCCGGCAGGAATCGACACATTCAAAGCGTCGAAGAGCTTCTGCCCCTGGCTATAGGCGAAGCCTACCTCGCGAAAGTCGATCGCCCCGTGCGAGATCTCGATGCGTCGAGCGTCTGGGACGTCGATCAACTCGTGAGGACGAATGATCGTGTTGACACCGTTCGTGACATTGCCGATGTACTCGAAGAACTCGAGAAAGCGCCGGCTCAGGTTGCGGCTTTCCGTGATCAGCAACAGCGACATACTGGTTGCCATGACGAACTCGCCAACGCCGATCTTCCCCTGCCCCCAAAGACGAATCGAGTACCAAACCACGGCGACCTTCAAGACGGCCGAGGACAGATACTGGAATCGCCGTATTCGTTCCGTGTAGATGAATGAGGTTCGAGTCGCACGCATCTCTTGGTCCAAGTATCGGTCCAAGAACGCTCGCTCGAAGCCAAGCCGCGCAAACAACTTGACGCTGGTGAGGTTGGTCACCGAGTCGACCACTTTGCCAGTGGTTTCGCTTCGGGCGGCGGCTGCCTTGACCGCATAGGGCCGACTCTTGCGTGCCAGAAGGAAGGAAATACCAACAAAACCCGCCGCCCAGGCCCCCACCAAGGCACCCAGGCGGAGGTTGGCGTGAAAAAGCAGAACGATCGACACGCTGAACGTAATGACGATCGGCCAAAAGTCGATGATGAGTGTCCAGAGGGTCATGTTGACCCCTTGGGACATCTCGCTGATCCGGTGCACCAGCGCCCCCGCGAAGTTGTTGCTGAAGTACCGGTGCGAGTGGTACTGCAAGTAGGCATAGGTTTCGCGCGTGACCTCCTGACGTTGACGAGGGCCGATCCGAAGTTGAACGGCTCGGCCGAGGCTGCCGAAGATCACTTCGCCGAGGCCGAGTGCCAGAAGCAGAAGCAAGGGCCCGGCGAGAGCGTTCGCCAACGCCAGGGACTGGGCTTGCGAGCGCGTGACTGCCTTGATAATCCGGCTCAATGCGACCGGAATTGAGATTCCGCAGGCCGAGTTGGCTGCCTCCAGCGCGATCATCCCGAGGAACTGCCAACGTCGTCGGGCAACAAAGTGCAGCACAAAGCGCAGCGGCGTGGCCGGCAACGCGGGTGCGTCCGCCGCCCGTTGGAAGGCGCCGCTGGTGGTCACAGCACCGTCGAGTAGTGGTTGTGCTTGACCTTGTGGTAGTCAAGCTCGCTCGATGGAACGGGTGGCTTAGACTCGGCGGGATGGCCAACGCTGATGATGGCGGTCACCCGGATGTGCTCGGGAAGACCCAGGAGCCGCTGAATGAAGGCCTCGGCCGTGGTTTGCCCATCGTGGGGGCGGTTGCGAATCTGGATCCAGCAGCTCCCCAGGCCCAGCCATTCCGCGGTGGCCTGAACGAAGGCTGCGGCAATAGCCGAGTCTTCCACCCACACATCGGACTTGGTGCTGTCCGCTGCTACGACAATTCCCAGCGACGCATCCTTCAGAAAGGCGCCGCCATTCCCTTTCGCGGTCGCCAGGCCAGCCAGAAGCGCAGGTTCGTCGACGACGATGAACTCCCACGACTTCCCATTCCGGGATGTCGGTGACCGGAGCAGGGCCTCGACCAGGATAGCCCGCGATTGCGGGCTGATGGCCTGCCCGGTGTATTTGCGGATACTCCGCCGCTTGCGAAGGATTTCGATCATGGCTTCAGCAGGTGGCGATAGTAGGACTGGGTTCCATAAAGCGGCGCCGCCGGATTGTGAAAAGTGACCCGGTCCTTAGCCACCAGAACCGTGGTGGGGGCCTTGGCCTGCTGGAGAAAAATGGCGTCGTGCCCCACGCAGAGTCCAAGCAGAATGTTCAGGTCGGTCTTCTCGTGGTTGAGAAGCTTCGCCTGTGCCACCGGATTGCAGATGGCTTCGAACTTTCCCGGCTCACCCCGGTCAACGTCCGGAACACCGATCTTCTCTTTTGCCACCGAGCCGCACTTGCAGGAAATGGAAGCGGTCTCGAACCCCTTCGCCGTCAAGATCTGGCTCAAGATCTTCGACTCCGAGAGCAATCCGCCACAGGTCGCGATGCCGATCTTCTTCGCCCCATAGCTCTTCGCGAATTCGATAGTGTCCTCCACCCGCGTCCACTTGTTCTTCATCGTGTGGGTGGTGACATGGGTGGCGGCCAGTGCAATCTTGTTGATCGCCGGATCGCTGTTGTACTGGTCGAGTGCCTTGGCCAGGATCTTCTCCTGGGTGCGGGTGGGGCAAAAAGCTGGCGCCTTCTCGCCGTCGTTGCTCTTGCAGCTTTGCACGCCACAAAAGCTGCATTGCAGGTCCCGCTGCTTTGAAACAGGCGTATTCGGACTGGTCATGAATCCCTCTTCGGCGAGCATTTCGGTCAAGGTCGTGGTTCGCGCCATCGGCGCAGCAGACACCGCTTCGTCTTCCGGTATTGCGACGTATGAACTCTGCTTCAGCAAGCAGTGTGCCAGGCAAGGCCGCGGGCGGGAGAGGCCCGCAGCCCGGGTCCCTGCTCGAGAGCCTCCCTTCACTGGTGCAGGAGCAGCAGCCCGCCAGCAGGGGGTGCTGCCGCTGCACCACTCTAGATGGTCAGACCGCCAGGTCGCGTCAGAACGTGATCGCGGACGGCAGGCTATCCCACCGGTGAACCGTCGATTCCCGGATCGGAGTCGATGCCGACCTCAAGCGGGCTTCCCGTGTCGGCGCCACCGCCATCCAGACCGGCCGGATGGTCGCCAGCGCCGTCGACCGCACCGTCTGCGGCGCTATCGAGAGCAGGCCCGGTATCCCAAGCCCCGCCATCCAAGACGACCGGTGTAAGCGTTGTATCGCGGGAGACGTCCGGCCCCCCTGACGCGTCGCCATTGGGGATGACATCCACAGCACCAGCGTCTACAACCACCGCGGAATCCACGGGCCCAACGTCCACGGCACCCAAATCGACCTTGCCGCCCCCGTCGCTCGCCGACGGCCCACCGTCGATCTTTCCGCCACCATCGGCATTTCCTCCGCCATCGGCCTTTCCGCCATCGGGAGTGGGCGTCCCCAGGTCGTCACCGCAGCCTCCCAAACATCCAAGCAGCAGGCTCAGACCAACAGTCGAAACGAACTTCTTCATCTTTCCCTTTGTCCTTTCTCTCGTGGTGTCAGTGAGGAGTCCCACGGAGGGGCTCCGGTTTCTTGTATCGATATAGTCGGTCTGAAAGCGGCGCAAACTGGCTTCCGCCTGCTCAACGACGTGTCTGCGCGAGTTTCTCCGTTGATTGGGGATCCCCATCATCCATTGCACCGTAGACCTTCGTCGTGGTGGCTATGATGGGTGGGAAGCGGGAGCTTCTATTCGGTCTTTACGGTCCTTCTTTGCTGGCATGCAAGAGCAACCGCCGTGCCATCACAGATACTCACGGCGTCAGGCATTCTTTGAACGCGCATGTTGCGACCGCAACAGCAGGACAGCAACCTTGCTGCCCAGGCAACTTGTCTGGCCTGCGGCGCTTGGATCCGCAGCCAAAACGCACTCCGATTCGGGTGGCATGCCGGTTGCTATTTCCGACGTCAGAAGATTCAGATCGAGACGGACTCACAGGAACAAATTCGGCCACGCCACTCCGGAACACTCGATTGACCAGCGTCCGAAATCGCCAGGAATGAGGTTTTTATGGGCAAGTTGAAGGACATCATCGATCCAGCAGTACTCCATCAATTGACGGATGAAACCGTCATCGGGATCGACATCGGCTCGCGCGGTGCCAAGGCCGTGCTTCTGAGCGAAGGCGAGTACTACA
>Ga0302323_100002271_pt1 | contig 15600 bp, 8 predicted proteins | sample Fen_T0_3_FD_201950 | JGI IMG/M metagenome (GOLD analysis project Ga0302323, IMG submission 201950) | Peat permafrost microbial communities from Stordalen Mire near Abisko, Sweden - Fen_T0_3 | ecosystem: Environmental > Terrestrial > Soil > Wetlands > Permafrost | place: Sweden: Abisko... | reverse complement strand
GCCCCAGGTGCCCGGCGCCGGGCGGATCAGCCCGCTGCCGAAGCCGAAGGCGATGATCCGCGCCGGGTGGCCCAGCATCCAGCGCAAGGTGGGTTGCATCTACGCAGCTCCAAAGTGGTCGTAACCTGCCAGCTTCAGGTCCAGCGCGCGGCCCTCGCCATCGATCCAGAGCACCGGCGCGGCGCCCGCCGGCAGCACGGTACCGATGCGCGTGACCGTCACCCCGGCGGCCTGCCCGGCCGCCTGCACCCGCGCGCGTGCCGCCAGCGGCGCGGTGAAGCACAATTCGTAGTCGTCGCCGCCGGCCAGGGCGCAGCGCAGCGCCAGGTCGCGCGGCTGCCCACGCAGGGCGGACGACAGGGGCAGGCACTCCGGCTCTATTTGCAGGCTCACCCCGGAGGCGCGGCCGATGTGCGCCGCGTCCCCGGCCAGGCCGTCGGAAATATCCAGCATCCCGTGCGCCACCCCCAGCAGTTGCAATCCCAGTTCCACCCGCGCGGTAGGCATTTCCAGGCGGTCCACGCAGTACTCGCGCTGCGCTGGTGCCAGAGCCGCTTCGCCCTTGAGCGCGGCCAGGCCGAGCGCGGCGTCGCCCAGGGTGCCGGAAACCCAGACATCGTCGCCCACCTTCGCACCAGCGCGCCGCAAGGCCCGGCCCACCGGCACCTCGCCGAAGATGGTCACGTTCAGGGTCAGGGTGCCGCCGGGCGGGGTGCGGGTGGTATCGCCGCCCACCAGTTCGACCTGGTGCGCATCGGCGAGGGCGAAAAAACCCCGCGCAAACGCGGCGATCCAGGCCTCGTCGGCACTCGGCAAAGCCAGCGACAGCAAGGCATAGCGCGGCGTTGCGCCCATCGCCGCCAGGTCGGACAGATTGACCGCCAGGGTCTTGTGGCCCAGACGTCGCGGATCGGCGGCGGGGAAAAAATGCGTGCCCGCCACCAGCATGTCGGTGGACACGGCCATCTCCTGGCCGGGCGCCAGACCCAGCAGTGCGCAGTCGTCGCCGATGCCCAGGTGCGCGCGTCGCCCCGGCCGGGTGAAATGCCGCGCGATCAGGTCGAACTCGGAAGCCATGCGCGGATCGGCTGGCGCTGCTACTTGCGCGGGCCCTTGGGGGTGCGCGCTTCTGATTCGGTGGCGCGCACGGTGACGGCCAGCTTGTCGAGCACGCCGTTCACATACTTGAAGCCGTCGGTGCCGCCGAAGGTCTTGGCCAGCTCCACGCATTCGTTGATCACCACCCGGTACGGCACCTCGACATGGTGCTTGAGCTCGTAGCAGCCGACCAGCAGGATGGCGTGCTCGACCGGGCTCAGCTCCTTGATCGGGCGGTCCAGAAAGGGCTGCAGCTCGGCACGCAAGGATTCGACATGCTCGATCGCGCCATACAGCAATTCGCGAAAATGCTTTTCATCGGCCTGCTCGAAGCCCTTGGTGCGCTTTAAGTCGTCGGCGATCAGGGTCGGATCGGTGGCGTTGAGCTGCCACTGGTAGAGCCCCTGGACCGCGAATTCGCGCGAACGGCGGCGGGCGCTTTTCATCGTTGCATGCCTTTCAGGGTGGCTGCCATTTCGACCGCCACGCGCGCCGCGTCGGCGCCCTTGGGCAGGCGTGCATGCGCCTGCGCCTCGTTTTCCACCGTCAGGATCGCGTTGGCGATCGGGATGCCGGTGGCCAGTTGCACATCCATCACGCCGCGCCCGGAGTCGTTGCAGACCTGCTCGAAGTGGTAGGTCTCGCCGCGGATCACGCAGCCGATCGCCACCATGCAGGCATAGCGCCCGCTCTGCGCCAGGGCCTGCAGGGCGAGCGGCACCTCCAGCGCGCCCGGCACCTTGACGTGGGTGATCTCGGTGACGCCCAGGCGCTTAAGTTCGGCCAGGCAACCGGCCGCCAGCGCCTCGACGATCTCCGCGTTGAAGCGCGCCTGCACCACGGCAACGGCAAGGCCGCGGCCATTGAGGGCGCTATCGAATTGGACTTGGTCCTGGCTCATGAATGAATGGTGATTGCTCGTGATGATCGCCCGGTGGGGCGAAGAGATGCAGGCTGCCGGGCCGATTCAAGCTCCGGGGCGGCGCCTTGCGGGATTCCTCGCGGGTGCGGACCGGCAGCTAGCGGCCGTCCGGCGCCACATACCCGGTCACTTCCAGGCCGAAGCCGGCCATCGAGGGCATCTTGCGCGGATTGGCCAGCAGCTTCATCTTGCCCACCCCGAGGTCGCGCAGGATCTGCGCGCCTATGCCGTAGGTGCGCAAGTCCATTTTCACCTTCGGCCGCACGCCGGCGTTCAGGTCGCGCGCGGCGGACACCAGGCGGGTCGCGCTCTCCTCGGTGTTGAGCAGCACCACCGCGCCAGCGCCGGACGCGGCGATCAGCTTGAGCGAGGCATCGACGCTCCACGAATGACAGCCGGCGCCGACGTCGATCAGATCGAACACCGAGAGCGGCTCATGCACCCGTACCAGGATCTCGCGTTCCGGCGAGATCGGGCCGCGGATCAGCGCCAGGTGCGAGGCGCCGGAAGCCTTGTCCAGATAGACGATGGCGACGAAATCGCCGTGCGAGGTCTTCACCAGGCGCTCGGCGGCGCGCTCGACCAGGCTCTCGTTCTCGCTGCGGTAGTGGATCAGGTCGGCGATCGTGCCGATCTTCAGCTTGTGCTCTTTGGCGAACTCGATCAGGTCGGGCAGACGCGCCATCGTGCCGTCGTCTTTCAGCACCTCGCAGATCACCGCGGCCGGCATCGCGCCCGCCATTGCCGCCAGGTCGCAGCCAGCCTCGGTGTGGCCGGCGCGCACCAGCACGCCGCCGGACTGCGCCATCAGCGGAAAGATATGCCCGGGCTGGACGATGTCGGCCGCCTTGGCGTTGGCCGCCACCGCCGCCTGCACGGTGCGCGCCCGGTCGGCCGCCGAGATGCCGGTGGAGACGCCCTCGGCCGCCTCGATCGACACGGTGAAATTGGTGCCGTGCTTGGTGCCGTTGTTCGACACCATCAGCGGCAGGTTCAATTCCCGACAGCGCGTTTCAGTCAAGGTCAGGCAGATCAGGCCGCGGCCGTACCGCGCCATGAAGTTGATCGCCTCGGGCGTGACGTGTTCGGCGGCCATCAGCAGGTCGCCCTCGTTTTCACGGTCCTCGTCGTCGACCACCACCACCATCCGCCCGGCGCGCAACTCGGCGACGATCTCGGGGATGGAACTGACGGATGAAGGCTTGGGATTGACTACGGAAAGCTGTGCGCTCATGGATGCCTCTCGCACTCTGAAACCGCGGGACGCTATTGTAACCGAGGCCCGCCCTCCGGCCCTGCGCCGCCCGGGCGGGCAGCCCCGACAGCCGGCATCAGACCGATACGCCCCGCGCCCAGTCGCGCACCAGTTGCAAAGTCTTTTGCGCCACGTCGGCCCATTCGTGCTCGCGGCTCTGGCGCACGATGCGCATCGAGGCATACCACGGAGAACGCTCGGTATCGAGCAGCCAGAAATTGCCGCTCTCGGCGCGCAGCAGCATGATCACCGGTTTGCCCAGGGCCCCGGCCAGGTGCGCGACCACGGTATCGACGCTGATCACCAGGTCGAGATTTTCGATCAGCGCCGCGGTGTCGGCCAGGTCGCCGAGCGCCGCGTCGTAGTCATGCATGGGCAGGCCGGCGCCGGCGATATCGCCCAGCGCCGGCCCCTTTTGCAGGCTGAAGAACTCGAGACCTGGCACTTCGCGCAGTGGCGCCAATAGAGCCAGCGGAATCGACTTGGGCGAGCGCTGCGAGCGTCCCCAAAAACCCGAGGTCCAGCACAGGCCGACCTTGCGCCCCGCCAGTCCCGCCAGCCGGCCGGCCCAGACCTGCCGGTCGCCCTCGTTCGCAGCCAGATACCGTCCTGGGCTGGGTATGGTGTTCACGGAGGTGCCGAACATGCATGGCAGATCGAGCAGCGGCACGCAATAATCGATAGCCAGTTCGCAGGAACTGGAAAACGTGTGGTCGACAGCCGGCAGGCCGGCCAGCAGCCGCTGGCTCGCCGGCGTGCAGCCCAGGCAGATCAGAGCCCGCGGATGCGCCTGCTTGAGCAGCGTGAGGAAGCGCGCGAACTGGATTTCGTCGCCCAACCCGCCCCAGTCCAGCCAGACCAGCAGGCGCTTGCCCTGCAGGGGTTCACCCTCCCAGCGCGGGATTTGCGCCAGCCAGGACGGCGCGCCACCAGCGCCTAGCGCCTGCCGCGCGCGGAACAGCAAGAAACCCTCGCGGTACTCGCCGCGCAGGAACAGGGCAGTGGCAAGCTGGAACCGCGCCGCCACATAGCCGGAATCGACCGCCAACGCAAGCCGAAAAGCATTGATCGCCTGGTCCAGCCGCATGCTGCCCTGATAGAGGATCCCGATGTTCATCAACAGCGGCAAGGCGGCCGGAAACCGCTGCAAGGCCGGCGCCAGCACCTGCTCGGCCTCGGCCCAGCGCTCATGGCGAATCAGCAAGCCGCCCAGATTGGCCAGCGCGGCCACATTGTCCGGCTGCTCCGCCACCCAGGTACGCAGCAGCCCTTCGGCCGCGGCAAGGTCGCCACGCGCTTCGGCGGCGCTTGATGCCTGGTTCAGATCAGCTTGCCCGGCCGCCGCGCTGGCTGCGCCAGGCCGTTCTTCGGCCTTGTCGCCCGGTGCGCCGGCGATGGCCGCCGATGCCACTGGATCCAGGTCCAACGCAGGCCGACCGCGTCGCTTGAGGCCGCGAAAAAGGGTACCTAGCATGACGGCATTATGCACGAAACCTGATGCCGAAATCGATGAACTTCCGCGTGCTGCGCTCACTCCAACCATCAAGTTTCCGGCGCGCCGGCCGATACCAGAAGCATGCGGTGTTCTCTGTTTGTCTCCTCTGCCGCATCTTGCGGCGGGTCGCGGATCACGCTACCCGCCGTTTTTCTGTACAGCCGGGGTTGGCGGCGCCAGAGTAGGTGCGCCACCCGTGCCGGTCCGCCGAGCCGGAACCCTCTGCCGCACGAATTTGACAGTCTGCAAACGCGTTGTCCGGGGCCCGATGGTCGCCGCTGCCGCGCGCTCCAACAAGGCGTTCAGTAATGCTTGGTAGCTACGATTCCTGGCTGGTCGCTCTCTCCATCGCGGTGGCGTGCATCGCCTCCTACGTCGCCCTCGACCTGGCCTCGCGGGTGGCGGCCGCGCGCGCGCGCCGATCGGCCGCGGCCTGGCTGACGGGCGGCGCGCTGTCGATGGGCCTGGGCATCTGGGCCATGCATTTCATCGGCATGCTCGCCTTTGCCCTGCCGGTCCCGGTGTCCTACGACATCGCGCTCACCGCGCTCTCCCTGCTGATGGCGATCCTGGTGTCGGGCTTCGCGCTGACGGTGGCCAGCCGCGGTGAGCCGGGCCTCTGGCGCGTGCTGCGGGCCGGCGCCCTGATGGGCGCCGGCATCTCGGCGATGCACTACACCGGCATGGCCGGGATGCGCATGGACCCGCCGATCAACTATGCCCCACCGGCCTTCATCCTGTCCGTGCTGATCGCGGTGGCCGCCTCGGTGGCCGCGCTGGCCATCGCCCTGCACCTGCGCACCGGCAGCATCGTCGCGGCGTTCCGGCGCCGCCTGGCCGGCGCTAGCGTGATGGGCTGCGCGATCGCGGGCATGCACTACACCGGGATGGCGGCGGCCCGCTTCGCACCGGGCAGCATATGCAAGGCCGGCGCACAACAGATCAACACCTTGTGGCTGGCCGGCGCGATCGGCGCCAGCGCCTTCCTGTTCCTGGGCATCACCTTGCTGCTCTCTGCGCTCGACGAGCGCCTGGCCAGCCGCGCCGCCCGGCATGCCGAGTCATTGCGCGTGGCCAACCTCGCCCTGGAGGCGCGCAGCGCCGAACTGTCGCGCGCCAACCAGCTCCTCGAGCAGCAGGCCGCCGAGCGTGAAGGCGTGCAGGAACACCTGCGCCTGCTGGCGCGCGCCCGCAAGGTCACGGCCGACTGCAACCGCATCGTCGCCCATGCAAGCGACGAACTCCAGTTGCTGACCGCTTCCTGCAAGGTATTCGTTGCCGCCGGCGGCTACAAGATGGCCTGGGTCGGCATGGCGCGTGAAGATGAAGCGCAAACCATCGAACCGGTCGCCAGCTCGGGCGACGACAATGCGGAATATCTGGGCCTGGTGCGCCCGACCTGGGGCGACAATCCCCGCGGGCAGGGACCGACCGCCCGGGCGTTCCGCAGCGGCATCGCCCAGATGGCGCAACGCATCCGCGGCAATCCGGAGATCATGTTCTGGCGCGACGAGGCCCTGGCCCGTGGCTACGAGTCGCTGGCCGCGCTGCCCCTGGTGTTCGAAGGCAAGGTGCTGGCGGTTGTGGTGCTGTATTCGGCGCAGCCCGATTCATTCAGTCACGACGAACTCGACCTGCTGCGCGAAGCCGCGCAGGACATCGCGTACGGCCTGAACAGCCTGCGGGTGCGCGCGGCACGCGAGCACGCCGAAGCCGAGCTGCAGCGCCTGTACGCGGAACTGGAAACCCGCGTCGCGGAGCGCACCGCCCAGTTGACCGAGGCCAACGCCGAGCTCGAGTCGTTCAGCTATTCGGTGTCACACGACCTGCGCGCGCCGCTGCGCCACGTGGCCGGCTTCTCCAGCCTGCTGCTGGCGCGCGCCGGCGAGTTCGACGCCGACATGGCCACGCAACTGCGCGCCATCGCGCGCGCGGCCACCAAGATGGAGGCCCTGATCAACGACCTGCTGGCCCTGTCGCGCACCAACCGCGCGGAACTGGCGATCATGAACGTCGACCTGGCCCCGCTGGTACGCGACCTGCGCCTGGAGCTCGAGCACGGCGCGCCGGGCCGCAATATCGACTGGCGCATCGGTTCGCTGGGCGCGGTGCGGGCCGACCCGCGCCTGCTGCGCGTGGCGCTCACCAACCTGCTGGGCAATGCCATCAAGTTCACCCAGGGGCGCGACCCGGCGGTCATCGAGGTGAGCAGCGACCAGGGCGCGGAAGGCGAAGTCGTGCTGCGCGTACGCGACAACGGCGCCGGCTTCGACATGCGCTATGCCGGCAAGCTGTTCGGGGTATTCCAGCGCATGCACCGCGAGGACGAATTCGAGGGCACCGGCGTTGGCTTGGCCATCGTGCAGCGGGTGGTGCGGCGCGTCGGCGGGCGGATCTGGGCCGAGGCCGAGGAAGGCAAGGGCGCGACCTTCCACGTGGCCCTGCGCGAGGCCGCCCCGTAGTCACCATAGTCTTTTCGCGCCGGGCAGCGCGACCGGGCTGCGCCCCGCGCTTACTTCATCAGCTCGAACGGCCCGCCGCGCTCCAGTGCGCGCTGATACGCGGGCCGCGCGTGGATGCGTTGCAGGTAGTCCCAGAACCGCGGCTTGCTCTGGTCCAGGCCGCCGCGCGCCGCGAAGGCTTCGGCGACAAAGCTCATCTGGATGTCGGCGGCGCTGAACTGCTCGCCGGCGAACCAGGTGCTCTTGGCCAGTTCACTTTCCATGTAGTCCAGGTGCAGCTTGAGCTGCGGGCCGATGAACGATTGCATCGCCCCGTTGGCAATGCCGCGCGCGATCGGGCGGGCGAAAAACGGCATCGGCGCCTTCGCGACCCGGCTGAAAACCAGCGCCAGCAGCAGGGGAGTCATCGCCGAGCCTTCCGCATAATGCAGCCAGTAGGTGAAGCGCAGGCGCTCCGGGGTGCCCAGGGCGGGCCGCAGCCGGCCCTGCGGATCGTGGCGGTCCAGCACGTACTCGGTGATCGCGCCCGATTCGGCCACCATCACCCCGTCCTCTTCGAGCACCGGCGACTTGCCCAGCGGATGCACCTTGCGCAGTTCCGGCGGCGCCAGCATGGTCTTGGGATCGCGCTCGTAGCGCTTGATCTCGTAGGGCAGGCCCAGTTCCTCGAGCAGCCAGAGCAGGCGTTGCGAGCGGGAGTTGTTGAGGTGGTGGACGGTGATCATGCGGGAAGCCTTCTTGGGATGGGGACAGACGCGAGGCGTCCATCGGGTTGACCATCCTACGTTGAAGCAAACCCGGCCGGATGTCAATCTACACGGCAGACGCAGCCCGAGCCGGCCCTGTGCCGGCAACCCAGCCCCCTCTGCTCACCGCACGCCCGTACGCAGCCCCACCTTCACAACCCGCGCGGGAGCGGCCTGTTTCATTTCGGCGCCGCGCACCTCGAAGGCCACCTCGTCGACCGCCACGCCCTGCCCGTCCGCCAGGCGCAACTGATGCCGTCCGGGCAGCGGGAACCAGCTGGCGTTACGGGATACCTGGCTTAGCCTGGCACCGTCCAGTTCCCAATGCAGGTCCGCGCGTGCCTGAGTCATGCTGAACACCACGCGCTGGCGCTCGAAGGGAATGTCCGGGTCCAGGGCAATGATGGTCCCGGTCACCGGGTAGGCGATGCGCGGCTCCAGCGCGGCGTCCCGCGCCCCCAATAGTTCGACCACATTGCGCTCGGTACCGGCAACAAAATATTCCGCGCGCGGCGGCTCGATCGCCGGCGCGAACCTGACTTGCTGCGCCACCACGCCGGGCGGTGCGGTGGGTGGAGTGCTGGGCGTCCTGCGGTGCAGTTCGCGCATCATGTCGTGCCACAGGGGCGCGGCGCCGGAGATGCCGGAAACATCATGCATGGGCTCGCCGCCGGAGTTGCCGACCCAGACGCCGACGGTGTATTTGCTGGTGAAGCCGATCGCCCAGTTGTCGCGCATGTCCTTGCTGGTGCCGGTTTTCACCGCGCTCCAGGCACGCGTCTGCAGGGGGCTGGAAAAGCCGAAAGCCAGGGCGCGAGCGGTGTTGTCGGACAGCATGTCGCCGACGATGAAGGCGGCGGCGGCGCTCACCGCGCGTTGCGGCGCGCGCCGCGGCGCCGGGCCCGGCGTGGTGTCCGCGACCATGCGTGGCTGCGTGACCAGGCCGCCGTTGGCGAGCGCCCGGTAGGCATTGGTCAGGTCCAGCAGGGTGACTTCGGCGCTGCCCAGGGCCAGGCTGTAGCCGTAGTACTCGCCGTCGCGGTTGATCGTGGCCAGGCCAAAGTCGCGCAGGGTGCCGGCAAAGGTGTCGGGGCCCAGCATCACCAGGGTGCGCACCGCCGGCACGTTGAGCGACCCGCCCAGGGCCTGACGCACCGTCACCGCGCCGCGGTAATGCTTGGCGTAGTCGCGCGGAATGTACAGGCCGGTATCGGTGCGGATCTGCGCCGGGGTGTCTTCCAGCACCGAGGCGGCGGTGAGGCGCTTTTGCTCCAGCGCCTTCGCATACAGGAAGGGCTTCAGGGTGGAGCCGGCCTGGCGCGGCGCGCTGACGTGGTCGACCTGGGCGGCCTGCGACAGGTCGCCCGAGGAGCCTATCCACACCAGCACTTCGCCGCTGGCGTTGTCCAGCACCACCACGGCACCGTCCTCGACATTGCGGCCGGTCAGTTCCGTCAGGCGGGCGCGCAGGGCGTCGCGGGCGAATTTTTGCAGCCTGGCATCCAGAGTGCTTTGCACCCGCTCGCCTGGGCGCTTGAGCAGGCGCACCGCCAGGTGCGGCGCCAGGCTTTTTTCCGGGCGCTTTGCGTCGGCGCCGGTGAAAGCCGTGATGACACGCGTCTTCACGCTCTCGCAGCCGCCCGCGGGCACCAGCAGGCAGGCGCGTTCGACCACTTTCTTCTGGCTCGCGTTCGGGCCGCGCAGCAGAGCGGCGGCAATCGCCGCTTCGTCGCCATTTAAGCCGGCCGGGCTTTTGCCGAACAGGCTCCAGGACAAGGCGCCCACGCCCTGCAACTCGCCGCGAAACGGCACCAGGTTGAGGTAGGCCTCGAGGATCTGCGCCTTGCTCCAGTGCTTTTCGATTGCCAGGGCGGCGCGCGCCTGGGAGATTTTCTGCAGCCAGCTACGCCCGCCATCGCCGCGCTTCAGGTCCGGATCGAGCAGGCCGGCCAGTTGCATGGTGAGCGTGGAGGCGCCGCGCTGTCGCCCCTGCGCATTGCTCGAGAGCGAGCCGAACACCGCCTGCCAGTCGACGCCGTCGTGGTCGTAGAAACGCTGGTCCTCGGACTTGATCAGCGCGGTTCGCAAGGCCGGCGAGATGTCGTCCAGCGCGGTCCAGGCCAGGCGCCGGCTGCTCTTGTCCAGACGCACCGAGTCGAGCATTTCGCCGCGCCGGTCCAGCAGCCAGGCTTCCGAGGGCACATAGGCGCCGCGCACCTGCGTGAAGCTGGGCGGGTCGGCGGCATGTGCCGGCGCCGCCGCCAGCGCGGCGGCGAGCAGCACCGCGAGCAAGGCGGCGCGCGGATGGCAATTCAGGATCACGGCAAGACCTTCATGCGCGCGTTCGGCAGAGCACCATACATCTCGGGCGCGTACATCGCCTCGACCCGGGTCGGCGGCAGGGAGAATTCGCCATCCTGGTTCAGGCGCACCGTGTACTCCACCTTCCAGGTGCCCTTGGGCGCGTATTCGTAATAAGCGCGGAAGCCTTCGAAGCTGCGCTCCTCGAAGGTAGGCCAGGCGTCGCCGGCTTTCTTCTCGCCGCGCTGCGCCAGTTCGCTTTCGCGGTTCAGGCCCGAACCGAGCACGGTGGAGCCGCCCGGCACCGGGTCGGTCACCGCCACCCACGTCATGTCGGCGCTGGATTTCACCGTCAGGCTGATGCGCAGGATGTCGCCGCGGGTGTACACGCCCTTGGTCTTTTGCTGCACCGCCTCGACCGACTTCTCGATCGCATAGCCGGCGAAGTCCGGCGCCTTGAGCGGGATCGCCGCCAGGCTCTGGATGGTGGCCCAGGGCTTGCCCGTGCCTTCATGCCAGATCTTCAGAGCACCCGGCGCACTTGCCGGTGCAGTGCCAGCCTTGGGCCAAGGCAGCATCAGGCGGTTGGCCGGCAGGCCGCCGGCGGCGGGCGGGAAATTGCTCTGCCCGGCGTTGACGGCCGGCAGGGCGCTGGCCCAGTTGAGAGTCTGGATCGCCGTGGTGTCGCCGCCCTGGTCGATGCCGGCGCGGGTGCTGCCGGCCACCTTCTCGGTCTCGAAACGCGCGGAGAATTTTTCCAGCGCGATCCCGGCCCACAGGTTGGCGGTGGTGGTGCTCCAGGCGCCGCCACGGCCCTGCCGGGCGATCAGGCCGCTAACCAGGCGTGGCAGGTCTTCCTTCCAGCCGGGACGGTCGGCAACGATGGCGATCAGGCGCGCGGCGTTGACATCGCCGCCCACCATCAGCCACCACCAGTAGTCGTCGACTTCAGTGGAGAACACCAGCTTGGTGCCCTGCAGGGAAAGCCGCGAACGCAGCACCTGTTCGGCTTCGGCCATCAGCTTCTCGCGGCCGCGGATGTCGGGCATGCGGTCGAGGATGGACAGCCAGTCGATCACGCTCGAGGTCGGCCACAGGTTGGGCGCCAGGTTGATCGATTGCAGCATCGCCGGCTTGGCGTGGCCGCGCCGCGCCAGCGCCTCGATGGCGGCGAGCTTGCGCTGGTCCAGGTCTTTTTTCGGCGACCAGAAATCGCGGGTGATCTTGCCCTCGACAAACTTGGCGAGTGCCGCTTCCATGCTGTCGCGCGGCCCATCAGGCAATTCAAAACCGGCCTCGTGGGTCACCGCCAGCACATAGGAGGTGAGAATGTCGCTGCCGCGGCTGCCCGGGAAGTAGGAGGCCAGGCCATCTTCATCCAGGTAATTGGGCAGGCTGGCCGTCACGCCCTTCCACAACTCGCGGTCGCGCAGGCCCACCGACTTGGAGGTCTTCTGTTCCAGGCAGATGAAGGGATACTCTTCGAAGTAGCGCCGCACGCCCTCCGGCACTGTGCCTATCTTGGCCTGCAGGGCCACCATCAGGCCGCCCTTGCCGGGCAGCGCGTCTTTCGGCGCGCTCACCTGTAGGGTGAAGCTCTTGTCGATCTGCGTGAGCGTGGCCTGCTGCACCGTCACCGGCACCGCCGGCACCACTTTTTGCGAGGTCTTCATCGCGTCCTTCGCCGGCTTGGCCGCGCCCTGCTCGGCAACCTCGATCTGCCAGTCGATCCGGGTCACACCATCGGGCACGGTGGCGTCCCAGGTGATCTCCTGCGCCGCGTTGGCGGCCAGGTCGATGGTCTTGGGTGCGGGCGGCGTGGCCAGGCCCTGCACCGTCGCGGTGGCGACCACCTTCATCGCGCGCGGGGTGGTGTTGCGCACCGTGACGCCGGCGCGGAACAGGTCGCCCTCGCGCACCAGCGGCGGCAGGCCAGGAATGATCTGCAGGTCCTTGGTGGCGCGGATGGTGGTCTTGCCGGTGCCGAACAGGCTGCCGTTGCCGTCGGCCACCGCGGCGATGGTAAAGCTGGTCAGCGAGTCATTGAGCGGCACATCGACCAATGCCGTGCCATTGGCGTCCACCTGCACGCTGGGCAGCCAGACCAGCAAGGTGTCGAACAGTTCGCGGGTCACCGCGCGGCCGCCGCCACCGCCCGGCGGCAAGGCCTTCTTGCCGAAGTGGCGCCGCCCCACCACCTGCATTTGCGCGGTGGCGGTGTTCACAAAGTAGGAGCGGCGTTTGAGCATCGCATCCAACGCGTCCCAGCTGGTGTTGGGCATCAGTTCGAGCAGGGTGCTGTCGACCGCCGCCACCGCCACCTCGGTGCCCTTGGGCGCCGGCCTGCCGTCGGCGGTCTTCACCTCGATGCGCACCTTGGCGGTTTCGCGGGTCTGGTACACCGGCTTGTCCGCGCTCACCCCGACTTTCAGTTCAAAGGCCTGGTTGCCGACGTTGATCGCGGCCAGGCCCATCTTGAAGGCCGGGCGCGCCAGGTCCACCAGCGCGGTAGGCTCGCCCTTGTTATACAGGTCCACCCATTCCTGGCGCTCGTTCCACCATTCGATCGGCGCGCGCCAGCCCCACTGGAAAAAGGAGTACCAGGGCACGTCGCGGATCCGCCCGCGCACCGCCAGCACCGAGACGAACACATTGGGCGCGAACTCGCCTTTGATCGGCACTTCGATCACCGGCTCCTTGCCGGAGAGCTCGACCACCCGGGTCTCGATCACACCTTCGCGCTCTATCGCCACCCAGGCGCTGGCCTGGCGGAACGGCATGCGCACCTGGAACTTGGCGGTGTCTCCCAGCTTGTAGCTCTTTTTTTCCGGCAGCACGTCCATCCGGTCCATGTCTTCCCCGCCGAACCACCAGTCCGCGCCACCCGAGACCCAGATGCTGGCCTCGGCCTGCGAGACATTGCCACCCGCGTCACGTGCCTTGGCGGCCAGGGCGATCTCGCCCGACTCGGCCACTTCGATATCGCAATGCAGGTAGCCGCGGGTATCGGTCTGGCCGCTGCACAGGCTGCCCAGCGACTTGGTCTCCTTCTTGTTCTCGTAGGCGTAGAAGCCGCCGACGGTGCGGCGCCGGTGCGAGGTGGTGATGTTCAGGTCGCCGGTCAACTCCATTGCCGTGCCGGGCGCCGGCTTGCCCTGGCTGTCCACCGCCAGCAGGGTGACGTGGGCCTTTTTCTTGACCCGCGCCCAGCCCTCGGTCTTGATCCCGGCCACCACCGCGGCGGGCCACAGCGGCACGCTGGTCCGCAAGGTCTGTTCCTCGCCGTTCGGGTCGCGGTAAGTGCCTTCGGCCACCAGTTCGCGCGGCTGCTCGATCGCCGGGATCGGCTTGACCACGTACTGCCCGACGCCCTTGGCATCGAGCTTGACCACGTTCTTGTCGGCCACCAGCTTGGCATCGTCGGGACTGGCGCTGCTCTCGCCCTCGACGTCCTCGTCGCCGCGGCCGCCCTTTTCACGTACACCGAAGGTAAATTCCTCGTAGGCCGGGAAATTGACATAGCGCTTGCGCACCACCGCGCTCATTTTCACTTCCATGCCCGGGGCCGGGCCGCCGGCGGCATACGAGAGCTGCACCGACAGCGGCACCTCCTTGGGCCGCACCTGCGCGGCCGCCGGCGGGCTCACTGAACCGAGCATCACCGGCAGGCGGAACTCGGCCACCCGGAAGCTGCCGGTCTGCAGACGCTTGCCGTAGCGGTCCCCGTCGTCGTCCTCATTGTCCGTACTGCCACCCGCGTTGCGGCCGTTTTGCGGCTTCGCCTTCCAGACCAGCGCGACGCTGTACTCGCCGAGCTTGGCATCGGCCGGCACCTTCCAGGTCGAGAGCGCCACGCCGCGGTTGTTGAAACTCACCGGCAGGCTGTACTCCTGCCCGGAGCCCTGGTGGCTCAGCATCACCTCGTCAGGCGGCGCCTGTTTCACCGGCACCCGCAGGCCGGCCTGGGTCTCGACGCGCAGGAAGTGCTTCATCGAGACGGTTTCATTGGCGCGCAGCAGCATGCGGTCGAACACGGTGTGGCCGGTCAGCTCGTTGCCCTTGTAACCCTGGCTGACATTGAAGCGCCAGGGCTCTATGCCCTGGTTCCAGTCGGACAGGGCAAAGCTCATGTCGTCGCCCAGTCGGGCCGCCGCGTACCAGGCCTGGAAGTCGCTGTTCTTGCAGCTCGGCTGCATGTCGGCGCCCAGGTTGAGCATCGCCACGCCGTCCGCCCCGGTCTTGCCGCTCCACACCAGCTTGGCGTTGCAGTCGTAAAGGCGCACGTCGGCACCCGGCGCGCCCTTGCCCGCGTCCAGGGTACTGACCCAGATCGCGCCGCTCTCGCGGCCAATTTTCAGGTGCACCGCCAGGTTGGTCACCAGCGCGCTGGCGCGCACGTACATCGGCTTTTGCTTGCCCAGCAGGGCCGCGCCCAACGCATCGCTCTCGATCTCGACCACGTGGAAACCGGGCTTCTCGAGCGGGATGCCAATCACTTCAAAGGCCTTGGCGCCGTTCGGCTTGGGCAGGACCTTCGATTGCGCGCCGCGCGCATTCTTCATCAGGCTGATTTCACGGGACTTGAACTCTGTGTTGTCGGTCGAACGCAGGCGGCGCATCCAGTCCATGATGGCGACGTCCTCGCTCACCACCAGGTCGGCCACCTTGGCAGGGCCCTCCTGGGCGCCGGCTTTGAGCATCAGGGCCTTCAGGCCGGGCTCGACATTGCGCAGGGTCACCGGCAGCATGGCCTGGGAGCGCTCAATGATCCCGAAATTGGCGGCGAACTTGACCAGCGGGGTGCCTTCGCCGGTACGGGTCTTGAGGGGGAAGATGTTCGCATTGACCGCGCTACGGCCGATGTCGTCGGCAAACTTGGCTGGCAGCTCGATGCTGAACTCGGTGGTCTCCGGGAACGGCGGCTTGAAGCTGATCCCGCGCACCACCGCGTCGGTATCCTCCTTGCCCCAGTTCGGCTTGTATTCGGCGCCCGCGCCTTTCAGGCGGATGCCGTCGGCCACCGCGCGCGCCACGTTGCCGGTGAACTCCAGCCGCATCGGCTGGTGCGGCGAACAGGGCGCCTGGGCGTTCTCGCGCACGCAGGTGAATGACACGCGGAACTCCGGGCGCACCTTGTACTTGAGCGGCTGGTCGCGGCTGACCGCGACCCGCGCGTTCGCATCCGCGCCGGCGGTCTGGATGCCCTTGGCCCACATCAGGGTGACGGCCGCGCCGGAAGGCAGGCGCTGCCGGCACTTGACGATCAGCAGCTTGTCGTTGGCATTGTCCTTTTCGCGATGCAGAGCCTTAAGCAGCTCGAG
>Ga0302323_100002270_pt1 | contig 15602 bp, 12 predicted proteins | sample Fen_T0_3_FD_201950 | JGI IMG/M metagenome (GOLD analysis project Ga0302323, IMG submission 201950) | Peat permafrost microbial communities from Stordalen Mire near Abisko, Sweden - Fen_T0_3 | ecosystem: Environmental > Terrestrial > Soil > Wetlands > Permafrost | place: Sweden: Abisko... | reverse complement strand
GGGCATCTTTCGGTCGAAAGCGAGCCCGGGTGCGGCTCGACCTTCACTGTGTACCTGCCACACCAGAGCGGCCCGCAATTGGATGCGCCGGGACAGGTGCCTGCGGCAGTCTCGCGCGGCAGCGAGGCGATCCTCCTCGTCGAGGATCAAGAGCCCGTTCGGGCAGTGATATCAAGAACGCTGAGCGGCCTCGGCTATGCCGTTCAAGTGGCTGCCGACGCCGGCGAGGCAATGGACATTGCGGCGAGAGTGGCACCGTCGCTCCTGATTACCGATGTCCACCTGCCCGGACTCGACGGCCCCGGGCTGGCCGCACAGGTCACGGCCGCCCATCCAGGCGTGGCGGTTCTGTTCGTCAGCGGCTCTGCCGGTGAAACGATGGTCGACGCCGGTGTCCTGGGCGAGGAGGCCTCGTTCCTGGCCAAGCCGTTCACCGCGGACGAGCTCGGCCGCCGCGTCCGGGAATTGCTGGACCACCGGTCGTAGCCGGCTCGCCGTGCGATCCTGCAGGCCGCCCCGGAGGCTCCGAATCATCGCCGCGCCGGCCCGCCGCTATGCTGGACATGCGAGCCGAGGCCCGCTCGCAGTACCGGAGGCGTGAGATGGACAACTCCAAGCCAAGCCGTCCGAGGCGCTCCGTGCTGCCGACCGCGCCGGACATGCGCCACCTCGACACCGTGGATACCTGCAGGATGAGGCTCCTCGCGCTGCGTACCCGGATCGAAAGCGATTGGCCGTCCGGCGGACGCTTCCTCAGGCGCGGCCACAGTCTCAGCCCCGCCTCCGAGACGATCATCTCCGACCTTCTGGTCGGCCTGCCAACGCCGCTGCCGATGGTCGCCGGGGGCTCTCCGGAAACGATCTTCGGCCTCGACGACACCGACCTCTGTTGCATCGCCGGCCGGGCCGTAGACGCCGCCCTGGTTCTTCTCGAGGCCTCGAACCTCGACGCCACGTACAACGGCCAGGTGTCGTTGCTCGAGAGTCACAGGCCCGGATCCCGCCAGCCGATCGTTCTCACGGACCCGACGGTCGGGCTGCTCGTGGCCACGATCATCGGCACGCTGGAGGCGATCTCGGAGAAGGTCACCAGGGCCACCGCGACCACGCGGCAGGCCGCGGTTGCCTCCGGGCCGGAACCGGCCCAACCCGCTCCGACGGACCAGCCCGCCCATGTCAGACGAGGTCCCGGTGTCCCACGTATCTGACCTGTACCGCTCGAGTCTGGCATCTCTGACGGACCTGTATGAGCTGACGATGGCCGCCGGCTACGAAACGGCCGGCGTCGCCGCTCGCGAGGCCGTCTTCGCCCTCAGCTTCCGAACGTTGCCGTTCGGCGGCGGGTATGCCGTCGCGGCCGGGCTGGACGACGCCCTCGCGATCCTCGAGGACTTCCACTTCGAGCCCGCAGCGATCGAGCACCTCGCCGGCCTCCGAGGTCCCGCGGGCGGGGCGCTGTTCAAACCGGACTTCCTGTCACGCCTGGCAGGTTTGCGATTCGAGTGCGACGTCGACGCGATCCCCGAGGGGACGGTCGTCTTCGCCAACGAGCCGCTGCTACGCGTACGGGGGCCGCTGCTTCAGGCTCAGGTCGTCGAGAGCATTCTGCTGACGGTGATCGGGTTTCAGACACTCGTCGCAACCAAGGCGGCCCGCATCGTCGAGGCGGCCGGCGGCGGTCCGGTTCTGGAGTTCGGCCTGCGACGCGCCCAGGGCCCGGACGGAGCGCTATCCGCCGCGCGAGCGGCCTACATCGGCGGAGTGGCGGCCACATCGAACGTGCTTGCTGGCCGGTTGTTCGGCATCCCCGTCCGCGGGACGCATGCCCACTCGTGGGTTCAGGTGTTCGGTGACGAGCAGGCCGCGTTCGACGCCTACGCCGACGCCCAGCCGGACAACGTGACCCTCCTGGTCGACACCTACGACTCGCTGATCGGCGTGGAGCACGCAATCGCCACGGGCCGCCGCCTCAAGGCGCGTGGCGGGACGCTGGCCGGCATCCGCCTCGACTCGGGCGACCTGGCCTATCTCAGCATCGAAGCGCGGCGGTTGCTGGACGAAGCGGGCTTCACCGACACGAAGATCGTCGCTTCCAACGATCTCGACGAGCAGACGATCGCCTCGCTCCGGGCCCAGGGCGCGCGCATCGATATTTGGGGCGTCGGCACCAGGCTCGACACCTGCTACGACCAGCCCGCGCTCGGCGCCATTTACAAGCTCAGCGCCATCTGCGATCCCGCCGGAGGCTGGCGCTATCCGGTCAAACTCTCGGACCACAGTTCCAAGATCTCGATCCCGGGCGTCCTGGGTGTGCGTCGATTCGTGGACGCGGACGGCGTCTTCCGGGCCGACATGATCTACGACGCCGATCTACCCGCCCCGGCCGAAGGCGAGGTCATCGTGGACCCGGCCGACTCCCTTCACATGCGCGCCATCGAACCGGACTGGCGGCCCGAGGAGCTGGTTCTGCCGGCGATGCGCGGCGGAGTCAGGGTCGCGCCCGCACCTTCGCTGGACGACATCCGGGCCCGCGCCGCGCGGCAGATCGCCGGCCTCCACCCGGCCACGCGGCGACTCCTGAACCCGCACATCTACCCGGTCGGTCTGGAGATGCGGCTCCACGAAAGGCGCACCGGGCTCGTCCTCGAGCGCCGCCGGGGCAAGGCCGCGGGCTAGCAGAGGCGGCGCCAACGCGACGCCGCTCCCCTACTCGGCCGGTTCCGCCTCGATCGCATCTTCGGCGTCCGCCACCGCAGGGTCGATCTCCGCTTCCGGCGCGACGGCGTCGGCCGTGGCCGCGACGGGATCGACAACCTCGGCCTCGACCTCCGCCTCGACCTCCGCATCCGGCGTGACGCCTTCGGCATCCGCATCCGGCGCGTCTACGGCGCCGCCCTCGTTCTCGAAGGCTTCAATGGCCTCTTGCGGCGCTCCGGTTCCGTCGGGCGTCGTCCAACGCGGGTCCAGCTCCAGGTGGATCAGCGCCGGCCGACCGGCCTCGAGGGCTCGGACCAGCGCAGGCTCGAACTCGTCGTCGTTGTGGACGCTGATACCGAGCGCGCCGCATGCCTCGGCGATTGCGGCGAAGTCTACGGCGCCCAACCTGGTGCCCAAGCCCACGGCATTGCCGCGATCCTCCTGGTGCCGCGCGATGGTGCCGTAGCGGCCGTTGTCGAAGACGACCGCCAGAACGTGGGCCCGTTCGCGGACGGCCGTTTCGAGATCCGCCATGGTCATCGCGAACCCGCCGTCGCCCGCCAGGGCCACAGCGAGACGTCCGGGCCGGGCCAGAGCCCCGCCGATCGCCGACGGCAGGCCGTAGCCCATCGGGCCGGCCGCTGAACCAAGGAACGTGCCCGGCCGGTGGAACCGGAAACCGCGCGCCGCCCAGGTACCAAAGTCGCCCGCGTCGGTGGTGATGATCGCCTCGCGCGGAAGGAGCCGGGCCAGTGTCGCAACCACGCGGCCGGGATGAACGCCCGGGCCATCCCACGCATCCGCGTCCACGACCGATGCAGCCTCGAAGGCCAGTCGATCCGCGGCGTTGGCCGCGGTCCGCTCGTCCAGCGAAGCGGCGTCGAGAACGGCTCGCGACAGGACCCGTTGAGCCGTGCGCAAGAAGGCGGCCACGTCGGCAGCGATGACGATCCCGGGCCGCTGGGCCGAGGTGGCGCCGAGCGGCTGCAGATCCACTTGAGCGCAGCGCGTGGTGGCCGCTGGGATCTCGTAACCAAACGTGGTCATTTCCCCGAGCCGGCTGCCCAGAACCAGCAGCGCGTCCGCCTCCTCGAGGCGGGCCCGGACACTCGCCGGTGCCCCGGGACCGGTCATGCCCAGATACAGCGGGTTGTCGTTGGGGAAGACATCGCCGCGCCGCCAGGACGACACGACCGGAACGCGCAGCGTCTCGGCGAAGCGCACCAGGGCGTCGGTGCTGCGCGCCCGAAGTACGCCGGCACCGGCCAGGATCAGCGGCCGACGGGCATCGGCGATCAGATGCAGGACCTGGCGCACCACGGCCGGATCGGGTTCGGACGGATGATCGCTGTGGATACCGGAGGCCCGGCCGTGGACACCGGCGGGCGACTCCGAGTCGAGCAGGTCCGCCGCAACGGAAAGCAGCACCGGACCCGGGCGGCCGCCGACGGCGGTGGCCAGGGCACGTTCCAGCATGGGCAGCGCTTCCGCGGCGTCGGTGATCTCGGCGGCCCATTTCACGATCGGCTCGAACGCCCGCACGACGTCCATCTCCTGGAACGCCTCACGGCCCTTCACGTTGCGGTTGACCCCGCCGACGATGGCGATCAGCGGCACGGAATCGGCCCTCGCGGCATGCAGGCCGATCGCCATATTGGCGGCTCCGGGACCGCGCGTGCCGATGCACAGAGCCGGCCGGCTCGTCAGCTGCCCGACTGCCTCGGCCATGAAAGCGGCGGAGCTCTCGTTCCGGGCGGCCACCACTCTGATGTGGTTGGCGGCGAGACCATCGAGGAGGCTCAGTACGCTCTCGCCCGGAACGGTGAAGGCGATCTTGATACCGGCTCGGGCCAAACCCTCGGCCAGGACTGCGCCGACCGTAGTGGTGGTGCTCTGGCTCTCGGTCATCGACATTGACGTACTCCTTGAAGACGCCGCGCCGGAACTCCGGGCGGTTCTTACCGGTAGTTCGTGAACTGCAGGGGAAGAGGCTCGTCGAGTTCCCTCAGCCGGCCGATGACCAGCTGGAGATCATCCTTGTTCTTAGCGGATACGCGCAAAGCGTCGCCCTGGATCTGTGACTTGACTTTCGGGAACTCATCCCGGATGAGCTTGCTGAGCTTCTTTGCCAGTTCCTCGCTGAGACCACGCTGCAGCGTGATCGTCTGCTTGATCGTGTCGCCCCCGGCCGGCTCGATCTTGCCCCAGTCGAAAACCTTGAGCGACAGGCCGCGCTTGACCGCCTTGCTCTCAATCAGGTCTCGAATGGCCTTGGCCCGAAACTCATCGTCCGTATGGAGGACCAGCTCCGTCTTGGCCTGAGTGAGCTCGAACTTCGCGCCCTTGAAGTCGTATCGCTGCTGGACCTCCCGGCGAACCTGATCGAGTGCGTTGCGCATTTCCATGTCGTCGAACTCACTGACGACATCAAAAGATGATTCGCCTGCCATTGACCCTCCTGAAGAACCGATCCAGACAACTGCTGCCCGAAGTAAGAGATTGTGGCCTACTCGCCCTACGTTGGGGAGTGCCAGATCATCAGGTGGAGAGCGCCTTCACGAGCAACTCCGCAATTCGATAGCTCTTGCCGCCACCCATTACCAGGACCGCGTCTCCGGGCCTGACGTGGCCGACCAGCCATGTGGCCGTCTCCTCGACGGAACCGGGCGCCACGGCCGTCAGGCCGTCTCTCAGGCGAGCCGTGGCAGCCGCGAGAGCCGCCGACGACGTGATACTCGTGTCCGGGTCCCGGCTGGCCCAGATATCCGCGATTGCGACGGCGTCCGCGCCGGCCAGAACCTCGGCGAACTCGTTCAGCATCGCGGCCGTGCGGTGGTAAGTGAGTGGTTCGTAGACGGCCCACACTCGCCGCCCGGGCTCGAGCTGCCTGATCGCCGCCAGCGTCTCGCGAATTGCCGTCGGGTGATGGCCGTAGTCGTCATACACCACAACGCCACTCCCCTCGCCCTTCCGTTCCAGACGGCGGCCGACACCGCTGAAGCTGCCCAGAGCGGCAACCATCCCGGCCGGGTCCACGCCCAATGCCAGCGCCGCAGCGGCCACACCCAGGGCATTGGCCGCGTTGTGCCTGCCCGCCAGCCTGATGTGGGCCTGCATGGGTCCGGGGAGGCCGGCTCCGCTGAGCAGGATTGTCGTTCCGTCGCTGTCGGCGTTGAGGATCTCACCGGCAAGGTACGGCTCTCCGGACACCGACGCGAAACCCGCCGCCGCCGGCACGTCGGCCAATCCAACGGCCAGAGCTACGCCCCGCCACTCGCCGAGGCGGGCCACGACGTCGGCCACGCCCGCATCGCCCACGTTGGCGATCAACACGGGCCGCGCCACGGATTGCGTCGCGCGATCCAGCCACGAGGCGAAGGTGCCGACCACGGCCTCGCGATCGGCGAAGACGTCGGGGTGGTCCCACTCCGCGGAGGTCAGGATCGCCAGGTCCGGACGGTAGGGATCGAAGTTGCCGGCGTACTCGTCGGCTTCGACGACAAACGGCGAGCCTTGCCCCCAGCGCGCGGTCGCAGGAAGGCCGCCGGTCAGCGACGCCGGCAACAGCGCCCCGACGAATGCGCACGGGTCCAATCCGGCGGCCGCCAGCACGTGTACCAGCCAGCCTGAAGTCGTGCTCTTGCCGTGGGTTCCCGCCACACCGACGAGCGTCTTGCCGACCGCCGCATCGGCGATGACCTGCTGCCAGGACTCGACCGGAATGCCTGCGGCGCGCGCGGCGGCAAGCTCACCGCTGCCGGGATCCACCGCGGTGAGGGCCTTCGTCACTGCCAGACGCTCCGGCGGGATGCCGCCGGAAACGTGCCCGGCCGAATGCTGCCAATCGAGATGAATGCCCACGGCCTCGAGCGGCGGCGTGTACGGCGATGCGCCGCCGGGATCGCAGCCCGACACATCGGCGCCTCGGTAATGCGCCAGCAGCGCGGCGGCGCTGGCGCCGGCACCGGCGGCGCCGACCACGTGAATACGCTCGCCGGGGCGGATCTCGCGTGCATCTCTGGCGGCTGCCAGTCCACTCCCGATCGACGCGGCCCCTCGAACGACGGTCATGGCCTCGCGTCCGAGCCCGACGCACGACCACGATCGGGGGCGTCATCGGGCGTCGCTTGCGACTCCTCGGGTGACGCTTCAGACGGCGAAACCGTCAGCTCGACGCGCTCCAGCAGCAACATGATCGCGGCCCGGGCAGTGGCCTCGCGGTTGGCGGATCGATCGCCGGACCAGACGAACCGGCGGATCTCGACGCCGCCGCTGTCCGCGGCCGCAACGTATGTCAGTCCGACCGGTTTTGCGGCGCTGCCGCCGCCGGGACCAGAGACGCCCGTAACGGCCACGGCGACGTCCGCCCCGAGCCGCTCCATTGCGCCCAGGGCCATGGCTCGCGCCACCTGCGCGCTCACCGCCCCATGCGCAGCCAGGATTTCGGCGGGGACGCCCAGGAGCGCGGTCTTGGCCGTGTCCGCGTAAGTGACGGCACCACCCCTGAAGTATCCGCTCGAGCCGGCAACGTCAGTGATCAGCTTGGCGATCAACCCGCCGGTGCACGACTCGGCGGTGACCACGGTCAGCCCGCGGCCCAGACAATTCGCCTGGAGGCGCTCGACCAGACTGTCGAGGGTGTCCTCAGCCACGGCGTCTCAGGGGCATGCGCTGACGGCCCTTACTCCCTTACTGTCCATCACGATGTGCCGGCCGCCGACGATCGCGCTCATCCTGCCCGCGTCTGAGCCGTTGATCGTCAGGAACACGAACTTGGGCACCGACACCCTCAAGCAGATGGACCGGTTGCCCACGACGGTCCGAGTCCAGCCGCTGGGGTGGTTGACGGACTTGAGCAGCAGGGCGCCGTCCGCGTAGATGGTGACGGCGGACTGCCCGCCGGAGACTCGGATGGCGACGTTGACCCCCTTGAACGGGATGTTGACCACCTTGCTCACGGGCTCGGTCTTCTGGCCTGTGGCAGTTAGGCCGACCATCGTCAGACGGTACATACCGGGCGAGAGCGGCACCGCGAAGGTGAAGGTCCCGTCGGCCGCGGTTACCGCGGAAAGGAAGGGCAACCCCGGAGCGGGCGTCGCGGCAGCCGACGGTGCGGGCGGCATGGTGGCGCCGCTGGCGAGAGGCGGACCGATCACGGCCGTCGTCAGGTTCACGGACGAGACAAGCACGCTCGTCCCGGTGACCGACACCGTCCCGGCGGCGAGCGTCGTCGTGTCGGTCGGCGTGAGGAAGGCGATCGACGGTAGCGCCGGTGTAGCCGTGGCGATCGGCACCATCACTATCAAGCGCACGGTACGGCTGGCGTGGCTCGTATCCAGGTTCTTGGCGGTTATGTCGAACTGGTTGCTACCGGCTTGCAGGACCGCGTGGTAGGTCCAGTGACCGCTGTCGTCCGACGTGACGGACTTTGGATCCTGGCCGTTCCAGGAGATCAGCACAGTGGTGTTGGGGGTTGCCACGCCGGACAGGACGTACTGCGTGTCGCCGATACCGACGACGACCGGCGACGCCCCGGCAGCCGCGACGTCGATGGTCGGATACGAGAGGTAGCGAGTCAGCTGGAAACCGAAGTAGCCGGCCACCACCAGCACGATGATGGCGACGACGCCGATCACGACGTGGCTGCGCTCAAAGGTGACCTTGCGACGCATCGTGAGCGGCTGCGGCCCGACGATGATCGGCTTGACCGGAGTGACCTGCCCGGCTTCCTCCCGCCACTCCTCCTCCAGCTCGTCGGCGTCCATGCCCAAGTAGGTGGCGTAGTTGCGCAGGAAGCCTCGGGCGTACACATCGCCGGGTAGGTCGGCGAAGTCGCCGTTCTCCAGGGCGCTCAGGAACTTGGTCCGAATCTTGGTGTCGCGCTCGACTCGGAACAGGTCAACGCCACGGATCTCGCGAGCCTCGCGCAGCTTCTCACCGACCGCCGAGCGCGTGGCCTGGGCCGACGACGCCTGGCTTCGATGGCCGGGGCCGTGACGAGATGGTCGTGCCGTTGGCTTACTTGTCATTCGTTATCCTCAGCATGTCCGTTGTCGGGTCTCCACGACGCACCCTCCCGGCGAAGAACCTGCCGAGCGTTTGAGCCATCGAAGGGTCCGATATACCCGCGGGCCTCGAGCTGGTCGATCATACGAGCAGCCCTGGCGTAGCCGACCTTCAAGCGCCGCTGGAGGAGCGACGCAGATGCACGATCGTACTCCTGGACGACCCCGACGGCATCTTGGAGGAGGCGGTCGGCGTCATCGTCGGCGACATCCTCGCCATGTTCCGGCTCCTCGCCGGTCTCGATTATGGCCATGTCGTAGTGCGGCTCCGCCTCGGCCCGCCAGTGTTCGCAGATGTTGGCGATCTCCTTGTCGGAGACGTACACGCCCTGGAGCCGGATCGGCCGGGGCAGGTCCGCCGGCTGGAAGAGCATGTCGCCGCGGCCGATCAGATCTTCCGCGCCGGGCGTGTCCAGGATGGTCCGGGAGTCGATCTGAGAGGCCATGGCGAACGCGATACGGCTCGGGAAGTTGGCCTTGATCAACCCCGTCACGACATTCACCGACGGCCGCTGGGTCGCCAGAACCATGTGAATGCCGGTGGCACGGGCCTTCTGGGCCAGCCGGACGATCGGTTCTTCCACGTTCTTGCCTTCGCGCATCATCAGGTCCGCCAGCTCGTCGATAATGACGACGATGTACGGCAAACGATCCGCCGGATCCGCCCGTGTCTCGTTGAAGCCGGCCAGGTTGCGGGCACTCGCCCCGGCGAAGCGCCGGTAGCGGTTCTCCATCTCGGTCACGGCCCACTTGAGAGCGGCCTTGGCGCGCTCGGTTTCCGTGATCACCGGCACCATGAGATGCGGCAACCCGTTATACGCCGACAGCTCAACCCGCTTGAGGTCGACGAGAACAAGGCGCACTTCGTCCGGAGTGGCGTTGCACAGGAGGCTCGAGATCAGGGCATTGACCATGACGCTCTTGCCGGAACCGGTCGCGCCGGCGATGAGCAGATGCGGCATCTTGCCCAGATCCGTGGCCCGGGCGTGGCCGGCCACATCGCGGCCGAGGGCGAAAGTCAGTTTGGACGCCGTCCGTAGATCCACTTCTTCGAGGATCCGCCGCAACGCAACGATGTTGAAGTCCTTGTTGGGGATCTCCAGGCCGACGACGCTGCGGCCGGGAATCGGCGCCTCGATCCGGATCGTCCGAGCGGCGAGGGCCATGGCCAGGTCATCCGTCAGGGCCTCGATGCGGCTGACCTTGATCTCGGGCGAGGGCTCGACTTCGTATTGGGTCACGACCGGGCCCGCATTCCAGGCCACGACACGGGCAGGGATGCTGAAGCTCGCGAGCTTGGCGACGATGATGGCCGCGTTCCGGGCATGGTCCATGCCGCTGTCGCCGATGCGCGGCGCGGTGTTGTCGAGCAGGGCCATCGGCGGCAAGTGATATTCGATCTTGGGCTTCTCGGCCGCGACGGCCGCTCCGCCGACGAGCTTGGACTGGGCAGGAGCATCGAGGCCGGGCCGCGGCCCTCGGATCAGCGCTCCGTCCCGCACCGTCGCTCCGGGACGACCTGCCGGCTCGCCGAGCCCCACCTTGTGGGCCTGGCGGAGGCCGTGAAGCGGTCCGCCGTCGGCCGATGCCGCATCGGCGCCTATCTGCGGTGCGAACGTGAGAGAAGTGGGTCCCGGGTTCGGAATGGCCACCGGGATGGCCGGCAGCGCGGACTGGGCCTCCGGCGCGGCACGACGTGGCTCGGTCGCGGGAGTCGGCTCCCTCTGGCCGCGCTCCAGCCGTTCCGGCCTGGCCGTCGGACGCGGCAACCCGTCTTCCTCTTCCTCGGCAGCAGGGCTGAACAGCTGGTCGATCGCCCGCCGCGCCAGGTTTCCGAGCGGGTTCATCACCGCCGGCAGGGACATGTCCAGCGCCAGCAGAATGCCGGCGGACATCAGCACCGTCAGGATCGCAACCGTGCCGGGGATGGTGACGAGCGGCGACATCGTGTGGGCCAGCCACTCGCCGATCAGGCCACCCTTGTTGTAGTGAGCCCTGGCCGGGATCAGCCCCGCCAATCCGAGGAGACACAAATAGGCGATGCCGCTGCCGAGCAGCGTCAGCTCCCAGTCCCAGTGCTCGCCCGCGGCGCGTTCCAGGTAGTAGCCGAGCAATATCAAGACCAGCGGCAGCAACCACCTGACACTGCCGAGCCAGGGCGCAACGACGTTGCGCTCCCAGTCCGTCAGCGATCCGCCCTGAATGGTCAGGCCGATCAGGAGCGAGACGCCGACCAGGAGCATCATCAGCCCGATGATCACGCGCACGATCTCGGCCGAGACGGTCCAGTTGCGGCCTGAGCGCCTGCGCCGCACGGCGGCCGACGACGCGCGCGTCGAGCGAGGGGCTTTCGAGCGCGTTGAAGGCGAGCGACTCGAACTGGGGCGACTCGACGACGAAGACGTTCGAGCCGGCATCTACACCTCCACCACGACCGGGAAGACCAGCGGCCGGCGGCGCGTCTGCTCGTAGAGGTAGCGCGAAACCTCATCCTTGATGCGGCTCTTGAGGAGACCGACCTCATTGGTGCGGTCGCCCTGGCCCTCGATGGCGGCCATCATCCGTTCCACGGCGCCTTCCATCAGTGGATCGCGCTCGTTGCCGTGGACGAAGCCGCGGGTCACGATTTCCGGTCTCGCGACGACCTGCCCGGTCTGCTTGTCCACAGTGACGACGATGATCACCATGCCGTCGCTGGCCAGGGCTTTGCGGTCGCGCAGGACCACCTCCCCGACGTCGCCGACGGAAAGGCCGTCCACGAGGACGTACCCGGCGGTCACGGGCGCCGCTCGACGAGCGGAGCCGTCGGCGTAGAACTCGATGGCCTGACCGTTCTCGATGATGAACACGTTCTCCGGAGCCACGCCCGTCTCGACGGCCAGGCGGCCGTGCTGGACGAGCATTCGGAACTCGCCGTGGATCGGGATGAAGTACTTCGGGCGCGTCAGCCCGAGCATCAACTTGAGCTCTTCCTGGCTGGCATGCCCGGAAACGTGGGCGTGCTTGACGGTGTGGTAATAGACGTTGGCGCCTGCCTTGAAGAGGTTGTCGATCGTCCGCGCCACGTACTCTTCGTTGCCGGGAATCGGGCTGGCGCTCACGATGACCGTGTCGCCGGGCTGGATCTCGACGAAACGGTGGTCGTGGTTGGCCATCCGCGCCAGGCCGGCCATCGGTTCGCCCTGAGCGCCGGTCGTAGCCACGACGATCTTCTGGAACGAGCCTATCTGATCCTTCGACACGATCTGGCCCGGAGCGTAGGTCAGATAGCCGAGGTCAGTGGCGATGCGGAAGTTCTGCTCCATCGACCGGCCGATCACGGCGACCTTGCGGTCGAATTCTGCTGCCGCGTCGATGACCTGCTGGATGCGGTTGATGTTGCTCGCGAACGTGGCCACGATGACCCGGCCGTCGAGCGGCTCCATGATCTCGCGGAACGTCTCGCCGACGGTCCGCTCCGAGAGCGTGTAACCCGGATTCTCGGCGCGGGTCGAGTCCGACAACAGGCAGATGACGCCTTCCTCGCCGAACTTGGAGAGAACGGCGAAGTCGGACCGCTTGCCGTCTATCGGCGTGTGGTCGAACTTGAAATCGCCGGTAGTGACGACGGTTCCGACCGGCGTGTGCAGGGCCATGCCCATCGCGTCGGGGATCGAATGGCTGATGCGGAACGGTTCGACCCGGAACGGCCCGAGGTGGAGCATGTCGCCCGGGTCGAGCGGCAGAAGCGGGTTGGAATGGAGCTTGTGCTCCTTGATCTTGATCCCCAGCAAGCCACGGGCAAGCGTCGAAGCGTAGACGGGCACGTCCGGGAAATACGGGAGGATGTACGGCAGGCCGCCGACGTGGTCTTCGTGGGCGTGTGTGATGAGGAACGCCCGCACCTTGTCGCGGTTCTCGCGCAGGTAGGTCACGTCCGGGATCACGAGGTCGATCCCGAACATCTCCTCGTCGGGGAACATCAGCCCGCAGTCGACCACGACGATGTCATCGCCGTACTCGAATACGTACATGTTCTTGCCGATCTCCCCCACTCCACCGAGGGGGATGATGCGGAGCGGCGTCGAATTGTCAGGCATTGAATCTCATGTGACGGGACCTCGCGGTCGTGTCCATCCTAGAAGAGGTCGAGCTGGTCTGTTGGGTCGGAATCGGCAGCCGGCGCCGCAGATTCGTCGTTCAGGTTCTGTGACTCCACCGCCACCTTGGGTGGCACTGTGTTTGCGGGGACCGGGGCGGCGATCGCGGGTCCGCGCATCTTGCGGGCTTCCAGGAGAGCCGCGGGAACCGCCGAGATGTCCTGGAACGAAAGGGCCTCGACCGAGGCATCGCGGAGAGCGGCGGCCGGGTGGTACATGAAGAACGCCAGAGCGTTCGGGGCGCCGGACGACGCGTCGGGCTTGCGGAACGTCCCGTGAACCTGCCCGATCCGGCCCCCCGGGTTGAAGCGGCCCAGCGAGTATCGGCCGAGCGTTACGACGAGGGCCGGGTCGAGCGCCTCCAACTGGCGAGTCAGGTACGGCGCGCAGGCCGCGATCTCGTCCGGTTCGGGATCACGGTTGTCGGGCGGGCGGCACTTGACGATGTTGGTGATGAAGACCTCGTTTCGCGGCCACAGGATGGACTCGAGCAGCTTCGTCAGAAGCTCACCCGCACGGCCGACGAACGGCCGGCCCTGGCGATCTTCGTTCTGACCCGGTCCTTCGCCGACGAACATGACTTCGGTCTCCGCGCTGCCCTCGCCCGGAACCGCCTTCACACGAGTCTGATGCAGACGGCATCGGGTGCAGACCGCAACTTCGGCCCCGATGACGTCGAGCGCCGCCTGGCGCTCGACGTTTGTCACGATGCTTCCCCGACCCCGTCCGGAGTGCCGCGTCGGGAGCGGGCCTTGACCCAACCGCGCTCGACGAGCGCCTCGGCGATCTCCACCGCGTTCGTGGCCGCGCCCTTGCGCAGGTTGTCGCTGACGACCCAGAACGCCAGACCACGTTCCACCGACGGATCCGTCCGGATACGCCCGACGAAGATCTCGTCCTTGCCCGCGGCCAGCGTGGCGATCGGATACACGTGCTGTGCCGGATCGTCCATCACGACGACCCCCGGCACGGCGGCAAACGCCTTGCGAGCCTGGTCCGGTGTTATAGGTCGTGTCGTCTCGACGTGAACCGCTTCCGAGTGGCTCACGAACACGGGCACGCGGACGGCGGTGCAGGAGAGGCGCAATTCCGGCAGATGCAGGATCTTGCGGCTCTCCGTGACGACCTTCCACTCTTCGCGGGTATAGCCGTTCTCCAGGAAGACGTCGATCTCCGGGAGGGCGTTGAAGGCTATCGGGTGCGGATAAACGCTCGCGACTTTGGCTTCGCCGGCGACGTGGGCCCGGATCTGCCCGTCAAGCTCGGCCAGCGCCTCCGCGCCCGTGCCGGAGACGGACTGGTACGTGTCGACCACGACCCGCTCGATGCCGACGCTGTCGCGCAGCGCCATCAGCAGCGGCAGAAGCTGCATCGTCGAGCAGTTGGGGTTGGCGATGATGCCTTCGTGCCACTCAGCGTCTTCCGGGTTGACCTGGCTGACGATGAGCGGGATGTTCGGTTCCATGCGCCACGCATTGGAGTTGTCGATGACCGTGGCGCCGCGCGCGGCGGCTTCCGGAGCGAGCAGCTTGGATACGTCGCCGCCTGCCGAGAAGAGCGCGATATCCACGCCCTCGAACGCCTCCGGCGTTGCCTCCCCTACCGTGAGGGTGCGGCCGTCGGCGCTGATAGTGGAGCCGGCAGATCGGCCGGACGCGAGCAAACGCAGCTCGCCTACCGGGAAATGCCGTTCGGACAGGACCTGGATCATCGTTCGACCGACGACGCCTGTGGCGCCGACGACCGCGACGGTCAACGGGCGATGTTCTTGAGACATGACTCCACTCAGGCTTCTAGAGATTGCGGACGCACGCCGAGTATACCAGCGAACCCCCGAAACTCAGGGCTAGGCTGCATACGGAAGGGCCGTATGCATCGCACTATGCAGACAAGAGAAAGGGCCGGCCGTTTCCGGCCGGCCCCCGATTTCGCGAAGGATCAGGCGTCGCCGTTGCGAGCCAGATGGCGCTGCATGGCGGCCTTGCGGCTCAGGTTGATCCGGCCCTGGCGGTCGATCTCGACGACCACGACCATAACCTCGTCGCCGACCGAGACCACGTCCTCAACCGTGGGAACGTGATAGTCGGCCAGCTCGCCGATGCGGATCAGGCCTTCCTTGCCCGGGAGAATCTCCACGAAGCAGCCGAAGCCCATGATCCGGGTCACCTTGCCCAGGTACAGGCCGCCGACTTCCACGTCGCGGGTGAGAGACTCGATCCACTGAACTGCCTTGCGGGAGTTCTCGCCGGACACTGCCGCGATCTGGACCGTGCCGTCGTCCTCGACGTTGATCTCGGTTCCGGTTTCCTCCTGGATCTTGCGGATCACGGAGCCACCCTTGCCGATGATGTCGCGGATCTTCTCGGGGTTGATCTTGATGGTGATGATTCGCGGCGCGAAGTTGCTCATCTCGGTGCGGCTGCTCGAGATGACTGCGTCCATCTTGTCGAGGATCGCCATACGCGCGTCGTGGGCCTTCTGGAGCCCGGTCCGGATGATGGCCTCGCTGATGCCCTTGACCTTGATGTCCATCTGCAGCGCCGTGACGCCCTCGCGGGTGCCGGTCACCTTGAAGTCCATGTCGCCGAAGGCATCTTCCTTGCCGAGAATGTCGGTCAGGACGATGAACTTGCCGTCCGGCTCGCTGATCAGACCCATCGCGGCGCCGCCGACGGCTGCCTTGATCGGCACACCGGCGTCC
>Ga0302323_100002266_pt1 | contig 15610 bp, 14 predicted proteins | sample Fen_T0_3_FD_201950 | JGI IMG/M metagenome (GOLD analysis project Ga0302323, IMG submission 201950) | Peat permafrost microbial communities from Stordalen Mire near Abisko, Sweden - Fen_T0_3 | ecosystem: Environmental > Terrestrial > Soil > Wetlands > Permafrost | place: Sweden: Abisko... | reverse complement strand
GGCCAGCGTCACGGCGTACATAAGCGGGTGAACTTCGCTCCACTTTCGCTTGAGGAGCTTGATCAGCACCCACGAGATGAAGCCCGCGCCGATGCCGACGGTGATGTCGTAAGTGAGTGGCATGAGGATGATCGTGAGGAGGGCCGGCAGGCCGTCTTCCACGTCCTCGACCTTCACGTCCTTGATCAACGTGAACATCAGGTATCCCACGAGCACCAGCGCGGGGGCGGTGGCCTGCGAGGGAATGATCAGCGCCAACGGCGAAAGGAAGATGGCCGCCAGGAACAGGATGCCCGTCACGACCGACGCGAAGCCCGTTCGACCGCCTTCGGCGACGCCGGCCGCCGATTCGATGTATGTGGTGTTGGAGCTGATACCCGCCATGCCGCCGGCGATGGCAGCGACGGAGTCGACGACTAGGACTCGCCCAATGTCGGGAACCTGGCCGTCCGGAGTAGCGAGACCGGCCTCTTCCGCGATGCCAGTGACCGTGCCCATTGTGTCGAAGAAGTCGCTGAGCATGATCGCGAAGATCGTGAGGACGGCCGTGATCATGCCGAGCTTGTTGAACGCGTTGAAGAGGTCGAAGTTGCCCAGCGTGTTCCACTGCGGAGTGACCGTCAGGCCGGTGTCGGGGACCTTGGTCACGCCGGCGATCAGGGCCACGATTGTTGTCACGGCGATGCTGATGATGAGCGCGGCACGGACCTTGAGGACGTACAGCGAGAATGTGATCAGGAGACCCAGCAGGAACACGAACTGCGCGGTCTGGGTCGGGAAGCTGAGAGCGACGATCGGCGAACCACCCTGCGGGGTAATGATCAGGCCGCCGTTGACAAAGCCGATGAAGAGGATGAACAGACCGATGCCAACGCCGATCGACCGCTTCAGCGCGATCGGAACGGCGGCCATGATCGCTTCTCGGAGACCGATGACCACGAGGATCGTGATCACGATGCCTTCGATCACGATGACGCCCATGGCACCGGCAACCGTCAAGCCCTTGCCGGCGATGAGTGTGAACGCGACGATCGCGTTGATCCCAAGTCCGGCGGCCAATGCGAGCGGATAGCGGCCGACGATGCCCATCGCAATCGTCATGATGCCCGCGATCAAGGCTGTTGCCGCGGCATAGGAGACCGCGTCGCCCGCGGCGACCGGCAGTTTCGCGGCCTGAATGCCGCCGAGCAGGATGCTCCCGTTCAAGAAGATGATGTAGGCCATGACCATGAACGTGGTCACGCCGGCCCGGGTTTCAGTGAGGATGTTGGTGCCGCGCTCGGCAAACTTGAAATAGCGCGCAAGGAAAGCCAACGGTGTCTCCTCCTGGTCTACGCCTGGTCGATCCCACCGATTGGCGGCCGCCGGGATTAGGGCCCCGAGCGGCGCGCCTCCTCCAGACCGTGTCCTCCCACACGGCCGCAACCACGCTCCTGTGAGTTCGATATTCGCCGCGCCGGGCGGGCCACGCTTTCGTTGGGCCAGGGGCCCTACTCGTCCTCGGAACTGGGATCCGGGCCGAGCAACTCCATTTGGACGTAGCTGTTGGGATCGAACTCGATCTTCTCGGTATCGACGGCCTCGCCGGCTGGCAATCCGGCAGGCGCGAAATCGATCACCACGGCTTCGTCCCCCTGAACCAGACGATACGTGAGCAGCTGGTCGGGGCGCGTCTCGAACTCGAGGTGCTCGAACGAATCGACGTTCAAGCAGATCGAGAGCGGGGTGAAGAACGTCGACGTCTCCGGATCGTTCATGACGATCCGCTCAACCCAGCCCAATCCATGCTGAACCAGCTCGTGGCCCCGGTAGTACCGGTAGGCGACGGTCTGCTTCTCCAGGGGTCGCAGGACGTTGAGCATGTCTGTCCGGCTGGAGACGATGCCGCGATTCACGAAGAACTTCGCAGGCAACACGGACGACACGCTCTCCTGATGCAATAGGGGTTGTGCGGGAACGCCGGTGACGGACTGGGCCGATCCTATCAAAGGCGCAGCCCCAGCAACAGGTGGCGGGCGCAATTCGGCCGGGAACGCTGGAATTGGCACTCGGCGCGCTATGATCCGGCCATGCTTCTCGCGCTCGATATCGGCAACACCAACGTCACCCTTGGCCTCGTCCATGGGGAGACGATCATGGCCACCCGCCGCGCGGCGACCAGGCCCTCAGCCACGGCCGACGAGATGGAGATCCTCATCGAGGGATTGCTCCACATCGACAGCGCCTCCCTCGCGGACGTCACCGCCATTTCGCTGGCGTCGGTTGTCCCCTCGCTCACGGGCGTGGCCACGGTCCTCGCGGAGCGCCGCGCGCTGCCGCTGCTGGTGGCAGGACCCGGCAACATGCCGATGCCGATCCGGGTGAAGAGCGCTGCCGAAGTCGGTGCGGACCGCCTCGTCAACGCCGTGGCCGTTGCGCGGCTGTACGGCACCCCGGCGATCGTCGTCGACTTTGGCACGGCCACCAAGTTCGATTGCGTGTCGCGTGACGGGGCGTTCATCGGCGGAGCGATCGCGCCCGGACTCGAACTGGGAGTCGAGGCGCTGGCGACTCGCACCGCCCGGCTTCCCCGCATCGAGCTCGAGGAGCCCGAAAAGGCGATCGGCACGGACACGGTCTCGGCTATGCAGTCGGGGCTCGTTATCGGCTACCGAGCCATGACCGTGGGTCTTCTGGAACGGATCCAGACCGAACTGGCACGGTCGGAACGTGTCGACCCCGAGACCATACAGATCGTCCTGACCGGCGGGCTCTCTTCCGCACCGTGGGCTCGCGGCATGCCGGGCGTGGACGCCATCGATCCCGAGCTGACTCTCAAGGGCCTGGCTATTCTGTGGGCTCTTGCCAGCGGCGAGCCCACGATCACGGGGGATAGCTCCGTGGGCTGGACGGGAAGCGCCGCCGGCTCCATCCACATCATTTCGGAACCTGCAAAATGACCGAAACCCGCGGACGTCTCGCCAATCGCCGGATCGCGCTCGGCATCACGGGCTCCATCGCGGCCTACAAGGCAATCGAATTGATCCGCATCCTCCAGACGGAGGGCGCGGATGTCCGCGTGCTGATGACCCCGTCCGCGGTGGAGTTCATCGGGACGCTCACCGTGGAAACACTCAGCCGCCATCCCGTGGATTCGGACTTGCTGTCGCTGCAAGGTGACGGCCGGATCGGCCACATCGCCGCCGCGCACGACGTGGAGGCCATCGTCGTAGCCCCCGCCACGGCGCACTGGCTCGGCGCGATGGCGAACGGACTCGCTTCGGACACGATCACGGCAGCGTGCCTTGCGACGTCCGTGCCCGTGGTTGTGGCCCCGGCCATGGACGGAGGGATGTACTCGCACCCGGCTACTCAGGCGAACGTCGCGAGGCTGCGCGAGTTCGGATACGAGATCGTAGACCCTGAGAACGGCGTGCTCGCGTCCGGCATGACGGGTCAGGGACGACTCGCCGCTCTGACGAGGATCGTGGACGCGGTCGTCGAAGCGCTTGACGGCGCGCCCGCGGCCGTCACCCTGCCGGCGGCCGCCATGCCGGCCGGTTTTGCGGCGCAGCCGGTCGACTCGACCCCGGCCGAATCCGCGGCCGCGTCACGCATGACGGCACCGAGCCGAAACGATCTCGCGGGCCGCCACGTGGTTGTGACCGCCGGCGGAACCGCCGAACCGATAGACCCCGTTCGTTTCGTGGGCAATCGCTCCACCGGCAAGATGGGAATCGCGGTCGCCGAGGAGGCGCTGGATCGCGGAGCGGCCGTCACCCTGCTGCTGGGCCACCACTCCGTCGAGCCGCCGGACGGCGCCCACCTGGTCCACGTGGAGACGGTGGCGGAGATGCAGGCAGCCCTCCGTGCGTTCACGCCGCCGGAAGGGCCGCTGTTCAACATCCTGATAATGGCCGCCGCCGTGTCGGACTTCCGGCCACGCCACGTCGCGGACAGGAAGCTGGGCCGCGGGCACGGGCTCAAGCTGGAGCTCGAACCAACGCCCGATCTCCTCGCCGAGACGGCGGAGCGCGTCAAGGCCGCTGCAGGCGCACACGGCCGCCATCCCGTGCTCGTAGGCTTCGCGGCCGAAGTGGGCGACCTGGACCGGGCGTCGGAGAAACTCCGGGCCAAGGGCGTGGACATGATCGTGGCGAACGATGTCACCGAGGAAGGCTCGGGCTTCGGTACCGACACGAACAGGGTAACGATCTACGCCACGGACGCCCCGCCCGAACAGCTGCCGATGCTTTCGAAGCGAGAGGTCGCCGAGTTGCTGCTCGATCGAGTAGTGGTCCGGCTCGGTGGCACCGTCCGGCCCGACACCGCCGGGGCGGCCGACAACGCGCCCAACCCCGAGGCGCCCGTATCCGTGGAGGCTGGTCGTTGAGTTCCACTCCATCACCGCGCCAGGAGTCGCGGCTCACGATTTCGTCGATCGCGAAGCTCTACGCCGACGGCGAGCGCATAGCCATGCTCACCGCATACGACTACCCCACGGCGCGGATTCTCGACGACGCGGGAATCCCGATGCTGCTCGTGGGCGACTCGCTCGGCCAGGTGATGCTCGGCTACGACAGCACGGTACGCGTGACGATGACCGAGATGCTGCACCACACCAAGGCGGTGGTCCGCGGCACGAAGCACTCTCTTGTGGTGGCCGACATGCCATTCCTCTCCTACGGCGTCACTCCGGAGGGAAGCCTGGAGAACGCCGGCATCCTGATGCGTGACGGCGGCGCAGGCGCGGTCAAGCTCGAGGGCGGCGAACGAAGCGCCAGGACGATCGAGACCATAGTCAGAGCCGGGATCCCGGTCATGAGCCATATCGGGCTCACGCCGCAATCCATCCATCAGCTCGGCGGTCATCGGGTTCAGGGAAAGACACGCGAAGCCGGCCGGCAGCTTCTCTCCGACGCGCTCGCGGTACAGCAGGCCGGCGCATTCGCGATCGTGCTGGAGCTGGTGCCGGAACAGCTTGCCGCCGCGATCACCGAGCGGCTCACGATCCCCACGATCGGCATTGGGGCCGGGGCAGGGTGTTCGGGCCAGGTTCAGGTTGTCACGGACCTGCTCGGCCTGAGCGCCGAATTCACGCCCAAGCACGCCCGCCACTACGTTGAGCTCTACACGATCATCAAGGGCGCGGCCGAGGCATACCGCGCCGACGTCGCGGCCGGAGCGTTCCCAACGCGGGAGCAAAGCCCTCAGATCGACGAGGTGGCCCTCAACGAGATCCTGGGCCGCACGCCCGCCGATCGGGCCGAGATGGCGCAGGTGGGCGGCATCCCGCTCGACAGGGACCTGTAGGTGGACGAGGCGTCGACGACCGAGGCGGTGACCAGGCTTCCGCGAGTCCTCCGCACACGGGCGGAGTTGAGGGCCGCGCTGGACGCTGCACGCCAGCCCGTGGGCCTCGTGCCCACGATGGGCGCTCTCCACGCCGGGCACGCCTCGCTGATACAGCGAGCGCGGCGGGAATGCGCGACCGTGATCGTCACCATCTTCGTAAATCCCAAGCAGTTCAACGAAGCGGCCGATTTCGAGCGCTACCCTCGCAACGAAGCCTCTGACGTGGCGACCGTGGGTGCCGCCGGCGCCGATCTCGTGTGGATCCCGTCGGTGGCCGACGTGTATCCGGCAGGCTTCCAGACGTCGGTGCATGTTGGAGCGCTCACCGAGCCACTCGAGGGAGCTGCGCGCCCGGGCCACTTCGACGGCGTCACCACGGTCGTAGCGATCCTGCTCGGCCTTGCGAGCGCAGACGCCGCGTACTTTGGACAGAAGGACGCGCAGCAGCTGCTGGTCGTGCGCAGGATGGCCCTGGACCTGGGTATCGGCACGGAGATCGTGGCCTGCCCCATTGTGCGCGAAGCCGACGGCCTGGCCATGAGCTCGCGCAACGCGCTGCTTACGCCCGAACAGCGGGCGGCCGCGCCGGTTCTGCGACGCGCGCTGCTGGCCGCCCGCGCAGGGTACGAGGCCGGCGAGCGGGACGGTGAGGCGCTGCGGACGGCGATGCGGGACGTGCTCGCCGAAGCTCCGCTCGCCGAACCCGACTACGTGAGTTGCGCCGATCCAGCCACTCTCCTGGAGCTGCGTCGCATCGACGGAGGCGCGCTGCTTTCCATGGCCGTTCGCTTTGGTCCCGTGCGGCTGATCGACAACGAGCCAATCGCCTGACGGCGATTGGCTTTGGCGGTTGCCCTGCGGGCGACCGCAAGTAGCGTCGGCGCCACTCCCCGGCGCCACTCCCCGGCGCCACTCCCCGGCGCCACTCCCCGGCGCCAGTCCCCCGCGCCAGTCCCCCGCGCCAGTCCCCGGCGCCACTCCCCGGCGCCAGTCCCCCGCGCCACTCCCCGGGAACCGCCGCGCACGCCCCGGCGTCTCTCGCTCGAAGGGCCGAGCACTCGGCACGCAGCTCAAGCCGGAGGGTGGCATCAGTGGACACCAACGACAGTCAAACCCAGGGCTCCAGCGACCAGTCGGCGGGCGAGGCCGGCGCACCGCCCGCTACCACTCCCGGCCGGGGCATTCGCGACATCGCTTCGAGCGTCGCGCGGAGGCTGCGGCGCCGGCCCGTTCCGCAGATCCTTGCGCTTCTCGTGATCGCGGCACTCGTCGGCTCGGCCTACGTTGTCGCCGCTCCGCCCAACGGTGACGGCCATACCCAGACGACGCTGGGCAGCCTTCCCGGAGCCGGACCCGTTCTCGCACCCGACGCCAACAGCTACAGCTCGGGCGTGAACGGAACGACGACCCAGGAACAGACCGGCCGAATGGCCGTGAATCCGATGCCGGCCGCGACCGCGGGCCCCGCGGCCGACACAAAGACCACCACAGTCGACGGCGTCACTCTCGCCGCGCTGGACACCAGCCAGATCGTGAAGACCGGATCGCTCGCCCTCGAGGTCGGCAACATCGACCAGGCATTGACTCAGGCCACCGTCATCGTCAAGGGACTCGGCGGCCGCGTAAGCGATTCCAGCAGATCCAACAACGGCTACGCCAAGGACCCGAATGGCACCGACAGCGCCAACGTCGTCGCGACCCTCACCTTCCGGATCCCGTCCGACAAATGGGACGACGCGATCACCGCGCTCCACGGTGTGGGCAGCCGCATCGTCTCGGAGAATACGAACACGACCGACGTCACCACCCAGGTGATCGACGTCGACGCCCGCATCGCCAACCTCCGGAAGACCGAAACGGCGCTGCAGTCTGTTATGGCGCAAGCGACCAAGGTCGACGACATCCTGGCCATCCAGAAGGAGCTCACGGCGACCCGCGGGGACATCGAGCAGCTGACCGCCGAGAGCACGCACCTCAAGGACCAGGCGTCGATGAGCACGCTGTCGGTGACGTTCACGCTGCCGGGCAAGACGGTCACGGTCCAGGCCACCGAGGGCTGGAGCCTCGGCGCCCAGGTCGATCAGGCCGGTGCCGCGCTCGTCCGCGTCGGGCAGGGCCTCGCAACAATCGCCGTCTGGGCCGTGGTCGTCATCCTCCCGATCGGCCTTGCGATCTTGATCCTGCTGGCGCTCGCGGCGATCGTCCGCCGAATGATGGGGCGCGGCAGGAAGAACGCAACCGCGAGCGCGTAGCCGCGGCCCAACAGCCGACATGGGGGGCCATCCTCCGGCCCCGCCGGTGAGACGGCGACTCGGGACTAGTTCCGGGTCGCCGTCTTGCGTTCGATCAGCGCTATGACGTCCCGCAGCCGACCGAGCGTCTCGGAGTCGACCGTATCGGGTCCAAGGTAGGGGCCGAGGCGCTCCATGATGTCCACCACCACGCCGATGAAGACGCTCGCGTCCGCGAGGAAGAATTGCGGTTCGTTGTTGTAGCGGACCAATGTGAGGCGGCCCTGAAGAACCTGGCGCTCGTCGGTGTGCGCGATCTGGGTCGAGAAGTTGTGGCCCTGGATGCCGTCGGGGTTGTTCAGGTAGTTGAGCGCATTGTCGATCGCCAGGCCGAAGCGAGCCCGCCAGGCGACCATCCGCTCCTGGACTTCGGGCGGGATGCGGACCTCGGCCGTCTCCTCGAAGACCTCCGGCGTCACCGTGAGCAGCCCCACGAGAGTCGCGCCGGCCCGGGCACCCAACATGACCTGCAGCGAGCGCTCGAGCGTGAAGACCTCCGAGTCGAACCGCGGGCTCGTGATCACGTCGGTGAGGAGGTCCTCGACGTTGTCCAGCACGCCCGGCTCCGCCAGCACGTTGGCGAGATGGAGCGTCTCCTCCTTGAACAGGAATTTCTCTTCGTGGTCGAGCATGGTGCTCCTAACCCGTGGTGCCGGGTAACAGGCGGTGTCGTCAGCCCGCGGATCGTAGCACCGAGCGTGCGCTCGGGCGCCGGATCGCGCCGTGGCTCGGGCGGCAGACAGCCGGCACTATCGGGCGGGGTGTCGCCGGGCCCGCCCCGGCCGCAGCCGCCCGGCGCCCATTCCCGGCCCACTCCTTCCACAATTCCAACACCATTGGCACGGACGAAGCATCGGTGGCCCGAGTCGCCCGATTCTCAGCTGGATGTCCGCCGCCATTGGCGTTCTGCAAGGAATGCGCCCGGGAGGACGCCTCCGCAGCTCGATTCGTCCCGCCGCGCAAATACCACTGGCATCCTGGAGGAACCGCCTCGAGGTGCCGGATGCCGGCCGCGGAACCTCCCGGGCCCGGTCGCTCGCCCGAACCTCAGCTCGCCGGCCCGGCCGCCGAACCCCCAACCAGCCCGAACCGTCCGAACCCCAGCTCGCCGGCCCGGCCGCCGAAGCCCCAACCAGCCCGAACCTCAGCTCGCCGGCCCGGCGGATCCGGCCCAGGCGGCGGCGAGCACCGCAGCGAGCGGACTCAGACGTCCGTGAGCGAAGGAGCGGAGCCGCCAACGACGGCCGGAGCCGACTGGCCGGTGAGCGTAGAAAGGCCCCGGCGTGAGGGGGAACGCCGGGGCCTGAGTGATCTACGAGTTACCGGTCTACGGGTACAGCCCGCGGACGGAGGTAGCGTCGGCGACGCGCTGGACTGCCAGCAGGTACGCCGCGGTCCTCATGTTGACCTTCTCCGTCAGGCTCATCTCGAGCGTACTCGAGAAGGCCCTGGTCATGATCCGATGGAGCTTCTCGTTGACATGGGCCACGTCCCAGAAGTCTCGCTCCAGGTCCTGGACCCATTCGAAGTAGCTGACCGTGACGCCGCCTGCGTTGCAGAGGATGTCCGGGATCACGAACTTGCCGGCCTTGTACAGGATGTCGTCGGCCTCGGGCGTCGTGGGGCCGTTGGCGGCCTCGCCGATCAGCCGGGCCTTGATGCGCGGCGCGTTCTCGGCCGTGATCTGGTTCTCGAGAGCGGCAGGAATGAGGATGTCGCAGTCGACTTCGAGCAGCTCGGCGTTGGTGATGTCCTTGGTGCCGGGGAAGCCGCAGACCGTGTGATGCTCCTTCTTCCAGGCGAGGACGGCGTTGGGGTCAAAGCCCTCTGCCTTGAAGATGCCGCCGGTGGAGTCGCTGACCGCGATGATGGTGGAGCCTTGGGCGTGCATCAGCTGCGCGGCAATGGCGCCGGCGTTTCCGAAGCCCTGGACTGCCACTCGGCTGTGGGTGATGTCCATCCCAAGGTGGTTCGCGGCGTCGATGAGGGTGTAGACCGCGCCCTGGGCAGTGGCCTCGTTACGACCCTCGGAGCCGCCCAGCGGGATCGGCTTGCCCGTTACCACGGCCGGGACGGTATGGCCGACGTGCATGGAGTACGTGTCCATGATCCAGGCCATCGTCTGGGAGGTGGTGTTGACGTCCGGGGCCGGGATGTCGCGCTCGGGCCCGATGAGGATGCTTATCTCGGTGGCGTAGCGGCGGGTCAGGCCCTCCACCTCGCGCATGCTCAGCTTCTTGGGGTCGACGATGACGCCGCCCTTTCCGCCGCCGAACGGGATGCCCACCACGGCGCATTTCCAGGTCATCCACATCGCCAGGGCCTTCACCTCGTCGAGGGATACGTCCTGGTGGTAGCGGATGCCGCCCTTGGCCGGTCCGCGGCCGAGGTTGTGCTGGACTCGATAGCCGGTGAACACCTGAACCGTGCCGTCGTCCATCTTCACCGGGAAATGGACGGTCAACTCGCGCTGGGGCTCACGCAGGACCTTTCGAAGTCCGGGGTCGAGGTGGAGGCGCTCGGCAGCGAGATCGAACTGCTGCTGGGCTACGTGCCAGGGGTTGATCTTGGCGGCGATCTTCTCGGTCACCATGGGCCGGATACCCTCCATGGCCGCGACCGCAACGTCAGATTCGACCAGCCCTTCCGCCCCAACTCGTGCGGCGGGTGTGATCGCATCACGGCGGTCCCGACGATGTAACGGTGGCCTCCCGATGAAACCGGAAAGCGGCACCGCAGGTTCCAATTGGCCCGAGTATAGTCCTGCTGCCAATCGACGCCATAGCCCGAAGTCATGGGCTCAGAGGCCGATCGGCCTAACGTTCAGCTACCCGATCGGGCGAATCGCCGAACGAATCGATGGTCCGGTGGCCATATGACCCGAAATAACAGCCGGGCCCTACTCGATTTCGCGGACCATGATCGCGCCGTATGCGCCGGGACCGATGTGAGCCCCGATGACCGGCCCGATCAGCTGAGTCGTAACGACCGTCGGAGCCGGTCCGGGCAGATGCGCGAGGATCGCGTCGCGGAAGGCGTCGGCGTCCGTGGGCGGCGAGTACAGGACGTGAAGCTCGGTCAGCTGCCGCTCGGTCAGCAGTTCGATGACGCGCGCCGTGGCCTTCGTCCGCGTTCGCTGTTGATCGCCCATGACCACGGCGCCGTCGACGACGGTGATGATCGGCTTGATCGAGAGGAGGCCGCCGATCGCGGCTCTGGCCGGGCTGATTCGGCCGCCCTTACGCAGCCACTCGAGAGTGTCGAGCGCCACGTAGAGGTTCGTGACCTTCACCAGCGCCTCGAGGTGGCGGGCGATCGCCTCGGCCGTCGCTCCGGCGGCGGCCATTGACGCCCCGGTCACGGCGAGCGACCCACTGGCCATCGACGCCGACCGGGAGTCGACTACGGCAATGTCCTTGTCCGGCATCATCTCGCGAGCCATCCGGGCGTGCTTGACCGTGGAGGACAGCTCGGCCGAAAGGCAGACGCACACGACACCGTCGTGCCCGGTCGCAAAGGCGTCCTCGAACGCCTTCTTGAACTGGCCCACGCTGGGAGCCGCGGTGTGAGGGAAGGGGCAGCCGGGCTCGCCGGTTCGCCGCCAGAACTCCTCGGGCGTTATCTGGTCCGGCGAGAAGAAGCTCTCCTCGCCGAACGAGACCGTCAGTGAAACCTGCTTGATGCCCGTCTCCGCGAGGTGCTCGGGCGTGAGGTCGGATCCGGAATCCGTGATGATCGCGACTGTCATTTGTGCTCCCCGGCCGCCGCCACCAGCGGAAGCTCGCTGCCGACATCGGTCATGCCCCCGAGTACGGCCCCTTCATTGGCCCTGAGGTTCATCAATGCCATCCCGCCGACGATGAGGAGCCCGGCCGTGGCGACGATCAGGCCGTCGATGCCCTTCCAGGATGCGGCGATGCCACCGATGACCGCACCGATGACCTGGCCCAGACCCAGGAAGACCGAGTAGAGGCCCATGATCGCACTCCGATCTTCTTCGAAGCCCTCGCTGACGTCGGCGAGCAGACCAAGAGCGGCCGGCGTGGCACCGGACATGAAGAACAGCGCTCCTATCGCGACACCCGCGAGAGCGAGAAGCAATTCAGTGGACGTGCCGCCGAAGTGATTGATCGCGAATATGTCGAAGCTCATCACCACGAACGCGCCCACGCCGATGAGGAGCATCGTCGTGCGTCGGAAGTGCGCGTACACGGCGCCCCAAAAAAGGATGCCGATCCCGAAAACGACGGCCAGTCCAGCCTCGCCGATGCCGAGATTGCCGGCGCCCACATCCTGCATCAAGAACTGCGACGTGTCGGTGATGTTGCCGCGCAGTAGCAAGGGTGCCTGCAGCGCCCAGAGTCCCAGGATTGCGTTTATCGCCAGCCACGTTGGAGTGAACAGCAGGACCTTCCGGTTGGTCGCCACCTGAATGTAGCGCCTGACCTCCAGGCCCAGGTTGCGATCGGAGTGGTGAGATTCGATCTCCGCCTTGTCCTCGCGAGGAACCTCCGACACGCCGTAGGCGTAAAGCAGGAGCGCGACCATGTACAGGCCGCAGTTCAGGAAGAATGCGGGGCGGCCGAAGCGTTCCCAGAGCTGGCCCGCGACCGCAGGCCCGATCGCGAGCATGCCGGCCAGCGAGACGAGTTCGAAGAGGGAGACCACGCGGCCACGAAGCTTCTCGTCGTGGGCGGTCTCGGCGGCGATGAATCCGAGCGTGGACGGGATGGAAGCGGCCGTGGAGCCGCCCTCGAGCAGTCGCGTGAAGAAGAGGACCGGAATGTGAGTCGTGAGACCGGTCAGGAACACCGCGACGGCCCCGAAAGCCGGGCCGATCAGCATGATGACCTTGCGCCCATAGCGGTCGGCCAGCACGCCGAACACGATGGCTCCCGTGAGTTCGGTCGTGTAGAAACCGCCGGTCAGCAGCGCGTTCGTCGCCGGCCCGGTTCCCCGTCCGGTAGTCATGTCGTTGACTAGGTTCACCAGCATGAAGCCGGTGATGGCCGTGCTTACGCGCAGCACGAACGTAGCGACGAGCATAGAGGTGATGGATCGGTTCATTGGCGGATAGCCTACCGGACAGGCGATGGAGGCGCGCCGATCGAACGCCATACCGCGGCCGGTCTCCGCCGCAGGTGGTGAGACGGCCGGATGGCCGGCCGGGGCTATACTCCGGACCGCCGGTGGCTCGCCGCACTCACAACGTCCCGCCACCGGTTCGGCTTGGCCGGCCGCGGCCGGCGCCCCGTGCGGAGAAGCAGCAGTGTCATCCAACATCGCCCAGAACTACCCATACTCGAGCGAGTCCGATGCGGAGCGTCTCGGCGCAGTCGCCAGGGCCACGGAGGCGGACGCAACGCTCGCCGCGAGGATCGCGGCTGAGTCGATCCCCGTCGGGAACGAACCTCGATGGTGGGTCTGGAAGTGCCCGAATCCAGGTTGCACGGGCCTCCTGCACGCTGCCGGCTTCGCGCGCAACGCCCACGCCGTCTACGCGGTGTGTGACGGTTGCGCCAAGACGTTCCTGCGCTGAAGCGCCGGGTCCACTGCGCCGCCGAACGCCGCAGGCGGCTATATCCCTAACTGCGGCAACGATCCGGTGGTTGGCCATCTGAGCTCTTGCACCGCAGCCCTGACACTCGCATCATCGTTCCGACCCGGACCTGGAGGACGCAGCTTGCCATCGCGACACACGCTCATGTCGCGTCACTGCGGCTCGGAGCGTGAGATCGAACGCTCGGTTCGGAACGCCCCGGCGATCGGGCGATGAAACCCGGTAGCGGTGCCGGGCGACCGGCCGGAGTGCCGGACGCCTCCGAATCGGGCGACTCGACGCCCGTTCAGTCGACCTTCGAGCGCCTGTCGGAACGCATCTCCGAACGCGTCTTCATCCTGCCGGACGCAGCCCGAGTCGATGCCCCCACGAGGCGCCGCGCAGGCGTCTTCCGGCGCGCCATGCGTCGCGAGGTCAACCGCATCCGAGACCCGAGACGCCTGTTGATGATGGTCATGCTCGGCTGCGTCGGCGGTTTCGTGCTCGCGGGCCTGATCGCACGAGGCCAGGCAGCCGGCGCCGACGCTCTCGCCTACTGGAACGCGGGACGCCTGTTCGTCAACGGCGGCGACCCCTATCACCCGACGGGCCCCTTTATGCCTTACGTCTACTCGCCGTGGATGCTCCCCTTCTTCGTGCCGTGGTCGAGCATGCCGTGGGATGTTGCATGGTTCTTCTGGCGCGGAGCCACGGTGATCGGGCTCCTGTGGACAGTGCACTGGGCCTACAAGCGCCGGCCGATGACGACCGCGATCCTGCTCTTGATGCTCATGCTGCCGATGGCCGCGAACCTGGACACCGGCAACATCAACCTGCCGCTGACGCTTCTCCTCTTCTGGGCGCAGTTCTGCGGTCCGCGCATTGCCGGACTGCTGTGGATGACGGCGACCACGATGAAGTGGGTTCCGGGCATCTTCTGGCTGTTCATTGCGCCGCGCGGCCGCCTGTGGGGCCTGGCCTGGTTCTTGCTTGCCGTGGTGCTGACGGCCCTTACCCTGCCGCAAACGCTCGTGCAGCTGCAGGTGCTCTTCTCGTTCCAGCGCCCATTCCGGGTCGATTACTTCGTATTCGTATGGGCGCTCGTGCCCTGGGCGTGGCGCCACCCTGAAGCGTTCCGGTGGCTGATGCCGTCAACGTGGCCGGGCGCGGCGCAGGCCGGCAAGGCCTCGGCGATGCTCTGGCGCGGGCACTGGAAGCGCAGCCCTGAGCGAACGGCCGAGAGATTCCGCCGGGTCGCGCGAGCCCGCGTGAGGACGTTCTTCGGTTTCGAGGCTTAGGCCCGCATCTCCGCTTCGAACTCGGGGAAGTAGCGCGAGATCACCGCGAGCCCGAACCGCGGCAGGATCAACTCCTTCGGCTCGCGTGTCAGCAGGAACTCGAAGGCGCGGCGAACGAGCGCGGCCGGTTCGGCGGCACCGGGATCCAGACGTGCCAGCTCGTCTCGCGTCACCGTGACTTCGAACTCGCGGCTCGATCCGCGGTCCGACACTGTGACCCGAGCTACCCATCCGCCCCCCGTCTGCGACGACACGACTTCGATGCTGCTCACGGCTGCGCCTCCGCTGGTTCGGGCTGGCATGACGGGCACCAATAGGTGCGGCGATTCCCGCGGCCATGCTCGCGGGCCACGATGGGCGTTTCGCAGCGGCGGCACGGTTGGGCGGTCCGGCCGTAGACCCAGTGGCGGCCGCGAGCCGCGCCGGCCACCCCTTCGGTGGTGACCCGGATGCCGCGATCCAGGTTTGCCATGAGGAGCCGGCGCGCCGTCTCGATGAGCCTTCGCAGCGATTCGTCATCGAGCGCCGCAACGCGTTCGAACGGGAATTGCTCTTCCACGAATAGCGTCTCGCTCTTGAAGATGTTGCCGATGCCCGCGAGTGCCTGCTGATCCAGTAGCGCCTCGGCAATCGTCAGCTCGACGCGGTGCGGTGCGCGAAGGCGGCGCACGGCCTCCGCGACGGCTTGGGGGCCGAAGTCAGGATCCAGGAGGTCCGGGCCGAGCGCCGACAGAACGGGATGGATCGACGCGGCGCGCGAGTCGTACAACTCCACGGTGGGGGCATCGAAGCAGACCGCGACCGTGCCCGGGACTTCGATGACCAGGCGGGCACGCGATGGCGGACGCCGCCATTTCTCACCGGTCGCGTAGCGGTGCCACGAGCCATGCATGCCCAGGTGGGTCCGCAGCTCCAGCCCCGAGTCGAACGAGATCAGCAGATGCTTCCCGCGCGACTCCACCGAAGTGATGGTCGCGCCGACTATCGCGTCGGTGCGCGGCCCAGGTTGCCTGGCCGACGCCGACAGCACCGACCGGCCCACGAGGTGCGGCTTGAGGGCGGCCGCGATACGGTAGAGCGTGTCGCCTTCGGGCACGGACCTACCGCCGCGGGGCCCACGCTCGGCGCCCGGATTTGTGGTACGCCCC
>Ga0302323_100002263_pt1 | contig 15619 bp, 10 predicted proteins | sample Fen_T0_3_FD_201950 | JGI IMG/M metagenome (GOLD analysis project Ga0302323, IMG submission 201950) | Peat permafrost microbial communities from Stordalen Mire near Abisko, Sweden - Fen_T0_3 | ecosystem: Environmental > Terrestrial > Soil > Wetlands > Permafrost | place: Sweden: Abisko... | reverse complement strand
GAGCACAAATGACGCCCCGCGGCCTGTCTCCAGGTCGGTCGCCCGCAGCATCAACTCGCGGAAGCCGGGCTGACCGAGGCTCTCCGTGACCAGCGCCACGACGCGTCGGCCCAGCTCGCCTTCGCTTGGGACAGATCTCGTGAGCGCGGTCCCCTGCGTCACTTCCCACAGACGGCTGAGCACGCGCTCGCGTGCCGGGCGCACGTCCAGCAGATACTCGAGCCACTCACTCGCGCGGCGCCGATCCTTGAGCAGCACCCAGGCAGCGCTGATGCCCGCGAGCAGGGAGATCAGAAACGACGGCACCGCCAGCGCCGAAAGATACAGCCCACGCAACACCTCCGGCGTCGCGTCCAGCGCTGCCAAGGTGCGTGACGCGAAGCCAGGGGCGATCAGGTCGAGGATTAGCACGGGAACGACCAGCACGCCGGCGAGGACCGCGGCCAGGACAGGGAGCAAGAAGACCGCAAAGGCCATGCCCATGATGGCCCAAGCTGCGCGGGCCGCGAACCTGAGTCGATAGAGGCTGCGTCGCTGGATACCGTCCCAGAAGCCCCCGCTGCCGTACAGGCGCGTCCCGCCCGCCACGGCCGCGAAGGTCGCCGCGAGAGTACCGATCCCTGTGCCCACGACCAGGTCGATCTTGACGCCGCCCTCGTCCAAGGCCTTGAGCGCGCCCGCGTGGTACGCCCCGCTCGTGCCTGTCCCGGCGAATACCAAGGCCGTGCGACGTTTCGGGGAGTACTCCCACATGTATGCCCCCTAGTGCACGCTACCTTAGCACTCCTCGCCGGAGGGTGTCTTTGTGCGGGCCCACAACACCGCTGGCGCGGCGACGGCGACTAGTCGAAGGCGTGCGCGCTAGGCGGGAACATCAGGGGTCGCGCCACGCTGGGCTGCCTGGTCATGGATCGTGACCAACTTGACGATCTCGTACTCGCGCACACCGGAGGGCACACGAACCTCCACCGTGTCCCCTTCTTCGTGGTTGAGCAGACTCTTGCCGATCGGCGAAGAGAGGGAGATGCGGCCCTGGGCGGGTTCGGCTTCCTCCGGGGTCACGATCTCATAGACGATCTCGTCCGCGTTGTCCCCTTGGCGCAGGCGGACCGTCGAGCCAAGTCCCACCTTGTCCTTCGGGATTCGGTCGAAGTTGGCGAAAGACAGCGCAGCCATGCGACGCTGCAGCTGGGCGATGCGCGCCTCAAGGAAGCTCTGACGTTCCTTAGCGGTCTTGTATTCGGAGTTCTCGCGCAGGTCGCCGAGCTCGCGTGCGCGCAGGATCTCCTTCGGGAGCTGGACCCTGAGCTCATGCTCCAGCGCCAAGATCTCGTCCATCAAACGCTTTCTAATCTCGATCATCGGTTGGGGCGCTCGCTTGCAGGGGATGTCTCATGTGGGCGTCCGCGTCGCGACGCCGCCGAGACTTCAGTCTACCCAGACGCGTCGCCGCCCGCAAGCCAAGGCACCCCGAGGAGCGCTCGCAAGCGGGCCAGTCGGCCGAGCAGGCCGATCCGCGAAAGCCAGGCGACGACCCATCGTTCCGGTCCGAGGCCGGCCCAGATCCGTCGACCCTGGCGTTCTACCTGCGTGACCTTGCCAAGAACGTCCTCGAGTGGAATGGGGGCGTCTGAAGCAGGGGCGCAGTCGCCTCGGGGAACGACACGCCCCTTCACCCAGCCCACGTGCCTGTGAATGATGAAGCGGCGGCTGTCCGGGACGAAAAGCAACACGTCTCCGCGAGAGGGGCGGGAGTCTCGCCGCGGGCGAACCGTGACCAGATCGCCGCGTCGGATGAAGGGCGTCATGCTGTGGCCGTCGACCTCGATCGACACCGACCGCCCCTCGCTCAGCAGCTCTCTGACAAGCGGCGTCAGAACGTCATTTCCACGCTGCAGTGGTTGCGCGCACCCATCGGTCTCGCAGATGGGCGCGCGCGTGACGCCGCTCGGGTCGCGGAGGCCGGCGCGAGTCACCTGCATGGTCTACGCCCCGGCCCTAATCGCGACGACCGTGTGTCACCCGGTCTACTGTGGAACCTGGCTCACCGGTTCGCCGAGGAGGTTGTACATGTACCGCATGGGCACCGCGCCGGGCGCGTCCAGGTCCTTGAGCCCGCGCACGACGATGTCCCCAATCACCTTGTTGCCGCGGATGAACGCCGACGTGAAGAAGGACTTGTTTAGGCGCACGGCCAGATCGTTCTGTGACAGCCCTGACGGCGCCCACACGGCGACCGCGCCCCCGTCCTTCTTGAGCAGCATGCTCTCGGCCAGCGAAGGGTAGCCGGGCATCGCGAAGTCGCCGACCGAGCAGGTCATGGCCAGGAACACGGGCAGCCGCCCTGCGTTGTTCAGCGACGACACGTCTGCGCTGGTGAGTAGGTTCTCGTCAGCCAGACGATCGAAGCCGCCGTGGCCGACATAGTTGAAGAGCGCCACGCCGTTGTTGAGAGCATTGACGACCTGCTGTCGCGCGACATCGGGTGGCGTGTCGGTCAGGTAGACCTTATATGCCACGCGGCCGCGGGGGAGCAGCGCCGCGATCGCGTCGCTGTCGGCCGTGAAGGCACCTGCCCCGTCCGGATTGTCCGAGGTCATCAGGATGTTGTGTTTCCAAGCTCCGGCGCCAGCGCTCTCTTGGTTCTGTATCTTTGCCACATAGTCGAGCAGCTCCTGGGATGTCAGGACCGGGATGCGGCCGATGGCGATCTCCGGCACGCCGTCGTCTGCGGACAGATCCGCCAGTCGTATGTCAGAGGCAAAGAGGCCGTCGGCCGAGGCAGCCAGCAACGGCGGTACCAGGTTGTCACCCAGCCCGAGCACGTTCTTGTAGTCCCAAGTACCACGACCGATCAGCGCCACGTATCGCGGCGGTGTCGCCCAGTGGGATGACGCGTACCGCAGGAACTCGCGAATAGCCGTGGGCTCTTCGATGCCGTTGTTGAACTCGTTGTAGATCGCGTCAAGCCCGACGACCATTGTCGAGATGCCGTGATCGTTGCGGTAGCTGGCGAGCGTGCGTGCGGCATCCTCGAGCGCGTCTGGCGCGATGAGCACGTACTTGGCTCGGTTCGAAGGATCGCGCAAGCCCGAGCTACGTAGCGCCGTCACCTCGGTTGGTGTCTTCACGAGCTGCGACGCCAGTGCCACGTAGCGGTGTGTGGCGCTGTCAGCGGGCGTGCCGAGTCGCACGCCATAGCTCCCATCCGCGGTCCGCTGCAAGGAGTAGTTCGCCACGAGCGCGGGGCGCGCCGGGCTCGTCACGTCGAGCACCAGCAGATTGGTCGAGGAGAAGCCCGAAATCTCGACGGCGGTGCTGCCTGACGCGGTGAAGGTCAGTTGATCCTGAACGGCGCGATAGCGTCGCGCGTAGCTCAGGTCGATGGAGTCGAGCAGCACCATGCTCTCAGACACCCCGGAGTTCAGCTCCGCCCTGATCTCCACGGTGTTGTCGCCCTCCAGCACGGCGCCGGAGTCGAGAGGGATCGTGACGTCGTGGCGGCCGATACCGGCCCATGCATCCTCGCCCACCTGCGCGCCGTTGAAGCAGATCGTGACGTGATGATCGAGCTCCGCAGCGCCGTCGGTCCCACCCACAAGGTGCACGGTCAGAGAAGCGCTACCTGCCCCGGTCACGCCGATCGCGGGAACTGTGACGCTCTTCGTGTCCAGCCCGTCATAGCCGGCAAAGAGGAAGTCCCAGACCCAGAAGTCGCTCTCCGGGTCCTGGAAGACCACCGGCGCGGCGTACTGGTTCTCTTCTCGATGCACGCTCTCCTGGAAGGCAGCCGCGGGGCCCATTGCGCGCGTCGAGGCGATCGCGGCCATTGGCAGCGCCGCTCCAGAGCTGACCTGGTAGACGTTCTCGTCCGTGTAGATGCTGCGGATCGGCTCGGCGTAGAAGTAGATGCCGGCACTGCGGCTGTCAGGAAGGTAAGGCGTGGCCAGGCCACGATGACTCAGGGCGAGCCTCCCGCTCCTCAGCAGGGCCGAGACGGCTGGCGTCGCGAGCCCGAGCGGTCCGGCGAGCTGGTTCGCGCTCACATAGTAGATCCCCTCGTCCTTTGTGGTGAGCTTCAGCGCGACGCCCTGCCGTCCGTTGCGGTTCAGGGCTGCGGCGTGGCGCTCCAGCGCTCTGGTCTTCAGGCGCACCATCCCGGCGCGCGAGAGTGACGTGGGTCGGCGGTCAAATGTCGCGCCGTTCATCGCTGGTGCGACATCAGCCGGGGTGGTCCAGGCCTCGCCGTCGATGAGCACGCTGTACGGTCCATATGTGCGTGGGCGCCTGTGGACGTCCACCTCGACGAGTTTGTAATTCAGCGTGCCCTCTGTCGGCGCGCCAGCATCCTGGAAGCGATACGTGCCGCCCTGCGGCTGGCCGATCAGGGCAGGCAGGAGCTTCTCGTCAAGCCGCTGGTATCGTCCTGACGCCGGGTCGAAGCGGAAGACGTGGAAGCCGATCGTGCCGACTTCGAGGGACGTGCGCCACTCGACCGTCACAGACCCGCTCGAGAGGTACGCCTTGAGATAGGCGATCGCAGCGAATGTCACCTGGGCGGGCCTGAACCCGAAGTTGACGTTCGTCACGTCTGTGCTGAGATTCACGGTCTCCTGATAGTTGAACGGCGCAGTGGTGCCCTCGGTCTTCTCGTAGGTAGACGTGTCGCCCGTAAGGACGCCGCTTGTGTCGTTGAGCTGAACCGTATAGGTGCCGGCAGCGAGACCCTGGACCAAGTAGGCGCCCGAGGAATCGGTCGTGACTGTGGCCACGACCGTGGCCCCTGACAGCACGTTCAGCGTCACCCCGGCGATCGCGGTTTCTCCGGCGTCGATCAGGCCGTTGGCATTGGCGTCGTTCCAGACCGTGCCGCCGAGCGTGTGCGCGGTGATCGCCCGGAAGCCGAAGTCCACCGTCCAGACGTCGCCGCCACCCGCGATCGTCGCCGCCTTCTGGATGCCGCCTGTGACACCATCGCTGTCCGCGCCCGGACCGGTGAAGGTATAACCGGTGAGCGGCGGCACGCTGACGATGTAGTTGCCGTTCGTGAGCCCCGAGAAGTAGTACTTCCCGTTCGCATCCGTCGTAACGCTGCCGAGCAGGTTGTCACCTGCGTTGATGACGCCATTACCATTGGCGTCGTTGTAAAGGCCCACCACGATTCCAGCGATTCCCGACTCGCCAGCGTCCTGGACTCCATTACCGTTGAGGTCGTTGAAGATCGTGTCGCCGATGCTGCGCGTGGGGCGGAAGCCATAGCTAGGCGCCGCACGGCGATCAACGTCTGCGGTGACGTTGGTTTCCGCGCGCTGGCGTGCCAGGGCGTACGACGTCGTGCCAGTGTAGTTGGTGAGGATGCCGCTCGTATCGCTGATGTGCACGGTGTAGTCCGCCCCTCCGCCGGCCAGCCCGCTGAAGGTAAACGTGCCATCAGCGGCCGTGGTGGTGGTGGCAATAACTCGCGAGCTCGCGTCGAGCAGGTCGACCGTGACGCCGGCAATCCCCGTCTCGCTGCCGCTGTTGAAGACACCGTTTCCATTCAGGTCGAACCAGACGCGATCGCTGATGTTGTAGCGGATCATCGTCGTGCCGTTCGGCTGGAGGCCGAAGTCCGCGGTGAGGTAGGCGCTCCCAGCGGTGACGCCTGCGAACCGGTAGGTCATGGGCGTGGTCGGGTTGTAGTAGGGGTTGTTACTGCCATCCACCGGCGTTCTGGCGATGACAAAGTAGGTCGTTCCGGCCGCGATGCCCGCGAAGGAGTAGCTGCCGTCAGCAGCGCTCGTCGTCGTGGCAACGAGGGTATCAGTCCCGTCATCGTAGCGGCCGTTGCTGTTCGTATCGGAGTAGAGCAAGACTGTTACGCCACCCAGGCCAACCTCTCCGGGGTCGCGCAGGCCGTTGCCGTTGACGTCCACCCAAACCAGGTCGCCGAACAGGACCGTGCCGGCCGCTGGCCGATAGCCGAGATACGCCGAGCTGTACGTCTGTCCGGCAACGAGGTTGAACGGGGTCGTGTGGTTGTTGCTGTATCCAGCGGGGAACGTCTGGGAAACGCCGCTCGGCAGGCCACCGGTCGCCTCAACGTAGTAGCCGTTCCCGGGCCTGACGCCAGAGAACTGGTAGCGGCCGTTCGCGTCGGTTGTGGCCGTGGCCACAGGCGTCCCGTATTGGTCCTTGAGCGTCATCTCCACGTTGGCGATCCCGGGCTCTCCGATGTCCTGCACGCCGTTCGCGTTGCTGTCGAGCCAGACGCGACCAGCGACGCTGGCACTCTGAATGCTGGGGTTGGAAACGATGTTGGTGACTGAGGCGTTCACCTGGAACGGGAGCTGGGTCGACGTGGTGGATGCGGTGTTGGTGATCGAGGTCAATCCAGTCGGGAGCGGGTCGTTGACGGTGACGTTGAATGTGGCGGTGAGGCTCTGCCCTGCCAGCAGCGCGTACCCGTCGCTCGCCGATGCGAGGTCAGGCGCGTTGCCGCCCGTCGCGCTGACGTTGTAGGTGATTGACAGGTTGTCGACGTAGAAGAACTCGTTGGCCTGTTGATAGCTGTTGTTCGGGAAGGTGAACCGGATGGCACTCGTGGCTGAGATGTACGCCGAGATGTCCACGCTGATCGTGCCGGACGTGGCGCCAACGATGCCGGTAATGTCGCTGACAGTAGTGAATGCCCCGGCAGTACCGGCAGTGCCGGCCTGGACGTACGCGTGGTCAGCGGCGTCCACGCCAGTGCCTGTCCGGTAGGTGAACGTCAGGATGGCGGACGTCGCCCCGGTCAGACTTACGGCGCGAGAAATGGTGGGTTCGTTGGAGCTCGAGTTGTCGAGCTGCAACTCACCAGCGGCGGAGACTTGGATGTCGCCAGCGGTGGCACCGGCGCCCGCCGCGTCGACCTCGACCCACCCCGCTGCCCACGTCCGCGTCCCGTCGTTCCGGGTGTAGACCTGGCTGCTGAACGTATCCGCCACTGTTGAGCGGCTCAGCGTCGTAGACCCCGCTACCATCGTCACACCCGCTGGCAGGGCGTCGTAGAGGCTGATGCCCGTCAGCGTCGTCCCCGAGCCCGCGGGGTTCGTCACGGTCGTCGTGTACGTGAAAGTATCACCCGGGTACAGCGGTGTCGTTGGTCCCACACTCGACGCCTTCGTGATCTGCACCGTAGTCCCAGCCGTCCCCTCTGAGATCACATACGCGAAGTCAGTGGCCGTGAACGTCTGGGTCACGCTGCCGACCGTGCGGGTCCCGACCGCCCGCACGCGGTTCTGGCTGAGAGTGCCTGTCGCGAGTGCGGCGGTCGTGTGGGCGGTGAACGTGATCGTGATCTCTTGGTTGAGATCCATGTTCCCGCCGGTCTGCGCGGCGGACCACGTCAGGGTCTGGCCAGCGACCGTGGGTTCTGCTGGTGCGCCGCTGATCGTGGTCTGATCTGTCCGGGTGATCGTCGTGGTCCCGGCTGTGATCGCCCAGCTCGGCGGCAACGTGTCAACAACCGTGACTCCGTCGACGGTGTACTTCTGCGAGTCGACCTTGATGGTGAAAGTCGTCGAGGAGTTGATAGCCGTGGGCACGACCTGCGGGTTCGCGGACTTGCTCACGCTCAGCACGAGGGAGATGAAGTCAGTGCCAGGGATCGCTACGTAACCGAGGTCCAGGGCTGGCGCTGCCGTGACACCGGCATTGGAATTCTGTCCGTACGCCATGCTGAAGGGGCCTGTCGCCCAGATCCGAGCCCCGGAGAGGTCGCCATCATTGGGATCGTCAATGAACTGGGTCTGGAGGCGATTGAGCGTGTACGTCTGGTCGACCACGCCGTCGTTGTTCAAGTCCACGAAGACGCGGGTGTTGTCCTGTGCCACCGTGATGAAGGCGCCCATGTCGGTGGCGCATGCGGCAGCCGAGGGGAGGCAGTCCGGTGCCCAGCCGAGGAAGTGCTCGGTGTACAGCATCGTCGACGGCAGCAGACTGTAGCCCCACTCGTGCGCCTGGCCGTCGGCGTCGTTGACGCCCACGCCCCAGAAGACGTCGCTCGCTCTGAGGTAGAGTCCTGCGTCAACGGGAACGGTTCCGCCGGTCGCTGTCCGGAAGGAGACCGCGCTCGTGGCCGGGATGTTGAAGGAGCCTGAACCAGTCGAGGAATACCAGTTGACCGTGATGGCCGCTGCGTTCGGATTGTAGAGGTAGTAGTCCGTGTTGCCGTTCGCCGCGTCCGTCGGTTGGTCGAGCGGCGCGTAGTAGTCCGTCGTCCACAGGCCGCGCGGAAAGGCGCTGAAGCCGCGCGTGCTGTAGTTGTCGGTCGTGAAGCCCGAGACGTACTTGACCTGCAGCGTGTCTGTGCCTGTGATGATCGCGCCGGCCGCCAGGCCGCCTGCTGCGACGTGCGCGCTCGTATCGTCGAGCAGAAACGTCTGTCCAGCCTGCAGCGTGACCGAATACGCGTCGAGAGTGCCGTCCCGGTTCGTGTCCAGTTGGTCTGGCGTGCCGTCGTGGTTGAGGTCGATCGTGACCACCGTGTTGTTCCGCGTGGCCTGGATCAGGGCCGCCTCATGCCCGAATGCGTGCCAGCCGCTGGTTTCGCCGAAGGGCACCACATAGGTCGTGAGCTGCGGCTTGACCGGATAGATCTCCCACGCCACGCCCTGGACACCCACGCCGCGCTCTTCGATCCAGCCCACGCGCGTGACAGTGACGGTTCCGCCTGCGACGTAGATGTGATCCTTGCCGTCGTAACAGGTCGGCGAGGCAGGAGACGCAACCACTGTGCCGTTGCGGTAGTTGGTACAGGTGGAGCCGGTCGGGGGCGTGGCGGTTCGCGGGAGGGAGATGTTGCCGCTCTCAAAGGCCATGCGCTGGCCCGTGTTGAGCGTGTAGGTCTCGTCCGCAGTGGCACCTGGGTTCTGCGGGTCGAAGTTGTAGCCGTTCTCCCACTGGTCGTAGTAGACAGTCGTGTTGTCTGACCAGGCGGTCACGGTGACGACCGTGTGCGTGTGGTAGCCGGCTGGGCACGCGTTGCCACCCGTTCCAAAGGCGCAGAGGACGAGACCGGTGTTGTCCTCGTCGCCTGGGATGAAGTACTCCGAGTAGCCGGCAGCGACCTGCGCGGCGGCGGGCGCCGCAGCCAGCCATAGGCCGAGACAGCCGACCAGCGCACTCCACCACGCCAGGGTCCGGGTTCGTGCTACCAAAGTGCCCATTGTCAGGCTCCAGAATAAAGGCGCAATCCACGTATAGTGTAGACCCGCCGCGAACAGACAGTCGTGGTTTCGGACAAAGCCTGTCTCCACCGTTCTAAGTAGCAAGGCACGTGCCGGAGATTCTGCCCTCGTACGGCTCCGGAACGGCCCGTATACGTCCGATCCACGGCCGCAATTTCCAGGCCTGTCCTGATTCCCGCCCGCTGCCTGTGCCCGCCTAGGTCGTGCCAGCACGCGCGGTCATTGGGGCATTCCTCCCGAGCGTCAGGAGATGCTCCACGACATCCAGGGCGGCAGGCTCTGGACGGAAGGACAAGACTGCCGCGCGAACGCTCTTGACGATGCTGCCGCAAGCGGCCAGAGCACTCCCAACGTACTCTGGGTCGTACCAGGGAACAGAGGCCATCCGCAGCAGGCGCGCGAGCGCCTCTCCGGGCGCGAGCGGCCGGAGCTCGTTGGTGCTGGCCTGTTCCAGGAATAGAAGCCAGGCCAGGGGACCGTGATGGTTCTCGGCCACACGACCTTCGCCCGGCCAGGGCGTGCCATGGAGGGTCGCCAGGTCGCTATCGAGTCGCACGATGACGCGGTCGTCGCTCAGGGGCTGCCAGTCGGCTCGCCCTTCTGCCAGTCGCATGAACGTGCTCTTGCCAGCGCCAGAGACGCCGGCGAGGGCGATCCCCTGACCGCTGACCAGAGCACCTGCTGCGTGGAGCACGACACCGGCCCCTTCGAGCAGGTACATCGTGAGCACTTGATCCAACGGGTAAGGCGGGATGTCGAGGGCCGTCGTGGTCTCCTGCGTCGCGAGTGCGCGGGGCGAACAAAATACCGTGACCTCGTCGCCGCCTGGACAGAACTGCGCAACGTAGAGCACGTCGCCATCGGGCGTCCGGAACTCGAGTGCGCGTTCGCGACCTCGAGCGAGGATCGACCAGGTGGCGCTGCTGTGACAGATCGCCTTGCCGGAGAAGGAGGGGTTCTCCGTAGCGACGCACGTGACGTGCACGACTTTCGACGAGCGCTGTGGCGTTGGGTCAGATGCGAGGAACGGACGGTAGGCCTCTCCGACGTCGAGTCGCAGCGGGGGATCGGGCGCAGTGAGCAGAAAGCTCAGCCCACCCAGGGAGAACAGCCAGGGTTGCTGAGCCACGGTCCGCGCGGCTATGAGCCCCGCTGGTTGCAGCCGCGCGTAGAGCCACACGCCGGCTGCATACCGACTCCGGTGCGGGCAACCGATTTGCAGCCCACAGCGAGGACTTCCTCAGCTTTCAGCTCGATGACCACGAGCTCGGGCTTCTCGTAACGCTCCTTGGACTCCATAGAACGACGATAGGCCGGGGTCTCTCTACTTGTCAAGCAACTCGGCGATCGCGCGCAGTCGGGCTTCACCAAGCTGGCACAGGTACTCGGCCTTTCGGTGGGGGCTGCCTGTTTCCATACCAGCCTGGGCCGGGCAGGCCTGGCACAGGAAGCGCTTGTCGCAGCAGTGGCACTCGTACCCTGGCAGGATTTCTTGGTCCTGAAAGCCGGTGAGCGCGCCCTGCCATCCTTCCAGGAAGCTACCCGTGCGCAAGTCGAAGCGATGTGTCGACACCATGAGACAGGGGAGTAGCGTCCCCTGTGGATCGACGTGGAAGCTAGTCACCGCGGCCATGCACGTGAAGAGCCGGTCTGTCGCCGTCTCCCCGCGTCGGCGCTGGAAGTAGGTCGCAGTGTCACGGAGGAGTTTCAGATCCTCCATCTCCAACGCGACTGCGTCGTCTGCCGGGATTCTGTGTTCAAGAGGCGCGGTGCACCCGTCTCGGCACGGGAAGAGCGCGGCGTCGATGCGGAATGACAGGCCTCGCTCGCTGGCCATCTTGCGCATCGCCTGGATCTCGTGCCGGTTTTCACGCAGGACCATGGTCTTGAGCCCGACGCGGATCCCGCGTGCCAGCAGGGCCTCGACGTTGTCGAGGCAGCGTCGGTACGATCCGACCACGCCTGTCACCTGCTCGTAGACCTGGGCCGTGGCGCCATAGAGCGTGACTTCGACGAGCTCCGGGGAGACCTGATCGAAGAGATCGACGGTGCGCTCGTCAATCAGCGTCCCGTTCGTGAACACGGTCACGAGCATGCCGCGCTGCGCGGCCTGCGAGTAGAGCTCTGCGAAGTCCGACCTCAGCAGCGGTTCTCCGCCGGTGATCAGTAGGTTGAGACAGCCGGCTTCGGCGATCTGGTCGATCACCGAGCGCCAGAAGGCTGTGTCCTGCTCGCCAGACTCCGGTGACGCGTGGCGTTCGCTTCCCAAGTAGCAGTGGACGCAGCGCAGGTGGCAGCGGTGGGTCATGGCGATCGAGCCGTTGAGGGGGATACGCTGATCGACCGCCCGCTCAGCCATTCGGGCGATCAGTCGCTGGCCCGCCTCGGCCACCGACGTCGGAGGAGTCACACGCCCCTCCGCTCGATGACGCCGGCCTTGGTCAGCCGCTCGACAAAGGCGTGCAGATCCGCGGCTGCTTCGTCGGCGCTCACGTCGTAGCGTTCCAGGACGGCGGCGAGAACAGCGTGTAGGCTGCGCTGGCCGTCGAGGAGCCCCCAGATGTAGACCCCGATGCCGTTCAAGGCGAAGATCGCCTGAAGGTCAGCCACGTTGCGCCGGATGGGAACAAGAAGATGCTCTCCAGCGACATCGCGCAGGAGCACATCGTCCCGCCTGGCATACACGGTATCGCGGCTGTCTTCCAACACTGAAGACCGTACCCCTCTTGGCAGCCTAGCACAGTCTCGGCGCGCCGATCGCGCGCGCAGGCGTCCTAGAAATGACCGCGCGAGTCCGAGACAGAAGTGGCATGCTAATCTTCCATTCCTCATGGCCACGTCAGAGCCGATCCACAGCCGCAGCAACGCGCTCTTTCGTCAGCTGCGCGCGCTCAAGACGCGGAGCGGTGCTGACGATCCGATGCTCTTGGAGGGGATCAAGCTGATCGAGGAGGCACTCGCTGCGGGCGTTGCGCTGGTCCAGGTAGCTGCCTCGCAGCGCCTGGGGCGGTCGCAGCGCGGCCGAGCGCTCCTTTCGGCCCTTGACCGCGGTGGGATCAAGCCGCGGCTGCTCGACGATGACCTACTCAGCTCCATCTCGCAGGTCGAGAGCAACCAGGGCGTCCTGGCGCTGGCGCGCCGACCGGCGTTTGAGGAGCAGGAGCTCTACCGCGGCTGCCCTCTGATACTCGTAGCGACGGCGGTCCAAGACCCAGGCAACGCAGGGGCGCTTCTTCGCGTCGCCGAGGCAGCTGGCGCGACCGGTGCCTACCTGACCGCCGGATCGGCCGACCCTTACTCATGGAAGGCCCTGCGCGGCGCGATGGGCAGCGCCTTCCGACTGCCCTGTGTTCGCTCGGTTGACGCCGCTGAAGTCCAGAGACGCCTGCGTGACAGGGGGGTCGCCTCAGTCGCCGCCGTGGTCTCGGACGGTATCGCCTATGACCGCGTGGACATGCGGCGGCCTCTTGCGCTCTGGCTGGGCAACGAAGGGGCGGGCCTTCCTGAGGTGCTTCTGAGCCGGATGGATCAACGCGCGACTGTCCCACTGTCTCCGCCCGTCGAGAGCCTGAACGTAGCAGTTGCCGGCGGGCTGCTCTTCTTCGAGGCAGCGCGGCAGCGCAGGGGCGCAGCCGAGCCAGCCGGGCGCACAAGTGCTTGACAGGGAGTGCTACCGGCGCGTACCCTACGCGCGACGATAAGCCGACAAGGAGCCGCTGCGGACCCAATATTAGGAATTGTGATGCGAGGCCAGCGTCTGAGTTTCGTCTGTGCCTCCTCAGCGGAGTGAAGGAAGCCGGATGCCCCACGCGCAAGCCGCAGACGTGCTCATCTACGTCTGCCACAACTGCACACCGGGAAGCTCGCGCATTCCACGGCAGTGGGAGCAAAAGGGCCTCTACGTGCAGGTCCACGAGGTCCCCTGCAGCGGCAAGATCGACGTGCAGTATCTGTTTCACGCTTTCGAAGGTGGCGCGCGAGGCATCTGTGTCGTCACCTGTTCGCAGGGCGAGTGTCAGCGCGCACAAGGCAACTACCGGGCACAGGTCCGCGTGCGCACAGTGCAAGGGCTCTTGACGGAGATCGGGATGGACGCGCAGAGGATCGCGCTCGTGGAAGCGTCAGCACAAATCCCTGCGGAAGACGTCGAACGCTTGACGCGCGTGGCAGTCGAGCGTTTCGCCGCGCTGGGCGCAAGTCCCGCCGTTGCCCAGGGAGCCAGTTCGTGAGGCGCGAGGTGCCGGCGCAGCACAGCGTGACACGGCGACTCGTGATCAGCGCGCCGGGCGCGGAGCGCCCACGTCGCGAGTAGGTCGGAGGGCCATGGCAACAGAGAAGACGGCTCTTGCGGAACGCATCGACAGAGGTGAATCCCTTGTCCTGGCTGAGATTTCGCCGCCGAAGGGAAGCGATGGCGCTGGCGTGCGTGCCGTGGCAAGACAGTTCGCCGGCAAGGTGCACGCGCTGGCCGTGAGTGACAATCGCGACGGCGTGAGTATGTCGGCTGTCGCAACGGCGGCGCTCGTGGCGCAGCAGGGCATCGAGGCGATCCTGCACATGACGACTCGCGACCGCAATCGCGTTGCTCTGATCTCCGACAGCCTGGGCGCAGCGGCGCTGGGAGTCCGCAACATCCTTCTCACGAGCGGCACTCATCAGACGCTCGGCACGGCACGAACGGCCAGGAACGTCTACGACGTCGATTCCGTGCAGCTGCTCTCAGTGCTGGCGAACGTGGGGGCCGAGGCGGCGATCGTTGGGGAGGGAGGCTACTGCTTGGGTGCCACGGCAGCGCCATTCGCCGACCCGCTTGAGATGCAGGTCTCGCGCGTTGGCAAGAAGATAGCCGCCGGAGCGCAGTTCCTCATCACGCAATCGATCTTCGACGTTGAGCGATTCGTGAGCTGGTGGCGGGAGATCGTGCGCCTCGACCTGCACAAGAAGGCCGCGTTCGTGGCAGGAATCCGCGTCCTCGCGAGCGCAGCCGAGGCAAAGGAGTTTTCGACGCGGCGTCCTGTGCCGCGGATTCCGCCGGCGGTCATCGAAAGGCTTGGCGCCAGGAGCGATGGTGCTCAGCGCGCCGAGGGGATCGCGATCGCTGTCGAGACAGCGCGCAAGCTTTTGTCGCTGGAAGGCCTGCGCGGCATCTCGATCCGGGCTGAGTGCGATAACGACGCAGCGCTCGAAGTCATAGCGCAGATGGGTCGGGGGAAAGCCTAGTCGTGCCGGCGAAGTACCACATCGACAGCAAGCGTGTCCCGCCGCGTTTCCGTCCGGTCGGCGAGCTCGGCATCGTAGACTGGCGTGAAGACTGCGCTGGCTGTCACAACTGCGTGAAACGTGGCTGCGTCTACGGCTTCTTCCGCGACGAGGCCAGGACACTCCATGACCAGGTCGGCTATCTGGACTACATCTATCAGTGCAAGGGCTGCCTGAGCTGTGTGCAGAACTGCACGAAGGGGATCCTCGAGCGCGTCGTGAACCCGGAGTACGAGCGCTTGGGCGATGCCTACTACACGCCGGAGATCGTGCTCTCCACTTGGTACCAGGCAGAGACCGGCGCGATTCCCGTGTCGGGCGCAGGTTACGGCGGGCCGTTCAGCGGACAAGGCTTCGACTCGATGTGGACCGACATGTCCGAGATCGTGCGTCCGACGCGGGACGGGATTCACGGCCGCGAGTACATCAACACCAGCGTCGACATCGGCCGCAAACCGGGACATCTTGTGCTCAAGGACGGCCGGCCCGTGCCAGCACCGACGCTCGTCGAGAGCCCGCTACCGTTGCTGCTGGACGTCATCCCGGAACGGTTCCAGCGCGGGGTGGTGCTGGAGGCTGTCGCGCAGGCCGCGGCTGCGCTGGGGACCTTCGCGGTGGTACGCGCAGAGGATCTGCCCCGGGTAGCCCACAACGAGGCACGCAACGCCCACGGCGCCGAAACGCACGCCGAGGAACACAGCGCTCATTCGCCCGCTAGAAGCGCTCTGGCGCCGCTCCTGCTCGATCCGCAGGCTGATGCGACAGTCCTCCCAGACGACACGGCGCTCGTGATGGTGCCGGATTCAAAAGAGGCAAGCGCGACGGCTGCTCGCCTCAAGCGGCGCGACCCGGAATTGGTCGTGGCGATCCGAATGTCTGCCACGCCGAAGTCGGCCCAGCGCGTGCTTGAGCTTGCTCGTGACGGGGCAGAGGCCGTCCATCTTGTCTTCGATGCGCATGGGCGTGAACAGACCGCGGGCCGAAGCCGGCACGCGCGCGACGTGCTGCGCGAGGTCCACGGTGCGTTGGTGAAGGCCGGGATCCGCGACGAGATCACGTTGATCGCCTCAGGTGGCATCGCGCTGCCCGAGCACATGGCCAAGGCGATCATCTGCGGTGCGGACCTGGTCGCCGTCGATCTGCCGCTG
>Ga0302323_100002260_pt1 | contig 15628 bp, 16 predicted proteins | sample Fen_T0_3_FD_201950 | JGI IMG/M metagenome (GOLD analysis project Ga0302323, IMG submission 201950) | Peat permafrost microbial communities from Stordalen Mire near Abisko, Sweden - Fen_T0_3 | ecosystem: Environmental > Terrestrial > Soil > Wetlands > Permafrost | place: Sweden: Abisko... | reverse complement strand
ACGGCCGGTCATGAACATGCCCTTGATAAGGGCAGGAATCGCCGAGGGATCACGCAGTTCCGCTAAACCAAGGGCGGATTTCTGGTTGAGAAGGAAGTCCTGCTCATCCGCCGAGGTGGTGAGAATTTTGGCCAGCGTCGGCACCGCGCGCTTGTCGCCAATTTTGACCAGGGCGCGGATGGACGCCAGCCGGACGCCATTGGCGCGCGACTTGATGGGGAGCGGGTGCTCGACGGCCTTGATGAGCGATGGCACGGCCTCGATGGCTTTCTCTTTCAGCTCGCCGAGTGCGCCCGCCGCCACGATGGCGCGGTCAAAGTCATCCTCGGTGAACTCCATGGCCTCGATGAACAGAGGAATCGTGCTGGCATCCTTGTAGCGGACCAGCGCGTCCATGTGTTCGGGCTTCTTGGTTTCCTTGTACAGCTCGATGAGGGAAGGCAGCGCGACCTTGGCTCGCTCCACACCCATGCGCGCAAGCTGGTTCAGCGCTTCTTGCTGTTCCCGCACGTTCTTGAGCTTCTTGGCCCAAGTCATGGGATCGTTGGGATCCCCGGTACAAGCGGCTGTCAGGGAACCAGCGAACATGGACAATAGGACTAGCGTACGGATCTGCATCAAGGCACCTCCCCAAAGAAAGGAAACTCCACATAAACCTGCGGCCGACCCCTGCTGGAGCCGGCCGCGACGAGACAGTCTGAGCGGGAGCCGGGAGACCCTGAATGGGACGTCCCGGCCCACCTCTACTCGGCGGCTGGCGCGGCTGCGCCTCCCTTGGCTTTGGGACGAACCGCGAAGTTCACATTCTGGTAGCCCGCTGCAGCCGCGGAGAACATCACTTTACGCAGCATCTTGAATTCGACGACTTTGTCGGACTGGATGATGCAAACGCCTTTGAAGTCCTCGGACGGGTGAAGCAGCTTGTAGTTGTTCTTGGCTGTGACGAGTTCGTCGTGCAGTTCGGTGATCTTCATGTCACCGGTGGCGGAGTCCTTCATCAGGTCTTCGCCTGTCGCAACCTGCCTGCCGTCCAGAGTGACAACGTCCTTGGTCACGCCGATGACCGGCGCACGTTCAAGGTCGCTCCAGTTCTGAGCGTCGGGCAGGGTGATATTCTTCTGCACGAAGAGGATTTCACCGGAGGCCGAGAACGACATGAGGAGGAAGATAACGAGCATCGTCATCATGTCGATGTAGGCCACCAGATTGAGCGGAGCATTGATGCTCTTGCGCCCACCGTGGCCCAGTTTGGTCGAGGCCGCCTCCAGTTTGATGGAGTGGTAAAGATGCGCCTTAGGTGCTTCAATTGGCATGGTCGCGTCTCCCTAGATTCCTGCCGCGCCGCTGTCTATTAACGAGATGTCGGGGAATCTCGCTTGCAGCGCGGTGTCCATCGTTCGCACCAAGGTTTCAAACTTGATGGTGTCCTCGGACGCCACCTGAGCATCGTTCTTGTCAGGATGGCTTTCCTTGGCCTTCTTGAGTTCAGCCGCAAGCCGTTCGAAATCGTAGTCGCTACCCTTCTTGGGAAGCGGCGTCTGATCTTGGCCTACGACGAGATTGAATCCTTCTTGGTTCACCAGGACGACGATCTTGACCTGCAACTCGGGAGGAGTTTCCTCGCCAGCCTGGCCTTGGCCCTTCTGGGAGGCCTGCAGGCGTGCGAGCTGGGTCCAGACCGCGGTGATGAGAAGGAAGGCGACCATGCAAGTGAGCAGGTCGATGTAGGGGACTAGGTTCAGGTCGGCGTTGAGTGATTTCTTCCCACTCTTGCCACCATCATCGACTGAAACGCTCATGGATTTGCTCCCCTCTGGAGGCGGCCGGGGCCGCCCCTAGAGTAGTTCCTGGGTTTAGTGACGGGCGCCTTCGCCGCGGCCCACAACGACAAGGTTGAGGGCTTCGACCGAAGCCTGGTTGACACCGTCGAGGATGTGCTGGGTCTTGCCGTTGAGTACGGCAAAGGCGGCTAGGCCCAAGATACCGCTGCCGAGGCCGAAAGCGGTGCAGTTCATGGCTTCCGAGATACCTTTGGAAAGCATGGTGGCCTTCATGGAAGGATCGACACCAGCGACGGAGGCGAAGGACTTGATGAGACCGGTGATGGTGCCGAGGAGGCCGGCGAGGGTTGCCAGGTTGCCGAGCATGGCCAGGTAGCCAGTCCGCTTCTCAATCTTGGGCAACTCGCGCAGAGCTTCTTCGTCCATGCCCTGCTGAATCTCGTGTTCCGAACCGCCCTGCTCGGCCTTGCGCAGGCCGGCCGCGATGATCTTGGTCACGCCGGTCGGGGTGGCATCGCAGCTGGAAATGGCGCCGCGGAGGTTGCCTGCGACGATCTGCGACTTCACGAGTGACATGAGCTTCTCGACGTCAATCTTGGACTTGGCCAAGTACAAGGCGCGTTCGACGGTCAAGTAGATGATGATGAGCGCGAGTAGTAGAATCGGGTACATACCCCAGCCGCCCTCTTTGAATGCTTCCAACATAGCTTGATCTCCTTTTGCTTAGCGCAGCGTGTTTCGAAACTGGTTTACGGTTACCCGTGCTTGGCGGCCTTAGCGCCGGCCACGAGGTTGACCACGTTCTTCTTCATTTCAGCGATATCGTCGAGAATTGCCTGGGTCTTGCCGTTCAGCCAGGCAAAGGACGCCAGACCGATGATGCCAGCGCCAAGTCCGAAGGCCGTGCAGTTCATGGCTTCGGAAATTCCTTTGGAGAGCAGGGTTGCCTTCTGCGACGGGTCCACGCCAGCGACGCCCGCGAAGGACTTGATAAGACCGGTGATGGTGCCGAGGAGGCCGGCGAGGGTTGCCAGGTTGCCGAGCATGGCCAGGTAGCCGGTTCGCTTCTCCACCATGGGCAACTCGCGAAGCGAGGCTTCTTCCATGGCCGACACGATTTCGGCCTCGGAGCGGTTGGCGCGCATCAGGCCGGTCTGGACGATCCGGGTGAGAGGCGTTGGGTTGCCCGAGCACACCTTGATCGCTCCCTGGATGTTACCCTGGGAAATTTGCGATCGGAGAAGCGCGAGCAGCTTGTCCTTGTCGATGACGGCCTTGCGCAGGACCACCGCGCGTTCGGTGATGATCGATACGATGATCATTAGTAGAGTGAGGATCGGCCACATCCCCCACCCGCCTTCATGGAAGGCATCGGCCAATAGCTTCAGAACGGTCATGGGTTCCTCCTTCGGTCTTTTGTCGGTGATGCGGGCAATGCTTTCCCAGCCACACGGACCACCGACCAACGAAAACAGAAAAGCAGTTGGAATCTAAATAGAATCTAGGTCTGCCCCGACGCCAATCGCCACACTCGGATACGCTAGAACCACTGAAGTGCATTTCAAATGCCACAGTGGAGAATCCTTGTCTAGCCTGGAATCTTCGGCTGTTGCTAGATTGGTGGCTTTAGAAAGCGGGGTATTTTACCCCGATCCGTGGAGAAATGGTGCGGTTGCGGGCTGATGCGTCGGTTCTGCCTAGCAAGTGGGGCGATTCACGAATCACCCCTACTAGACCGGATGGCGGGTTTGGGGTACGTGTAGTGGACCGTGGTAACGCGTGTTCTCGATCTGGCAATCCTCGTGCTCCTTGCGGTCGCGATCCTCATCCCTCGTCCCGATGTGAAGGTGAAAGCGGCGTTGGCCGAGGACTCGCCGGCCCGGCAACGAATCGCCGAGCTACAGTCCCAGCTCATGGCCACCCCCGCCGATGCGGCCACGGCTCTCGAACTTGCCGGGGTCTTCATGGATGTCGGGCATCCCGAATGGGCGTTGTCGTCGCTGGATTCGGCCTTGGCGGCACACCCCGCCGACCATCGCCTTCACCTCGCACGCAGCCTGGCCTTCGTCGATCACTTCGAGGCCGGGTATGCCTATGGCGAGGCGATGCGCGCATTGACCTTGTGCGAGGCCGGATCGACGGTTCCTTGTGATGAATCCGAACATGGTCGCATGGTCATCTTGAAGAGCACGCTGGATCGCATCAAGAACATGGACATGCGGCGGGATCCGAACTCCGCCAAGGATCAGATCATCAAGGGGCTGCGCTCGACCTACGTGCCCAGGAAGAAGGCCGACAAACCCGCGGCCGACAAGGCTGCCCTGACGCCGTCCCCCGCTCCGGCCAAGTAAAGATCCATTTTTGAAAAGGGTGCCGTACCTTACGATATTCCTGTTGCAGAATCGCTTGCGTTCAGGGATATCTAAAGGGGATCGCGAAACTTCACTGAGGCGCATTTCGCGATGAGAATGGAAGTACTTCATGGGCACGGCTGTTGTCGTCGGTTCTTCGCGGTATTCTAGATCCGTCAGCAATCGTTCAATCGTGGTCGCGGCGGTTTTGCTGTTCGGAACAGTTGTTGCGGGTGGATCCGCATATGGGAAAAGCCGCATCACTTTTCCGTATTCTCCGTGCACCGAGCGCAGCACGCTTCCTGGCTGTGTAATCAAGCGGCTTGGCACCGAGACGCAACCCTACACGCCGAAGAGCTATCCCGACCAGGGGCTCGCCGACACCATGACCGACCAGGGGCGCCATGCTCGTGGCTTCTATATTACGCCGATGTACCTGCACGGACTTGGACCCGTGCGCACGGCAGCGGCCATGAAGCGCGGCAATCTCGACGCCGTGGTTATCGACATGAAGGATGATCTCGGGCTTCTGACCTATCCGTCGAAGATTCCGCTCGCGCAGAAACAGATCAATGTCCTTATCAAGGATCCCTCGGCCATGGTGAAGGCGTTTCACGAGCAGGGGATGTACGTCATTGCCCGCATCGTGTCGTTCAAGGACAGCCGGCTGCCCTACGTGCGTCCCGACCTCGCCGTGCGTATCGGCGTCCATGCCGAGCGTTTGTATTCCGTGGGCGAGAATTGGCTCGATGCTCACTCGTCCGAGGTGCAGGACTACTTGATTGACATCGCGCTCGAACTCAAGTCCTTTGGCTTCGACGAGATCCAGTTCGACTACATGCGATTTCCCCGTGGCTATCCCTCGTCGCACGCCACCTGGCTGCACGCGGGTGACAAGCCCCGCTCGCACGCCGACGTCGTCGCCGGTTTTCTGGAGCGCGTCGATCGCGCCCTTGCCCTGCCGATTTCGGCCGATGTGTTCGGTCTGACCACGCTGGTCGATGGCGACCCGCGCGGACTTGGACAGCATATTGAACGCATGGCTAAGTTCATCGAAGCCATCTCGCCGATGATGTACGCCAACGGCATGGATACCTACTTTCGCGGAGGGCACATCACCTCGCACGTGATCGACCTAATCCAGTGCGGCTTGCAGCGCGGACGTCACAAAGCCAAGGACATTGTGCTGCGCCCGTATTTGCAGGGGTATTCGAATGGCGTGGAGCACATGTGGGGGCCTGACTTCGTGGCCGAACAAGTGCTGGCTGCTCAGCGCGCGGGCAGCGACGGCTTTCTGTTCTGGAATCCCACCATGCGCAACGAGATCACTATGAATGGCTTGCGCGGACTTTCATCCAAGAAACCGAGCCAGTCGGTGGCCTTGTTGCAGCGCCGGTTCGAGCACATCAAGGCGCCGTGGTGTCCACAAAGCGGGAACGTCTTCGGCTCCGCGGCGGAGCGGGAGAAGCGCGACAAGAAGGCGAATCCCGCGCGCGCCGCCAGGGTCGAGGGTGGGCGCAAGAAGCCGGACGTGCTTTGTGCGGGCGGCTGCGCCGGTTCGCCCTAGCAGCGGGCAAGTTTGTCGAGGGGTGCAGGCCATCGGGTTTGCAATCGCCTGCCTTCTCCCTAATATTGCGTGCGGGGGAGCCATGGTGGCTGAGAGGCGCCGCAACGTGGCGCGACCCCTTGAACCTGATCCGGGTCATACCGGCGTAGGGAGGACCCAGAGTGACCAGCGACAAAAACAGCGCCGCGCCTTCGCCTGACCAGGCGGCCCATCCCGGATCCCAGAAGGTCTATCTCGAAGCCGACGGGATCCGCGTGCCCGTGCGTGAGATCAGTCTGGGCGGCGGGGAGTCTTCGATTCGCGTGTACGACACCACGGGGCCTCAGGGGTGCGATGTGCACGATGGGTTGCCCAAATTGCGCGCGCCCTGGGTTGCCCGCCGGATCGTGCGCGGGGATCGCAATTTCTCCCAGATGCATTGTGCCCGCCGGGGTGAAATCACCGAGGAGATGCGCTTCGTGGCTTTGCGAGAGGGCGTATCGGCGGAATTCGTGCGCGACGAGATTGCCGCCGGTCGCGCTATCCTGCCGGCCAACATCCGCCATCCCGAGCTCGAACCCATGATCATCGGCCGCAACTTTCTCGTGAAGGTGAACGCCAACATCGGGAACTCGGCCTTGTCCTCATCGCTGGCCGAGGAGGTCGAAAAGCTTCAGTGGGCCGCGCGCTGGGGCGCCGACGCGGTCATGGATTTATCGACGGGCACGAAGATTCGTGAGACGCGCGAAGGGATCTTGCGCAACGCCGCGGTTCCTATCGGAACCGTCCCCCTGTACGAATGTCTGGAAAAGGTCGGCGGACGCATCGAAGACCTTAGCATCGAGCTATTTCTGGAAACTATCACCGAGCAGGCCGAGCAGGGCGTGGACTACTTCACCATCCATGCCGGGCTCAAGCGCGCGCATGTTCCGCTCACCGCCCAGCGCACGGCAGGTATTGTGTCGCGCGGCGGCTCCATCATGGCCAAGTGGTGTCTCGTGCACGAGCAGGAGAACTTCCTGTTCACGCATTTCGAGGCCTTGTGCGAGGTCGCGAAGAAATACGACGTGGCGTTTTCGCTGGGCGACGGGTTGCGGCCGGGATCGCTGGCCGACGCCAACGATGCCGCCCAATTCGCGGAGCTGGAGACTCTGGGCGAACTGACCAAGATTGCCTGGAAGCACGATGTGCAAGTGATGATCGAAGGTCCCGGCCACGTGCCCCTGGATCGTATCAAGGAGAATGTGGACCGGCAGATCGTCGCCTGCCACGGCGCCCCTTTCTACACCCTTGGCCCAGTGGTCACTGACATCGCGCCCGGCTACGACCACATCACCTCGGCCATCGGTGCGACCCTGATTGGGTGGTACGGCACCGCCATGCTTTGCTACGTCACCCCCAAGGAACACCTGGGTCTGCCCAATCGCGACGACGTCAAGGCCGGCGTCATCGCCTACAAGATCGCCGCGCACGCCGCCGATGTGGCCAAGGGACACCCAGGCGCGCGCCAGCGTGACGACGCGATGTCCCGGGCACGCTTCGCCTTTCGTTGGGAGGACCAGTTCAACCTCTCTCTCGACCCGCCGACCGCGCGCCGCTATCATGATGAGTCGCTACCGGCCGAGGTCGCGCGCGAGTCGCATTTTTGCTCGATGTGTGGGCCGGCATTCTGTGCCATGAAGATCACGAAAGATATCCGCGACTGCGTGCAGCGCGATCAGGTGTGCAAGCAAGCCGGAGACATTCCTCAGCCCATGGTGGCCGGGGGCGGACATCAACCGGAGGTCAGAAAATGAAAGCGTTCTTGGGCGACATCAAGTCCTCACTAGCCATCGCCATGCTGATCGTTTTCGGTATGGTGAGCTTGCCTGCGGTTGCCGCCGACAGTGTGGCTGCCGGCCGAAAGCACGTGGCCAAGGCCAACCAACTGGCGTCCAAGAACAAGTGCAAGAGCGCCGTGGTCGAGTTCACCAAGGCCTATCAGTCGCTCAAGGATCCGACGATTTTGTTCAATCGCGCCGAGTGCCAGCGCAAACTGGGTAACAATGCGGATGCCTTGATGGACTACGAACTGTTTGTGGCTGAGATGCCCGCGGCTCCCAATCGCGCCAGCGTCGAGGCACGCATCGCAGCCTTGCGAGAGGCGGTTAAGGCCGAATCGGCGGTTGCTCCCGTTGCTCCCGTTGCTCCCGTTGCTCCCGTTGCTCCCGTGGTCCCCGTGGCCCCTGTCGCCCCCGTGGCCCCTGTCGCCCCGGCACCCGCGACCGCCGGGGCAACCCAGCCAGGCCAACCGTCACAACCGGCATCCAACGAAACCAAACCGGCTGAGAAGGTACCGGAGGCGCCAGTTCATCGCGCCGAAAAATGGACTGACTGATTCGCGTTTGTCAGGCCTCGCGGAAGGCGCCGGGGCAGTGCGGGACCAAGGGGCAGGCGTCGCAATCCGGCTTGCGTGCCCGGCAAACGCGTCGGCCGTGCCAGATGATCTGGTGCGACAGGAGAATCCAGCGTGGGCGTGGAATGATTTCCATAAGGTCGCGTTCGATGTGCTCGGCGGTTGTGGAGCGTGTGAAACCGAGCCTTTGCGATAGGCGCATGACGTGGGTATCGACCACCACGCCCTCGGCGATCCCAAAGGCGGTGCCGAGAACCACGTTGGCGGTCTTGCGTGCGACGCCAGGAAGCTCAAGCAATGCGGCCATCGAACGCGGGACTTCTCCACGCCATTTCTCGTCGAGTACGCGAGCGGCGCCGATCAGGTTCTTGGCTTTGTTGCGAAAGAAGCCGGTGGAGCGAATAATCCCTTCGACAACGCTGGGCGGAGCCTTGGCCATGGCCGCGGGCGTGGGAAAGCGCGCGAACAAGCCTGGTGTCACCATGTTTACGCGCTCGTCCGTGCATTGCGCGGATAGAATCGTGGCGCATAGGAGCTGGAACGGATCGTCGCGGATCAGCTCGCACTCGGCGCTGGGATAGAGTCGCTCCAGTCCCGCAAGGATCGCCGCAACCCGGCTGGGCGGCGGCGGCCAGGATTGACGAGGTGGTTTACGCGTGGCCTTGGTGACCGTCCGCGCTCGCGGGCTGGGCATGGCCATGGTCTAGCACAGGGTCATTGGGCAATTCCGCATTTGCGGCCTTGCCTTGATTGGGCTGTAATCGTTCCTTCATGGATGAAACCCCAGAGGAACTCGAACAGATACGGCGCGAGGCCGAAACCATCGATCCGCACAAGTATCGCAGGCGATACCGATGGACCCTGGCAGTTCTCGCCGTGGCCTTCTGTTCGTCCGTCGTCTGGGTCGCGGTTCGCATGGCGGTGGCCAGCCGAAATCCGTGTGAACGGGTTCGCGACTACTTCTGCAAGAAGGCCCTGACGGACATCGCTAAGTGCAACAGCTACCAGAGCGTCTTTAAGGAATCCGTCGAGGATCAGAGCCCGAAAATGCGCGGCGTGATCCGCGATCAGTGCCTGACCAAGATCAACCGCATGAAGGACGAGGACGGGATCGCCGTCGAATGACGGCTTGAGGACACAGAGGCTAAAGAGGTCGCAGAGTAGGCTACGAACGCTGCGACCTTCCTATACTTAGGCGCTGAAGGAGGAGCCGCAGCCGCAGGTGGACTTCACGTTCGGGTTGGTGAACTTGAAGCCCGATCCTTGCACGCTTTCGACGTAGTCGATTTCGGTGCCGACAAGGTACATCAGGCTCATCTGGTCGCACAGCATGCGCACGCCCTGGGATTCGAAGGTCTGGTCAACTTCTTGGACCTGGTCGAAGAAAAGATCGTAGGCGAATCCGGAGCATCCGCCGCCCATGACCTTGAGCCGGAGCCCATAGCCTTCCTCGATTTTTTCCTCGGTGCGGATGGCCTTGACCTTCTCCGCGGCCCGGGCGGTCAGTTTGACCAGCTCTTGGGTTTCCTCGACCTTGGATGCTTCCTTGTTTTCGACGACTGCGGACATGGTATCTCCTTCCGGACCAATTCTAGCTCCACTCTTGGATGCCGGCCACCCCGCCGGGTTTCGCATCTATTAGAACTAGAATAGAACTAGAATGTAGAACTAGAACGGCTTGGTGGTTTCCGCACGCCAGTCCGGCATGCGCATGCTGGTAATGTTCCACACGCGCAGCACGTCGGTCTTGCCCTTGACCCGCACCGGCGTAAGGGCGGTGGCGTTGACCACTGATTGCACGCGGGCAAAGGTGGCCTCTGAAACCAATATTTCGTTCGCCTTGGCCACGCTGCACAGACGTGAAGCGGTGTTCACGGCGTCGCCGATGGCGGTGTATTGCAGCGCGCGCGAGCTACCGATGGCGCCCGTGACCACGGTACCGGTGTTGACGCCGACGCCAATCTTGATCTCTTCCTTGCCCTCGGCGGCGCGGGCGCGATTGAATTCCGCCAGAACGATGATCATGTCTAGCGCGCATTCGACGGCCTTGATCTCGGCGTTGGGCAACGCCACCGGCGCGCCGAACAACGCCACGATCTCGTCGCCCACGAACTTGTCGAGCGTGCCCTCGTGCTTGAAGATGACGTCCACCATCAACTCGAAGTACTCGTTGAGCATGCGCACGATTTCCTGCGGCTCGCGCTTCTCGCTCATGGCGGTGAAACCGCGGATATCGGAAAACAGCATGGTGACTTCATTGAGTGCGCCGCCCTTTTCCAGCTGCAAATTGCCGGCCACGACCTGTTCGACCAGGTTGGGCGACAGTAAGCGCTGGAACTGGGCGCGCGTTTTGGCTTCGTGCTCGATCTTGACCGCCAGCATGGCGTTGCGAATGGCCACCGCGGCTTGGTTGCCGATGCTGGCGAAGATTTGCAGATCTTTTTCGCCAAAGGCGTTCGCAGCCACCATGGAATCCAGGTGCATGATGCCGAGCAACTGATCCTGGTGAATCAGCGGCACCGTCATGGTCGAGCGGATGCCTTGCATGATGATGGATCGCGCGCCTTGAAAGCGGCTGTCCGCGCTGGCGTCGGACGACAGCACCGCGGTCTTGTGCTGGACCACCTCGGAGAGGATCGAGCGCGAAAGCAGAATCTGCTCGTTGCGGCCATCGCGGGTCTTGGCCACGCGTGGCTTGGGCCCGTCGCTCTCCATGAGTAAAATCACCCCGCGATCCGCCGGGATGAGGTCGAAGGCCTTCATGATGATCTTTTCCAACAGCCCGTCGATATCCACTTCAAGGCCGATGGATCGCCCTAGCTCGTGGGCCAGGCGCAGCTTTTCGTAGTCGGCGCGCAAGGCCTCGACGTTGGCGATCTCCTTTTCGGGCAAGAAGTCGGTGCTGGCTTTGACCTTCTGCTGGATGAAGGCCCCATCGCTGGGTGCGGGTTGCTCGATGTGGACATGCTGCGCGGCTTGTTGGGCTTGCTCGGAGATCTCGACAAAGATGAGCACGGTTCCGCCCAGCGTGATCTCATCCCCATCCACGAACAGGTGATCGCCTATCCGCTGATCTTTCATGAACGAGCCGTTCAGGCTGCCGAGATCGCGGTACAGGAAATGGCCGTCCGGCTGGCGGATGATCTGCGCGTGCTCCTTGGACACGATTCGGTCCAAGATCTGGACAGCGTTGTGCGGATGCCGGCCGATGGTCGTGACGGGACCAAGCTCGAACTCGCGGCGGTCCTCGCTGCTTTGAACGATAATCTTCGCCATGCCTAGCCCAGGAATTGTACCACGCCCGTTTGCCTACCAGTCGACCCGTGTCGCGTCCGACACGACTTTGGGGGAAACCTCGAACTCATAGGTTTTGTCGGGGAAGGGGAAATGCGCCTTGGTCTTGAAGCGGACTTCGAGGGTGATTTCCTTAGGGTTGCGGGTGAGAAAAATCTTCGCCGCCTTGTCGTTGATGCCGGCCTTTTCCAGTTCCTTGGCGATGCTGGTCTTGATGTCTTCCATCATGCCTCGCGAGACGTCGGATCCGCGCAGGTTGGCCTTGTAGAGCGCAGGCACGTGGTCGTACAGAATGCCCTTGGCCCGCGAAGACGCCGAATACACCGGCCAAAGGCAGACAAGCAGGTAGAGGGTAAGGCCGGCGCCTCCGAGTAGGAGGACGGTCACCACATTGAAGGAGTTCGGTTTTCGGTATTTCATGCCCCTCCCTCTTGCGCGGCGGCAGCCGGCTCTTTCGACTGGCCAAGACTGCGCGCGAGCTGGCTGCGCATACATAGAAGGCCAATGGAGAGCTGGACGGCAAAAGCGATGGCCTGCGCAACCAAGGTTGCCGCGAGGATCACCGCCCGGCGCGCGTCATCGGTTGTTCCAGGCGCGTAGGCGGCGAAGAAGTGAATGAACATGAAATTCGACGTGCCAAGACCCTGGAAGGAAATGGGCAGCACCGCGACGAAATACACGATGGGCAGGCACAAAATGGCCTCGCCAATGGGAACCACGACACCGAAAGCGGCCAGTGATGTCCACGTGAACACCATCAAGGTCAGGATGTGCGGCACGCGGACGGCCATGGCGCGAAGGTGCCCGCCTAGTCCGGCCGACAGCAAGACGTCAAAGATAGGCCGGCTGACCAGCCAGCGTGGCTTGGCGGCCACCAGCGCGATGTAGACGGCCAGTCCAGCGTACGCGACGACAACGATAGACTTGAGCATCGGAGGTACGTCGGTAGACACCACCAGGCCTACGCTTGCCAGCATGAGCAGCATGAGTACGTTGACGCCCATGACCAGGAGCACCGCCGCGGTACCGCGCAAGACCGGGACGCCCCGCGAGCGGTTCACGAAGTAGACGATGGCGCCCTGTCCGACCGCGTAGTTGACCAAGGCCAGAATATAGGTCGCGCCGCGCACCACCAGCACCTCACGGTAGGAAAGCTTGGCCACGAACCAGGCAAAGGTCTTCTTGATGGCGAACGCATCGGCCAGGTAGACCGCGAGCACCAGGACGGCGTTGGCTGGAATGGCCCACCAGTACGCGGCGTGGATCGCCTTCGCGACCTGGGCGAAAGGAATGGTCCGAAACAGATAGACCAGGATGGCGATGGTCACGACCCAGCCCAGGATGGGCCCAATCTTCTTGCGCATAGGCCGTCCACTATCGCATGAATCGCGGGCCAGTTCCGCTTTGCCAAGCGTTCTGGGTGCCACGACCGGCTTGTGTATTCGTCGCACCGGGGTGACACTAAAGAGCAGGAATGCCCCTGATGACTCACGCCGCCGAGGACAGCAGCGACGCCGCTTCCACCCTTGCCAAAGGCGAGGGCCAGACCGAGGGCCCGACACCCATGGTTCAGGGCCCTGCTGGGGCCTCGGCGTCTGCACCTCATTCTCCAGCCGCCGATCCTCCCTGGGGACTAGCCTTCTATCTATTCGTGGAACCGTTCAGCCTCGGCAAGGTTGTGGTCGATTTGTCAGCGGAGGCCGGCCCAGGCGGGGAAATGTTGCGCAAGGCGGGGGCGGTGGATGTGCTTGCTCCTGCCCGACCTGGCTTGCCTCTGCCATTCCCCGACGGCGGCGCGGATCTTGTCATCTGTGGTCTTGCCCAGGCGGAGGTCGCCGACGATCGCCGGCGTGCGGCCCTCTTCGCTGAGATTCACCGGGTCTTGCGCAGCGACGGCATGTGCGTGGTGCGCGCGGTGGCAAGCGCGCTGGAGAATGCCGCGGTCGGGGTGTCGCTGCGGGCGGTGCTGGCCGACCTGGCGCTGGAGCACTTCGCGACGGTGGATATCGTCGAGGAAACGCCCTTCCGCGCGGTTTCCTACTTCATCCCCGGCAGCGAGGATCTGGCGGTCAGTGAGGCCATGTCCAAGGTGGGCGGCAAGCCCTCGCACCTGATCGCCTTGTGTACCGCGGCGGCCGAGCGGACCTGGCACCTGACCGAGAGTCTCCTGGTTCCCACGGGGCCGGGCGATGGTGGGGAGACGGGCGAAGGCGAGCTGGCTGCGTGGCGGGCCGAGGTCGAGCGTTTGACGGTTGCCAATGCCGCCATCGCGCGAGAACGGGACGAACTGCGCGAGCGGCAGATGGTGCTGGAGGATCGCTCCGAGCGGCTCGAACGCACCGTCGGTGCCATGCGCAAGGATGTTGAGCGCTATTTGCGCCAGATTGGCGACGACGCGGCCGCTCGGGAGCTGCTGAACTTGGAGCGCGATCAACTGCGGCGCCGGATGGCTACGGTGGACGGCGAACTCGAGGTTGCCAACCGCGACATCGACAAGCAAAAGTCGAGCGTGCAGGCCTTGCGCAAGGAGGTCGCGAGGCTACGGGCGGCGCGCGGAAGTGCCGCGGGTTCTGGCCGCGGACCCGCGTAGATTCCATCTCAGAACGCTCCGGCGAGCGAAGAGGGCGAGTAGGAGCAAAAGGATGCCGGTGGATGCCGAAGCGCTGTCCGCGGCGCCCGCCAGGTTGCAGCCACCACGGTTCTCGGCCAATTGGGTGGAGGCATCCACGGTGGGAATGGTCGGACGGACGAGGTCGTGGGCATCGATACCCGGGACGACCGCGACCCCGCCGCCACCGTCGCCTCCTACCGGCGTTGGCCCAACCGAACCGCCGCCCGTCGATGCGTCCGCGTTGTTAGCCGCAGGTAGATCCGGTGCGCCAGCGTCGGGCAAGGAAGAAACCGGGCTGGGTTTCGCTCCGCCCGGCCACGCCCCCAGGGCGGCCAACATTTGCTGGTATGAGTTCTGCTTCGTTAAGTTACAAATGTTGTATCTGTCGTCCAGGATCCGGTCGTTGTTGTCCTCGAATCCGTTGGCGGTGGGCAGCACCGTTTCGCACATGACGTCGATGGTGCTTACGGTGTGCTCTAGGCCGACCAAGTGGCCGTGTTCGTGCGCGATCGTCGTTGCGCACTTTTGGGCGCTGTGGCCGCATTCGAAGACGAGGGCGGCCGTCCCGGGATTGTCGTTGCAGTTTGCGTTTGCGACGCCTGCCTCGGTGGATGTGCCGGTGGACGTGTCGGGGCACCAGCTTCCATCGCCAGTGATCATGACGGCGTAGTAGTCACCGCTGGCTGGACGGGTGAGCGTGAAGATGAGATTGAAGTTCGCGTACCAGGCGTCGAGGTAGGACTGCACCTGCTGCTGGCAATCTTCGATGGTCACGCCGTAGTTGCATTTGAACGCGGGCGGGGGCTTGACGTCACCGCAGGCGGGTGGGTTTTCAGGCAACGGCTTTCCGTCGGCGTACCACAGCCAAAGGTAGGCTGGCTTGCCGGGCAGGCGGCCGCTCATGCGATGGGCGGCGCGGGCTAGGAGGTCAGTATTCGCTGCGGCGCTGGCTGTTCCGCTGGTTACGCTTGGCAGGCACAGCGCGAGCAGCGCAGCCCACCCTGCCAACCGCGGAAAGCCTTTGCCTCGGCGCAACATCCTTTCGATCACCTGATCCACAAGTCTACACCCGCCGCACCGCCACCGCCGCCAAGGGCAGAGAGAAGGGCTTGGTGGCCATGGGGTCTTGTGCTACAAGAGCCCTCCTAGCCGAGAGGAATACGCAGCAAAGCTTAATCGACAGACATTCACACGCGGTCGTGGCGGAACTGGTAGACGCGCTAGATTCAGGTTCTAGTGGCTTTACGGCTGTGGGAGTTCGAGTCTCCCCGACCGCACTCAAAACCCATCGAAGTCGATGGGTTTTTTTTTGGCGGAGCCAGGGTGGCGCTCACGGCGCGCTTGCGTAACCTGGGCAACTGGCGATGCGCCGCTCGATCTCGGTGGTCAACCGTTCGTACCCCTCGCCGCCGACACCACCGTAGCGGGTCTGGAGAGCGGCGTCCTGGATGCCTTCAGGAAGACCCTTGGCTTCGGGAAAGAAGTCATCGACCTTGAAGCCTTGGGCGAGTCTGGTTTGCAGTGCGATGGCGGACGCATCGTCCCGTGTGGCGGCCTGGGCGAAGGTTGTCCCGGCTCGATCGGCCAGGAGATCGCCGAACGAAAACCCGCTGCCTCCAGCTGAATCCTTTTCCTCTTTCAGCAGGCCGC
>Ga0302323_100002259_pt1 | contig 15630 bp, 19 predicted proteins | sample Fen_T0_3_FD_201950 | JGI IMG/M metagenome (GOLD analysis project Ga0302323, IMG submission 201950) | Peat permafrost microbial communities from Stordalen Mire near Abisko, Sweden - Fen_T0_3 | ecosystem: Environmental > Terrestrial > Soil > Wetlands > Permafrost | place: Sweden: Abisko... | reverse complement strand
GTCAGCAAGGACGTCCAGGCCCAGATCGACACCCTCACCGCGCAGGGCAAGATCCCGGACGGGGTCAGCGTCACCCTCGCCGGCGTCACCTCCCAGATGAACGAGGCATTCGGCGGCCTGTTCGTCTCGATGGGCGTCGCCGTCCTGGTCGTCTACGTGGCGATGGTGCTGACGTTCAACTCGCTCATCACCCCGTTCATCATCCTGTTCACGCTCCCGCTGGCCACCATCGGCGCCATCCCGGCGCTGTACTTCACCGGCCGTCCGCTCGGCGTCAGCGCCCTCATCGGCTTCCTGATGCTGATCGGCATCGTGGTCACGAACGCGATCGTGCTGCTCGACCTGGTCGAGCGGTTGCGCTCGCAGGGCATGTCCACCTACGACGCCCTGGTCGAGGGCGGGCGTACCCGCGTGCGGCCGATCCTGATGACGGCGATCGCCACGATCCTCGCGCTGATCCCGCTCGCTGCGGGCTTCTCCAAGGGGTCGATCATCGCCGCGGAGCTCGGCACCGTCGTCATCGGCGGCCTGTTCAGCTCGACCTTCCTCACCCTGCTCGTCATCCCGGTCGTGTACTCGCTCGTGGACGGCGTTCGCAGCAGGCTCAGCCGGAAGCCGTCCGGCGAGGCTCCGGCGGCCCTCGAGGCCGAGGCCACGGCGGCCTGATCGCCCACGGCCCGGCGCGGCGCCCCATCCGGAGGCACGTCGCGCCGAGCCGTGGCACCCTTGCGGTCCGGCACCAGCGACCGGCCCGCGCCCTGCCCCTCCAACCCCTCACCACCAAGGAGGTACCGATGGCGATCACACGGTTCGCGGAGGCGACCTGGAACGGCGACCTGCTGAGCGGGAGCGGCACCATCAACTACGTCTCGTCGGGCGCGTTCACGCGGCTGCCCGTCACGTGGGCGTCCCGCACCGAGGAGCACAACGGGCGGACCAGCCCCGAGGAGCTCATCGCGTCGGCGCATGCCGCCTGCTTCTCGATGGCATTCTCGTCGCAGCTGGCCAAGAACGGCACCCCGGCCACCACGCTGGACGTCAAGGCCGTCATCACCTTCGACAAGGGCGACGCCGGCTGGAAGATCGCGCGGAGCGACCTCACGGTCCGCGGGACCGTCCCGGGCATCGACGAGGCCCGGTTCGTCGAGCTCGCCAACGTCGCCAAGGACGGCTGCCCGGTCTCGAGCGCGCTCAAGGGCAACGTGGAGCTGTCGGTGGACGCGGCGCTGGTCTAGGACCTCCGGCCCATCGCGGGCCCGGCCCTGGACCGGACCCGGCTGGGCCCGGAATCCGGGCTCGCCGGGCGCGGGGACGTGCCCCCAGGCGGTGGTCTGCCACCCTGGTGCGGCGACCCATCGATCCCCGCGCGCCACGCGCTGACGCGCCCGCGCTCGCGTCGTGTAGCCTCGTCCGATGATCGACGACGGCTGGTTTGGCGAGGCGATCGCCGCCGCCTACGATGTCGAGGCATCGACGATGTTCGAACCGGCGGTGATCGAGCCCGCGGTCGCCTTCCTCGCCGCCCTCGCGGGAGACGGTCCGGCGCTCGAGCTCGCGATCGGCACCGGCCGCATCGCGCTTCCCCTCGCGGAGGGCGGCGTGCCCGTGGCCGGCATCGACCTGTCGAACGCGATGGTCGCGCGCCTCCGCGCGAAGCCGGGCGGCGACGAGGCGTCGATCCCGGTGGCGATCGGCGACATCGCGTCGACGCGCGTCCGGGGCGCCGGGTCGTTCACGCTCGTCTATCTCGTCTACAACACGATCACGAACCTCACGACGCAGGACGCCCAGGTCGCCTGCTTCGCCAACGCGGCCCTGCACCTTGCCCCCGGCGGCTGCTTCGTCATGGAGACGTTCGTCCCCGCGCTCCGGCGCCTCCCGCCTGGCGCGCGGTTCGTCCCGTTCGACGTGAGCGACATCCACATCGGCTTCGACGAGTACGACGTCGTCAGCCAGGGCCTCGTCTCGCACCACGTCACCTTCCGGGATGGCTCCGCCCGGCTGTCCTCGGCGCCATTCCGCTACGTGTGGCCGGCGGAGCTGGACCTCATGGCACGCCTTGCGGGCATGCGGCTCCGGGAACGCTGGGCCGACTGGTCGCGGGCGCCGTTCACGGACGAGAGCCCGTCGCACATCTCGGTCTGGGAGAAGGCCGCAACCGGCTAGGGCCAGGTCGGAACCAGGCGCAGGTCCGCTTCAAGGACAGGTCCGCCGCCACGCCCCCAGCGCCTGCCGCTTGCGGATCGCCGAGACGCCCAGCTTCTGCGTCGTGCGGCAGAACACGGACGGCGCGAGCGCGTACTCCGCGTCCAGCACCGCCCGGCCTCTGGCCACGTACGGCCGGTACGCGGCGCACTCGTCGTACATGGCGCAGTCCTCGGTGATCGCGAAGTCGAAGCTGGCCGCGATGGACGTCACGAGGCCCGGCGCATTCTTCTGCGCGACCGACAGGCCCCGCCGGTGCGCCTCCTTCGCCACCCAGCGCGCGAACCGGATGCAATCGGCGCGGGTGATCGGGAAGCCGGTGTCCTCCTCGTAGGCGTTGAGCCAGTCCGGCTCCACCGCGTCGAAGCCCTTGCGGGCACAGGCGTCCAGGCGGGCGCGCAGGATGGGCGCGAGGCGGTCGATCGCGCGGATGTCCAGCCATCGCTCGTCGGGCCAGCCGTCCACGCGCCTGCCCAGGAGACCGGCGGCGAAGCGGCCCGCGTCGGCGCGGTACGACTCCCAGGTGCCGACGTCGACGTAGCAGACGACGTGCCGCCCCTTGCGGTGGAGCGCGGTGACGGTCCGGGCGCTGGTGTCGTCCACGTCGAGGTCGAAGACGGCCGCCCTCACCGTGAGGTCGATGCGCCCGGAGAGCTGCCACTGCCAGGTCGTGCCACGCTTCGGGGCCCAGCGGCGGGACGCGGGCGCCGGGGTCGCCGTGAGCCGGGTCACGGCGGGCCGGGGGTCGGGCGTCGTCGCGGCGGACCGTGCAGGGGTGGCCGACGGTGACGGGGTGGCCGAGGCCGGCGCGGGCGAGGGCGATGGCGCCAGGGTGGAGGCCGGTGCGGGGGTGGCCGACGGTGCCGGGGTGGCCGAGGCCGGCGCGGGCGAGGGCGATGGCGCCAGGGTGGAGGCCGGTGCGGGGGTGGCCGATGGCGCCAGGGTGGCCGAGGGCGGCGCGGGCGAGGCCGATGGCGCCAGGGTGGCCGAGGCCGCCCGGGGGCTCCCGGTCGCGACCCCGGAACCCGCGACCGACGACGCCACGGGCGCGGACCTGGTCGGGCCATCACCCCCGCAGCCGGCCACCGGGATTCCGGCGGCGACCATCGCCATCGCGAGCACCAGCGCCCGTCGCCGGGCCCGCCCCGGCGGGTCCATGGCCGCCCGCCTACCCGATCGTCAGGATGCGACGCGGGTTCGCGAACGTCATCTGCTCGATCTCGGCCTCCGAGACGCCGCGCTCCCGGAGCCGCGGCAGGAACGTCGACGAGAGGTAGACATAGCCGTTCCCCTCGAAGGTGCGCAGCTGGCTGTTGTGGCACACGTCGTGGCTGAGCAGGATCCGGTCGGCGTGGCCACGGCCCAGGAGCTCCAGGAGAAGGTTGATGATCTTCGCCTCGCCGTACGTCTCCATCGGCGTGAAGGACATGCCCAGGAAGTCGAACTCGATGCTCGCGCCGCGGTTGATCAGCGAGAGGTAATGGTCAAGGACCGGGTAGCTGTCCGCGTGGCCGATCACCACGCGCCCCGGGTCCATGCCCTCCTCCTCGAGGATCGTCAGCTGCGCGGCGCCCACGTCGGACAGCACCGCGTGGGTCGAGACCGCCATCCCGGTGCGACGCGACGCCCTGGCCACGGCTCGGAACACGCGTTCCTCGCTCGGTGTGACCCACGGCTTGTCGGTCCCGATCTCGCCCAGGATCCCGATCCGGATCCCGGTCTCACCCACCCCGACCGTCGCGTCGTGGACCAGCTCCTCGGCGAGCGAGTCCACGGACCGCCGCTCGATCAAGACCTCGGGCGGGTAGTAGGCCGTCCGGTACCAGCCCCCGCCCATGACGACGTGCAGGCCGCTCAGCTCGCTGATCCGGCGGAGCCACGCCGGGTCGCGCCCGATGCCGGGCAGCGTGAGGTCCGCGAGCGCGGTGCCGCCGGCCTCCTTGAACAGCGCGAGCTCCGCGAGGATCACCGGCTCGTCCGGGGTCAGCTCCCAGTAGTCCCAGCGGTCGGCGATGTGCCACAGCGCGCACTGGGTGTGCTCGTGAGGGAGGATGAACCCGAGGGTCGCGGGGTCGACCGGGCCCTGGACGGTCATGACGTGCGGCATAGCGATGGGATCGTAGTCCTCCGCGCGGCGATGGGCGACGCCGATCGGCCGCGCCTGTCGATCAGCCGCGACGGGACGCGCTACCCTCGCTGACGACAGGCATCGGAGGACGACATGACCGAACGGCGGGAGCAGCCCGTCACGGGCGACGTGATCGAGGGCAACGTGGTCCGGGCCTACTCGTGGGAGTGGTCCGAGGCGGGAGGTCCTGGCGGGCCGAGCGGCCGCGCGCGGCTGCCATGGTTCGGCATCTTCCTCGTGGTCCTTGGCGCGCTGCTGCTCCTCAGGCTCGTCTTCCCGGGGCTGGAGACCGCGGGCTCGCTGGTCTTCCTCGCGGTGGGCGTCGCGTTCCTGGTCTCGTGGGTGATCAACCGCGGGATGGGGTCGCTGTACCTCGGGTCGATCATCGTGGCGCTCGCCGCGCCGGAGCTGCTGGTCGCCGCGGGCGTGCCGAACCAGTCCGGTCTCGGGACGCTGAGCCTGGGGGTCGCGTTCCTGTTCATCGCGCTCGTCCGGGCGCTCAGTGGCGGCGGCGCGGGCTGGCAGGCGGGCCTGGGCGCGATCCTCGCGCTGATCGGCATCTCGAGCTTCGCGATCCCGGGCTTCAGCGACCTCCTCTGGCCCATCGCGCTGCTGGTCATGGGCGCGATCCTCCTGGCCCGGGCCTCGGCGTCGCGGCGGTAGAGTCCGCGGCCCGAGGTGGCGGGGTCGTGAGGGGTCGCGGCACCCGCCGCGTCGCGCTGATCGCGCCCGCGCAAGCCGAGAGCCGCTGGGTCGGAGATCCCGCCGGCGGCTGCCAACGGCGCCGGATCGGAGATCCCGCCGGCGGCCGATCCATCGCGGTGTGGCGCAAGGGGCCGCCCGGCGGCCGATCCATCGCGGTGTGGCGCAAGGGGCCGCCCGGCGGCCGATCCATCGCCCGGAAACGCCATCTCGGCCGCCATCAGCGAGCAACAGGCGCGTCTCGCGCGTTCGTACGGCCCCGCCGCTCGCTGATGGCGAGCAGGATGACGAACGCGGGTGGCAGGTGGGCCGCCTGGAGGCCGGCGGCCACCGGCGGCCGCTGGCGCGCCGGCCACGGACGCGCCCGGCCCGGCGTCGTCATCACCTGCGTCACCCGTGCCGCCGCATCGGCGGGCCCGGCGAGCAACGACGCTCCGGGCCTCGACGGCCCTCAGAGCCCCAGCGGCCCCAACTCGGCCAACGCCCGGCCCAACGCGTCGCCCAGCCCGTCGGCGATCCGTGCCAGCTCCTCGTCCGTGACGACGAAGGGCGGCCCGAGCAGGACGATGTCCCCGTCGACCCCGTTCGCGTTGCCGGACCCGGAATACAGCAGGAGCCCGCGCTCACGCGCGATCCGCACGACCGTCTCGATCAGCTTCGCGGCACGCGGGAACGGCGCCTTGGTGGCGCGATCGCGGACCAGCTCCACGCCGACCATGAGCCCGCGCCCGCGGACGTCGCCCACGGCAGCGTGGTCGCCCAGGCGCGCACGGAGAAGCGCCTTGAGCCGCTCGCCCTTCAGGGCGGACGCCTCGACGAGCGACTCGCCCTCCAGGATCCGCAGGACCTCGCGGGCCACGGTGGCTGCGACGGGCTGGTGCGAGTAGGTGAACCCGTGGACGAACCCGCCGCCGCGCGCCACGGTGTCGAACACGTCGCCCGATGCCGCCACGAACCCGAACGGCCAGTACCCGGACGTCGCCCCCTTGGCGGCCACCAGCATGTCGGGCCGCACGCCGTAGTGGTCCATCCCGAACCAGGCCCCGGTCCGCCCGAACCCGGTCATGACCTCGTCCGCGATGAGCAGCACCCCGTGCCGCCGGCAGACAGCCGCGATGGCCGCCCAGTAGCCCTCCGGCGGCTCGACGGCCCCCAGCGTGGCCCCCACGATCGGCTCGCCGACGAACGCCGCGACGTTCGACGCCCCGGCCTCGAGGATCGCCGCCTCGAGCTCCGCCGCCAGCTCCTCGCTGCTCGCGAGGGACTGCGAGCCCGGCTGGCCGCCCCGATACGGGTACGCCGCGGACAGGTGGCTGAACCGCCCCAGCCACGGCTCGTACGGCCGTCGCAGGGGCTTGCGCCCGGACAGGTCCAGCGCGCCCAGCGTGTTGCCGTGGTAGCTCCCCCAGCGCGCGAACACCATCCGCCGGTCCGCCTCGCCCCGTGCGAGCTGCGTGGTGCGCGCCAGCTTGAGGGCGGTCTCGATGGCCTCTGATCCGCCCGACACCGGGTACAGGTAGGGTTCGTCCACCGGGAGGTACTCCCCCACCTCGGCCGCATAGCGCTCCAGCGGCTCGGTCGTGAAGGCGGAACCGTGGGCGTACGAGAGGCGCGCACCCTGCTCCGCCGCGGCGACCGCGATCTCGCGCCGGCCGTGGCCGACGTTGACGACGATCGCGCCGCCCGCGGCGTCCAGGTACTCCCGACCGTCCGCGTCGACGATGGTCGACCCGTGCGCGGCCACGGCCACGGGCGGGTTGGGGACGGATGATCGGCGGAAGACGCGGCCACTCATGCGATGGGCCGGGCTGGCTGGCGGTTCACGCCAGGATTGTAGGCTCCGCGGGCTCCGGGGCCGGCCCCGGGACCGACGACGCGTCATCGGACGCGGCGCCCTCCCCCGGCACGGGGCCCAGCAGCGCCACGAACCAGCGCGCACCCGGGAACGGCACCAGCGCCGCGCGCAGGGCGATCGTGAGCGGTACCGCGAGCAGCGCACCCGTCGCCCCGATCAGGAACGTCCAGACCATGATGCAGCTGATGACGACGACCGGGCTGATGTCCAGCTCGCTCGACATCACGCGCGGCTGCAACACGTAGTCGAATGCGAGGTTGATCGCGGTGTAGCCGCCCACGACCAGCAGCGCGGGCCCGATTCCGCCGACCGTGAACGCGAGCACCGTCGGCGGGATGAGCGCGATGACGAAGCCGATGTTGGGAACGAAGCTGAACAGGAACGAGACGACGCCCCACAGCACGGCGTACGGAACGCCCAGCACCAGCAGCAGGAGCGTGTCGGCGACGGCGGCCGCCGCACCGAGGGTGGCCCGGACCCGGATGTACACGACGAGCTCGGTGGCGAGGCGATCGTAGCGCGCCAGGACTCCCGGGGAGGTCGCGCCCAGCATCCGTCCGCGCAGCCGGTCAGCGTCGAGCAGCAGGTAGGTCACGATCAGGACCGCCATGGCGAGGCCCGTGACGGCCGGCGCGATCATCGCGATCAGGGACCGCACCACCCCGAGCAGCGCCGACACGTCAGGCGGCGGCACGGTGTCCTGTGGCACGCCGGTGACGGCTCCGATCCCCACGCCCAACCCCCGGAGCTGGTCCGCCATGGCGCCGCCGTCAGCGCTCAGCTCGTCGGCCAGGACGATCAGCGACGCGACGAACGCCGCGAACAGCGCCGCGATCACCAGCACGAACGCGACGACGGTGACCGTGACCGCGATCCACGGACGCAGGCCCCGGCCGCGCAGCCACCGCTGGAGCGCCCGGCAGATGACCGCGGCCAGCGCCGAGAAGGCGATCGTCGCCACGAGGCCCTGCGCAACGTAGATGCCGCCCAGCACGAGGACGATCCCCGCCAGCACCGCCACGGAGGGCAGCAGTGAGCGGGGATCGTGGATGCGCAATGGGTTCGCGACCATGATCGCGATCCTACTCGCGGGACGCGACCCTAGACGCGCCCCTTCGGCACGGTGTGCCAGTACGTCTTGTTGAACACGATCTTGCCCAGGTGCCAGAACGCGTTGGGCTTCGGCGGCTTGGGCGGGTGCTCGTAGTCGAACTGGAGCAGCGTGCCCTTGCCGTCGCCCACCTCGAAGAAGCACATGACCTTGCCGGTGTAGCTCGCCTCCTTGCCCTCCGGCTCGCGGCCCTCGACCGCCGCGGCGACCCGCTCCGCGACGATCGGCGCCTCGAAGTGCGCGGTGGAGCCCGCCTTGGACAGGGGCAGGTCCGTGGCGTCGCCCAGGGCGTAGACGTTCGGGTAGCGCGGGATGTCCTCGTCGGCCTGGCCGGGCGCCGGCTTCGCGATCGTCTTGACCTGGAGCGTGTGACGGTCGGTCGGGAGCCAGCCGGACTTCGGGGCGAGCCCGGAGTCCACCACGACCTGGGCGCCGCGGTGCGGCGGCACGCAGATCAGCAGGTCGTACGGGTGCTCCTCGAACGCGTCGGTGATGACCACCTTGCGCTCCGCGTCGATCTCGCCGACACCTGCGAGGAGCTCGAGGCGGATGCCCTTCTCCTCGAAGATCGGCGTCGCCATGTCCGAGACGCTCTCGATGGTGAACGCGCGGTTGATCGGCGAGAGGAAGGTGATCTCGGTCTTGTCCCGCAGGCCCCGCTCGCGCAGCTCGGACTCGACCAGGAACGCGACCTCGAGCGGCGCCGGCGGGCACTTGTACGGGATGCCCGCGATGCCGATGACGATCTTCCCGCCGGTGAAGGCGTCCAGCGCGACGCGGAGCCTCGCGGCCGCCTCGGCGCTGTAGAAATGCTGGGCCTCGGCGTCGAAGTTCGGAAGCTCTTCCGGGACGATGCGCGACCCCGTGGCGATCACGAGGTGCTCGTAGCCCAGGGTCTGCCCGGAGCCGAGGGTCACGGAGCGGACCGAGGTGTCGATGCGGGCGACGGTGTCCACCACCAGCTCGATATTGCGGTCGAGGAGCGAGCGCTCCGGCTTCACGAGCTTCTCCGCCCGCTCGTTGCCCATCGCGATGTACATGTAGCCGGGCTGGTAGGCGTGGGCCCCGGTCGCGTCGACGACCGTGACCTGGGCCTCGCCGGCGGCGATGAGCTTCTTGAGCTTGCGGGCGACGAGGTTGGCGGTCAGGGTGCCGCCGACGCCGCCGCCCAGGACGACGACACGCTGCACCGGGGCTACCGGACCTTCTCGACGACGATCTCGTCGAACCCGTCGCGCGTGAACACGCCGATGAGGGTGTGCCCGGCCTTCCCGACCCACTTGGGGATGTCGGTCTTGGAGCCCTTGTCGGTGGAGAGGACGGCGATCACGTCGCCCACCTCGGACTCCTTCATGCCGCGGATGAGCTCCATCAGCGGCCCGGGGCAGAAGCTGCCGCGCGCGTCGATGGTGAGGGTGATGGGCGGTAGAGCGGTCTCGGTCATCGTGGGGTCTCCGGGTGGTGGGGCGCGGCGGGCGACACGGAGGCGCGTCGCCCGCGGGTGGTGGCGCTAGATGAAGATCGGCGAGGCGCCGTCGGCAACGAAGCCCAGGTAGGTGGCGGCGCCGACCGGATCGCCCATGCCGTCGATGAGGTCCTCGCGCTTGATGCCGAACATGTCCATCGTCATCTGGCATGGGATGAACTCGACGCCCATGAGCTGGGCCATCTCCATGAGCTCGGCCGGCGACGAGACGTTGTACTGCTTCGCGAGCTTACGCATCATCCACGGGCCCATGCCCAGGAAGTTCATCTTGGACAGCTTCCGGTGGGCGATGCCGGGGCGCGACATCATCGACATCATCTTCTGCATCCAGTTCTCGCCCGTGATCCGCTTCTCCGGCTTCACGAACGTCTGGAGGCCCCAGAAGGTCACGAACACCTTCGTGGGCATGCCCATCGCGCCCGCGGTGGACGCGAGGATCATGGCGGCCCAGGTCTTCTCCAGGTCGCCGCTGTAGCAGATCATGGCCAGGCCCTGCTGGCGGGTCGCACCCTCCGCTGCCTGCTCGGGGACGGGCAGCGTCTCGGGGGTGACGGGGGCTTCGGCGATCGTCATCTCGGCGTTCCTACTTCTTCTTGAGGACGAAGCGGAACACGCCGCCGTCCGAGGTCTGCTCGATCATCTCGTTGCCGGTGGTCTTGGACCACGCCGCGAAGTCCTTCACGGACCCGGGGTCGGTCGCCAGGACCTCCACGGTCTGGCCCGACGCCAGCGCCTTGACAGCCTGCGCGGTCCTGACGATGGGCATTGGGCAGTTGAGCCCGCGTGCATCGACCTGCTGGTCGGCCATGGATGGGTCTCCCTGTTCCTAGATGAAGACGATGCGACCCTCGCCGGCGGACAGGTAGAAGGCGGTCACGCCCTCCACCCCGTCGACGAGCGGGTCGAGGTCGGACTCCTCGAGGCCGAGGACGTCCATGGACAGCGAGCAGGCCTGGATGTCGACCCCGCCCAGCTCCTTGGCCATGCGCAGGGTGTCCGCCCAGCTCGCCTGGCCGGCCCTGGTGATGGCGTCCACCCTGGCGCGGCCCTCGGGACCGGCCTCCGGCGCGAGCCCGTGGTCGAGGTCGATCCTGGCCTTGGCGAAGGCGTCCAGGGCCCAGTACTGCAGGAAGATGTTCACCCGCTTCTCGAGGGCAGCGGCGCCGGCCGTCATCACCGCGAGGGCCTGGAGCTTGTCATCGGTGCCTGAGAACGCGACGAAGTTGATCGGTTCGTCCATGAGCCCTCCTCGGGGCGCCTACTGGATCTCCACGAGGTCAGCGGCGACCAGGTCGGACTGCGACAGGCGGCCGAGTCGGCTGAGGCGGCGCTGGAGCACGCCGCGCATGACGGCGCAGGCGGTGATGACGTCCGGATCGGTCAGGCGATACCGGACTTCGCGACCGTCGCGTTCGGCTTCGACGAGGCCCGCGGCCCGCAGCACCGAGAGGTGCTGGGAGACGTTGGGCTGGCTGGCGCCGATCTCCTCGGCGAGCCTGCCGACCTCGCACGGGCCTTCCGCCAGGCGGTGGAGGATGTCCAGCCGGCGGGGGTTCGCGAGGGTCTTCAGGATCTCGGCCTGCAGGATCGTGATCTCGTCCATAGGAGGAACTATCTTCGTATTCGAAGATGCGCATGAGTGCCGAGAGTCACGACCGGACAGGACGTTGGGAGGGCCACGAGGACGGCGTGGCCCGGGCCGTGCGGCCGGGGCCGGCCCAGCGAGCCGTCCCTCGAGGACGACCGAGCCGATCGGCGCCCCGATCGAGGCCCCTGCCGATGGGCCAGGCGTGGCGCGTCGCTACCTGAACCTTGAGCCCGGGCCCGTGTCAGCGGCGTTCCGCACGCCACACCGAGATGCGCCAGGAGATCAATGCCACCACGACCGGGGCAAGGGTCGCCACGATCACGATCACCAGGCGGAGATGGCTCCAGGCGCGCCGGACCGCGACGTCCGCATCGGCCAGGTCCTTCGGGCTCGCCTGGACCTCGTCCGCCGCGGACGTTGGCTCGGGGGCCTGCCTCTGGGCCACATCGGACCGCTTCGTGCCGCGCAGGCGGCCCAGGGTGCCTCGGGCCGCGACCCCGGCATCGGCCAGCGCGGTCCGGACGCGCCGAAGCCCGGACGGCGGCGCCAACGTGCGCTCGGACTCCGGCTTCTCCGCCATCCTCGAATCCCTCCCTGCGCTGCAGGCCGCCCCCGACGCCACCATCAGGATAGGCGCATCACGCCACCCGGGACGCCACGGCCTTCAACGGCGCGTCGCAACCCACCTCCGCCGACATGCATCGAGGCCCCGGCACGTGTCCCTGGCGCCGGTGAGGGATCACGTGCGGGGCCAGAGCCCGCCCGTCTCGCCCATCCAGTCCGCGATGCGCTCGCAGGCCGCGCTGATGTCGCCGTCGGAGGTGTCCAGGTCCAGCACCGGCAGGATCGACTCGGAGGCGAGCCGGCGCAGCCGCTCCTGCTCCCGGTGGAACCGGTCCAGGTCGTCGTACTGGCCCGGGTTCCCGGACACGAGGAGGCGCTCGGCCCGCGCCGCCTCCCACGTCCCCTCGCGCCGGGTGCACAGGACGATGTGCACGTCGAGCGCCCGCAGCCGCGCCTCCAGCCCCGAGAAGTCCAGGTCCACCCCGTGCTCCGCCAGCTGGAATGCCCGGGCAGAGAGGTGGAACCGGTCGATGATCCAGGAGTCGTGCGGCTGGAGCTCGATGAGCCGGACCCAGGTGTCGAACACCGCCATGGCCCGTTCCTGCTCCTCGCCGCCTGGCTCGAAGTTGATGGGCCCGCGGCCCCACGGAACGGGCGTGAACCCGCACCATTCCGCGGAGATCAGCGGCGAGTGGTAGCGGTACCTCCGCGGCCCCACGATCCGCGGGTGGTCGTTGAGGGCGAACGCGAGGTCGGTCTTGTGGGTCAGGCGGGTGCCCTCGAGGATGATCTTGGGCGTCAGCTTCGGCACCGGGCCAGCCTACCAACCGGCGGTGGGAAGGACCATCGGGCCGCCGTACCGCGCCGGATGCCTCTGGCCGACGACCGGACGCGCAGCCATGCTGGCGCCCAGTCCCGGGAGAGCCGCGGAGGCGACGCCGGGACCCGGACGGACAGATCCGCGACCGACACGCGGTGCGGGCTCAATGCCCGCCGATCGGAGCGATCCATGCATGCGCAATCGACCGAAGCTGCCACGACCCTGGTGTGGATCGACAGCGAGGAGGCCATCATCGTCCGCTGGGCGGACCGGGCCACGGTGGAGCGTGTCCGCTCGGGCGTCCCGGGCCGCAACCGCTCGGACGAGGATGCGCCGGTCGATCCGGCCATCAGGCGGGACGGCGGCGCGATGGACGCGCACGAGCGGGCCCGACGCGAAGAGCTCCGGCGCTTCGTGGACGAGGTGGCCTGCCGCGTCCCGGACACCGACGACGTGATGGTGGTGGGCCCGGGCGTCCTGCGCGGGCGTCTCGAGCGCGTGATCCGCGCGGACGACCGTCACCACGGGCGCAACCGCCTGGTGCACTCGGCAGCCGCGGAGCGCCTCACCGAGCAGGAGCTGGTGGCGCGCGTGCGCGCCCTGGCGGGCGACGCACCGCATCGGATGGGCGTGGCCGGCTGAGCTTCCGCCCCGTTTCGTCGTTCTGGCCGGCCGTGCGTGGCTCGGTTGCGGTGCGGATACGGCAGGGTTTCGGAACAGATCCGATCGTACCCCCACCAACAGGGATCGACCGAGGGGAGGACCGGCCCGGGCCAACGTGCCATTTCGGCCCTCGCGCGACGTCCCGGACGGGGCCATCCTCGGGGTCTGGAGGTGCCACGCATGGCCATGTCCGCACCGCTCGCCGAGCCGTCACTTCCGCGTCTCCCGAGCGGCAGCCCCTCGTTCCGGCCGATCCTGGTCGCCAGCGATCGATGCAAGGGCTGCGGCCTGTGCATCGATGCCTGCCAGCCCGGAGCGCTGGCCCTCGACGCCGGATCGGTGAACGCGATGGGGCACCACCCCGCCGTGCTCATCCATCCCGAGGCCTGCACAAGCTGCGCCAAGTGCGCCCGGATGTGCCCGGACGCCGCCATCACCGTCTTCGCCCGACCCAGGGAGGCCTGACCCGCAATGACCGTTCTCGCCCGTCCCGCGGGAGCCGATCGCCCAGCGGGGGCCGGCCGCCCGCTGCTCGTCGCCTCGCCGCCAGGGACCGGCGGCGAGGCGTCCCCCACCCCGGACCGCGTCCTCATGAAGGGCAACGAGGCGATCGCCGAAGCCGCGATCGCAGCCGGGTGCGACGCCTACTTCGGCTACCCGATCACCCCCCAGGCCGAGCTCCTCGAGTGGATGGCCCGGCGCATGCCCGAGGAGGGCCGCGTCTTCGTCCAGGCCGAGAGCGAGCTCGGCGCGATCAACATGGCCCTCGGGGCCTCGGCGGCGGGAGCCCGGGTCCTCGTCTCCAGCTCCAGCCCCGGCATCAGTCTCATGGCCGAGGCGATGAGCTACATGGCCGGTTCCCGCCTCCCGTGCGTGCTGGTGAACATCATGCGCGGTGGCCCGGGTCTCGGCAGCATCGGCGCCGCCCAGGGCGACTACTTCCAGGCCACCAAGGGGCACGGCCACGGCGACTACCGGGTGCCGGTGGTGGCGCCCTCGTCCATCGCCGAGGCGATCGAGCTCGTGGGCACGGCCTTCGAGCTGGCGGAGCGCTACCGCACACCGGTCATGCTCCTGGCGGACGGCATCCTGGGCCAGGCGATGGAACCCGTCAAGCCGGCCTTCCCCACCCTGGCTCCCCAGTCGCCGGACTGGCGGATCGAGGGCGCCGAGGGCCGCGAGCCCCGCTCCATCCGGTCCCTCCACCTCCGCGCCGAAGACCTCGAGGCCCACAACCTTGACCTCCAGGCGACCTACGCCCGCATCACCGCGGCCGAGCAGCGCTGGGCCGGCGAGCAGCTCGACGACGCCGAGGTCGTGCTCGTCGCGTACGGCACGGCGGCCCGGGTCGCGCGCACCGCCGTCATGCGGGCGCGCGAGCAGGGCCTGCGGGCCGGCCTGTTCCGGCCCATCACCCTGTGGCCGTTCCCCGCCGACGGGCTCCGTGAGGCCGTGAAGCGCGCCCGCGCCGTGCTCGTGGTCGAGATGTCCTCCGGCCAGATGGTCGAGGACGTCCGCCTCACGCTCGACGGGTCCGTCCCGGTGCTGCTCCACGCCCGCATGGGCGGCAGCATCCCGACACCGGACGAGGTCGTGGCGGCCGCACGCCGCGCCTGGTCCGTCACCGAATCGGACGAGCAACCGGGCCTCGCCCCGGCGCCTGCGGGAGACGAGCGATGATCACGCGGCAGGCCCCGGCGACCACCGAGGGCCGCACCATCTACAAGCGCCCGGCGCTCCTCACCAACACCACGAGCTACTGCCCGGGCTGCGGCCACGGGATCGTGCACCGCCTGCTCGCCGAGGTCCTCGAGGAGCTGGGCGTGGGCGGCAGGACGCTCCTGGTCGGCTCGGTCGGCTGCTCCGTCTTCGCGTACGACTACCTCCGCCTCGACGCGATCGAGTCGCCACACGGTCGTGCCGCAGCGGTCGCGACCGGCGTCAAGCGCTACCGGCCGGACAGGGTCGTCTTCACCTACCAGGGCGACGGCGACCTCGCCGCCATCGGCACCGCGGAGATCGTCCACGCGGCGGCCCGCGGCGAGCGCTTCACGACGATCTTCGTCAACAACGGCATCTACGGCATGACCGGCGGCCAGATGGCCCCGACCACGCTGCCCGGCCAGAAGACGACGTCCAGCCCGAACGGCCGCGATGTGAGCTCCATGGGCTACCCGCTCCCGGTCACCGAGATGCTGTCGCTCCTGCCCGGCGTCCAATACGCCGCCCGGATGTCCGTGGGCGACCCCGGGCTCGTGGGCAAGGCCAAGCAGGCCATCAAGCGGGCATTCGAGGTCCAGCTCGAGGGCAAGGGCTTCTCCATCGTGGAGGTCCTCTCCACGTGCCCCGTCGGCTGGGGCATGACGCCAACCGAGGCGATGGATCGATTGCGCGACACCGTGATGGCGGCGTATCCCGTGGGCACGTTCGTGGACCGGCCGCGGGGAATCGCGCCCCGGCTGCCGCAACCCGGGGCGCCCACGAAGTCGATCACGGAGGGCTTCTGAT
>Ga0302323_100002258_pt1 | contig 15635 bp, 19 predicted proteins | sample Fen_T0_3_FD_201950 | JGI IMG/M metagenome (GOLD analysis project Ga0302323, IMG submission 201950) | Peat permafrost microbial communities from Stordalen Mire near Abisko, Sweden - Fen_T0_3 | ecosystem: Environmental > Terrestrial > Soil > Wetlands > Permafrost | place: Sweden: Abisko... | reverse complement strand
TAGCACGCTCACGGAAAGCCGCGAGTATATCGTCATCCAAAAAAATAGTGATGCGGGTTTTGCCGGCGGGTTCAACCACCGCTCCGCGTGTGCCAGTCGAAAAGTCATACTCGTCTTTCATGGTTTAGCCCTCGTAAGTGCGCCGCTCGTGAGGTTCAGCGGTACGTGCGGAAATAACCCGGATTTCATCCTCACCCCGGTAGTGATACGCCACTACCAACAGGCGACCGAAGCCGTCCATGCCCAGCGTCACAAAACGTTCTTCGTCATGGTCGCGGTCTTCAACGGTGATTGCGCGGTCATCATAAAAAACACCTTCAACATCAGTCAGATCAATCTGATGTTTTTGGAAATTTATTTTGTTTTTGATGGGGTCATTGGTAATGTTCATGAGCTTGCATTATGCATATTTTATATGTATTTGCAATCATTTTGGTTCTAACAGTTCTTTAGATAATAGCGGGTAGTTTACGTGGCTCAAATTTCCCGAATTCCGTTACACTTCATGTGGGCTTGCTGTAAAATTTATTCAATTCTTATGAAAAATACCCAGATTAATTATTTGCTACTTCCCTGTGTCTTTGCTATCGCACTGACCATCAGCGCCTGCACGCCTAAATACAGTACCGTTACACCCGAATTGCGTACTCAATTGCTGTCTGACTTCAAGGCGGGTAGAACGAATTTGTCCTGCCAATTAAGTTGCGATTGGAGTTGGTTACGCAATTTTAACCAAATGGTGTTACTACACAACACCAATCAATGGGAGTCTCTAGCCCTATTAGTGATGCAGACCGGTCTTGAAAAAGACATTGCTTATTATTTTCTTGGGCGTGCAGCAGACGGTCTAGGTTATAACCAAGCCGCCATTGGCTACTATAAACGAAGTTCAAATTTATCAGGCGACGCCACCAGTTTGCACCATTGCCGATCATTGCAAAATGGATGTGGTGGCATCGATATGGCTTCAGGCATTCAAGCACGCCTCGCTGCTAGTCAAACGATTGGCATGGCACCAACGGGCATTGGACAAACCAATGTGGATGAAACTGTAGTTCAGGATAATAATAGGCACGAGAATTATACCCAATATACCCAGGAAAATAATAACAAGAGCAACCAAGAGCAGTTGCAAAAGCAGCTAATTGAAGCAATGCTAACACCGCCCTACAGCCAAAGAGGGGAAGCGAAGTGGACAGTAGAAACAATTAAAGGCATGCCCTTCTTAAAAGGCAACCAAATGACTTTGTACGGAAATGCCTACGCCAATATTTTTTGCGATAGAAGCAATTTAAAGTTTGTATCCATCTACGAAGTGGGTGATGTCGCATCCACTATCGCAACAGGTAATTACCTTCACTCTTTAAAACTCGATGGTTCTGAAATCCCACTCCCTAAACCGCTGGATTCAGATTCTACCGATAACGGCTATGTCAGTGTGGCTTTCAATTTAGGCCCGAAACTTGTGAGCAAAATTTACTCTGCTCGTTCCGGAATTGGGCACAATATGAAATTGGCCGAAGATTCACCGACTGGTCATTGGTATATTATCGATATTACTCCAGAGGGTACTAAGCTCATTAAGAGTTTTATCGATGAGTGCAGAAAACAACAGGCGCTTTTTGCTAAGTCAAAACGCAAAGGAAAATAAGTCAGATTGAATGTCTGTTAACCGGAAAACTGACTCAGTGCCTCGACAGCCTGGTTTGGGTCGGTTTCCTCGATTTTATACCTAGTCAAAAAAGGAATCAGCCAGTGTCTGCTATTGGGAAACGGAGTAGTATGTCCTGTTTTTAGTACTAAATCATAACAAAGTTCCTATAGCCGCGCATTCTTCGGGATTAAGTTCAAAATCGAAGATCGCCAAGTCTTCCAACATGTGTGTTGCGGAGGTCGTTCCAGTTAACGGGACAATTCCTATTTGGGTCAAGTACCTGAAAAACACCTGGGCGGCACTGCGTTTGTATTTTGTTGCCAGGCTTTGCAAGGTATTATCCGCCAAGATATGAGGATTGGCAGTCAACGTCCAGAAACTTTGGTAAATGACCCCATTTCCTCGGCAAAAATCTCGGATAGTACGGTCATACTCGGTATCGGAATAAAAGCGATTCTGGATGACAGCCGGTGTGATTTCAGCGGCGCGATATAAATCTTCCAATGTTTTCAAGTCATAGCAATTGCTGATGCCCAGTTGTTTAACGCCGCTGCTTATGACGAGTTTCTCCATCGCCTGCCAGACTCCCATTGTTTGCTCCTGGTTTGCTAACGGCGAATGCAGCACAAGGCAATCCAGGTAAGTCGTTTGCAAGTTATTGAGGGAAACCTGGAACGATTGGGCAACTTGATCGCTTAGGTTTGCCTTGGGATCGTAAGGGATACTATTGGAGTCCTGCCCGTTCACGGAGGTAAATTTGCTTTGCAGGTAAAGTTTGGATCGGTCTACTAGGCCACGACTTATACAAGCAGCGATACCTTCCCCAACTCCAGCTTCATGGTAATGTTTGGGTTGGCAAGCTGTGTCGATACCCCGAAAACCCGTGACAATGGCTTGTTCCACCAGTTTCGCTGTACGTTCTTTTTTCCATGCCGTGCCATAAATGACCTTCGGCATCTTGATACCCGCTTTGGTCGTGATGAAATCGTCAGGTTTCATTTTTGCCCACCCAATGTGTAATGGCAGGAGGCTGGTAATTGTCAAAGCGATCCAGCAACGCGTCTGGGGTTTTTTCCACCATTAACAGGGCATGGTGGTGTTTTTTAACAAATTGCTCCGCTAAAGCGTGTTCCAAAAATCCAATCAGCAAATCATAATAACCGTCAATATTGAGCAAGCCACAAGGCTTATTGTGAAAGCCAAGCTGTGCCCAAGTCCAAATCTCAAACAGTTCTTCAAGTGTCCCAATGCCGCCGGGCAGGGCGATAAAGCCATCTGCAAGTTCGGCCATCAACATTTTCCTTTCATGCATGGATTGGGTGATGTGCAATTCCGTGAGGTTTTGGTGCGCGACCTCTTTATGCGCCAAGGCTCTTGGGATGACTCCGATGGCTTTGCCGCCGAGCTTTAGTACACTATAAGCCAATATCCCCATACCGGCGCCGCCGTAAACCAATGTGATATTGCGGCTGACCAATGCCTCGGCAAGTGATATTGCCGATGAAGCGTAAATTCCACTTCGTCCTGAGCTCGAACCACAATAGATACAGAGACTGCTAATTGACGGCATAATGATTGTTTGCTGAATACTTTACCAATGTTCAGATTTATGATTTCATTTTATTATGCAACAACTTAAACCGAAATGATTTTAACAGTTGCCAAATCAAGCCGGAATAACCTGGACACCTGTATTAATACCAATCCCAATAAGTTCTCATTGTTACCTTCTCCAAAGGGAGAAGGCCAGGATGAGGGGATTCATATAACAACTTTTTGGGATTGGTATTACACCAAAGCTTCACCAGCATGTCATTTATTTTCAGAAATTCTTTATCTTTTTGGTTCATCATCTTGCAGCCTGTATGTATTGTCAAACTTTACAAAAACAGCAAACATTACGTTGAGTTCGTTGTTTTTAGCTTCGCTGTGCGGCAATTGCCACAACGCTCCAATTTGATTACCCAAAAACCAGATCATTTTGCTTGTTGGCTCATGATTCCGGCTTTTTTTTGTTTTCTAAAGCCGCCAATTGTTCCGGTGTGACCTCGCCCTGGTATTTGGCTTGCCATTCTTTGTAAGGCATACCGTAAATGTGTTCCCTGGCCTGCTCGTAATCCATCTCCACATCCTGATCTTGGGCGGCTGCGGCATACCACTTCGCCAGACAGTTGCGGCAGAAATCGGCTAGGATCATCAAGTCGATATTTTGAACGTCCGTATGCGTCTGTAAGTGATGGATTAAGCGCCTGAATGCAGCTGCTTCAAGCTGGGTTTTTGTGTCATCGTCCACGATCTATCTCCAAAATGAACCTCTATTTTAGCAGAATTCGCCATCAAAACATGTACATTGGGGGGCAATGGCCTTACAATAGCACTTATTTAATCAGCAAAGCTGGATAATTGATTCTACGTACCCACCAACGATAATAACAAAGTCGCCAGAATCCAAAACCTTAACTCGTTCAGTTTGAACTATTGAGCAAATAAGAACTCTCAGCGCCAGCACGAATAAACCTTACACACTCATTACCTTAAAAAAGATTCCAACAGGACAAGAGACCAATGGATTGCAAGTGCCACTATCCGTTTAGTTTTGGCCTGATCCAAAAATCCAATTTCGCTAACACACCACAAAATTAAATACTCCGTCCACTCTTCATGAAACAGCTTTTTGAGTTCTTCCCGATTCTATTATTTTTTATTGCCTTCAAGCTGTATGACATCTATGTAGCAACCGCCGTAGTCATTGTGGCTACAATCTTACAAGTAGCTTATAACTGGTTCAGATACCGTAAAGTCGAAACCATGCAGTGGATTACGTTAGGCTTAATCATTGTGATGGGCGGCGCAACAATATTATTGCATGACGAACAATTTATAAAATGGAAGCTATCCATCATCGAATGGTTATTTGGGCTTGCTTTTTTGGGAAGCCAAGTTGTCGGCAAAAAACCATTTGTCGAGCGAATGATGTCAAAAAGTTTAACGTTACCCACGTTTGTTTGGCGGCGTTTAAATCTGATGTGGGGCTGTTTTTTCATCAGCGTAGGCTTTATCAACGTGTATGTGATGTACCATTACAGCACCGATGAATGGGTTACTTTCAAAACCTTTGGTGTCCCAGGCCTGATGGTCTTGTTCATTGTGCTACAGATGGTTTTTTTATATAAATACATCCCAGAAACCGAGGAATAAGGTGTTATACGCAATCATCAGTGAAGATGTCGCTAATAGCCTAGACTTACGAATGGCTGCCAGACCCGCGCATGTTAAAAGGCTACAGGAACTGCAAGATGCCGGACGGCTGGTGTTGGCAGGGCCGCATCCCGCCATAGACGGCGACAACCCAGGCTCTGCTGGTTTCACGGGCAGCCTTATCGTCGCAGAATTTGAAAGTTTACAGGACGCACAACAGTGGGCTGATACAGACCCTTACACGCACGCAAAAGTCTATTCCAAAGTAACCGTTAAGCCATTTAAAAAGGTATTCCCACAATGACATCCGAAACCATTAAACGCCTTTTGAATGAAGCGTTTAGCCCGCACACACTAGAAATTATCGACCACAGCGCCGCCCATGCCGGCCACGCCGGAGCCAAAAGCGGCGGCGGTCACTATCATGTCACCATCGTTGCCGACGCATTTGACGGAAAATCGTTAGTGCAACGCCACCAGCTGATTTACAAAGCGCTAGGCGACATGATGAAACAAGAGATTCATGCCTTAGGCATAAATGCCCTTTCACCCTCAGAAGAAACTAAAGGAATCCATTAATGAATAGAAAACTTATCCCCTTACTGATTGCGAGCACCGTCATTCTTTCAGCTTGCGACCTCAAACCTAAGACTGGCGCAGCTTCTGTGCCTGCCGTTAAAAAAGAAGATGCAATTGCCAGCGTTAACGGCCAATACATCAGCAAAAAAACCCTGGAAGACCTGGAAAAAGATCTTGCCCAGCGTGGCCACGGCCAAGCTCCTGCTTTCCCTAAGGAAAAATTGGTTGATGAACTGATCCAGCGCGAAATATTGGTGCAAGATGCCGTGCTAAAAAAGCTGGATCAAGCGCCAGAAACCGTCGCTCAACTTGATGCCGCTAGAAAAGCCATATTGACTCAGGCGAGTTTGCAGAACTATTTGAAAGCCAATCCAATCACTGATGCTGACATCAAAAAAGAATATGACAGTAAAGTGGGTGGCGCTAATGGCATCGAGTACAAAGCCAGCCACATCTTGGTCAAAACCGAAGATGAAGCCAAAAAATTGATTGCCGAACTGGATAAAGGCGGAAATTTTGCCAAACTGGCAAACAAGCATTCTTTGGATGCCAAAGAATCCCAAAATGGTGGCGATCTAGGCTGGTTTAACCCCAGTCAGATGGTAGCCCCATTCTCAGAAGCCGTTGCCAAACTAGAAAAAGGCAAATACACCAAAACGCCTGTCAAAACCCAATTCGGTTGGCATATTATTTTGAGTGAAGATACCAGAAAACAAGCCGCACCACCTTTGGAAGCTGTTAAAGAACAACTGACACCCATGTTGCAAAGGCAAAAAATACAGGGCATGGTTGAAGGTTTACGTAAACAAGCCAAGGTAGAAATTCTGATACCGCTTAAGGATGAAGCGCCGAAAGCTCCAGCAGCATCTGCCCCAGTGCCAGCTGCTGCAACACCTGCCGCCGCAGAGCCAGCTAAAGAAGCTGCAAAGCCCGCTGAAGCAGAACCTGCCAAAAAGTAAGGTTTTATCGAACACAAAAAAGGGCGGGAAACCGCCCTTTTTTATTATTGATTCGGCCTTATGAAGATTTAACTTCCGTTCGCCTTGAGCCTGTCGAAAGGCTTATGTGCTTCGACTCACTCAGCACGAACGGTTCAAACATCAACAGGCCGAATCAATAGTATGTAAGGTACGCGATGCGTACCTTACCCTGCTTCTGACTTAATTAAAGCTTTGAAATAGTCTCCATTATTGTAAATATGCCCGAAACAATTCCCACGGATGACACTATAAAAGTCAGTAATTTTTCATACTTTATGTACCAAGGAGAAAGCCTTGTCATTAATTTGTCGAGAAACTCAACGGACTTAGAAAGCGCTATCTGTCGATCATTGAAATTTGTCGCTTGCTCGTATTCATTCACCATAATAGCAATGGTCTTACCAAGAAAACGTTCATCAAGGGCCTGGCAACGCTTGAAAATAGCTTCTACCTCAATGGCAAGAGTCTGCGAGAGATCCACACGAGATTTCGCCCCGGTTAGCACCTGATTGACATCAACATCGACGCGTGATTTCAATGTTAAAATCCATTTGCGAAAATAAAAGCCAACAGTAAATCCACCGATTATCAAGAGAATCCCGCCCAAGATTCCCAGCATTTTTCGGCGTGTTAAACCAACCCACCATTCCCACGAGTTCGTAATCCACAATAATCCAAACAACCCGATTAGTAAGGCTGCTGAAAAAAGCCACTTCGCCCATGACAAAGTTCCTCTAAATGGTGCGGCGGCTTTAGTTGGTGCATCTAATGCCTGTCCACCGTTAACAGTGTGTCTAATGAACTGAATCTCTTGAACAATGTTGGTTGGTCTATCTTCAGACCGCTTGGAGAGTGCACGCGTAAGAAAGCTAATTATAGGGGGAGGTAAAGATGATGGGACAACCACGGGTTCACTGATTATTCGGTGTAGCTGCTGAAGTTGATTGGTGTTTGATGCCTTATCTTCCCCAAAGGGTGGATAACCAATTACCATGGTGAATAGCAATGCGCCTAATCCGTATACATCCGTTCGCTCGTCCTGTGGTTCACCGAGAAGCTGCTCGGGTGACATATATTGCGGGGTGCCAAAAATTTGCCCTGAAACCGTCGTTTGTGTAGTGACCTGTAACAGACCTACCACGCCAAAATCAACGAGTTTTGCTCCCGAAAATTCAGGCATCCTTGCTCCCCTTGGAATTAATATATTTGCTGGTTTCACATCTCGGTGAAGGATTCTCTGCCGATGCGCGTATTCGAGAGCACTAGCGACGGCTTCAGCAACTGCTATCGCTTGTTCTACCGGGAGTCGCCCAACACGTTCTAACAAAACATCCAGCGACTCTCCCTCTACATACTCCTGGACGTAATAGAGTATTTCCTCGACTGTATTTGCTTCATAAAACGAAATGATGTTTGGATGGTGTAAGTGCCTCACTGCAACTATTTCGTCAAGAAACCGTTCGCGTGCACTGATGTCATTAACATTTAAAACCTTAATAGCAACAAGCCGTTCAAGGTCAAGGTCTCTAGCGCGGTAGACTGTGCCAAGAGACCCCTCACCCAACACGCCGAGGAGAGTGTATCTGTTCTGCAATGCTTTTTGTAATTTATCTTGGTCAATCATTTCTCTTCAACCCTTAAGCTGAGGGACGAAACTCAGCGTTTTCACAACACCAAATACAATCTGTCTTTACCAAACCAATCTATACCTCACAACCCTCACCCCGACATTGGTGTACTTCCACCGTAATATGGGCAAGCCTAAGTCCACCGCCATACCGCTTTAAGCTTTGAGACTGCATTAACAAGGCTTTGTAATAGTCCGGCGCTTTGGGATGGTGGGAAACCACCGAGATGATCGCGGCAAAATGGTCGGGGCCTACGCGCCAGACGTGCAAATCGGCAATACGGTTATCGGCATCGTTTTCGATGATGTCTTTTATCGCCGTTTTGTGCTTTAGAGCAATACTTTCATCCAGCAAGACCGGGCTGGTTTCCTTCATCAAGGAAAACGACCATCGTGAAATAATCAACGCACCGACAATGCCCATGACCGGATCGAGCCAGTTCCAGCCGTACTGTTTGCCGGAATATAAGGCGATGATGGCAAGCACGGACGTTAAGGCATCGGCCAGCACATGAAAATAGGCGGCTTTGAGGTTATGGTCGTGGTGATGGGCATGACCGTGTGCGTGGTCGTGCGAATGGCCATGTTGATGCGAGTCTTTAAGCAACAACGCGCATACAAAGTTGATAAACAGCCCGAAACCCGCGACCATCAAGGCGTGGTCGAATTGGATGATGCGTGGAGCGAGGAGACGTTCCCCAGATTCAACCAACATCATCAAGGCAACTACACCCAGGGCTACGGAACTGGCAAAGCCGCCTAATACGCCGACTTTACCGCTGCTGAACGCAAACGTCTGGTCGTGGGCATGCCGTCGGGAATAACTATAAGCGTATAAAGTAATCATAAAGGCGGCAACGTGCGTCCCCATGTGCCAGCCGTCCGCCAATAACGCCATCGAACCGAATATCATGCCCGTGCTGATTTCCAGGATCATGGTCAACAGGGTAAGCACTAAGACCAGCCGCGTCCTACGCTCGCCTTTTCGGTTAATGACCGCAAAGTTATGGTCGTGTTGTAAGCGATTAAGTGTATCGGTATGCATGATCTTGTCTAGTGTCTTGTTGAAGGCCTGTAAATATTCACTAAAACCAAAAGTGTACCCCGGCAACAAATCGGGTTTCTTCTGCTTGTTTACCTTGAGACTGGATTACATCAGCAGCCGAACCGAAAGTACTCGCCCATTCTATACCTATATAGGGCGCAAATTCACGTTTGAACTCATAGCGCAAACGCAAACCTGCCTCGATGTTAGATAAACCGCTGCTAACTAAACGAGAGAGGTCTCGTTGGCTATAAAAGTTCATTTCAACACGGGGTTGGAGTATGAGTTTTTGGGTGAAGAGTACATCATATTCGGTTTCGAGACGAAATGCGGTACGACCTTCTTCACCTACATACGCCGTCGCTTCTATGTATATCCAATAAGGCGCAAAACCCTGTACGCCAAAAGCTCCCCAAGCCCGGTCAACCCCTGCGCCGCTATCATAACGTACCCCCAGTTGCGTATCCCAATACGCAGTCAGGGCGTGACCCCAAAGCACTTCATTACGGGCGCTTTTGAATGTCCCCCTGTCGATTTCCCCCTCAGCCCTAACAACTAAGCGATTATAATCTTGCCCATACCACGCCTGCCAATCGTAAGTCATTGAAAAATTGTCTTGGGCGTGGACTCCTTCCAAACGATCGACAATTAAAGAACCCAAATAGTGGGTATCACCCATCATGGATTTCGATAAGCCACTAAAATCGTGACTATCGGTATAAGCATGGGGATCGCGGTTATCTTTCAATGCTGCCGACTTAAGAACGGATGCCCCTTCTCCCTCTGGATAGGGTTTTTCACTGCTTAAGTTAATAGTATTGCGGTTAGATGTCGGGAGAGGGTAGTCTTGCCCAGATCTTAGGCTGTGATTTGCTTGTTCCTTAGTCTGGTCATTAGCCATAGGTTCGTGGGACATCATTTTAGAATGATCCATTCCTTGGTGGTCATGGCCTGGCATCAACTCCATATTACTAGCTTCAGGTTCTTCCGCCCACGCATTCGTAATCATAAGAATCGAACATGCGAAAACTACAATATTAGGGAGGATAATAAAAGCGCTCAAGACACCACCACTTCCCTAAACATCCCTGCGTGCATGTGGTAGAACAAGTGGCAATGCCACGGCCAGCGGCCTAGCGCATCGGCTGTGACCAAAAAAGTGACCCGCTGTGCAGGTTGTACAATGATGGTATGTTTACGCGCCTGAAATTGCCCGTCCGGGGTTTCAAGTTCGCTCCACATCCCGTGCAAATGCACCGGATGTGTCATCATGGTGTCGTTGACCAAAACCACCCGCAAGCGTTCGCCATGACGGAAATGGATCGGCTTGGAATCGCTGTATTCCACGCCATCGAATGACCAGGTGTAACGCTGCATATTGCCCGTCAGGTGTAGCTCCATTTCCCGTGTCGGCGGTCTGCTATCAAGCGTTCCGCCTATCGTGTGCAAATCGGCGTATGTCAAAACCCGTCTGCCATTATTCCTTAAGCCGATGCCTGGGTCGTCCAGGTTGGTACGCGGCGTATCAACCCGCATATCAACACTTGCGCCAAATTCAGTGCTGGCGTGATGGACGTGGACACTTTTTTTGCTGGCAGTTTGGGCATCAGCCATACCTTCCATATTGTGATCCATCTGGCTCATTTGCTCAGGAGTCATATTGCTATGATCCATGCCTGCCATTCCGTGATCCATCGCCCCCATCATATCTTCCATCGTCAGCGGTTCTGCTTTGTCTAACGCAGGTACAGCCGCTGATAAGCCTGATTGCGTTGCCAATGTGCCGCGAACATAACCGGTACGATCCATAGACTGGGCAAAAATGGTGTACACACTTTCTTCCGGTGTAACGATAACATCGTAACTTTCTGCAAGGCCGATACGGAACTCATCGACATCTACCGAATCAATATTTTGCCCGTCAGCCGCTACCACAGTCATTTTAAGACCGGGAATCCGCACATCGAAAAACGATTGCGCGGAGGCATTGATAAAACGTAAGCGGATTTTTTCACCTGGTTTGAACAGTCCAAGCCAGTTGTCCGCGCTGTTGTGTCCATTGACAAGATAGGTATAAGTCGATGCGGAAATATCGGACAAATCGGTACGGTTCATCCGCATCATGTTCCACATGTGCCGCTTTTCAACAGCCGATCCAAACCCCTCATCAGCCACATCCCGGAAAAAATCGACGACCGTGGGCTGGTTATGGTTGTAGTAAGCACTTTCCTTTTTAAGCTTGCCGAATACCGCCATCGGGTCTTCATCCGTCCAATCGGACATTAACACCACATAATCACGATCAGATTGGATAGATTCAGGTTTCGCGGGGTCAATAACGATTGCACCATACAACCCCGTTTGTTCTTGCATCTCGGAATGCGAATGATACCAGTAAGTGCCAGACTGCTGAACTTTGAAACGGTAAGTAAAGGTTTCCCCAGGAGCGATACCATTGAAGCTAATTTGCGGCGCACCATCCATTTGGTAAGGCAGGATAATGCCGTGCCAATGCAGGGATGTTTCATCAGGAAGCAGATTTTTAACCCGTAACGTGACCAGGTCGCCTTCCTGCCAACGCAAAGTGGGCCCAGGCACAGAACCGTTAATGGTCGTGGCAAGCCGTTCTGAACCCGTAATATTGACTTTCGTTTGCGCGATTGTCAGGTCAAATTCAGTGCCTGTTAGCACTGGAATGGCTTGAGCATTCGCCTGTGCTTTTGCTGGTTTGAGATAAGGCAGCGCAAATATCAAAACTAAGCCATTGAATAGCTTTTTCAGGAATTTCCGGCGCGAATGATTGCTTAAAGATGAGGGGTTATTTTTTGTTTGGGTCATTTATTAATCAAAATTCAAGCTTTGAATAGACATTAAATACATTTTAAAACAATAAGTTAAACTTATAAAAAACTAGTCAGACTAGATGAAATTTTAGCCTTAATCAAACAAATGTATCCAATTTATCTCTGTACATGACAAAAATTAGCTGGGTACTGGCAAAACCTTTGCAGAGAGCGCCGGAGGTGCCGTAACCAGCAATGAAATTAATTTTCTGAGCTGCTTATTTGACCTTGAAAAGACATTAAACAATTCAGAACGGATACAATCCAATCCATATCTAAAAATGCTTTGGGCTTTGCGCTGATGAGTTTTGACTTTGATAGGCAAAACACAATCGTGTTTCCAATCGCCGACTTTATGAGCCCAGCAAAAAGCAATTACAGGCAACACCAAGAGTTTCTTGATGCGAAGATAACCGACTACACGGGTTTCTTCGAGCTTAAAGCCTCGCCCTTTTAAGCACCCAAACAATGTTTCAATTTCCCAGCGCAGACCATAAATTTTAATGGCATCCTGAATAAGGCCATGACTGGCAACGATCAACAACTCGCCATCAGCCAAGCGGAGGGCGCTTAGGTAAACCTAAAGGCCTCAGTTGCCGCCGTTGTCCAATCTCGCCAGGTTTTAGCGTATAAAACAAACGATCTACCCGTGTTCTTTGGTTCTGGCTATTCGTACTAATACTGTTGTTACGAATCCGAATAAAAAAAGGAATTCGCTGTTTGATTAGCCAACCCATCCACTCATCGCCAATAAACTCCCGGTCAGCCAAAAGCCCTTTGATGCGGCTTTTGCCAAACCGGTCAATGAAGCGTTGTAACAGAGCCATGCGCTCCCGACTGTTCGAATTGCCCCGTTTGTTTAACGGCAACCAATACACAGGAATAGCTGCACCGCGATAAACAACAGCCAAAACCAGCAAGTTGATATTGGTTTTACCCCACTTCCAGTTCGTTCGATCCAGTGACAGATAAAAGTCTGTATCGGTGAATCCGAATAGCTTCATGATAAATTTGGCAACGTCATTGTAATCAATCCAATGTTCGCTAAAAAATCGTTGCATCCGACGGTAACGCGACGGGATTTGAGCTCGACTTGGAAAAGTTAAGGCTAACTGCGTCAGATTGACCGTACTCACACCCATCAAGGCGATCAACATTCCAGCGAAGCAATCCATTCTGGCCTTGTTCCATTGAAAATGCTCGTTTAAGATAGTCGTCAGTTCGTTGATTTGTAATTTACCGCTTTTCATGTTCGCAAAACAAAATGCAGTATTTAATTACATTTCAACGGGCTATATCAACTTCTTATAATTTTTGTCATGTACAGAGCCAATTTATAGTGTTATTAAGGAAACTCTGAACAAGTTGATTCCGCTCATGGTTCGACAGCCTCACCACGAACGGAATCAACCCAATACCGTTCGTCCTGAACCCTTCGATAAACTCAGGAGAGCTTTGTCAAAGGACTTATTCAGAGATTCTTTTATCAAAGAACTTGGATTTTTTGCTAAAAATACACTTTGAGGATTGGAAACTTTTCTTAATTTTGTGACAAAGTACCCAAAAATATTTCTCGGATCACCTTGCTTTTTTAATGAGAATTGTTATCATTAGCATAACACTTAGCTATTCAGGAAACATCCATGTACGTATGCGTGTGTAAGGCAGTAACGGATACCCAAATAAAGCAAGCCATTAACGAGGGCTTGAGTTCTCAACGTGAGCTATTCAAATGCCTGGGCGTTGGTGGAAGCTGCGGCAAATGCAATCCTCACGTAAAAGAACTGCTGCTCGACCATAACCGCAACCAAACCTTGATGCAAAATAACGCAAATCCCTCTATACTCGCAGCTTAATCAGCTAGCCGAGATAGACCGATGAAAGGTGACCCTAAAATTATAGAATTCCTTAATAAAGCCCTGACCAATGAACTGACGGCAGTTAATCAGTACTTTCTCCATGCCAGAATGTACAAGAATTGGGGCTTTAGCAAGCTTAATGAGAAGGAATACCACGAATCCATCGACGAAATGAAACATGCCGATCAGTTGATTGAGCGCATTCTGTTTCTTGAAGGACTGCCCAACCTACAAAATCTGGGCAAACTGATGATCGGCGAAAATCCAGAAGAAATGCTACGTTGCGACTTAAAACTGGAACTCGAAGCCATTCCGCCACTTAAAGAAGCCATTGCTTATTGCGAGCAAATCAAAGACTACATTTCCAGGGAAATTTTTCAACATATCCTTGAAAATGAGGAAGAACATGTTGATTGGCTAGAGACACAGTTTGAATTAATAGGTAAAATTGGCATACAAAATTACCTGCAATCGCAAATCTGAGTGCTTAAGGAATCTCTGAGTTAAGTTGATTCCGATCATGGTTCGACAAGCCCGCCATGAACGGAATCAACTAATTACCGTTCGTCCTGAGTCCTTCGACGGCACTCAGGAGAGCCTTGTCGAAGGACTGTGCAGAGATTCCAGCCCCGTTATCCACTGTTTTAGTTAGTTTTACCCGAGAATATGTCCAAAATCGTAGTCTGCGCCCTCTATAAATTTGTCAATTTGCCGGATTATCAACAAATACGGCAACCTCTGTTTGATATTATGGACAGCAACCAGGTCAGGGGAACGCTCCTGCTTGCCCGTGAAGGCATCAACGGCACAATTGCAGGTTCACGATTTGCAATTGACAAGACACTGAATTGGTTAAGATCAGATCCTCGCTTGGCAGAGATCGACTGCAAGGAATCTTACACCGACATCCCACCGTTTAACCGCACCAAGGTCAAGCTCAAAAATGAAATAGTTACGATGGGCGTTGAAGGCATCGACCCTAAGCGGGTGGTTGGCACTTACGTCGATCCTAAAGAGTGGAATACATTGATATCCGATCCTGATGTGTTACTCATTGATACGCGCAATGATTACGAATATAAAGTTGGCAGTTTTCAAAATGCCATCAACCCAAACACAGAAAGTTTCAGGGAATTTCCCCAGTATGTAAAAGACCATCTTGATCCTGAAAAGCACAAAAAAGTTGCCATGTTTTGCACAGGTGGCATACGCTGTGAAAAATCCACAGCTTACCTAAAAGAACAGGGATTTGATGAAGTCTACCATCTCAAAGGCGGCATCCTTAAGTATCTGGAAGAAGTGCCTGAACAAGAAACCTTGTGGCAAGGTGAATGCTTTGTTTTTGATGAGCGGGTAACGGTCAATCTCAAACTGGAAAAAGGCGGTTACGACCAGTGTAATGCTTGCCGTATGCCAATCACCGAGGCTGACAAAGCCAGCCCTGTTTTCGAAAAAGGTGTTAGTTGTCCGCATTGTTATGACAAAAAAACGCCGGAGCAGAAGCTTCGCTTCACTGAGCGGGAAAAACAGATGGAACTGGCTAAACTACGCGGCGAAACCCACATTGGTTCGGATGCAGCTAAGTCGTTGATTATTAATCGTGAAGCCAAAAAGCGCAGACAACAAATGGCGGAACTACTAAATCTGGCATCACCGCCAACTACTACCTGCCAATCTTCTTGATAAAAGCAGTTATCGGGCAGAAAGTGCCCTTATTTTCAGTGTCCGACTGGGTTCAAGGTGAGCCGACTAATTTCGATCAACATACGGACAAAGTCGTATTACTGGAAATATTTCAGGTCAATTGCCCCGGCTGTTTTCTCTACGCCCTGCCGCAAGCGATAGACTTG
>Ga0302323_100002256_pt1 | contig 15639 bp, 9 predicted proteins | sample Fen_T0_3_FD_201950 | JGI IMG/M metagenome (GOLD analysis project Ga0302323, IMG submission 201950) | Peat permafrost microbial communities from Stordalen Mire near Abisko, Sweden - Fen_T0_3 | ecosystem: Environmental > Terrestrial > Soil > Wetlands > Permafrost | place: Sweden: Abisko... | reverse complement strand
TTTGCTTTTTCACGTTGCTGCTAGCGCATCTCGCGAAGAAAGACGAAGCGCCTGCCATCATCCCCGAGAAGGCCTGACACGCCGCAAGTATTTCACTGGTCAGAAACCGCGTTTTTCGTTTCAAAGTTTATCCCGTCTCATGAGCACCTTGAGCGAAAACGCATCAGCAAAATTTAAAGCCGGCTATAACTGCTCACAGGCTGTGCTGGATGCTGCGTGCGATCAACTCACCTTCGATCGCGAGACAGCCTTGGAGTTGGCAAAAGGCTTTGGTGGAGGACGCCATGAAATTTGCGGAGCGCTAGCCGGCGGTATCATCGCACTTGGCATGAAATACGGCGGCAGCGAAAAAAAGAGCGCGGCGAACGTCGAACTCACTTATACAAAAATCCGCGAACTGATCGACCGGTTCCAAAAACGCCACGGTGGCATCAACTGCAAAGAGTTACTCGGCGGCTGCGACCTCCAAACCGCCGAGGGCAAGCAAGTTTTCAAGGAGCGCGGGCTCAAGCAGGTAACCTGTGCCTGCTGCGTCGCGTCTGTCGCTTCAGTCCTCGAAGAAATTCTGTAGCTTAACTTTCACTGTCCGCACGCGCCTGCACAAATTGCAGGCTGATTTGGCTTTCTTTCTACCCCTTCCCCCATGAAGCCGCTCCCGCTCATCTTAGCCGCTTCGCTCACGGCCAACGTCTTGCTCTTCACATCGCTTGGCCTCGGCTCCGGCTCGACCAAAACGCTGTCTTTGTTTTTACATAAAGATCACTCCGCTTCAACCTCCGGCGCAACATCTGCCAATGCACAAGGCATCAATCTCGCCGAAACACTCGCCAGCCGCAATCCGACGGCCCTTCGAGATCAATTGCGCGCCCTCGGCTTGCCCGAAGAAGTCGTCCGCCGCATGGTGCGTGCGTTGCTTTGGGAACCCTATTACGCGCGCTATCAGGCGCTCATTGCACAGCACAAAGGCGACAAATCTGACCTTCTGCGCGGCGGCTCATTAACCAGCGGTTTCACACGCGAAGAACGAGCCGAACTCCGTACCCTCACTCGCAATATCAACCAAGAGATTTTTTCCCTACTCGGTTCCTCCTCGACAGAGCCGGAACTCGACAACTTGCGCTTCGGCTACTTGCCTCAGGAAAAATCCGATCAGCTCCGCTTGATCAATCGCGACTACAGCGAAATGCGCAGCGACCTCGACCAGGAAATCGGTCGCTTCCGCGTCGCCAGCGACGATGAAAAACTCAAACTCCTCGAGCAGGAACGCCGCAAAGACGTCGAAGCACTCCTCTCGCCTACCGAGCTAGCCGAATACGACCTGCGCCATTCCGGAACCGCAAACATGCTCCGAAATCGCTTAACTAACATAAATGTTAGCGACGACGAATTCCGCACCCTGTTTAACCTTCTTAAACCCACCAACGACAATTTTCCCGCACTCAACATCAAGCCGGGCGATCAGCTCACGCCGGGGCAGATCGCTCAGCTCACCGCCCAACGCGACGCCCGTGCCGCGGCAGAGGAACAGGCCAAAGCTCTCCTCGGCGACGAGCGCTTCGCAGAATACAAACGCGCCGGAGACAGCGATTATCGAAATCTGCAATCCGCTGCCACACGGTTCAATCTCTCACAACAAACAATCGAGCAAGTCTATGATTTGCGCAATACCGTCTCGGCCGAGACACAACAAATCGCCAAAAACCCGAGTCTTTCTCAGCCCGAGAAAAAGATAGCCATGTCCAACTTGGCCGAGCAAACGCGCACACAGGTGCACACCGCTCTCGGAGACGAAATCGGCGACGCCTATCTAAAAACAAGCATGCAGTGGCTCGACCGCGTCGCAAAAGGTTATACCGTCGCATTTTCATCGTCCGGCAATAGCACGTCCTTCAAGCCTGTCGTTCAAAAAATCCGTCCAGCGGGCGCCGGGGCTGCCAAGACCAAGAAATAAAGCCGTATTATTGCCGCGGAGATATTTTGTTTCCGAACCGCCACACGGTGGAGCAAAACTCCGCTCGACTCCTCACGCGCCACTCACAAGGTGTTAAGCGAATGACAAAGCTGGCGAACACCCCTCGTCTGACCCGGAAAGCCTACGACGCCTGCATGCCAAAATTGCGCGAAGATCTCGTGCAACTGCAGGTCACGCTCAAGGAGTCGCCGTTTAAGATTCTGCTCATTATCGCCGGTTATGAAGGCGCGGGACGCGGCGAGGTCATTAACACGCTCAGCGGCTGGCTCGATCCGCGCGGCCTTGAGACTTTCGCGATCCAGGAGCCAACCGATGAAGAACGTGAACGCCCCTTCATGTGGCGTTTCTGGCGCAGCCTGCCCACCAATGGCCGTATAGGTATCTATGCTGGTTCGTGGTACACGGAGTTCCTCCGTGAAAAAACATTCAGCCAAAAAACTTCCTCCGAGGTCGGTCATGAACTCGAACGTATTCAGCATTTCGAAAAGCTCCTGGCCGACAACGGTACGCTCATTATCAAAGTCTGGCTTCATCTAAGCAAATCCGCGCAACGCCAACGCCTCCAAACTCTGGAGTCCGACCCGAGCACCGCTTGGCGCGTCACCCCGGAACATTGGTATCATTATCGCAACTACGACCGGATTTCCCGCGCTGCTAATCGCATCCTACGCGCAACTGATCGGCCGGCCGCACCCTGGATTAGCCTTGATGCAGAACACGAGCGCACTCGAAACGTCGCGGTTGCTCGACTAATCCTTAGCCGTTTCAAGGCACATTGCCGAAAATCACAACCTTCCGCCAAGTCCAAAACCGGTTATTCGGCAGCAAAGCCGCTTAAACCGGCTGGATTGAAACAGCTTCGTGCCCTGCCCCTCGATCAATCGATGTCAGCGCTCGAGTATGAGCAAAAGCGGGAGAAATGGCTCGGTCGCTTAAACCTCGCGGTACGCGCTGCCCAAGCCGCTGGCCGCTCGGTCATTTTTGTCTTTGAAGGTTGGGATGCCGCGGGCAAAGGCGGCGCCATTCGTCGGCTAACCAGTGCTATCGATGCGCGCCACTACCGAGTTATTCCAGTCGCAAAACCCACGGACGAGGAAAAAGCTCACCATTACCTCTGGCGTTTCTGGCGTCACGTACCACGCGCGGGCATGGTCACAATCTACGATCGCTCGTGGTACGGACGCGTGCTCGTCGAGCGACTAGAAGGCTTCGACTTTGAGGAACAGCTCACCGACCACGGTATTATTGTAGTCAAATTCTGGTTACATATCAGCAAGGAAGAACAGCTGCGCCGTTTCCGCGAACGCGAAGTCACTCCTTACAAACGTCACAAGATAAACGATGAAGACTGGCGAAACCGCCGTAAGTGGACCGGCTACGAGACCGCCGTTGGCGATATGCTCGCGCTGACCGATCGATTGCATTCACCCTGGCACCTCATCCCAGCCGATGACAAACGTCATGCGCGGCTAAACGTTTTGAAGACCGCTGCGAAACAAATCGAGCAGGGCCTCAGCAGTTTGTAAGTTACGCCGTCTGAGGCGTAATTTTCGCAGTCGTTTTGCGAGCCTCAAAAAAACGCCTGAGCGCTTCCTCCAGATCTGTCAGATTAACCGGTTTGGGCAGAAAATCGTTTACACCTGCTGCGATCGCCATGTTGCGCATCTCCACGCGATGATCGGCAGTGACCGCGACAATCCAAATGTCGCGTACCTGCGCCCCGACTTCACCCGCTCGAATCTGTTTCACCGCAGTAAGCCCGTCCATCTCTGGCATGTGGACATCCATAATAATGACGTCGCAACCACCAGCTCCAACGGCTTCTAAACAAGCTCGCCCATTATCAACGAACTTGCAGCTACATCCAAGTGTTGTGAGCGTGCTGATGAGCAGGCGTTGAAGCACCGGTTCGTCTTCTGCGACGAGCACCCTCAACCCATTCGCCTCCGGCAAGAGAGGAGGCGCCGTGCGACTAGCCAACCCTTCAGCTGCTTTAGCCATGAGCTCAAGCATAGTGCGATGATGAACTGGCCGGTTAATCAACATGCGAAAATGCTTGCGCAAGTCCTGCCGTTCCCGATGCCCGAGGTTGATTGTCACTAGTCCAAACATATGTTCTGGACGCCAGCGTTGGCCAGGCACCTCTGTTATAAGTCGTTTCAACATCACCGCATCGCAATCGACCACAGCCAAATCCCAACCAGAAGACGGGAGATCATCCAACAAATACTCGGTTACCTTGGCGCCGGTGAGACGCAGCAGATGCCCAACCTCAGTGCGCAGTCCGACATGCCGAACCACAACAGCCACTTTGCGGCCTGCTAGATGCGCAAGGGAACAATCCTCCGTCGAGGAACCCACCGGTCGCGTTCGTACGGTAAAAATAAAATTCGACCCTCGCCCAGGCTCACTCTCCACACGAACATCCCCACCCATCATACGCACGAGGTGACGCGAGATCGCCAGGCCAAGACCAGCCCCGCCATAACGCCGCACGTTCGAGGCATCGAGCTGTGTGAAAGGCTGAAAAAGTTTGGCGCAGTCGGCTGGTTTTATACCAATACCAGTATCGCGCACGGAAATCTCCAACGTTAAACCACCGTCATCAAGCTCCGCTACGATCTGTCCTTTGGCCACATCATCGAAGGGCGCGACCGAAACCGATTTGCCCGTGAGCATACGGACACCGACCTCGATCTCGCCAGCGGCGGTGAATTTTACGGCATTGCCCACCAGGTTGATGACAACTTGTCGCAGCCGTCCGCCATCGATCAGCAATTGCGCAGGCACATCGGGGTCTACCCAATGAAGGAGCTGCACATCGTTTTCGGCCGCGCGTGTGGCGAAAATATCGAGCGCGTCCTCGATGTTGGCTCGCAGATCGCAAGGAGTGGCATCGAGCTGAAGGCGCCCTGACTCGATCTTGGAAAAATCAAGAATATCACCGGTCAGCTGAATCAACGCCTCGCCGCTCGTACGGATTGTCTGCAAATATTCGCGTTGCTCAGGCGTGAGTTGCGTGTCGAGCAACAGACTTGTGAAACCTACAATACCGTTGAGTGGCGTACGCACCTCGTGACTCATCGTCGCGAGGAAACGTCCCTTGGCATGATCAGCCGCCTCAGCTTGTTCTTTTGCACCGCGCAACTCTTGTTCCTTACGTTGCGTTTCCGAAATATCGGTGAAGACCGCGATGAAACCTGTGACCTTCCCATCGGCTCCGCGCACCGGGGAAACGTTTGCGCGAGCTGGATACTGCTCTCCATTTTTCCGCCGATTTGAGACCAATCCCTCCCACGAATAGCCAGCGCGGACGCGAGCCACGATTTCGGCAACCTCCTTAGGCATGGTATTTTCACTGCGAAATTCCCGCCAAGGACGACCCGTCAGCTCTTCCCGGGTGTAGCCAGTCTGCCGACAAAGACCGGCATTGGCGTACTCAATATGGCTGTGCGAATCCACGATCATGGTCGCCGATCCGCTCTGCTCGACCGCGCCGTAAAGCTTACGGATGAGCCCCTCGCTTTTCGAACGCTGCCGCACCCAAAGAAAAGCAGCCACCGGCAGGCCTAACACCAACCAGACCATCACAACCACCCACAACGCGGACGTACGCGAATGCAGATTCAAATCAGGCGTTGGCAGTTCGACGTGGCCCTGCTGATAAGCCCAAGTACCCACAGCCAAGCCCATCAGGACGATAAACGTCCAGGCGAGCGTGAGCATCTTCCGACTCGGGGTGTTGGGAATGAGCACAGGAAAACTGAGCCAGAAAGGAACCAACTTTGCCCCAGACAGGCAATTTAACACGTCCTGGAAGGCACTCCCGACGAGTTACTTACCAATATTTGACGAATTGGCCCCCTAAACCCTCTCCTGCGACCCGAATTAAGCCCAAATCCTCCCCGCGTTCGAACCACTTCAAAGGTCCTGCAAAATAAAAGCCGCCGCGGGACAGGCCCACGGCGGCTTAAATTTATCGATCAGCTAGCTTACTTGACCAGATGCTCGGAAACGAGCTTGGTCAGTTCAAACATGCTGACAGATTTCTTGCCGTTGAGGACAGGTTTCATTTTGTCGTCGGCATTGATCTGAGTTCTCACCTTCTTGTCTTGAAGGCCATTTTTCTTGATATAGTCCCAGAGCTTTTTTGTGAGCTCCGTACGGGGCAGGGGTTTCGAACCGACGATGACCGAGAGGACGTCGTCCGGTTGAACCGGTTTGAGGAATGCAGCGTTGGGTTTACGAGCGGATTTTTTAGCCATAACGGAATTTGGGTCTACCGCACCGTAACCTGAATGCAATGAAATTTTCAGAGGAGAAAACGCATTTTTCAGAGGAGAAAAAGAATAAAAACTTCTTGCCTTCCTGGGCAACTCAAGGTTGCGCGTCCATTTGGACGAATTGCCGATGGAGCGCAGCGTAGTGCTTTTTCAATGACAGGAGCTCTCTATGCGTGCCTCGTTCGATGATGGAACCTTGATCAAGCACCAAAACAAGATCGGCGTTCCGGATCGTACTCAACCGATGCGCAACGACAAAACTCGTGCGCCCGCGCAGCAACGCGACGAGCGCTTTTTGCAGCCGCGCCTCAGTTAAGGCATCGATCGAACTCGTCGCTTCATCCAAAATCAAAATGCGCGGGTCAGCTAGCAAAGCGCGCGCGAAACAAATCACCTGCCGCTGCCCAACCGAAAGCCCGCCTCCACGCTCCCCTACTTCGGTCAGCAAACCCAACGGCAACGTTTCGATCAGATCGAGACAGTCGAGGCGACGCGCCGCTTCGCGCACTTCTTCGTCCGTTGATTCTGGCCGTCCATAGCGGATATTATCGAGAACGGTTCCGGCGAAGAGAAAGTTTTGCTGCTGCACCATGCCCATCTGCCTATGCAGTGAGTGACTCGTGAGCGTCCGAACCTCGCACCCGTCGATCAAAAGTTCCCCGGACGTTGGTAAATAAAATTTGGATACAAGGTTGATGATCGAGCTTTTGCCACTGCCAGTATGCCCAACCAGGGCCACCATTTTGCCTGGCTCCGCCACAAAGCTGATGCCATGCAGTACCAGTCTCTTCGGGTCGTAACCAAACGAAACATCGCGGAACTCGACCTGCGCACCCGTCATCGTCGCTGGTCGCGCTAAATCTTTTGCCCCAGGCGCATCTTGCCAATCGGGCTTCATATCGAGCAGACGGAACACACGCTCCGCACCCGCCATCGCGATAAGCGCCTGGGTGTACTGGTTGCCCAACACCTGGATTGGTGCGAAAAACTGGTTAGCTAAAAGGAAGAACTTGATAAGCACCCCCACGTCGCCGCCGTGGTGAAGCACGTTCCAACCGCCGATGATGAGCAGGATCGCGACAAAGAACTGGCTGTTTAGCTCCAGCAAAGGCGTGAGAATCGCCGAGGTACGTGCCAGCGCGATACTGAAGCGTGAGTGGTCTGCCAGCAGCCGCCGGAAAAGTCCTGCATTGGTGTCCTGCCGCACAAAACTCTGCGTCACACGGATGCCACTAACCGATTCGGCCAACGTCGCGGTGACACGGCTGAAACTTTCCTGGGCAGCGCGCGAATGCTCGCTCAGCCTCATCCGAAAGCGCCGGTTGATCGACCAGAGTATCGGCGCCATCGCGAGCACGATGCTGAACAGCTTCCAGTCGGTGCGCAGCATCACCGCAGCAGCAAAAATCATCTGCCCCATCTGCACGATGCTCACAAAAAGCGAATCTTGGATTCCGACCCGCACCGCCTCCACGTCAGACGTCACACGACTGATGATGCGCCCGAGTTTTACCCGATTAAAAAAACTCATCGGCATGCGTTGGACATGCATGAAAATTTCCAGACGTAGGTCGTTCACGATCCGTTCGCCCAGCTCAAGAGCGAAGCGCTGCCGGAAGTGGAACAATCCGTCCGTTAGCAATGCGAGTAGGCAATAACCAGCGAGCCACCAAACAAGCCGATCCGTTTCATGCCGCGCAATCGGACCTGCGATGATCTCGGCGCCGAGCCAGACCAGTGCCGGCAATTGCGAAGAACGCAGTAGCGTGAGCACGATGAGCCAGTTGCGCTGTCTCGCATGTGGTTTCGTATAGCCGAGCAGGCGGCGAATGATTCCCCACTCCAAAGGTTTGAACTGCGGTTCATCATCGTCCTCGTCGCGCAATCGCTGGACAAGCAACGGTACGCCAGCGTTTTGAACAGGAGGTTTCATGCCGTGCCCTCCCCGGCCTGAGCCAGCAACTGCAACTCTCTGCCATCGACAAGTTGTAGATTTGCCACGCGCAGATAAGGACCAGGCACGCGCATCAGTTCTTCATGCGTGCCCGTCTGCACGATCCGGCCATTTTCCATCACGATAATAAAATCCGCACGCCGCAGCGTACTCAATCGGTGAGCCACGATAAAGGTCGTGCGCCCAGCGATGGCATTTTCCAACGCCTCAAAAATCTCATGCTCAGTCCGTGAATCGATCGCAGCGGTCGGATCGTCGAGCAACAAAATGGACGGTTCCAACAACACTGCCCGCGCAATCGCAAGCCGCTGCCGCTGTCCACCTGACAGGCTCATGCCACTTTCGCCGAGCACGGTATCATAACCTTTCGGCAGATCCATAATGAAATCGTGCGCCGCCGCAATGCGCGCCGCTTTCTCGATCTGCGCGTGTGTCGCCTCGGGGTGACCAAAAGCGATGTTGGCCGCGACAGTGTGGCTAAACAAAAAGCTTTCTTGGAAAACGAGCCCGATATTTCGACGTAAGTCGTCGAGGTCGAGCCGCCGCACATCGATGCCATCGATCGTCAACCGACCAGACGTCACGTCGAAGAATCGTGGAATCAAACTCATCAGCACGCTTTTCCCGGCGCCCGTGGCACCGAGTATCGCGACGCACTGCCCTGGCTTCACATTGAGATCGATGTTGCGCACAACCTCGTTCGAACCGGCATAAGCAAAGGAAACATTTTCAAACTGCACAGCACCTTCGAGCCGCGCGCGGCGCATCGCATTGGGCGCATTTTGGATTTCTACGGGTGCATCCAGGATTTCAAAAACGCGGCGTGCTCCGATAAGCGATTGCTGAACGCTGTTCGCCAGGGTAGCGACTTGGTTGACCTGACCGGAAAACTGTTCGAGCAAACCAGCAAACACAACCAAGCCAGCGCCGAGCGGCAATTGATCATGTGCTACTAGCCAGCCGCCGTAGCCGAGCAACGCCATCATGTTAACGCGCGTTAGAAAACCGACCGTCGGGCTGAAAAGGCTCACGCGCCAAAAAATGCTGCGCTGCTGTTCGAAGACTTCGCGGTTGCTCCTCTCAAAACGTTCGCGGTCCTCACGCTCGCGGCCAAAGCCCTTGGTTACCTGAATCCCCTGCACGCTTTCGGTGAGATTCTGCACCATTTTTTCGACGAGCGTCCGGTTTTGCGCATAGGCAGGCTGGATTCGCCGCGAAAAACGCGTGGCCAACAGCAGGAGCAGCGGCGTGGTCGCCAGGCACGCGAGCATCAGCCCGGCGTGCAGATTACTCATATATATAATGTAGACCGTCAGCGAAACGACCATGATCACGCTCTGAATCAGCACTTGATCAACAAACATCCGCACGGATTGCACGTCGCCCGTCACCCGCGTGATGATCGATCCCGTGGTGTTGGCATCGAAAAATCGGAAGCTCAGCCGCTGAAGCTTGTCATAAATCTCGCCGCGCAGATGAACGACAAGCTGTTGCTGCACGAGCTTGTTAATCGAGATCGTGTAAAAATAATTGAGTACGGCGCGCGCTGTCGCCAACCCAAGGATACAGCCTGCGATAAGGAGAATGACGTCGCTCGACGGCCAGTCCGCGGGCAAGCTCAACCCCAATTTACTCTGCGGAAACGGGACGACGCCTGCGATCGTCCCTCGTTTCGAAAGTACGTGACGAATGTAGTCGATGCCGAGCCCGGTCAGGCTCAGACCGCTTAATCCAAGAGTTAACAACACAAGTTGCAGGCCAAGTACCTGGATACACCGTGCACGGTAACGCCAGGCCAGGCCAAACATCCGCCGAATTAAAACCCAATTCGGGAGCGGCTGAGCGACATGGGTTGACGATATCTCCGACATGGGTGCGCGACACTAGAGGACACGTCGCCGAATACACGAAGTTTTTGCGCTCCGGTTTACCACAGCGTATTAAGTGCTGTGTAGCCGCTCGGGCTTATAGTTCACCCCGCGAAGATGCGCCGCCCCGCCGCATGAATATACTGCAACTCGAAACCGCTAACTAACTTCTCGCTGTTTCTTAGGTAACTTACCTCAGCAAATACAGTTTTGCATCGCACTCCGGAAATAAACATAACAAGTTTCGAAACATGATCTCAACGATCTTCGCGTGGGAGGAAGCAGCATTACGCTGGCGACGCACTGGGCTATATTGTCGCGTGAATCACCACAATCGCCGTGTCAAAAAGCCTTCCCCGCGCTCTCACCGCTCAAACGACACGCCTCTGTGAGCATTGCCCGACTTTTATTTCCAAAACGCTTTCACTAAACCCCCGCCCCTTATGAAATCATTATTCGCCTCACTCGTCGCGCTATCTCTCGCGACCGTTTCCGTTGCAGCCACCGAATATCATATCATCGCTCATTATAAAATAGGAGGTGATGCATCGAGTTTTGATTATCTGCGTGTCGACCCGGTGGCCCGCCGCCTTTATATAGCTCACGAAAAACGTTTTGAAGTGCTCGACGCTGATACTGGCAAAAAAGTAGGCGAAATCGGCCCCGCTTCCCGAGCCCACGGCATCGCGCTCGTGCCAGAGCTCAATCACGGATTCGCCTCCAGCGGTATCGACAACCAAATCACCATGTTCGACCTGAAGACGCTTGCGATCCTCAAACAAGTAAAGGTCTCGGGTTCGAACCCCGACGCCATCGAATATGATCCTGAATCAAAACGTGTCTACGCGGGCAACCATGGGAGCGGCGAAATTGTTGTCATCGATCCCGAATCAGGCGAAATCGTTTCCAATTTGAGCCTTGGCGGAAAACTGGAAGGCATCGGCTTCGACGGCCGCGGACAAGGCTACGTCATCGCTGAAGACAAAAGTGCCGTTCATGTTTTCGATACCCACACGCTCAAAGCCAAGGCCACGTGGTCGTTTGCTCCAGGCGAAGGAGGCACTGGCCTCGCGGTCGACTCCGAGAATCACCGCCTCTTTGCTGCCTGCGGCAATAATAAGGCGGTCATCCTAGATAGCGACAACGGCAAGTTAGTTGCCACCGCGCCAATCGGTGACGATCCCGACGGCCTGACATTTGATCCGAAAAACCACCGTATTTTTACCTCCAATGTCGACGGCACCATAACCATTATCCAGCAGGAATCTGCCGACAAATATTCCGTACTCCAAACCGTAAAGACCGCACCGGGCTGCAAGACCATCACGTTCGATTCCAAAACCGGTTACGTCATCACGTGCACGCCACAATATGGCCCAAAGCCCGCACGCGTTCCAGGCGGTCCCGCCCCTCGCGCTCCCGTCATCCCCGGCACATTTGAAGCGATCGTAGTCGGGCAATAAAAGCACGTCGTCGCGTCGATGAGCTTCGTCCTTTCTCCAGCTAGGTTTTTGATCATCGCCGGGCTCAGTGGCTTGGTCGCAGGCTGCACGAACACGTCTTCACTACAGCAAAACCAGCCACTCGTGCCAGAAACGAACGCGGCGAATTTCGACGCCCGTTCGTTGCGCGACGACGGATTGCGCAAGTTCCTCGCCGACAACCTGGGCTCCGTGCCGGCCAACGAATGGGATTTTGAAACGCTAAGTTGGGCTGCCTTCTATTATAATCCCTCGCTGGAACTCGCTCGAGCGCAGTGGGCCACAGCGCGTGCCGCCGAACACACCGCAAGCGAACGTCCCAATCCCACACTCACGCTCACTCCAGGCTATGACACCACGCGAACGCCAGGCGTGTCGCCTTGGATGCCTGGCATCAATTTCGATTTCCTTTTCCCCACCGCCGGAAAACGCGGCCATCAGCAAGACATGGCGCGCAACGAATCTGAAGCCGCGCGGCTCGCTGTTTTTTCCGCAGCATGGCAACTCCGCAGTGAACTGCGCCGCGGACTGATCGATGCAGCCGTCGCCAGTCGCCGTGAATCACTCGCACGAACGCAGGCAAATCTCCAAGAAAAACTTGTCGCACTGCTCGAACAGCGCTTCGCCATCGGCAGCGTCACCGCAGGCGAGATCTCAAACGCACGCGCCTTGTTGCTGCGCGCCCAGGCGACTGCCGCCGACGCGACTAGTTTAGCCGCGGTCGCACGCGGACACGTCGCGAGCTCGCTAGGTTTATCGCTGGCTGCGCTCAATGGCGTGACGCTGCCCGTCGCTCCCACACCACCCACGCTGTCGCCTCAAGCTCTCGCAACCGCCCGTCGCGAGTCGCTCCAATCGCGTTCCGATATCCTCGGTGCGCTCGCAAAATATTTGTCAGCCCAGTCGGCGCTTGAACTTGAGTTGGCAAAACGAGTGCCCGATTTCCATCTGGGACCAGGTTATCAATGGGATCAGGGCGACAATAAATGGACGTTGGGAGTTTCCTTCGAGTTGCCGATTTTTCACCGCAATGAGGCAGCGATCGGTGAAGCTATCGCGCGTCGCGCCGAAGCCGCCGCCCAGTTTAATCTCGTGCAGTCGCAAGCGATCGCCGCGATCGACACCGCGGTTGCGACCCTGGATACCACCGCTGCACAGCTTGGTCGCATGCAAAAGCTTAAACTTGAAATCGAAAAGCAAAGCGCGTTTACGCAACAGCGGCTTCAATTAGGCAGTGCTAACCAAGTCGAAGTACTAACAGCACGCCTCGATCTCGTCACCGCTGAAAGCGCGATGGTGGACGCCGAAAACGCGGCAGCCGTTGCGGCTGGGCAACTCGAAGACGCGCTACAATTACCTTTCCCTCATCTCGCCGCGCTGGCCGACGCCGCAGCGGCTAAATCTCGAACGCCATGAACAAAACATTGGTTGGAATTTTGATTGGCCTTCTTCTCGGCGCTGGCGCGACATGGTTTGCCCTCCACTCACGTGGCAACGCGGGCGCAGAACCGGCGAAAGCTGAAGCCAAAGCAGAAGAGAAACCTAATCCTCTTTTCGTATCCGCCGCGAAGCGAACTGCAGCGGGCATCGTGGTAGCCAAGCCGACTGAATCAACAATCCAACCCGAGGTGCCGGCATTTGTTCGCGTAATCGACACCACGCCACTCATTTTGTCATTGGCCGAGGTGGATACGGCGCATGCGGCAAAAGACGCGTCGCAAAAAGAACTCGAGCGAGTAAAAAAACTTTTTGCCGCCGACCAAAACGCTTCCGCGCAAGCACTCGAAATCGCAGAGGCAAACGCCACGCGAGATGGCATTGCAGAAGACTCCGCTCAAGCCAGACTGCTCGCCGCGTGGGGTGCCGACGTCGCCAAAAACTCCGAGACGATCAACTCGACACTAAAAAACGCCGGGAAACTCGCTCGGCTTGACGTACTGCCTGGCGATCTCGCGGACACCGCGCCAAAGCACGCGTACATCGAAATCGTTAGTAGCGGTAAACGGTTTGAAGTGCCCGTACTCGGAACTCTACCCATCGCAGATCCACAGGTGCAGGGGATGAGCTATCTCGTCCTGTTAGGTGATCTTCAACTACCCGCCGGAGCGGCTTTGCGCGGCTCGCTCCCTGGAGTTGGCGAAACAACCCAAACGCTCATTATTCCTCGCTCAGCTATCGTCTATCACCAAGGGAGCGCATGGGTGTTTGTCCTCGGCGAAGAAGATATTTTTGCACGCAAGCTCGTGAGCCTCGGTCGCTCATTAGCTGACGCCAACGTCGTCATCACCCAGGGGCTCGAGGCTACCGACCAGGTCGTCACCACCGGCGCGCAGCAGTTGCTCGCGGCAGAATTGCAGGCGGGCGGAGCTCCCGAAGAGGACTGACCATGCTGCAGGCCATCGTACAATTATCGCTGCGGTTTCGCGGCGTAGTTTTGTGGCTCGCGTGCCTGCTGCTTGCCTACGGCGTATGGGTAGCAATGCATGCGAAACTCGACGTGTTTCCCGATTTCGTACCGCCGCAAGTGACGGTACAAACCGAGGCGCCAGGTCTCGCACCTGAGCAGGTAGAAACACTCGTGACACGTCCGATCGAAAACGCGATCAACGGCCTGGGCAATCAGGAGTCCTTGCGCTCAGAAACGATTCAAGGGCTGTCTGTCATCACGCTTATTTTCAAGGAAGGCACCGACATCCAGATCGCGCGCCAAATGCTCGGCGAAAAACTGGGCGAAATTTCGGGTCAACTTCCCGCAGGAGTAAAGCCGCCGAAACTTTCACCCCTCGTTTCTTCGACGATGGATCTGCTCAAAGTCGGCATGGTGACCGACAAAATGTCGCCCATGGAATTGCGGACCTTCGCGGACTGGACACTGAAACCGCGTCTGCTCGCGGTCCCAGGCGTCGCAAAATGCAGTGTATTTGGTGGCGAGGTGCGGCAACTACAAATCCAGGTTCACCCAGATTTGCTCGTCACGCATGGATTGACTCTGAGTGATGTATTAACAGCGGCTCGCACAGCGAGCGGCGTGCGTGGCGGGGGCTTTATCGAAACCCGCAACCAACGCATCGTCCTACAAACCGAAGGCCAGCTTCTCACTCCCGAAGAAATCGGCAATATCGCGATCGCGATCAGCCCCAGCGGCGCACCGATTCGAATGAAAGACGTGGCGACCGTCGCTTTTGGTGCAGAGCCAAAGGTCGGCGACGCCCTGGTCATGGGAAAACCCGGCGTCCTGCTGACGATGTCGTCGCAATTCGGCGCGAATACGATGGACGTCACGAAGCTGCTCGAAGCAGCGATCGAGGATTTGAAACCACTCCTCGAACGCGAGGGCATCACTTTTTATCCGCGTCTTCACCGCCCCGCCTCATTCATCGAGGCGTCGCTGACACATATCCGTAGTTCACTTCTCCTCGGCGCTGCCCTCGTGGCGATCATTCTTTTCGTTTTTCTCGGCCACCTGCGCACAGCGTTGATTTCGCTCGCGGCGATTCCCCTATCGCTGCTGAGCGCGGTCATTGTAATGGATCATTTTGGTGTTTCGTTGAACACAATCACGCTCGGTGGTCTCGCGATCGCGCTCGGTGAAGTCGTGGACGATGCCATCATCGACGTTGAAAACATCGTTAGGCGCTTGCGTGAAAACGCGAAACTCGCGCAGCCTCGCTCGGCACTCACTGTCGTTCTTTCCGCTTCGCTCGAAGTGCGCAGCGCTGTCGTGTATGCGACGTTGATCGTCATTCTCGTTTTTGTACCAGTGCTCACGCTCACGGGATTGCATGGCAGTTTCTTCGCACCGCTGGCGCGCAGCTATATTTTCGCTATCCTCGCATCGCTCGTCACCGCCCTCACCGTGACGCCAGCTTTGACGTTGATGTTTTTCGCACGACATCCAAAGGACGCTGAAGCGCCGCGCTTGCAGAGATTCTTGCGCAATAGTTATGAGAAACTGCTGCACGGGGTCGCACGGTATCCTTGGCCAATTATTGTCGGTGTAGTCTTGTTCGTTGTACTCGCACTCTCACGTGTGTCGAAACTTGGCGGAGAGTTTTTGCCAGAATTTCGCGAAGGACATTTT
>Ga0302323_100002253_pt1 | contig 15648 bp, 18 predicted proteins | sample Fen_T0_3_FD_201950 | JGI IMG/M metagenome (GOLD analysis project Ga0302323, IMG submission 201950) | Peat permafrost microbial communities from Stordalen Mire near Abisko, Sweden - Fen_T0_3 | ecosystem: Environmental > Terrestrial > Soil > Wetlands > Permafrost | place: Sweden: Abisko... | reverse complement strand
CCCGACCGAGCGTTCGCGGTGGTCGAGCGCGAGGACGAGTTCGCGACCCGCGCCACCCGCTGGGTGTTCGCCGGCTGATCCCGGTCGGTGGTGGTCACCCGGCCGGGAACGGCTCCAGGCCCATCCGCGCGCGGATCTCGGGTCGGCGCAAAGGCGGGACGGTCTTCGGCGGCCGGCGGCGCGGCGGTAGCCCGAGGAGCAGGTCCTGGGTGATGTCGGCGATCTCGATCGCGGCCCGCTCGAACGCCGCGGTGGTGGCGAGGTTCGGTCTCGTGATGCCGCTGACCTTCCGGACGTACTGACGGGCCGCCGCCTCGATCTCGTCGCGGGTGGCGGCGGGCTCGAGGCCGCGGAGCTCGGTGATGTTTCGGCACATGTCCTGAGCGTAGTGAGCGTCCTGGGGACCGATTCCGGGCGCGTGGGCGCGAGCGGAGCGACCAGAAGTGCCGGAGCGTAGGAGACTGTCCGGTCATCGAACCCGAGGTCCCGATCAACCCACCGCGAGACAGGTGCCGCCGGGGCGTGGCACTCTTTCCCCATGACGACCGACACGCACGACGAGAGCTACGACCCGTTCGCCGAGTTCGACGCGGCCGCCGGCATCGGCGCGGTCCGCGATCCCTACCCGGTGTGGGCCCGCCTCCGGGAGCAGACCCCCGTCTGGGCGGGGTCGATGGCCGACGAGTTCGGCGTGGCGTCGATGGAGGAGGCGCTCTACACGCAGACTCCGTACACGCCACTGACGTTCGCCGCGGTCCAGCAGGTCCTGCGCGACGGCGAGACGTTCTCCTCGGCGGGCTACGCCGAGTCGATCGGTCTCGTCTTCGGCCACTCGATCCTGGAGATGGACGAGCCCGAGCACCACGCGTACCGCGGGCTGATCCAGCAGGCGTTCACCCGTAAGGCGATGGAGACCTGGGAAGAGGAGATCGTGCGGCCCGTGGTGGCGCGCCACGTCGACGCGTTCCGCGACCGGGGCCGCGCCGACCTCGTCTCGGAGCTCCTGTTCCCCTTCCCGGTCACGGTCATCGCGGAGATGATCGGGCTGCCGACCGAGGAGCTCCCCACGTTCCACGCGAAGGCGGTCGAGCTGATCTCCATCGCCGGGAACATCGAGGTGGGGTTCGCCGCGTCGACCTGGCTCTACGAGTACTTCCAGGGGATCATCACCCAACGCCGGGCGGACCCTCGCCACGACCTCATCAGCGTGCTCGCGGAAGCGGAGCTCGACGGTCAGCGCCTCACCGACGACGAGATCATCGCGTTCCTCCGCCTGCTGCTCCCCGCCGGTGCGGAGACGACCTACCGGTCGTCGAGCAACCTGATGTTCGGGCTGCTGAGCAACCCCGATCAGCTCGCCGCGCTCCGCGCGGACCGGTCCTTGATGCCGCAGGCGATCGAGGAGGGCGTCCGCTGGGACCCGCCCCTCACCGGCATCGGTCGCACCTGCACCAAGGACACCGTGGTGGAAGGTGTGCGCATCCCGGCGGGCGCGCCCGTGCACGTGTGCATGGCGGCCGCGAACCGCGACCCGTCGCGGTGGGACCGACCCGACGAGTTCGACATCCTCCGGGAGCAGAAGCAGCACATGGCGTTCGCGTTCGGGCCGCACATGTGCCTCGGCATGCACCTGGCCCGCATGGAGACCACGGTCGCCATCAACGCCCTCCTCGACCTCCCGAACCTCCGGCTCGACCCCGACGCCGAGGACGTGCACGTCAGCGGGCTCGCGTTCCGGGCGCCGGCGACGCTGCCCGTCCTCTTCGGCTGATTTCGACCGTTTGGCGACCCGCCCCTAGCCTGGGCGCGTCGCCAAACGCCTCGTCGAACACACGCCTCGTCAACAGGTGGAGGAACCATGACCGCAGCACCGGCTGAGCCCGTCCGCAACCTCGTGACCCGACCGCCGGTCCTCGTGCACCTCGACGACTCGCTGCGCAAGGTGGCCCAGTTCTTCGTCGAGGAGTCGATCGGCGCGGCCGTGGTTCGGGGCACCGACCCGCCCGCGATCATCTCCGAGCGCGACATCATCCGGGCCGTGGCCGACGGGCTGAACCTCGACCGCACCCACGTCGAGGAAGTGATGACGATGGACGTCGCCATCGCCTCGCCCCACGACACCGTGGCCGAGGTCGCGCGGATGATGATCGACAACGAGATCCGCCACGTGCCCCTGATCGACGAGGAGATCATCGTCGGCCTCATCTCCGGCCGCGACGCCCTGAAGTCGTTCGCCGACGCCGCCGGCGCCTGACCCCGAGAGGCGTCCCCCACCCGCGCTGGACGTGGGGTCAGGGACGCACAGCCGAACTGTGCGTCCCGGCCCACACGACGGTGGCGGACGCACAGTCGAACTATGCGTCTGTCGCCCCACGCTGGGAGTGGGTAGGAGACGCATCAAGGGTCAGAGGCGGTAGAGGCGGCGGGGGTTGTCGGAGAGGATCGCCTGGGCGGTGGTGGGGGACAGGTCGGGGCGGGCGGCGAACTCGCGCACACCGTTCGGGAACGTGCCCTCGGGGTGGGGGAAGTCGGACGCGGTGACGATGCATCCCGAGCCCAACGCGTTCACCACCGCGTCGAGGTGCGGCTCCTCCATCTCGGCGGACACGAAGCACTGGCGCCGGAACAGCTCGCTCGGCGACGCCGACAGCTCGTCGCAGTCGAGCCCCTCGTAGCGCTCGTAGAGCTCGTCGAGCCACCACAGCCAGAACGGCAGCCAGCCCGCGCCCGACTCGAGCACCACGAGCCGTAGGTCGGGGTGGCGGTCGCAGATCCCGCCGACGAGGAAGGAGAACAGCGTGAGCTGCGACTCGAGCGGAAACGCCGCCGCGATCCGCGGCAGCGCCCACGGCCCGAACCGGTCGGCGCCGATCTGACCCAGCCCGGTGCCGGCGACGTTGTGGAGCGCGAGAGCGACGTCGAGCTCCTCCAGCACCGACCACAGGGGGTCGTAGTAGGCGCGCTCGAGCGTGACCCCGGGCAGCGGCGGCTCGGGCATCACGAAGAACCCGCGGAACCCGTGCTGCTCGACGCCCCGGCGCGCCTCGGCGATCGCGGCGTCGACGTCGCGCAGGTCGAGCTGACCGACCGCGAGCAGTCGGTCGGGTGCGTGGGCCACGAAGGACGCGGCCCAGTCGTTGTACGCCCGCACGATCGCGGCGGCGAGCGCGGGGTCGAGTCCCCACGCCGACACCTGCATCAGCCCGCGGCTCGGGTAGAGGACCATCTGGTCGATGCCCTGGTCGTCGGCCGCGATCACGTAGGCCTCGGGATCCCAGCCCCGCTCGTCGTAGCGGGCGTACTCCTTCGCCCACATGTCGTTCAGGGTCGACAGCCCACCGCTGCGGCTGCGCCAGGTGAGCGTCGGGAACCGGCGGTCACCGTCGATCGTCGCGCCGCCGCGGTCGGGGTCGCCGACCGGGCCGCGACCGCGGAACGCGGGCTCGAGGTGCTCGGCCCAGAAGTCGGGCGGCTCCATGAAGTGGGAGTCGACGTCGACGATCGGGAAGTCGGCCACGTCGGCTACCGGTGGTGGCGGTGGCGGAGCTTGACCCGACGGATCGACCCGAACGTGAGGAGTGCGACCATGCTCACGAGCGCGGCCGCGACGATGATCCGGTTCGGGTCGACAGCGGGCTGCCAGGTGACGGCGCCGTCGCGCACGACGAACACGCCGACCGCCCGGGCCCGTACGCCGTAGCCGCCGCCCGACCCGGTGCCCTCGCCCTCACCACCGGGACCGACGCCGGTGCCGCCGCCCCCGCCGCCCCCGCCCTGGACGGACGCGACCGGGATCACGAGCACGCCGTCGCGCTCGATCGGCGTGCCGAACACGCGCCCGACGGTGATGCTGTCGTTCGCCTTGGCCAACAGGTCGTGGATCTCCATGATGTGCTCCTCCGTGGTTACGACGGTGCGGTGGATGCGGTGCCCTTCGCGTGGTACTGCTCCTGCCACTCCTTCGGCGGCGGGTCGGACCGGTACGGGCCCACCCCGAACAGGCGGGGCATCTCGCCCTTGAGGTCGCCGGCCGTCCACCCGCGGTCGGTTCGCTGGAGCAGCTCGGCGCCCACGAACGTGTGCACGTGCTCGATGCGCGCGCCGCTCACCTGGAACGACTGCCCGCTCATGTACTGCGCGTACGGAGATGCGAGGTAGCACACCAGCTCGGCCACGTGAACGGGGCTCTGGTTGTCGAACTCCTGGGGCCCCCGCGCGGCGTTGCGGGCGGTGCGCCAGCCCACCGCGGCGAGCCGGGTGCGCGCACCGGGGAGGATGGTGTTGACCGTCACGCCGTAGGGCTCGAGCTCGGTCGCGATCGCCTCTCCGAACGCGAGGATGCCGGCCTTCGCGGCGACGTAGTTCGACTGGCCCGCGCCGCCGATCACGAGCAGGCCGGTCGAGGTGTTGACCACACGCCCGTAGACCGGCCGGCCGGCCTTGGCCTCACGGCGCCACCAGCGGGTCGCGGGAGCGGTCACCGAGAATGTGCCCTTGAGGTGGACGCGAATCACGTCGTCCCACTCGTCCTCCTCCAGGTTGAACACCATGCGCGGGCGGCCGAAGCCGGCGTTGTTGACCACGATGTTGATCTGGCCCCACTCGTCGAGCGCACGCTGGATCACGGCCTCGCCGCCCGTGGCGGTCGAGATGTCGCTGGCATCGGCCACAGCCTCACCGCCGGCGGCGCGGATCGCGGCGACGACCTCCTCGGCCGGGGTCTCCGACGTCGGGCTGCCGTCGGCCGCCACGCCGAGGTCGTTGACGACGACCTTGGCGCCGTACGCGGCGAGGCGCATCGCGTGGGCGCGGCCGATGCCCCGGCCGCTGCCGGTGACCACGGCCACCGTTCCGGCGAGCATCTGGTCGGCTTCGGGTTCGGCACTGGGTTCGAGGCTGTCGGGCATGGCGTGTGGTCGTCTCCTCTGCGAGCATGCGCTCGTCGTGACCGTATCGGGCCACAGGGGAGCACACCATGTCCGAATTGCGATGGGCGGTCGGATCCGTGTCGGTGACGCGGGTCCTCGAGCAGGACGCCGGCTTCCCGGCCGGGGGCTTCTTCCCGATGTCGTCGCCCGAGGGCCTCGCCGCGCACGCCGACTGGTTGAGTCCCTGGGCGCTCGACGACGACGGCAACCTCCGGATCTCGATCCAGGCGCTCTGTGTCGAGTCGGAGGGCCGCAAGATCGTCGTCGACACGTGCGTAGGTCAACGCCCGTTGCCCGACCTGTTCGCGACCATGAGCGACGACGGCTCGTTCCTGACGGCACTGGCCGGCGCCGGGTTCGCCCGCGAGGACGTCGACGCCGTGATCTGCACGCACCTGCACTTCGACCACGTGGGCTGGAACACGATGTGGGTGGACGACGCCTGGGTGCCCACCTTCCCGAACGCGCGGTACGTGCTCGCCCGGGCCGAGTTCGAGCACTGGAACGCGGCGTCGGAGGAGGCCCGCGCCGCCGCGTCGGCGGTCACCTTCGACGACGCGGTCACACCGCTGTTCGACTTCGGTGTCGTCGATCTCGTCGACGTCGACCACTCGGTCACCGGGGAGGTGTCGCTCACGCCGACGCCCGGGCACTCGCCCGGCCACGTGTCGGTGCGGATTCGCTCCGAGGGCGCGGAGGCGATCATCACCGGCGACTGCGTGCACAGCCCGGTGCAGCTCATGGAGCCGGACTGGTTCACCGTCGTCGACAGCGACGGAGCGCAGTCGAGCGCAACCCGGCGCGCGTTGGTGGCCGAGTGCCTCGACCGGGACGTGCTCGTGATCGGCACCCACTTCCCGCCGCCGACCGCGGGTCACATCGTGACCACCGACGCCGGCGTGCGCTTCCGCCCGTTGCCGTGACCCGCGCGCTCGGGCCTGCGCCGTCAGGCGAGGTCCACGCCTGAGTGCTCGGCGCGTGCCGCGTGCACGCGTGCGTGGGCCACGGCCGCATCGAGATCGGCGAACACGTGGTTCTCGTGGGCGAGCCGGTCGAGCGCGCCCACCGCGCCGAGGACGCGGAGGTGCTCGGGGCTCGGGCCCTTCAGCAGGACCGTGATGTGGCGCGCCTCGAGCTCGGCCACGGTCTCACCGAGCGCCTGCGCGCCGGTCGCGTCGAGGACCTGGATGTCGGGCAGGCGCAGGATCACGACGCGCACGTCGCTGATCGCGGTGAGCTCGGTGAGGAACCGCTGCGCGGCGCCGAAGAACATCGCGCCGTCGATGCGGTAGGCCACGATGCCCTCCTTCAGGAGGTCGACCTCGGTGTCGCCGTCGATCTCGCTCGCGCCCATGACCGGTTCGAGCGTCGCAGTGCTGGTGCGGGCCACGGAGCTGAGCGCGAGGAGCGCGGCGACCGCGATCCCGATCTCGACCGCGACGATGAGGTCGAACGCGATCGTCGCGGTGGCCGTGAGGACGAGCACCGCGGCGTCGGCCCGCGTCGACCGCAGCACCGCGCGCACGTTGTGGAGCTCCACCATGCGGACCGCGGTGACCATCAGCACGCCGGCGAGCGCGGCGAGCGGGATCTTCCCGACCAGCCCGCCCAGGAAGAGCACCACGACGACCAGCAGCACGGAGTGCACGATCGCCGAGAGCCGCGTGCGGGCTCCCGCACGGACGTTGACCGCGGTGCGCGCGATCGCGCCGGTGGCGGGCATGCCGCCGAAGAGCGGGGACGCGAGGTTGGCCAGGCCCTGGCCGAAGAGCTCGCGGTCGGGGTCGTGCTTGCCGGTGTCGGCCATGCCGTCAGCGACCTTGGCCGACAGGAGGCTCTCGATCGCGGCGAGCGCGGCCACGGCGAAGGCAGCCCCGAGCAGGTCGCGCATCTGCCCGACCGAGAGGCCCGGGAGCGACGGCGTGGGGATGGAGTCGGGGAGTGTGCCGATCTTGGCGACGTCCGCTCCGGTCGCCACCGCGACCACCGTGGTGACGAGCACCGCGAGGAGGGAGGCGGGCAGCGCGCGGTGGATGCGCGGCCCGACGAGCATCACCGCGACGGTGAGCGCGACCAGGCCGATGGTGGCCAGGTTGCCGGCCCCGAACGCGTCGGACACGGCGCGCACCGCCACCGCGGCGGGGTTCTCCCCGGCGGGCTTGGCCACCCCGAGGGCGTTCGGGACCTGCTGGAGGAAGATGATCACGGCGATGCCGATGGTGAAGCCCTCGATCACCGGCCACGGGATGTAGGCGAGGAGCCGCCCGAGCCGGGCGAACGACGCGCCGAGCACGATCACGCCGGCCATGAGGCCCACCACGTACACCGCGTCGGCGCCGTGCTTCGCCACGAGGGGGACGAGCACCACGGTCATCGCGCCGGTCGGTCCCGACACCTGGACGTTGGAGCCGCCGAACGTCGCGGCCACGAAGCCGGCCACGATGGCGGTCATCAGCCCGGCGGTGGCTCCGAGCCCGCTGGTGATGCCGAACGCGAGGGCGAGGGGCAGCGCGACGACGCCGACGGTGACCCCGGCGAGGACGTCGCCCTTCCACGAGCGGCGCAGCCCGGCGTAGTCGGCCCGGCGGGGGAGCAGCCGGACCACGGGGTTGGAGACGGTGCGGAAGGCGCCGGTCACGCGGTCCATCAGCCGGACCGGAGATCGGCGAGGAGGTCCTCGGTCTCCGCAAGGGAGTTGATGAGCAGCTCCTTGGCCACGGCGAGCAGATCCACGAGCAGTGGGTCCTTGATCGCGTAGACGACCGCCGCCCCTTCCTTGCGGGTGGTCACCAGCCGTGCCCGGCGAAGGATCCCGAGCTGCTGGGACAGGTGGGACGACTCCAGCCCGACCAGCGGCTGCATCTCGCCCACGGTGCGCTCGCCCTCGGCGAGCAGCTCGAGCACCCGGATCCGGGCCGGATGGGCGAGGGCCTTGAACAGATCCGCCTTCACCTCTGAGATCGGTCGACTGATCATCTGACAAATATATCATATAATGAAGGTGAGGTATTCAAAGGGGCAGTTCGTCGGGCGCGAGTCGCCGGGTCCGGGCGGGATCAGCCCGGCGGCTCGGGGAGCGCGGCGAGGCCCGCAGCCATGTTCTCGGCCACGGTCTCGCGCCACGCGTCGTCGAGCGGCGCATCGGTGACGTAGCGCCCGAGGCCGGCGAGTGCGTCGACCTGCATGGCCACGCTGTGCAGGCCGGTGCCATAGCGCTCGAAGCTCGCCGCGCTGCGCGCGTGCGTCGGTCGCACGCCGTGGTACACGTACGCCACGCTCGTGCCTCCGTCGGCCGGGGCGAGGTCCCACGACACCGTGCCCACGAGGTCACCGTCGGTGTAGGTGAGGTCGACGCGCTCGTGCGGCACCACTCCCGTCACCTCGACGGTCCAGCCCGTGGCCGCGGGCTGGCCGGGGCGGGCGCCGGTGATGTGGAAGCGCACCCCGGGCGCGAGGATCGACCGGTCGGGGTCGAGCGGGGTCACCCGGATCAGGGACCACCACGCGCCGTAGGTGGAGAGGTCGGTGATCGCGGCCCACACGGGCTCGACCGGGGCCGGGATCACGACCTCGTCGCGGCACCGGAATTCGGGCCAGGTGCGGGTGGTGTCGTCGGCGTCGGTCATGGGCGCAACGTAACCCAGCGTTCCCGAGCGGTGCTCCGGAGCCGGGGTCCAGAGGCGGGCTCAGGCGGTGTGGGCCAGCAGGAGGCCGACGGCGAGCGTCACCATCGCCCACGAGCAGCACCGCAACGCCCGCTCGAGCGGGGCGAGCAGCACGGTGGTGTCGAGGGCGACCGTTCGCCCGTCGGTGAGCTCGACCCGTCCGACGATCGCGCGGGTGCGGCGGCGCAGTGCACGGGCCGGGGTGCTCAGTGCGCGCTGGGCGAGCGAGACGAGGAGCGCGGCACCGGCCACGACCACGGCGCCGATCCGGAGCGTGCCCGTCTGTGCGACGTACGCGGTGAGCACGGGGAACGCGCCCCACGCGGCCGCGAAGCCGAGGTCGGTGTGGATACGGCCGCCGAAGAGCTCCAGGTTGTACCCGAGGGCGAGCACCGGACCGGCGACGACGAACGGGACCAGCCACCACCCGACGACCACGATCCCCGCGATCCCCAGCCCGACCGCGACGAGGAGCCCGAGTGCCGCCGTGACCTCGAGCGTGCGGGTGGGGATGTGTGTGCGCAGCGGACGACCATGGAGCTCGTCGAGCGCGTGCGCGGCGACGCCGACGGCCGCGAAGAACGCGACGAGCGACGCGACGAGGCGTCCTGCGTCGACGCGCGGGGCGAGGGCGGCGCCGATGGCCACGTACGCGAGGTGCCACGCGGTGTACGGCGGGTGCAGGATCGTCCACCAGTCGCGGGCGGAGCCGGGGCCGGCCGCGTAGTACGCCGGACGGGGTGCGGCGTCAGCCATCGGCCTTGCGTCCCCACATCACGATGCCGCCGCCGAGGCTCATCGTGCGCGTGCCCACGTCGGTCATGCCGGCGGCGCGCCACGCGTCGACGAGCGTGTCCACAGGATGCGCGCGGTAGAAGTCCGAGATGTTCGGACCGAGGAACCGGCCGACGCGCACCCAGTCGCTGCCGCCGAGCACTCCACCGACCGGGAGCAGCGCGCGTGTGTACAGCAGCCACGCGGGATGCCACACGACGCCGCTCGGAACCGCGAAGTCGAGGCTTGCCATCGGCGCGCCCGGCTCGAGGACCCGGGCGAGCTCGCGCACGGTGGCCTCGGGATCGGCCACGTACCGCAGCAGATAGGTGAAGGTCAGCGCATCGAAGGACGCGTCGGGGAAGGGCAGCGCCTCGGCGCGGCCGGCAACGAGGTCGATGCGGTCCGGGACCGCACCGTGCCGCACGCGCTCCTGGCCCTCCCGGAGCATCGTCTCGGTGAGGTCGACGCCGGTGACGTGGCCGTCGGTGCGCTCGGTGATCTGGAGCGCGACGCCCGCGGTCCCGGTGGCCACGTCGAGCACACGACGCGGCCGGGCGTCGACGATCCGGTCGACCATGGCCCGGCGCCAGCGGGCGTTCTGCCCGAACGACAGCAGCTCGCCGAGGAGGTCGTACCGGCGGGGGAGCCCGCGGAACAGCTCCTGCGCGAACCGGTTCGGCGAGCCTTCGGTGGCGCTGGTGGCCGGCATGGGCATGGGCCCCCCTCCAGGGACGAGCGTGCACCTCTCCCGGCCCCGGGGTCAAGTGGTGCAGGGCCGGGTGCGGCCCGTCAGCGCTCGAACGGGGCGACGGCCTCGCACGCGGGGCAGGTGTCGCCGTCGGCGGTCCAGGGGTAGTCGTCGAACACCCGCAGCGAGTCGAACGTTCCGCAGGCCGCGGCCCCGGTGTCGAGGTCGACGGCGTGGCGGCGGCCCTTGGGCTCCCGCTGCCCGCCGCTCGCGCCCCCGGCCGATCGGCTCATGCCCTTCGAAGAGACCGGCTTCGATCCGAGCGCACCGACGACGTAGGGCATCCCCGTCAGGGTACGCAGGTGTGCGGCGGCGGCATCACGATGGTGGTGGATCGGTGCGCATCTGCTCGGCGGCGCGCCGCACCAGCGCGACGACGTCGGCGACGCTCACCCCACGTCGAGCGCGGCGAGGCGGCCGTGCCGCTCGAACTCGGCGTGCAGCGCGTCGCGGTCGGCCGGCGCCATCCGCTGGAGCGGTGCACCCTTGCCTGCTCGCCAGAACACGACCTCGTCGGTGTCCCACCGCTCGCGTCGCAGCTGGCGCTTGATCGGCTTCTGGCTCTCGGTGACGGGCATGTCCTCGGTCACGCGCACGTAGCGCGGCGACCACTTGGTGCCGAGGTCGGTCTGCTCGCCGAGGAACTCGTCGAAGTCCTCGGGATCGAACTCGGTACCGGGCCGCACGAGGAGCGTCGCCATCACCTGGTCACCGACCTCCTCGTCGGGCACGGCGTACACGGCCGCGAGCACTACCGCGGCGTGGCGGGCGAGGATGCGCTCGATCGGCGCGGCGGCGAAGTTCTCGCCGTCGACGCGGATCCACTCGAAGTCGCGCCCGCCGAAGTACATCCACCCGGCGTCGTCGCGGTATCCGAGGTCGCCCGTCCAGTACCAGCCGTTGCGGATGCGCTGCGCGTTCGCCTCGTCGTTCTTGTAGTAGCCCTCGAAGCCCGGCGCACCGTTCTTGTTCACGATCTCGCCGATGCACTCCTCGGGGTCGAGCAGGCGGCCCTCGGCGTCGAACCGCGCTCGGGGCATCTCCTCGAGCGTCTCGGGGTCGAGGACCACGATGCCGTCGGCGGGCATGCCGAGCGCGCCCTTCGGCATCTCCGGGCTGCGGTTCACGTGCGCGCCACCCTCGGTGGAGCCGTACCCGTCGATCACCGTGCAGCCGAAGCGCGTCCCGAACTTCTCGATGTCGAGGTCGGCGGCCTCGTTGCCGAACGCGATCACGATCGGGTTGTCGGCGTCGTCGGGCTGCTCGGGGGTCGCGAGGATGTACGAGAGGGGCTTGCCCACGTAGTTGAAGTACGTGACGCCGTACCTGCGCACGTCGGGCAGGAATCCGGATGCGGAGAAGCGGCGGCGCACGGCGGCGACCCCTCCGCTGATGAGCCACGGGCAGAACGCGGTGATCACGGCGTTCGAGTGGAACAGCGGCATCATCATGTAGAGCACCGAGTCGGCGTTCAGCCCGACGTTGGCGCTCATGATCGAGCTGCTCTTCACGAGCCGGGCCTGCGAGAGGATGCACGCCTTGGGGGCGCCGCTCGTGCCCGAAGTGAAGAGCAGCTGGTAGATCCCGCGTTCGTCGACGGGAACGTCGGGGAGCGGCGCGTCGGAGTACGGCGCGATGGCGGCCGCGCCCTCGGGCTCGTCGACGACGATGATCTTGCCGGCCGCCGCGCCGAGGTCGAGCCCGTCGAGCAGCGACAGGTGCCGCTCCTCCGTGACCATGAGCTGGCAGTCGGTATAGGTGATGTCGCGCGCGAGCTCGGCGCCGCGACGCGTCGGGTTGATGCCCACGAGCACGGTCCCGGTCAGCGCGGTGGCCCCGAGCCAGACGAGGTAGTCGGGCACGTTGTCGAGCAGCACACCGACGTGGGGCGGTGCGCCGGTGGGGAGCTGGTCGACGAGGTACGCGGCGCGCTGTGCGCACGCCCGGACGTACTCGTCCCAAGTCCAGGACTGGTCCTCGAAGCGGATCGCGGTGCGGGGGTCGCCCGCGCGACTGCGGACGAGATCGGCAACATTGGCCATGGGATCTCCGTGGGGTTCAGTCGGCACGCGCGAGGGCCGGGAGCGGCCGGGCGAGCGCAACGACACGGCGGCCCCCGGGGACCGTTTGGGCAGACGCGGTCGCCGCTCGTTGGCTCATGCCGCATGTTCTAGTGGGTTGGCTTGCGCTCGTGCCCGTGGAGCCTCGACTCGATCTGGTCATCGACGTGGACGCGCACGTCACGGAGCCGGCCAGCCTCTGGGCCGACCGGCTGCCGGCGAAGTGGCGTGACCGGGCACCGCAGATGCGCCGCAGCGACGACGGCAAAGACCGTTGGTACGTGGGTGACGGCGCCGTGATGCTGACGGTGGGCCACACGGCCACCGCCGGCTGGGCACCGATCCCGTCCGGCTCCTGCCGGTGACCGCGATCCCGTTCCGGGACGTCGACGCGTCGGTCGCCGAGATCGAGCGGTGCGCGGCGCTCGGCCACCGGGGGATCCTCTTCACCGGCGAGCCCCAGGTGTTCGGCCCACCCCTGCTGGGAGACGCCACGTGGGACCCGCTGTGGCGCGTCGCGTCGGAGACCGGCATCGGGTTCATCCCGTTCCTCCTCGAGGCCGCCGACTACGCGTTCGGCGAGGCCGCGATGCGGATCGAGTGGCCGGAGTTCGAGCTGCTGCCGAGCGAGTACTTCCACCGCCAGGTGTACGGCTGCTGGTTCTTCGAGGAGACCGCGCCCCAGCGCCTCGTCGACAAGATCGGGGCGGCCGACATCCTGTTCGAGACCGACTGCCCGCACCCGATCTGCCTCTACGGCAACGTGCGCGAGAAGATCGACGCCGCGCTCGGCGGCCAGCCACCCGAGCTGCGCCGCCAGCTCCTCTGGGACAACGCCGCGGCGCTCTACCGGGTGGCCGACCCGGTCGCCTGCGGGGGTTGGCCTGGGTTGCACGGGCACGGTGAAGGTGACACCGTTGTCAGTTATGGAGACCACTGAGCTGTTCCAGGACGCGGCCTCGATCGAGTACCCGATCCTCGATTGCGACGCCCACGTCAACGAGCCGCCCGACACCTGGACGGCCCGGGTCCCGGCCAAGCTCCGGGACAAGGCCCCGAAGGTCATCCACCGCGACGATGGGGACTACTGGTCGTTCAACGACGGCGAGAGCGTGCGCCCGGTCGGCCTGACCGCCACCGCCGGCAAGTCGTACCTCGACTTCTCGCCGGTGGGCGGCAGCTACGCCACGATGCGGCCCGGCAGCTTCGACACGAAGGCCCGCCTCGCCGACATGGACGTCGACGGCATCTACCTCCAGGTGCTGTACCCGAGCGTCACCCTGTTCGGGGCCAAGGTCTACGGCGCCGACCCGGAGCTCCAGGTCGCGTGCGTCCGCGCGTACAACGACTGGGTCGCGGAGTTCTGCGAGGGTTCCGACGGCCGGCTCATCGGCCAGGCGATCCTGCCCACCACGGGTGTGCAGGACGCGATCGACGAGACGAAGCGCGCGCTCGGGCTCGGGCACCGCGGCGTGGTGATCTCGTCGTTCCCCAACGGGTCGCTCGCGCCGCTCCCCGAGGACGAGCCGTTCTGGCAGTTCGTCCAGGAGACCGACACGCCGGTCGCGGTGCACATCGGCAGCTTCCTGCCGAACATCGGCACCCCCCAGGGCGCGAAGCCGCCGAGCATGAACGAGAAGCAGTTCATGGGTGCGGCCGGCGCCACGAAGTCGGGCTCGCACACGCTGCCCGTGGTGTGCCAGCTGCTCTTCTCCGGCGTGTTCGAGAAGTTCGTCGACGTGAAGCTGATGCTCGTCGAGTCGAACATCGGGTGGATCCCCACGCTGCTCGAGCAGACCGACGACATGTTCTACCGGTACCGCTTCTTCACGAACGGCGACGGCATGCAGGTCACGCCGAGCCGGATCTTCCACCGGAACTTCTGGGCGTCGTTCATGATCGACACCGTCGGCATGGACCTCCGCCACCGGCTCAATGTCGACCATCTCATGTGGTCGAGCGACTACCCGCACACCGGCTGCGACTGGCCCAACAGCCGCATCACCATCCAGCGCAACTTCCGCGGGATCCCCAAGGACCAGGTCAAGAAGATGCTGCACGACAACTGCAAGCGTCTCTACAAGCTCGACCACGTCCCCGACGCGATCCCGTACCTGTAACCGTGGGTCGCCTCGACGGCAAGGTCGCGCTGGTCACCGGCGCGGCACGCGGGCAGGGCGCGGCCGAAGCCCGGCTCTTCGCGGCCGAAGGCGCGCAGGTCCTCCTCGGCGATGTGCTCGACGACGAGGGTGCGGCGGTCGCATCCGAGATCGGCGACGCGGCCGTGTACCGCCACCTGGACGTGACGAGCGATGCCGACTGGCAGGCCGCGCTCGACGACACGCGCGACCGTTGGGGCGGGCTGCACGTGCTCGTCGCGAACGCAGCGGTCTTCACGCGAGCGTCGTGGATCGCGTCCACGCCGACCGACGAATACGAGCGCGTCATCCTGGTCAACCAGGTCGGGGTCTACCGCGCGGTGCACCACTGTGCGCCCCTGATCCGGGAGAGCGGCGGCGGTGTGATCACGCTGGTGTCGTCGGTCAACGGTCTGATCGGCGCACAGGGCGCGGCGGCGTACGTGTCGAGCAAGTTCGCCGTGCGCGGTCTGGCCAAGGTCGCCGCGCTCGAGCTCGGCCGCGACGGCATCCGGGTCAACTCGTTGCACCCGGGCGCGATCGACACCTACATGATCTCGCCCGAGGCCTTCGGCGGGGCCGACGTGCGCCCCCGCCTCGGCGAGGGCGTGCCCCTCGGTCGGGTCGGCACCCCGGAGGAAGTGGCCGAGCTCGTGTGCTGGCTCTCGTCCGACGCGGCGTCCTACTGCACCGGGGCCGAGTTCGTGATCGACGGGGGCATGACCGCCGGGCCGTTCCGCTCGGCCGCGACGGGCTCGTGAGCGACCTGCGCTTCGACGGACGGGTGGTCGTCGTCACGGGCGCCGGACGCAACCTCGGCCGCGAGTACGCGCTGGACCTCGCGGCGCGGGGCGCGAAGGTCGTGGTCAACGACCTGGGTCTGGCGCTGTCCGACACCGACGGCTCCGGCGAGGCGCCGCCCCGCAACCCGGCCCTCGACGTCGTCGACGAGATCGTGGCCGCAGGTGGCGAGGCGGTGGCCAACACCGACTCCGTGGCGACACCGGAAGGCGGCGTGGCGATCATCCGGTCGGCGCTCGACGCCTTCGGCCGCGTCGACGCGCTCATCAACAACGCGGGCGTGGTCCGCCAGGCGCCGTTCGCCGAGCACGGGCCCGAGGTCGCCGACCCCGTCATCGCGTCGCAGGTCGGCGGCCACCTCAACGTCACCCGGGCGGCCTGGCCGGTGATGGCCGAGCAGGGCCGCGGGCGGATCCTCGACGTCTCGTCGGGCGCGGGCCTCTGGGGCGTGCCGGGCATGGCCGCCTACGCCACCGCCAAGATGGCCGTCGTGGGCCTCACCCGGGCCCTCGCGCTCGAGGGGGCGTCACT
>Ga0302323_100002252_pt1 | contig 15651 bp, 14 predicted proteins | sample Fen_T0_3_FD_201950 | JGI IMG/M metagenome (GOLD analysis project Ga0302323, IMG submission 201950) | Peat permafrost microbial communities from Stordalen Mire near Abisko, Sweden - Fen_T0_3 | ecosystem: Environmental > Terrestrial > Soil > Wetlands > Permafrost | place: Sweden: Abisko... | reverse complement strand
CTGCACTGGATGAGGAGTAGACATGCGCAGACGAATGGGACGCCCCGGTCTGATGGGAACGATGGCACGCACCGCCGTCATCGCCGGCACGGCCACGGCAGTGTCCGGGTCGATGCAGGCCAGCTCAGCCCAGAAGGCGCAGCAGGCGCAAGCGGGTGCCGCGGCTCAGCAGGAACTGGACGCCATCCACCAGCAGCAGATGATCGACCAGGCGGTGGCTCAGGCGACTGCCGCGCAGCAGGCACCTGTTCAGCAGGCCCTAGTCCAGCCGGTGGCAGCACCCGTGGACAGAATGGCGAAGATCAAGGAACTCGGTGAGATGAAGGCCGCCGGCCTCCTCACCGAGGAGGAGTTCACAGCAGAGAAGGGCAGGATCCTCGCCCTCTGATTTCGTAGTGCACGCGTGGTCATGTCGGGCTCGGCCAGGGCCCGGAATGGCCACGCGTTGCTGCGTCTGTGGCACGACCTGAAGGACAATCATGACTAGTCTCTGGAGCTCGCTGATACCGCTGATCGTCGGCGGCGCGGTCGTTCCGATCCAGATCATCATCACCGTGATGCTGCTGCGTTCCAGCGCCGGCAAGCTCACGGCAGTCGCCTGGGTGGCGGGTATGACCGCAGTGCGGCTGGTGCAGGGATTGTTGTTCGGGCTGGTGTTCGGCTCCGTGGAGACGAGCTCGACCGCCACCGGTGGGCCCGGCACCGCCATCTGGGTGTTGCTCCTGGCGCTCGCTGTCATGTTCTACGTAACCGCGGCCAAGAACCTGCTCAAACACCCGGACGAGGACGCCCCGCCCCCCAAGTGGATGGCGATGATCGAGGGCGTCCGGCCCGGCAAGGCGTTCGCCCTCGGGGCGGGCGTGCTGGGGATCGGCGCCAAGTTCTGGGTGTTCACCCTCGGCGCGATCGCGGCCATCGCCGATGCCGGGCTGGGCTCGGCCGCAGCCATCGGCATCTTCATCCTGTTCGTGGTCCTTACCGAGTCCATTCACCTGATTCTGCTCGTCATCGCCTTCGCGCTCCCTGAGCGCTCAGCCGGAGTCCTGGACAGCGTCAATGCGACCCTCAAGAAGTACAACCGGGTGATCATGATCGTGCTGGGCCTGGTGTTCGGGACCTGGTTCCTCATCAAAGCGCTATCAGGGTTCGGCCTGTTCTAGCCTGTGGTGACCCCTCACTTCCGGAATCGCCGTGCCCATCGGCGTGGCTCAGTGACCGAGCTGCATCTCCGACCTGGTTGATCGCACCAGGATCAAGGCGCTGATGAGGAGGGTCCAGGCGGGGAAGACGAGTTGCACCCACAGGCTCAGGGTGATCATCAGCAGCAGGGTGAGTGCGAGGACGTAGGTGAGGACGACTGCCCAGCGGGCCATCAGTCCGGTGCGGAGCCAGACAGTGCCGAGCGAGATCATGAAGACGCCCGCCATCCTGAGGGCGTACACGTTGGTGATCTCCAGCATCTCGGCTCGCGCGAAGGTCGTGACCTCCAGGACCGAACGGGCGTCCAGTTCTTGGCTTGCGGCAAGGATGCCGCCTGCGATGGCGGAGGAGGCGAACAGCATCGCAATAAACACGAGGCCGCTGCCGAGGAAGACGGTTGCGAAGAACCTGTCCTCCAGGTCGCCGAGGCGGTCCCTGATGACGCCGATGAACCAGAGGAAGGCGATGCCGGCATAAGGCATCAGCCCCAGTGCGAACCTGATCTGTGCGGCTTCGGGTCCGGTCCAGGCGGCTGTGCTGTCGGGTTGACTGTCCAGTGCGTTGCGCAGGAGCACGATGCTCGCACCGGACAGCAGGGCGAACAGAATGCCAGCGACCCCTGCCGCGCGCGGAGTAGTGAGTCGTTGTCGCATCGACACGGGCTCTTGCGGTGTCATGGTGTGGCGCCTGTGCTTTCCGATCTCGTCAGGCCCTCGAGCTCAAAAAGTATCAGGGCGCGACGCCGCTCTGCGCGAGTTCGCCAAGACGGCTCTGAGAATTGCTTGGTCACCACGAGCGACAAGCCGCGGCTGCCGATAACTTGTCAGCGTGAAGCCCTTGATGCTGCCACGCTTCCGCCGCCCGAAGCTGGCGCCGCCCTCCGGTAGGGACGTGCGCGCAGGTCTGGTGCTAGGACTTGTCAGCATCCCCGACGGGCTTGCCGCCGGCCTCCTGGCAGGGTTGAATCCGGTCGCCGGGCTCTACGGCTACCTGTTCGGCACCGTGGCCGGAGCGCTGGCCACGAGTTCTGCGCTGATGTCGGTACAGGCCACCGGCGCCATGGCAGTGATCATCGCCGACATTCCCGGGTTCGATGCCGGCCCGAACGGGGCGTCCGCGCTCGCCACGCTCGGTGTGCTCACTGGCGTGGTAATGCTGGTGGCAGGGTTGGCAGGGCTGGGCTCGCTGGTTCGCTACGTGCCCAATGCCGTTCTGGCTGGATTCGTGAACGCCGTGGCGGTCAACATCATGCTGGGTCAGCTGTCCGCGTTCACCGGATACCAGGGGCAGGGTGCGAATCGCGTCGTCAGGGCCCTGGACACCGTCCTGCACGTTGGGTCATTCCACTGGCCGACCGTCGCGATCTCGGTTCTGACCCTCATCCTGATCCTGACCCTTGAGCGCACCAGGCTGGGGGCGTTGGGACTGTTCATCGCAGTCATCATCTCCTCAGCCCTCGTGGCTCTGGTGAGCCCGCTGGCCTCCGTGCAGACGCTCGCCGACCTCGCCGAGGTGCCCAGCGGGCTCCCCCTGCCGGTCCTGCCTTCGCTGGCTCACGTGGTCAGCCTCATCGTTCCTGCACTGTCGCTGGCGTTCGTCGGACTTGTCCAAGGGGCGGCGATCGGGCAGTCCGTGCCGAACCCGGACGGCTCCTATCCGGATCCCTCTGGCGACTTCCGGGGTCAGGGGATCGCCAACATCGTTTCCGGCCTGATGCGCGGCATGCCGGTCGGCGGATCGATGTCGGCAACCTCCCTGGTCGTGTCAGCCGGGGGGCACAGCCGCTACGCGAATCTCCTTGCCGGCGTCGTCATGGCCGTTGTGATCGTCCTCTTCGGACCGGCGGCCGGCCTGGTCGCGATGCCGTCCCTTGCCGCGCTGCTGATGCTGATCGGGTTCCGCACGCTCAAGCCCGACCAGGTCCGGATGGTGTGGCGAACGGGCGCAACGCAGGCGACGGTGATGGCCACCACCTTCCTGCTCACCCTCATCGTGCCCATGCAGTACGCCGTGCTCGTCGGCGTGGGAATCTCGGTGATCCTCTTTGTCGCCAAGCAATCCAATCGGGTGACCATCAAGCGCTGGGAGTTCCGAACTGGTTCACCCCTGCCGATCGAGACGACACCGCCGGCAGTGCTGCCGGCTGGCGAGGTGGTGGTGCTGACCCCTTACGGCAGCCTGTTCTTCGCCTCGGCTGCGGTCTTCGAGAACCAGCTCCCTGTCCCGGAGGCCAGTTCGCGAGGCGCCGTCGTCGTCCTCCGGATGCGGGGCAAGGAGGACCTTGGCAGCACCTTCATCAACACCATCGTGCGCTACCACGATTCGCTGCGCGCAGCCGGGAGCCACCTGGTGCTGGCCGGGATCGGAGAGCGCGTCCTGAGCCAGCTCACCAACACGGACGCGCTGAGCCGGCTCGGCGCCGACAACGTGTTCCCAGCCACCCGGCAGGTCGGCGAATCACTCCAGGCGGCCCTCCTGCGGGCACGCGCCCTTCAGGATTCTGAGTCGGACGACCAGATCTCCTGAGGCGTTGATCTGCAAGGCCGGCCGCTGATCAGCGGTGCCGCTAGAACGCCTGTGCCAGGTAGTCCCGGGTCCGCTTGCGCGCTGCCCGGTGGTTGCCATAGGCGTACGCCATCGTGCTGAAGCCGGAAACGGTGAGGTAGCCCCCGATCGCGTAGCGCAGCAGGCGTGCACCCAGCAGTGGCCAGATGAGCAGTGCGATCGCGATGGCGAGCGACAGAACACCGTCGAGAACGAGCGCCCACCGTGACCCGGGGGTCCGGGACACCTTCATCGCGACGATCAGGAGAGCCAGGCCGCGCAGTCCGGCGCCGATCATGATGATCCAGATCATCAGGTTCAAGGCGAAGAGTCCGCCTGCGAAGAGCGCGATCGCGAAGACGACCCCCAGGCTGCCGACGCCGGCCCACATCTGCCAGCCCTGGCCTCGTCGTTTCAGCCCGATCGCGCCGACGAGCGTCTGGATGGCTTCGATGCCGATCCAGACCGCAAGGACCGCAGTGACCAGCGGGATCGGGATTGCACCGGGCCACAGCAGCAGCGGCAGGCCGAGCAGCGCCTGGAACCCACCCTTGATGAGGAGCCGCGCGTTCAGTCCACCGAGCTTGGCCGAAAGCGGATCCTTGCGGGCCGGGCGGGGTCCGACCGTGTCGGGGTTCACCGTCAGGGGAGGCAGCGGAATCCCGCGAACGGCGGCAGCAACCAGTTCAGCGCTGCGTTCAGGGTGCGAGATTCCGGGGGTGCTGTCGACGCTCACCAGGCCGGGTTCGGCGTGCGCACGGACCGCCAGCCAATCTGGCACGAGGGTTGTTGTGCCCCCGATGACGAACCTCACCGGGGTGGTGAGCCGGCCGACCAGTTCACTGGCGGGAGTGGCCACCAAGGCGTTCATCGACCGGACGGCCGGCACGACTTCGCGCTCCACACGCTCGTTGGTGATCCGCTGCATCCGCTCATCGCGGGCGCTGGCCAGCAGCGTGTCCCGAGCCGCCAGCAGCTCGGCCATCGCCGGATCCTGGCCGGCTCGGCCAGGTTCAGGGAGCAAGGGCGAGAACGCGACCACCCTCGACACGGCATGCGGGTCGGCCGCGGCGCAGGCCATCGCCACGTCAGCGCCGAAACCCTTGCCCGCAACCTGGAACGGTCGGCCGTCGAACGCCTTCCTGGCGGTCGCGAGCACCGCAGCGGCATGATCGTCCAGGGTGTACGGGCTGGCGAGCGGAGCGGGGGAGCCCCCGAAGCCCAGCAGGTCCAGTGCCACCACGTCGTGGTCGGCGCCGAGCATCTCGGCAGCGCCTTGCCAGTTTCGCCAGGTCTCCTGCAGGTCGGGCAGCAGCACCAGAGGTTCGCCGTGCCCCGTCCGGAGGCCGACGTTGAGGGTGTCGATCTCGTCGCGGAGGATCTCGGCTGCTACCCGTTCCGGGGTGCTGGTAATCAGCACATGGTCTGCGGTGAGGCCCATGATCCGGCGAACCTCGAGATCGGGCTTGATCCGCTGCAGGCCGAGGGTCTGGTCGGGGCGGACGATCGGATCCCGGACGCCGAGGGCGAAGACGGTGGGCATCGTCAGCTTCGGCAGGTCGTCGATGATGGTGGCCTGCGAAATGGTGTTCGCCAGCGTCCGGGACATGATGTCCCAATGCTGGGTGATGTCGTCGGCGCGCATGAACTCCTCGGCCGTTGACCGCAGCTTGCCCGTGGCCAGCTCGTAGAAGGGGGTGTCACGCTCCTTCTGCCGGCCAATGACCTTCCACATCCAGGTGAACAGCATCGCCTGGGCGTACTCCAGCCCGAAGCCGCGCTTGGAATAGGCCTCCGGGGGCAGGTAGAACGGCGTCGACAGCAGGAAAAGCCGACGCAGCCGCTCCGGGTGGGTGGCCGCGAAGTGGACCGCGATCACCCCGCCGAGTGAGTAGCCGAACAAGAGGAACCGGCCGGTGATGCCCAGGTCGGTCAGGGTCGCGTCCAGCACCTGCACGTTGTCGTCGGTCGAGTACTCGATGTCCAGCGGCTTGGGCGATTCACCGAAGCCGAGCAGGTCCGGAGCGATCACCCGGTAGCCCGACCCGAGTTGGTCGATCAGCGGGCGGAGGTCGTCGGCATTCGAATTGATCCCGTGCAGCAGGACCATCACCGGACCTTCACCCTCATCGATCCGGACATGCAGCCTCAGGTCGGCAACATTGGTGGCCATGCGGCTCCTCCTAGTCGGGCTGAAGGACACTTGCACCCGCTGCCGAACCGTCGTGGCGTGGCAGTCCGGTCGGTCCATCCCGAGAGGTCTTGGCGTTCTGACCCGGGATGAAGACCCCTCGCAGAATCATCAGGATCGATGCAGTCACAGGGACGGCCACCAGCGCTCCGAGCAGGCCGAGCAGGCTGGCGCCGACCATGGCGCCGATCAGCACAAGGGCTCCCGGCACCGACACGGCACGACCCATCACCCGAGGCGTGATCACGTAGGCCTCCACCTGCATGTAGACAAAGTAGACAATCGCGAAGGCGAGCGCTGCCGGCGGGGAGTAGAGCAGGGTGACGAAGGAGGCGATGACCCAGAACAGCACTGAGCCGATCATCGGGAGGAGGGTGACAACCAGCGAAAGCATCGCGAGCATGAGGGCGTAGGGCACTCCGAGTATCAACAGGAGCACCAACGAGAACGCTGCGTTCAGGCTCGAGAGCGTCAATCCGCCGCCTACGAAACCGCCCACCGAGCGGCTGATCTGCTCGGTGAGTTGGGCGACTTTCGGTCGGCTGTACGCCGGGACGAGCTCGTAGAAGCTCGCTTTCATCGCCTCCATCGAGGCCAGGAAGTAGATGGCAAGTACAACCACGATGATCGTGCCGGACACCGCCCCGATCACGCCCGCACTCACAGCGAGCGCTCCTGCCCCGAGGGAGAGCAGGTGCGAAGGATCGGACAGCCAGGCCTCCGCCTGGGCAAGCATCGATTCGTAGAACGCGCTCCCGGCCGTTGTGGAGACGAACGACTGGAACCATGCCGACTGCTGCAGACCAGCCCGATAGCCGGGCACGGCCCCGGCGAACCCCACCAGTTGCCCGAACGCTGCCGGAACGATGAACGCCAGGCCTGCGCCAACCGCGAGGGTGAAGATCGCGCACACCATGGCGACACTCTTGCCGCGCTCGACACCCCTCGCCTCGATGCGACGCACGGCGGGGTCCAGCGCCAGGGCAATGAAGAGCGCCACCCCGACGGTGACCAGGATGGCCGACAGCGCGGCCGTGGCTGAGCCCAACGAGAGTGCCAGCAGCACTCCGATGGTGCCAACGAAGGCCCATGCGAAGGGATGTGCGAGGATCTTCACCACTCGCAGCGAGCGCCACCCAGGCGTCGGTTCATGGGCCAGTGTCTCCGGGGACATCCCATCGGCGGTGAAGTCAGTCATCCCTCAGGCCAGGGCCTTGCTCTTGAGCTGCTCGAACTCGGCCTGGCTGATGGTCCCGGCGTCGAGGAGGGTCTTGGCCCTGGCGATCTGGCTGGCCGGATCGGAGGTGGTGGCAACCGACCGGATGTAGTCCTCGGCGGCTCCACGCGAACTCATGGCCGCGTCGTACTCACGCTGCTTCATGCTCCTGCCGCGGACGATCAGGTAGACCAGGGCGGTGACCGGGGGCGCGATGAAGAGCGCAACCAGCCACACCGTCTTGGCCCAGCCGTTGAGATCGCTGTCGCGGAAGACGTCGACGATCACCTGGAACAGCACCATCAGGTAGGCGATGAAGAAGAATCCCCAGATCATCAGCCAGAAAAAGTCCCAGAAGTTCATGCGTGGCTCCCTTGTCTCAGGTCGCGCGAGCTCTGCCCCCTCGTCGGGCTGACGCTCATCGCGGACGTTCCAGCATGCCGCCCGTCAGATGGTGAGGCATCACCCCGCGAGGGTGAGCTCGGTCCGGCCAGCTGCCGTCGGCTCACGTCGATCCCGGGTGGTCCAAAACCGCCAGCCCTGTGACCCGTTCAGTAGAGTCAAGGTCATGCCCAAGGCAAGGTTCGCGGTCGGTGCGAGCAACCCTGTCTATTGGGAAACGCGTCCCGCGCTACCAGCGCACGCGATCGAGCGGCCCACGGTGTCGGCGAAGCTCACGGACTTCGTCGACCGCTACCGGGTGACGGTGGTTCTCGCGCCCGCGGGCTTCGGGAAGACGGCGGCACTGAGCGCCTGGGCTTCCCAAAGTGGCCGGCGACTTGCCTGGCTGTCGTTGACACCTGCTGACCGTCACGGTCCGCATCTCCGTAGAGGGCTGCAGGGGGTGCTGGAGACCCTTGACCTCCCAGCTCCCCAGGGCCAGGACACCGAACCCCCTCGTTCGGAGGATTCCCCCGGCGGCCCGCCGGTGCTGATCATCGACGACATCCAGTTCGCCGACAGCGTCGGCTCCAGGAAGAACCTGGTGGAAATGGTCGAACGAACCGACCCCGGCGTGCGGATTGTGCTCGCCGGACGCTACGACCCCAAGCTGGGCCTGTCCCGGCTGCGTGCCAGCGGCGAGCTGGGTCAGCTCGGCCCGGACCAGCTCGCCTTTACCGCCGAAGAGGTGCATCAGGCGGCCGTTGTGCTTGGCCGCGAGTTGACGGACGGCCTTGTCTCGCAACTGATCGACCACACCGGCGGGTGGCCAGTTGCGGTGAGACTCGCGCTGATGTCCGAGGCGGGCCGACCTTTCGGGTCCGCGGCGCTTGCGCCCGATGACAACCTGCCGCAGGTCGTGGACTACCTCGTCGAGAACCTGCTCGACCACCTCCCCGCGAGGCTCGCGGCGTTCGTGCTCCGGGCCTGTGTCTGCGACCGCTTGTCCGGACCCTTGGCGGATGAGCTTTCCGTCGACGGTCAAGGCGCGGAACTGCTCGAGGAAGCCGTTGGCATGGGTATCCCCCTCGAGCGCCGTACCCTGCCGGGTGGCGATCCGATCTACCTCTGGCACCCGGTGATGGCTCAGGCCGGACGGGCACTCCTTCAGCGTCGCGATCCTGCCCTGAGCGGCGAACTCCATCGCAGGGCTGCCCGGCACCTGGCCGCCGCCGATCCTTACGAGGCTGTGAACCACGCCTTGCGCGGCGGTGATCCTGCCCTGGCCGCTGAGGTGATCCGTTCCCAATGGCTGGTCCTGGTGCTGCGCGGCGATTCCGAGATCGTCGACGAGCTGTGCGGCCACTTGCCGTCCCCCTGGAGCGAGGACCCGGAGATCCTGGTCGTGCTCGCCACGTGTCGCCGAAACGGCGGGGACGCCGAGTCCGCCGTGCGGTTGAGCCGCCGCGCGGCCTTCCGGGCGATTGGCCTGGACGCCGAAGGGCGGCACAGCTTCGACGTGACCCTGGCTCTCGCTCAGCTCTTCCTTGCCGACCTGGAGGGCGACCTGATTTCGGCCTGTGACCGGGTGCAGCGACTCCTGGAGCTCCCTACCGGCCTCGACGGGCCACTGCGGGCGTGCGCGGTCCTCCTACTCGGATGGTCGAAGATGCGCTTGCGTCGGGGCCTCGGGTCCGTCGCCCTGTTGAACGAAGCCGTTCAACGCTGCCATGCCGAGGGTTTGGACGACCTGGCCGACAGGGCCCGGGCCTCGAGTCTGTTCAGCCGCGCCTTCGGTGGTGACTTCGCGGGAGCGCTGGCTGGAATCAGTGAAGCTCGGGCCGACCTGGATGAGAGCGGATGGCGACGTGCCGATGGCGCCGTCGAAGCCTTCACCCAAGGTTGGATCTCTTTCTGGTCCGGAGACTGTGACACCGCGATGCCGATATTCAGCAAAGCCGTCGCATCGGGCGGAGCGATCACCTCGGTCGAGCCACTCGCCCGGGTCTGGCTGGTGCACGCCGCCCTTACCCGCCGAAACCGCGACGAGATAGCCGACGCCCAGAGGACCCTTGATCTCGTGCCAGAAGAAACCATCCAGGGTATGCCTTGGCAGCACTACAAGCGGGTTGCCCAGGCGGGGATCAGCTTGTACCGGGGGGATTCGGACAGCGTCATCCGGCTGCTCGATGAGGCGGTGAAGACCGACGACTTCACCCCGGCCGCCAGGGTGCTCGCTGCTGAGCTCTACTGGCGGTGTGGCCGTCCCGCCGAAGCCCTGGCCCAAACCGAGCAGGTGCTGATGGCGCCCGACTACCTGCGGGCGAGCGGACTGGTCATCTCGGCGTTGTGCGCGCGAGCGTCCGGCGACATCGAAAGTTCTGGTGACCTGCTGGAGGAGGCACTCGGCCTCGGTTTCGCGCTCGGGATCAGCCGTCCCTTTCAACTCCCTGACGAGTCGATGGTTGAACTCCTGATCGTGCACGCTGCCCGTGGCACCCGCTTCGAAAGCTTCCTGGCCGAGCAACTCGCCTGGCATGGACGCGATCGCCCGGGCGCCGGCGAATACCAGGCCCTGAGCGCGCGCGAGCGGCAGATCCTGGGCTACCTGGCAACCACGATGTCCGCCAGCGAGATCTGTGAGGCGCTGTTCGTCTCCCCGAACACGTTGAAGACGCACCTGAAGTCGATCTACCGCAAGCTCGGTGTCGACAACCGTCGTGACGCCACCCGGCTGGTGCACGCGCCGCAGAATCACTGAGAACGGCGAAGACCATGCCGGGGACCGTTGCCGATGCCCTTGTGCTGTCGCTCGGGGTCGCGATCAGTCCGATACCGATCCTCGGAATCGTTGCCTTCCTGCTCTCGGAGCGTCCCCGACGCACCGGTCTGGGTTTCACCGGCGGATGGCTGGGCGGAATCGCGGTCGTGGTCTGCGGCGCGACTGCGTTCGCCCTGTTCAGCGACCGGCTGGGTTTGAGCGGGCTGCGACAGTCCGTCGCAGTGGTCGGGGTCGTCCTCGGGGCCGTAGCCATCGCGGCTGGATGCGCAGTCTGGATCGTGCGGCCCGCGGGAACCGAGGGGAGGCCACCTCGTTGGCTTGCTGCCCTGGACCAGATGTCCGTCCTACAGGCTGTCTTCCTCGGCGCGGCGCTGTCCGCAGTGAATCCCAAGAACCTGCTGGCCAGCATCCTGGCCGGACTCATCATCGGTTGGTCGGGTTTATCCACTCAGGCGGTCGGGGTTTCGGCTGCCGGATTCAGCCTCATCGCCTCCAGCACCGTCCTCCTGCCGATGCTGGCCTTCCTGGTGGCGGGCCGCGCGATCCGCGGACGGCTCACCCTGGTCCGCGACTGGCTGATTCGCCATCAGGCCGGCGTGGTTTCACTGATCCTCATTGTGATCGGCGCACTGCTGGTGATCCGCGGTCTCGCCGGATCCTGAGCGTCCGTTCTTCTGGCGGAAGCCACCTTGGGCCGATCCGTCGACGCATTCACCCCGGTGGGGTGATGCGCCCCACTCACCATGCCGACGATGATCGTTCCAGGCACCCGCGCAGAAGCTGCGGCCGGTGCCTGTGGACGCAGACCGTACCTCCGTCAGGCGTCTGCCGCTGTGGCCGACGAAAGGACAACACAGGTGGGCTTCTGGGATTTCTTCTGGCTGATGATCTGGGGCTTCCTCTTCGTCGCCTACCTGATGGTTCTCTTCCAGGTGATCGTCGATGTGTTCCGCGACCGGTCCCTGAACGGCTGGGCGAGGTCCGGATGGCTCATCGCCTTGTTCCTCGCTCCGCCCCTCACTGCGTTGGTCTACGTCATCGCGCGTGGCCGGAGCATGGGCGAGAGGTCGATGCAGGCCGCAGCGGATTCGCGAGCGGCCGCCGAGCAGTACGTGCGGTTGGCCGCGAATTCTGATCCTGCCGACACCATCTCCAGAGGGAAGGTGCTGCTGGACAGCGGCACCATCTCCGCGTCCGAATTCGATCGCCTCAAGGGCAAGGCGCTGGCGTAAGGCTGGAGAGGAAGTCATGACCTACGGACCCGCAGACCTGTATGTGGTCGAGTTCCCGAGCGCATCGGTTCCGGCCACAGTTACCGCCACCCTCAGGGATGTCGCTGCCGCGGGCGTCATCACCTTGCTCGACGTCGCGCTGGTGCGCACGCTGGAAGGTGGCACCTCCGAGTTGGTGGAGCTGGACCAATTCGCCGATGAACTCGGGATGGTCGGAGTCAAGCCACCGGCCACCGGACTCATCGGGATGGACGACATCGAGGAGGTCGCCGGCGACCTCACGCCCGGCACCTCATGCCTGCTCGTCCTGATGGAGAACACATGGGCGCGCAAGATCACCAAGGCCGTGCTGGACGCAGGCGCAAATGTCGTTGTTGTTGAGCGGTTCCCGGCTGAGGTCGTCAATGAAGTAGCAGCGCTCGCTGCAGATGCGGAGGACCACTGATGGCACTCAGGAGGATGGGGCGCCCGGGGCTGATCGGCACCGCCGCCAGGACGGCAGTAGTGGTCGGCACTGCCTCGGCGGTCACCGGCAGGGCCGCTGGCCGTCAGGCAGCCGCAGCGCCGCCGGTTCCCGCACCGGCCGCCCAGCCGGCACCGGCCGCTGACGGCGACGACCTCGTCGCCCAGCTCCAGCGTCTTGGGCAGCTCGCGGCCGCAGGGGTGCTCACCCCGGAGGAGTTCTCGGCTGCCAAGGCTCGGCTGCTGGCCTGACGACTCGGACCGGGAGCCCGGGCACCGTGTCGCCAGGCTCCGGGCTCGCACGGCCGTTCACGGTCAGCCCGAGCCGGAGCGAGAATCGCTGCGTCAGCCCTGGCTGACCCCGGTGAACGGTGACGGTGCTGCCTTCGGTCCGTGGCAGAAGCGGAACTTCTCGCCGCTGCCGCAGGGGCACGCGGCGTAGGGCCCACGCCGCTGGTCCTCGGCGCTGACAGCTGCCATAACGTCCGCCGGCGCCTTGCCCTGCTGGATCTGCTGCGCCATTGCCGTGAAGGTGGGTCCCGTGTGCATGAAGAATGCCTCGAGTCCGGCACACAGGTAGTTGTGTCCCTCTTCACCGTCTCGTGAGGTGATGAAGCGGTCCTTGGGGCACCCCCCGTTGCACAGGTGGCGCACCTTGCAGTCCTGGCACTGTCGGGTAAGGCTGTCACGCTTGTCCGTGCCGAACTTCCGCTGCTGGGGCAGTGCCAGCAGCGTCAGCATGTGGGTCTTGTGGATGTTGCCGAGCAGGTAGTCCGGCTCCACGAAGTGGTCGCAGGAGTAGAGGTCGCCGTTGTGCTCCAGTGCGGGGCCGTTGCCGCAGGTCGGTGCGTGGATGCACAGCAGGTGGCGCCCGAAGAACGCCTCGAGAGTGACGTCGAAGAGCTGGACGAACACCGAGCCCACGTCGTGGCGGACCCATTCCTCGAAGATGTCGATGAGGAAGTGGCCGTACTGCGCCGAGCCGACCGACCGTTCCGTGACCAGGTTGCCGGTCTGGGTGTAGAGCAGGCGTTTGCTTCCCCTCTCCGGTGCGCTCCACCCCTGGTTCGCGATGGCGAGGGTTTCGGGCGTTGCTCGTTCGACGATCGGGATGAACTGCACCCATTTCGCGCCGAGTTCGTCACGGAAGAAGGTGTATACGAGGCGGCCGTGGTCGGCGTTTGCGGCATTCACAGTGCAGAGGATGTTGAAGTCGACGTCGTGCTTGCGCAGCAGCCGCCACCCATCCATCACCTTGTCGAAGGTGCCGCGCGTGCGGCGGTCCAGCCGGTAGGTGTCGTGGATCTCCCGGGGTCCGTCACAGCTGAGCCCGACCAGGAAGTTGTGTTCCTTGAAGAACTCGCACCACTCGTCGTCGAGCAGGATGCCGTTGGTCTGGAACGTGTGCTGCACCACCTGTTCGGGACGCCGGTACTGCTCGACCAGTTCGACGGCTCGCCGGAAGAACTCCACCCGCATCAGCGTGGGCTCGCCGCCCTGCCAGGCGACGGTGACGGTGGGGGAGCGGTGGGATTCCAGCAACTGGCGGAGGTACGTCTCCAGCGTCTGCTCCGACATCCGGCTCTTGTCGTTCGGGTACAGCGCTTCCTTGGAGAGGAAGAAGCAGTAGGTGCAGTCGATGTTGCAGGTCGACCCGCTCGGCTTGGCAAGCAGGTGGAACCGTGGCGGGGCTTCTGCCGGCCATTCGGCGGAAAGCGAGGGGCTGCTCATGGTCACAACTATGCGTCCCTTCGTCGGTGAATGGCGGCTGCAGTCGTCCGCACAATGGTTCAGTCCATCCTCCCGGATCCACCAGCTTGCCGGATCACCCCGCCGGGGTGATGCCCTGTTCCGCAAAGGGGAGCAAGGTGAATCATCGATCGTGATCGCGTCTCGCGCGCGGATGCTGAGGAGAGGAAGGGCATGGCAACCGAGAAACCGAACATCCTGATCCTTTGGGGCGATGACATCGGCTGGTGGAACATCAGTTTCAACAGCCGTGGCCAGATGGGCTACCGCACCCCGAACATCGACCGGGTGGCGAACGAGGGCGTGGCTTTCACCGACTACTACGCGCAGCAGAGCTGCACCGCCGGCCGTTCCGCGTTCATCACCGGCCAGAACCCTGTCCGTACCGGTTTGACCAAGGTGGGCATGCCGGGGGCGGACGTGGGTCTCCAGAAGGAGGACCCGACGATCGCCGAGCTCCTCAAGCCCCTCGGCTACCGAACCGGCCAGTTCGGCAAGAACCACCTCGGTGACAAGGACGAGTTCCTGCCCACGTTGCACGGCTTCGACGAGTTCTTCGGCAACCTGTACCACCTCAACGCCGAGGAGGAACCCGAGCACCCCGACTACCCGAAGGACCCGGAGTTCAGGGCCCGGTTTGGTCCACGCGGGGTGTTGCACTGCTTCGCTGACGGCAAGGGTGGCCAGACCATCGAGGACACCGGCCCGCTGACCATCAAGCGCATGGAGACCGTCGACGAGGAGGTCACGGGGCACGCGCTGCGCTTCATCGATGAGGCGCACGCCGCGAACGAACCGTTCTTCGTCTGGTGGAACACCACGGCCATGCACTTCCGCACTCATCCGGCGGAGAAGCACCTGGGCAAGAGCAACGGCCAGGGTGAGTACAACGACGTAATGGTCGCCCACGACGAGAACGTCGGAGTGATGCTCGACAAGCTCGACGAGCTCGGCATCGCCGACAACACGATCGTGATGTATTCCACCGACAACGGTGTGCACTACAACAGCTGGCCCGACGCCGGCATCACGCCGTTCCGGTCGGAGAAGAACACCAACTGGGAGGGTGGCTGGCGCGTGCCTGCGTTCTTCCGCTGGCCCGGCCACATCCCGGCGGGCTCGGTGCTGAACGACATCATGTGCCATCAGGATGTGCTGCCCACCCTGCTCGCCGCCGCGGGAGAGCCGGACATCAAGGAGAAGCTGCTGGCTGGCCACACGGCCGGCGACAAGTCCTTCAATGTGCATCTCGACGGCTACAACATGCTGCCGTACCTGACCGGCGAGGTGGAGGACGGTCCGCGCAACTTCTTCTTCTACGTCAGCGACGACGGCGACATCATCGCCGTCCGGATGGACGACTACAAGTGCGTCCTGATGGAACAACGAGCGAAAGGCCTCCTGGCCTGGCTCGAGCCGTTCGTGAAGCTTCGCGCACCGAAGATCTTCGATCTGCGCACCGACCCCTTCGAACGCGCAGACGAGAACTCCAACACCTACTGGGACTGGATGATCGACCACCTGTGGGTGCTCTACAAGATGCAGGGTCTCGTCGCCGCCCAGATCCAGAACTTCGTGAAGTACCCGCCACGCCAGAAGCCGGCATCCTTCAACCTCGACGCCGTGCTGGCGCAGCTACAAGCGGGCACGGACGGCGGCGGGCACTGACGCAGCTGGTCAGGCGTTTCTTGTCGGAGGGGGCTGGGGAGACCCGGCCCCCTCCTCATCGCTGTGCGTTGCGCCGTAACGGGCGCTGATCGGTGCAGCGGTGACTCCGTGGAGCACAACGCTCATCAGCACCGTGGCGGTGATGATGCTGACCACCCGCGCCGAGTCTGCGGGCGCAAGCCCTTCGACAGCCAGCAGCGCGAAGACCACAGAGGCGAGCCCGCGG
>Ga0302323_100002251_pt1 | contig 15652 bp, 11 predicted proteins | sample Fen_T0_3_FD_201950 | JGI IMG/M metagenome (GOLD analysis project Ga0302323, IMG submission 201950) | Peat permafrost microbial communities from Stordalen Mire near Abisko, Sweden - Fen_T0_3 | ecosystem: Environmental > Terrestrial > Soil > Wetlands > Permafrost | place: Sweden: Abisko... | reverse complement strand
GCGGAGAACGAGCTTTCCTGTCTGTGTTCTCATTGGCCTCTCCGCGCCTTCTTGTGTTGCGCGTTGGACCAATGCTGTGAGTCAAGGCTACCACAGAAGGGGTACCATGGAAGGGGGTACCTGAATGGGGAATGCGGAGATGTGCGACACCGGGGGTGAACTGCTCCTGGTCGCGGCGACGCGCTCCGGGTTTGGTGGCCTTCAACCACCCGTAATGACACGAATCGTCTGGATGGGCCGGGAGTGCGGGTGGGCGGCCGACTTGCCTGGCCGCGCGAAACGTTCGCTCTCCGCAACGTCTGGTGGCGGTCGCGGTCGAGACCCTGGCGGGTTTCCAGGGGCCTGCGCACTGGCGGTGGGAGAACGTGAGCGCCGGCGCGATCCCGGAGGGACCCACGCCGGCGCAGGTGATCGAGGCTGCCGCGGAGGCCGCGGCGGAGGGACTACTTCGCCGAGGCGAACTTCTTGGACACGATGGCCTGTCCCTCGGGCGAGAGCAGCAGGTCGAAGAACTGCTTCACCTTCCCGGTCGGCTCCTCGCGGGAGATGAGGTACATCTCGCGCGCCAGCGGGTAGGTCTTGCTGCGCAGGTTGGCCGGGTTGGCCTCGATGCCGTCCACGGCCAGGGTCCTGGCGCGGGGCACCTGGTACGCGTAGGAGGTCACGCCGATGGCGTTCGCCTTCTCCTCGACCGCCGGCGCGACGCGGTAGAGGAAGTCGGTCTCCTCGGCCATCGAGCCGTAGGGCGCGCCTTCGAGCACCGCGTCCTGGAACACCTTCACGATGCCGAACTTACCCTTGACCGTCATCGACACGGTGTGGATCGGCAAGTCCTTCCACCCCAGCTCCTTCCAGTTGGTGATCTGACCGGAGTAGATCCCCTTGAGCTGGGCGCGGGTGAGCTTGGTGATGGGGTTCTCCGTGTTCACCACCACGGTGACGGCGTCGAAGCCGATGGTCTGGACGTAGGGCTTGAGGGCCAGCTCGTCGGCCGTGAGCTTGTGCGCGACGCCGCCCACGTCCGCGCGGCCGTCCATCACGTACTTCACCGCCTCCTGGGACCCGACCGTCTTGATCGCGGCCATCTTGATGCCGGTCTTCTCCACGAACATGGGCAGGAACTGCGGAAAGACGTTCTCGGTGATCACCGCCGCGCCGGCGTAGGCGATGGAGTCCGCGTCCTGGCTCTTCTTGGCGTGACAGCCGGCCGCGACGGCCAGCAAGAGGCAAAAGATCATTGACGCAATACGCTTCGACATGGGTCACTCCATCCTGCGGGTTTGTCGTGCGAGGCGCACGCCGGTGGACGTTTGCAATCCCAGGGCCTAACCCGCGTTTCACGGATAGCGCGGACTTCCGGGCCTCGCGCGCGAGCGGCGGTCCCGCGCGACGCCGGTCTACCCCACCCGGGAGTTGCGGTGGACCTGACCCGCAGGGGGCCCGGCACGCGCGCAGGCCCAGGCTCCCAGAGCGCGACGCATTGCTGGTGGATGGGGTCGCCGCCCGCGGCACGACCTGTCGGAACCGGGGCGGTCGATCCGGTCCCCGGTTCCCCCGCCGCATGCCAGGTCGCCCTTTCTCGTTGACGGCAAGCCCCCAGTTTCCCTAGGTTCCGCCAGGCCATGATCGACACCGTTCCCCTCGCAGGCATGCTGGCGCGCGCCCGCTCGGTCCAGCCCCTGCCCGAGCCAACCGGTGAGGCAGAGGCCAGCCCGGGCCCGGCGCGGCGCAAAGTGTTCGTCCACACCTTCGGCTGCCAGATGAACGAGGCCGACAGCGCGCGCATGGTGGAGCTGCTGGGCCGGCACGCCTTCGAGGTCGCGGCCGATCCGGACGAGGCGGACTTGATCCTCCTCAACACCTGCGCGGTGCGGGAGAAGGCGGAGCAGAAGCTCCTCTCCGCGCTGGGCCGTTATCGCGCGGTGAAGGCTCGGCGCGGGACGCTGCTGGCCGTGGGCGGCTGCGTGGCGCAGCAGGAGAAGGCGAGTCTGTTGAAGCGCGTCCCGTATCTCGACTTCGTCTTCGGTCCGGACAACATCTCCCGGCTCCCCGAGATGGTGGAGCGGGCCGGCCGGCGCGAGCGCTTCGCCGAGACCGGCTGGATGGACTCGCAGGAGTACGTGTTCCCGCGGGCGGATCCGGGCGCGGCCCGCGGGCGGGCCACCGCCTTCGTGACCGCCATGAAGGGGTGCGACAACGTCTGCGCGTTCTGCGTGGTGCCGCGGACTCGGGGCCGCGAGGTCTCGCGCCCGTGGACCGAGGTGATCGCCGAGTGCGCCGCGCTGGCCGAGGTGGGGGTCCGGGAGGTGACCCTCATCGGGCAGAACGTCAACTCGTACGCCGGCGGCTGCGACTTCGCCGCGCTCCTGCGCCGGGTGGCGGCGGTGCCCGGCATCGCCCGCATTCGCTTCACGACCAGTCACCCGCACGACCTCTCCGACCAGCTGATCGACGTCTTCCGCGACGAGCCCAAGCTGATGTCGCACTTTCACCTGCCGGTCCAGTCCGGCTCGGATCCGGTGCTGCGCCGGATGCGGCGAGACTACACCGTGGCGCAGTACCTCGACCGCTACCATCGGCTCGAGGCGGCGCGGCCCGGCATCGCCATCACCACCGACTTCATCGTCGGCTTCCCCGGGGAGACCGACGAGGACTTCGAAGGCTCTCTGGCGCTCCTGGAGCGGGCCCGGTTCGAGCACTCCTTCGACTTCGTCTTCAGCCCCCGGCCCCACACCACCGCCGCGCGCAACCTCGGGAGCGCGCCGGAGTGGACCGAGGTTCCCCGCGAGGTGGCGGTGGCCCGGTTGGACCGGCTCCTGATCGCCCAGCGGCGCCTCGTCTCGGAGCGGCTGGCAGAGCAGGTGGGCCGCACCGTAGAGGTGCTGGTCGAGGGCGGCGCGCGCGAGGGCGGGGAGACCCGCTGCGGCCGGACCCCAGAGAACAGGCTGGTTCACATTCAGGCGACGGAGGCCGAGGCGCCGACCGGGGCGGTCCTGGACGTGAAGGTGACCCGCGCCGGGGGGAGCTCGCTCTCCGGACGGATCGCGAGGCCCACGCCTTGAGCCGGGGGCAGCGGGTGGAGGCGACGGGGGCGGTGCCGCCCAGAGCAAGGAGGCTGAGGAGGCTGCTGCGCGGGATCTCGCTCTTCGCGCCGCCGCTCCTCGACCTGGCGCTCATCTTTCACCTCTCCTCTCAGTCACGGCCGCTCCCGTTCATCCCGGACCGATTCTTCACGTACGACAAGGTGCTCCACGCGCTGGAGTACGCGGTGCTGGGGGCGCTGCTGGCGCGGGCCGCCGTCGGTGCCGGGGCTGGGTCGAGGTGGTCGGTGATCCTGGCCGCCGCCGCCGGGAGCGGATACGGCGCCACGGACGAGTGGCACCAGTCCTTCGTGCCGGGCCGATCCTGCGACCCCTTCGACTGGATGGCGGACACAGCGGGCGCGCTGGTGGGCGCGCTGTTCACCGTCCTCCTGTTGCGGACCCGGAAGGCGCAGGCTAGCATCGAGCGCTGAGATGGCGACCATCCGACCCTACGGCGGGAAGGCTCCGCGGCTGCACGAGACGGCCTTCGTCTCGGACGGCGTGCTGGTCGTCGGCGACGTCGAGGTGGGGGCGCAGTCCTCGATCTGGTTCGGCTCCGTCGTGCGGGGGGACGTGCACTCCATCCGGATCGGCGCCCGGACCAACGTTCAGGATCAGAGCATGATCCACGTGACGCACGACACGCACCCCACCGTGGTGGGTGACGACGTCACGCTGGGACACAGGGTGACGCTGCACGGCTGCACCATCCGGGATCGCTGCCTGATCGGGATCGGCGCCACGGTCCTCGACGGCGCGGTGGTCGGACCGGACGCGGTGGTGGCGGCCGGCGCGGTGGTGCCGCCCGGCATGGTGGTGCCGCCCGGCAAGATGGTGATGGGCACCCCGGCGCGCGTGACGCGCGACCTGCGGCCCGACGAGCTCGAGGGGCTGCTCACGTCGGCCCGGAACTACGTGGGCTACATGGAACAATACCGTCGGGAAGGGTGGTCGGCGCGATGACCGTCGTGGAGGCGCTGCAGCGCTCGACCCTCTTCAAGGACTTCACCGAGACCGGCCTCAAGATCTTCGGCGCCATCGCCCAGGAGAAGAGCGTTCCGGCCGGGTCTCCGCTGTTCGTGGAGAACATGGTGGGCGAGTCGCTCCTCATCGTGAAGTCCGGGACGGTGCGGATCACCCAGCGCGTCGGCGCCGAGGAGAAGGAGCTGACCGTGCTCGGCGAGGGCGAGCACCTGGGTGCACTGTCGGTGCTGGCCCGGAGCGTGCGGATGGTCTCGGCCGTGGCCGCCACCCCGTGCGAGGTGGTCGAGATCACCCAGCACGCCTACTATCAGCTCCAGCCGCAGAAGCCTCAGGCGTGCCTCAAGCTGGCGCTCGCCATCGCGTCCGATCTGGCCAGCCGGATGTTCGACAATCGTGAAGCCATGCGGGGCCTGGCGGTCCGTCCGGCGCAGGGGCGGGGCTGACCCGGGGCGGGAGCTGCGGGTGGGGGACGTCGTCCACTTGCCATTGAGCCGAGAGAGCGGGCGGGAGCCCGTTCGAGGAGACTGAGTCCTTTCATGCTGGAGCGGCTGGTCGATCTTCTAGGGGAACACTCGCTCACCACGGGCGGCGCCGTGGTCTTCGCGGTCCTGCTCCTGTGCGGTTTCGGCCTGCCGATGCCGGAGGACGTGGTACTGGTGACGGCCGGCGTGCTGGCCTGGCTGGCCTCTCCCCTCCAGAGCGCCAGCTTCCCGGACATGCTCCACGACCCCGGGCTGCTCTGGATGATCGTCGCCGGGATGGCCGGAATTCTGGCGGGAGACTCGGTCATCTACTGGGCTGGCCGGCGGTACGGGGCGCGGGTGGCCGAGTTCTGGCCGCTGCGCCGGGTGGTGACCCCCTCCAAGCTGGAGCGGGTGGAGAAGCTGATGCGCCGCCGGGGGAACCTGGTGGTGATCGTGGCCCGGTATCTGCCGGGCCTCCGCGCCCCCACCTTCTTCGCCGCCGGGCACGCGCGTTTTCCGTTCATCGAGTTCGTCCTGTTCGACGGGCTGGCGTCCCTGATCAGCGCGCCGCTCTGGATCTGCCTCGGGTTCTACTTCGGGGACGACATCGAGCAGGCGGCGCGGCAGGCGAGCCGCTTCAGCCACGTGGTGCTGGGCGCGGTGCTGCTCCTGGCGGCGTTCCTGGTGCTCTGGCGGCGCCGGCGCCGGACCCGGCAGGCCCAGGAGGCCGTGGCCGCCGGCACGCTCCCGCCCGCGGAGCCGGTGCGGCGCGGCGCGGCCCGGAGGCGCGCCGAGGGGTCCCGTCGCTGAACGTCGAGGGCGGCGCTGGGCGCGGGCGGGCTCGCGCTCACTCGAAGAAACGGCGGAAGAGGCCGCGGCGGCGCGGGGGATCGGCGGCCGGCGCGTGTTCACTGCTGGCTGACGCGGGTCGCTGGGCAGGGATCGCCTCCGGCGCCGGGGTGAGCTCGGCGGGCGGAGGCGCGGGGGTCGAGGAGCGCGACGGCCGGATCGCGTCCGGCCCCTGGCTCGCCAGCTTGCGGCGGATGGCCTCGGTCCCGTCGCGGGTCGACATCACGGCGCGGACCTCGCGGTGCGAGTGCTGCTCGCGCGCCGACACCGTGAGCAGACCCTCCGCCCCCACCTCGAAGGTGATGGCGATCTTGATCATGCCGCGCGGGCCGGCGGGCAGGCCGGTGAGGTGGAGGGTGCCCAGGTACTCGCAGTCCGCGGCGTCGGGCCCCTCGCCCTGGAGCACCACCAGCTCGAACTCCCGCTGTCCGTCGTGGGTGGTGGTGACGTTGTACTGCTTGTGGGCCGGCAGGGAGGTGTTGCGCTCGATGATGTGCTTCACCCGTCCACCCGGCAGGCCGATGCAGATGCTCATCGGCAGGACGTCGATCAGCACCACGCCGTCGGGGGACCCGAGCGACTGAGCCAGGAGCGCGGCGCCCACCGCGACCGCCTCGTCCGGGTGGACCGCGCGGCTGGGCGTCCTCCCGAAGAAGGCCTCCACCTTCTGGTGGACCAGCGGCATGCGCGACTGCCCGCCCACCAGGATGACCTCATCGACGTCGCCCGGCTCCAGCGAGCGGGCGGCCAGGACGTCCCGGCAGACGGCCAGGGTCCGGTCCACGAGCGGCTCGACCAGGCGGACGATCTCGTTGCGCGACAGGAGCGCCTCGAAGTCGATGGGCTCGTCGCCGCGCCGGGTCAGGAAGGGGAGCTGGATGGCGAAGGCGGTGCTCTCGGAGAGGGCGCACTTGGCCCGCTCGGCGGCATCGACCAGGCGTGAGAGGGCGACGCGATCGCCGTCGAAGGGGTGGCCCGCCTGCTCCTCGTAGAGCTCCAGCAGCCGGTCGGTGATCCGGTTGTCGAAGTCGACGCCGCCCAGGAAGGTGTCACCCCCGGTTGAGACGACCTCGTAGATGTTGTCATGGAGCTCCAGGACCGAGGCGTCGAAGGTGCCGCCGCCCAGGTCGTAGACCATGATCCGCTGCTGCACGCGTCGGCCGTAGGCGTAGGCCAGCGCGGCGGCGGTCGGCTCGTTCAGGATCCGCTCGACCTTGAAGCCGGCCAGGGCGCCGGCGTTGCGGACGGCGGCCCGCTGCCGCTCGCTGTAGTAGGCCGGGACCGTGATGACGGCGCGGTTGACCTCCTCGCCGAGGTGGTCGCGGGCCACCACCTTGAGCTCCTTGAGCACCAGGGCGGCGATCTGCTCGAGGGAGAGGGTCTCGGGGCCGAGTCGGACCGCGGAGAGCCCCTCGGCGTCGGCCACGATCTCGTAGGCGAACTTGCTCTTGATCTCCTGGACCGCCTGGGAGTCGAAGGGTCGGCCGATGAGCCGCTTGGAGCCGTAGACCGTGTTGCGCGGGTTGACCAGGAGCTGAGTCCTGGCCGCGTGTCCAACCACGATCTGGTTGCGCACGTTGAGCGCGACCACCGAGGGGACGATGTTGTGGCCTTCGCGAGAGGGGACCACGTACGGCTTTCCCGCGCGGACCACCGCGGCGCAGGAGTTGGTGGTGCCGAGGTCGATCCCGATCACGAATCGTGAAGGGTGGAAGACCTGCTCGGGCGCGGCCGGGAGGCCGGTGTCGAGCGCCATGGGACCGGCCTGGAGCTTCTCCACCCGGTGGCTGGCGGACAGGTCGGCCTGGGCCGGCATGGGGGCCGCCTTGTCGGGCGTGGGCGGAGTCAGGGTCGGCGGCCTGGGGGAGCCGGGCGTCGGCGGGGCGGCGCGAGAGAGCGAAGGTGGCGCGCGAGACAGGGTGGGGACCGCAGGGTGCGCGGTGGGGATGGTGCCCGGGGTCGGGGTGAAGACCGCGGGGCGGGCGGTAGGGATGGTGCCCGGGGTCGGGGTGAGGACAGGGGGGCCGGGCGGCGGCGTCACGGTCGGTGTGGCTGGTGTGGCCGGCGCCGGGAGTCGCGTCTTCGACTGGGCGATGAGCCGCTCCAGGATGGGGCGTGACTCGGCGTCCAGGACCAGGAACTCGACGCCCATCCCGGGCGGGCGGGTCCGGTTCTGCGGGTCTTCGGCGGAGATCCAGCGGACGATCCCCTTGCCGCGGATGACCCGCTGACCCCCGGACAGGTAGATCTCCAGCACCATGACCGTGCCGACCGGCTTGGGGTCGCGGGAGCGGATGAAGACGCCGCCGTGGGAGATGTTGACCGCGAACCGCTCGACGAATTCGTCCAGGTTTCCGTAGGAGAGCCTGAGTCGGAGGCCGACGGCGACGCGTTCTGGGCGGTTATCCCCGGGCTCGGCCACGCTCCACATTATCCGGGAGGAGCCGAAGGAGCGCCATTCCCCCTGGCAGCGATCGCGTCATCGATCGGTGTGGGTGGCGAGCATACCTGACGGTTTCGGGTGGGGGGCTGGCCGTACGCTGGACAGTGCGTCCGATCCGCGGACGTGCGCCCGTCCTCCCTGCGACGACCTGATCCGCGTGGTCTCCTTCTGCCAGAAGGGCCAGCGCGCGGAGCCGCTGGCAGTGAAGAATGGGCACGGCCGATGCAGTCGGGTCGGGCACGACTTTCCGGCGAAGATGGGTTCCGACATGCATTCGGCTGTTCTGTTCGCGCTCGTGTTCTCTGCGTCTGCATCTGGAACCACAACCCGAGGGCAGAGCTCGGACTCGCTGGCAATTGTCGCGATCGACGGCTGTGGTCAGGACACGACCTCCAGCAGCGCACGGCTCCTGCGCAACGCGCTGGCTGCCCAGCCGAGCGTGAGCGTCAAGAGCGAGGACGAGACGCTCGCCAAGGTCGGCGGGCCGCAGCTCGGTTCGCTGCAGGACGCGGAGCGGCTCCTGGCGAGTGCGCGGCTGGACTTTCTCAGCGAGGCCGCCATGGGCGATCAGGCCGAGAAGCTGCTCCAGCAGGCCATGGCGATCCTGGTGTCGCTGCCGCCATCCGAGCCGTACCGCTGGCAGACGATCCGGGACGTGGCGTCGTTCCAGGCCATGGTCAACTCGCTCCACCACAAGGACGACGCCGAGCGGGCGCTGGAGAAGGTGCTGCGGGTGGAGCCCGGGTTCCAGGTGGACCAGGAGCGGTACTCGCCCGACCTGTGGAGGATGACCGACCGGGTTCGGGCGCGGTTGAAGGCGCAGGCCACGGCGACTCTGAGCGTGACCAGCAATCCGGTGGGGCTGCCGATCGCGGTGGATGGGCGGGTGGTGGGCAGGTCGCCAGTGGTGCTCGAGGTGCCGCCTGGGGACTACCGAGTGGAGGGGGTGTTCGGCGACCAGCGGCGGATGGCGCGGTTGGTCCACGTGGAGAAGGTGACGTCGGTCGAGGTGGAGCAGGCGTTCGACGGAGCGATCCAGCTTCGATCCGGCCTCTGCATGGCGACGGATGGGAGCCGGGAGAGTCGGCTGGCGGGGCTCATCAAGCTGGCCTCGGCGGTGGGGGTGACGCAGGTGGTGGGGATCTGGCAGGAGGAGCCGGCGCGAGGGGAGGTCTATCTGACCGCGGCGGTCGTAGAGGCCGCGTCGGGGCAGGAGCTGCGGGAGGCGAAGGTGAAGGTGGTGGGCGGGGAGGCGCCGGCGGAGGCGATCGTCAAGCTGGCGCGGTTCGTGGCCAAGGGAGAGTCGACACCGCCAGTGGAGCCGATGGTGACCAGGCCGCGGCCGGTGGGGGTGGCAGGGGCGCGGCTCGGGGTGGAGGTGCGGGTGCAGGGGAGTTCGAGTCGGCGGACGTGGGCCATCGGGACGGGAGGGGTGGGGCTGGCGGCGCTGGCCGGGGGTGTGGCGTTTAACCTGATGGCGAAGAGCGCGTACGACGACGAGAAGAAGGCGGGCGAGGCGGGGGACCTGGCGGCGTACCAGTCGGCCAAGTCGAGCCTGGCGTCGCGGAAGACGACCGCCGCGGTGCTGTACGGGGTGGGCTTCGTGGGGGTCGGCGTGAGCACGTACCTCTTCCTGACCGGGAAGGAGGCGCCGGCCACGACCGTGGGGGTGATGCCGGTGGAGGGCGGGGCGGTGGCTTCGATTGCGGGGAGGTGGCCGTGACACCGCCCCGAATCCCGAGCCCGTCCGGCCCGGTAGACCTCACGCAACCCTGCGACGCCACAGCGGTCTTGACGGCCCCACGCGGGCTCGCTATACGTCCGCATGCTCAACCGCGACGACCTTCGCGATGCCCTCACCTTCGACGATGTCCTGCTGGTCCCTGGTGAAAGCGACGTTCTCCCCAAGTCGGTCGAGACCGCCACCCGCCTCACCCGCAACATCCTCCTCAACATCCCACTGGTCTCGGCGGCGATGGACACCGTCACCGAGTCCCAGATGGCGATCGCCATGGCCGCGGTCGGCGGGATGGGGTTCATCCACAAGAACCTCTCGATCGAGGCCCAGGCCGACAAGGTCTCCAAGGTCAAGAAGTACGAGTCGGCCATCGTCGGCAACCCGGTGACCATCGAGCCGGACGCCCCCCTGGCCGCCGCGGTCGCGCTCATGCGCGAGAACGGCATCAGCGGCATCCCGGTCACTCGCAAGGGGAAGCTGGTCGGCATCCTCACCAACCGCGACCTGCGGTTCGAGCGGAACCTCGATCAGCGGGTCGAGGACGTGATGACCAAGAAGCTGGTCACCGCCCGCGAGGGCGTGAACATCGACGAGGCCAAGGATCTCCTGCACCGCCACCGGATCGAGAAGCTCCCGGTGGTGAACGAGGCCTTCGAGCTGCGCGGCCTCATCACCATCAAGGACATCGAGAAGATCTCTCAGCACCCGAACGCCGCCAAGGACAAGCTGGGTCGCCTGCTCTGCGGCGCGGCGGTCGGCGTTGGTCCGGACCGCGAGGAGCGCCTGGCCGCCCTGATCAAGGCGGGCGTGGACGTGATCGCCATCGACACCGCCCACGGCCACAGCCGCAACGTGGTCGACGCGGTCCGCGACACCCGGGCCAACTTCAAGGGGATCGAGCTGGTGGCCGGTAACGTGGCCACGGCCGAGGCCTGCGAGGCCCTCTGCCGCGCCGGTGTCGATGCGGTCAAGGTCGGGGTCGGCCCCGGCTCCATCTGCACCACCCGCGTGGTGGCCGGCGTCGGCTTCCCGCAGATCACCGCGGTCGACGACTGCGCCCGCGCCGCAGAGAAGTTCGGCGTCCCGGTCATCTCTGACGGCGGCGTCAAGTACTCGGGCGACATCGTCAAGGCGCTCGCCGCCGGCGCCTCGAGCGTCATGATCGGCTCGCTCTTCGCCGGCACCGAGGAGGCGCCCGGCGAGGTGATCCTCTACCAAGGGCGCAGCTACAAGAGCTACCGCGGCATGGGCTCGGTCGCCGCCATGAAGGACGGCTCCAAGGACCGTTACTTCCAGTCCGACGTCACCGACGCCGAGAAGCTGGTCCCCGAGGGGATCGAGGGGCGCGTCCCGTACAAGGGGCCGGTCTCCATGAACGTGTTCCAGCTCGTCGGAGGCCTCCGCAGCGGCATGGGCTACCTCGGCTGCCGCACCATCGCCGAGCTCCGCCAGAAGCCGCGCTTCATCCGGATCTCCAGCGCGGGCCTGCGCGAGAGCCACGTCCACGACGTGATCATCACGCAGGAAGCCCCCAACTACCGGGTCAACTAAGTGGATATTCACTCAGAGAAGGTCCTCATCCTCGATTTCGGATCGCAGTACACCCAGCTCATCGCCAGGCGGCTGCGCGAGCTGGGGGTCTACTGCGAGATTCACCCCTGCACCGTCTCGGCCGAGGTCATCCGCGCCTTCCGGCCGCGCGGCATCGTCCTCTCGGGCGGTCCTGCCAGCGTGCTGGAGCCAGGGAGCCCCCGCGCCGACCGGTGCATCTACACCATGGGTGTCCCCATCCTGGGCATCTGCTACGGCCTGCAGCTCCTCACCGTCGAACTGGGCGGCCAGGTGGACAAGGCCGCTCACCGGGAGTACGGGCCGGCGTCCATCCGGGTCTCCAGCAGCTCCGACCTGTTCAAGGGGCTGCCGTCCGACCTCGACGTCTGGATGAGCCACGGCGACCGAGCCGAGTCGCTGCCGGCCGGCTTCGAGCCGATCGCGTCCACGGGCAACGCGCCCTTCGCTGCGGTCGAGGATCGGAAGCGCCGGTTCTTCGCGGTGCAGTTCCACCCCGAGGTCGTGCACACGCCGCGGGGCGCCGACATCCTCCGCAACTTCACCCAGAACATCTGCGGGCTGTCCGGCGGCTGGTCGATGCGCGCCTACGCCGAGGTGGGGGTGGAGCTGGTCCGGGCCCAGGTCGGGGACGGCCACGTCATCTGCGCCCTCTCGGGCGGCGTCGACTCCGCGGTCGCGGCCCTGCTGGTCCACCGCGCGGTGGGCGACCGGCTGCGCTGCATCTTCGTGGACAACGGCGTGCTGCGGTCCGGCGAGCGGGAGCAGGTCGAGGAGGTCTTCGGCCGGATGTTCCAGCTCCCGCTGGTCACGGTCGATGCGCGGGAGCGGTTCCTCACCAAGCTGGCCGGCGTGACCGATCCGGAGACGAAGCGGAAGATCATCGGGCGGGAGTTCATCGCGGTCTTCGAGGAAGAGGTGGAGCGGCTCTCGGCCCACGGAGTGCGGGCCCGCTTCCTGGTCCAGGGGACGCTCTACCCGGACGTGATCGAGAGCGTCTCCTTCAAGGGGCCGTCCGCGACCATCAAGAGCCACCACAACGTGGGCGGCCTGCCCGAGGTGATGAAGCTGGAGCTGGTCGAGCCCCTTCGGGAGCTGTTCAAGGACGAGGTCCGGCGGCTGGGGCTCGAGCTGGGGCTCCCTCCGGAGATCGTGCAGCGCCAGCCCTTCCCGGGGCCGGGTCTCGCCATTCGGGTGCTGGGCGAGGTGACCGAGGAGCGGCTGGCGGTGCTGCGCCAGGCCGACCGGATCGTGCAGGAAGAGGTGCTGCGGGCGGGGCTCTACGAGAAGCTCTGGCAGGCTTTCGCGGTGCTGCTGCCGGTGCGGAGCGTCGGTGTCATGGGTGACGAGCGTACCTACGAGTCAACCTGCGCCATCCGGGCCGTGGAGTCCACCGACGGGATGACCGGCGACTGGGCACGCCTGCCCTACGACTTGCTCGCCCGGTTCTCTTCCCGGATCATCAACGAGGTCCGCGGGATCAACCGTGTGGTGTACGACATTTCGTCCAAGCCGCCGGCCACCATCGAGTGGGAGTGAGTCTCGGTTTGACCGCGTGTGCGCAGGGGTGTGCAATCGGGGGCCTCCGCACACAGGTGCGCCAAGTCGGGAAGAACTGCCAACCATCGGTGGCGCAGTTGTTTTCCGCGGGCGAGAGTCGGGCTATCATCTAGAGATCCGGAGGCCATGATGTTGCGCCGAGCCAAGAACGTCCTCGCCGTCCTCACTTTCGCCGCTCTCGCTGGGTGTCAGAACTACAACTTCAACCCCGTGGGCCACTGCATCATCCAGCCCGGGGCGACGACGTTCACGCTGAACGGTTTCACCAGCGCCGACGTGCTCTTCGTGGTGGACGACTCGGGGTCCATGGCCGCCAAGCAGAAGAGCTTGGCCGACAATTTCCAGAATTTCATCGACGCGCTCAACAGCATCAACACGGACCGCGTCTCGAAGAGTCTCGAGCCCGTCGATTTTCACATCGCCATCACGACCTCCTCGATCTATGAGGACAACTCCGTCCCCAACTTGAGCAGCCCGAAAACGACCGCAACCTGCGGCAGCGATCTCACCTGCTATATTGGCGCACCTGACAACCCCAACTCCCCGACCAAGTATACTTGCAACGCGCAAGGGGATACCTGCGGGGACCTCGACAAGTACTTCAGAGGAGGGTCTGGGTGTCCCTCCAGCAGCACGCCCTATCCGGACGGCTCCTTCGTTGGAGCACTGGGTAACCCAAAGGTTCTCCACTTCGACAAGGCGCTTTACAAGGACGCCAACGGGCAGCCTAACCCAACTGCGATCGCCGCCTTGGTTACCCAGTTCAAGCAAAACGTGGCGGTTGGAGACTGCGGCTCGGGACAGGAGCAGCACCTGGAAGCAGCCTACCAGGCCCTCGACAAAGCTGTCCGCACCAAGACGCAGACCGAGAGCGGCTGGCCGCACGAGGCGGCAAAGATGATCCTGGTGTTCGTCGGCGACGAGGACGACTGCTCGAGTCCAGCAGACTCGACCAACTCGGTCGTATCCGGCGCCATGGCCCCTACGAAAGACGGCTGTACTGCGGACGCCGCGAAACCGATCGACCAGCAGAAGCTATTCAATGTCAACACTCGCTACGTCGATTACTTCAGCAGCCTGACGTTTCAGACCGGCGACAAAAAGGTCCGTCCCCTGGGTGCGGCCTTCATCGTCTCGACGAGCGACGCAGCTTGTGGCCAGACCAGCCTAGGCGCCGGGTGCTCTGCAGGAATTTGTAAGTTCAACGGTGCGAGCTGCACCTGTCCGTACAGCGGGAGCCTCTGCAACTCTTGGTCCTGCGACGGCTGGGCCCCCGGAAATCGTCTCCTCTCGGTCGCGAGTGGCCTCAAGGACCACGGAGCGGACGTGGTCGTCGGCTCGGTCTGCGACAGCAACTTCGGAACGATCCTGGCCAACATCGCCAACCTGCTCCGGCCGCCCAACACCCTGTCGCTCAAGACGACGCCTGCCGACAGCCAGGTGACCCTCCTCCGGATCACCGACCCATCCGGCAAGCAGCGCAAGGTCTGCAAGGGCCCGGCGCCGGTCGGCGACACCAGCGGCACCTACGACTGGTGGTTCGCTACGGCCGACACCAACACGGTGCCGGTGCCCTCGGTGCCCAGCAAGCTGGTCTACATCAACCACGCCACCGGCAACTGCGAGCTCAACGCGGGCGAGACCTACTCTGCCGAGTACCTCGGCATGGTCCCCGAGGGCGGTTGCACCGCGGACACCGATTGCTCGACCGCGCTGGGCGGCTCCCCAGGCCAGTGGCACTGCACCGGTAGCTCAGGAACCCGGGGAACCTGCCTCTGCAACGGAGCGCCGTGATGACCCCGAAGACCAGGACCGCGCTGTTGGCGACGCTCTGCGCCGCGCTGGCTGGCTGTGACACCGCACCCAAGACCGCGGTCACCAAGTGTGAACTAGGCCAGGCCATCCCGGGCGCGGCCAAGACCGACATCCTGTTCGTGGTCGATGACTCGGGCTCGATGTCGGACAACCAGAAGAACCTGGCCGACAACTTCGACGCCTTCATCCAGGTCCTGGCCTCCTCTCCGGTCAAGAACGAATTCCAGATCGGCATCACCACCACCTCCGTCTCCAACTTCAACCGCGGCACCGACGGCCTGGACAGCACGACCTTCTTCCCTCACGACGACGCCGGCAATGCGTGCCCCAACGCCAACCGGTCCTATCCAGCCGGTGAGCTGATCGCCCTCGGCAGCGGCGGGGTCATTAACTACGACCTCACCCGCATCCTGGCCGCCGGCTCGCCCACGCTGGTGGCGGACTTCCGCAACGACGTGATGGTCGGGACCTGCGGGAGCGGGAAGGAGCAGGGGCTCCGCACCATGAAGCTGGCCCTGAGCGATCGGATCGCCGACGGGACCAACGCCGGCTTCCTCCGGCCGGATGCCCGCCTGGCGGTCATCATTATCTCGGACGAGGACGACTACGGCGAGCTCAAGAACCCGGGGCAGGTGACCGACAACGACTCCAGCCACGCCCCGGCGACCAAGGCCAACTCGAGCATCTACGTGCCGGTCCAGAGCTACGTCGATTTCCTCCACGGGACGCTGGCCGGGCAGGGGCGGGACGTGACCGTGGCGGTGATCGCCGGCGTCGATCCCGCGACGAAGAAGCCCGCCGCCGGCGCCGGGTCTGGTTGCCCCACGGCCTACGACACGGCCGATCGGTACGCTCAGTTCGCGAGCGCGTTCGGCTCCAAGGGGCTCATCGACAGCATCTGCAACCCGAGCTTCCGGACCACCCTCCAGGAGATCGCGGGCCTCCTCGATCCGGGCCAGTCGATGCCGCTCGACCAGGTGCCGGCAGACTGGAGGATGCTCTCCGTCTCGGTCGTCAGCGCCTCGGGGACTCGCACCAACTGCTCGGTGGGGCTCGACGGAGCAGGCGGGACGCCCGACGTGGTCTACACGCCTCCTATCGGGGCGACGCGTGGCAGCCTGACCTTCGTGAGCGATGCCTGCAAGCT
>Ga0302323_100002250_pt1 | contig 15654 bp, 14 predicted proteins | sample Fen_T0_3_FD_201950 | JGI IMG/M metagenome (GOLD analysis project Ga0302323, IMG submission 201950) | Peat permafrost microbial communities from Stordalen Mire near Abisko, Sweden - Fen_T0_3 | ecosystem: Environmental > Terrestrial > Soil > Wetlands > Permafrost | place: Sweden: Abisko... | reverse complement strand
CCAGTTCCACCCGCAGCGCGATAGCGATTCGTAGCGCGAGCCTTCCACCGACCTGGATTCGCATCCGGTCGTGCCCTAGATTAGCGCCACCCAACGCGGTTTCCGTCCATGCCATCTTTGCACCTCATGTCAGCCGCGCCCTCGGGCCACGGCACAAAAGACTTGCTCCACAATGTGGGGCGCGCCATCGCCGATTTCGGTCTCATTTCTGATCGAGACCGCATCATGGTCGCGGTCTCGGGCGGCAAGGACAGCTATGCCTTGTTGCTCCTGCTCGAAACCATGCGACGGCGCGCGCCGATTCGATTCGAGCTGGTCGCCGTTCACCTAGACCAGGGCCAGCCCGGGCACGACGCCGACCCGCTTGCCAGCTGGTTGACCGCCCGAGGGTTCGAGCACCGCATCGTCCGCGAAGATACCTACACCATCGTGAAGCAGACGGTGCGCGAGGGACAGATCCCTTGCTCGATGTGCGCACGCTTGCGGCGTGCGGTGCTGTACCGCCTGGCAGACGAACTAGGGTGCAACAAGATCGCACTTGGCCACCATCGGGACGACGCCATCGAGACCTTGCTGCTCAACCTGTTTTTCGGCGGCAAGCTGGCATCGATGCCCGCACATCTCACCAGCGACGACGGCGCTCACGTCGTGATAAGGCCGCTCATCTATTGCGCCGAAAAAGCTGTGGCGGAATTCTCGACCGCCGAGAAAGTGCCCATACTTCCGTGCAACCTGTGCGGCTCGCTGCCGAACGCCCAGCGCAAGCAAATGAAAGCGTTGCTCGAGAACATGGAAAGCCAGCACCCGAACCTGCGTCAAACCATGCTCGCCGCGCTCGGCAACGTGCACATGAGCCATTTGCTCGCCCGGCGCGAGCAATGAGTTCACCGTTTGACCGACTGACGTTGTTCTACTTCCTGCTTGAGCTTGTGGCACTTCTGCAGGATGTCGGTGTGCTGGTTCTGGAAGATCTTCACGTAGCGCCGCTCACGTGCCTTGCGGCCTAGCGCCGCGCGGACCTCGCCGAGTTGGGTGACGAGCTCCGACGGAGCCACGAAGTTGGGAACCAGCACGTGAAGTCGGCTGTGGTCTGCGATGCGCACCACGCCCGCGTGCCCCGCCGACGGTGGCGCGAAGACCATGGCGATGAGGCTTGGCACCGTGGCCTTGATGCTTTTGACCACCATGCTGCCAGTGAGATCGGGCAGCGTTTCCTTGGCCACGAGCACCGTTGGCGGAATTTGCGTCGCACTGTCGAGCGCCTCGCCACCGGTCTGCACGTGGCGCACCCGCCACCCCTTTTCCTCGGTGAGCTCCTTTTCGAGCTCGGCAGCAAGCTCGGTATCGTCGTCGACCAGCAACAAATCGAGTGCGCCGATTCCCACCGCCGAGGAAGACTGCCCGCCTTCGCGCGCTATCACCTTGTCATCGGCGTCGGTAGCCTGACGAGACAACAACATCATCCGACGCAGAAGGTCCTCGTTCAGGTCGCATAGCTCCGTGAGAAGCTGCTCGCGACGCATGGAGGATTGGACTTCGCTGGCCGCCTTGAGCACGCGGTCACGCAAGTCCTGCACGTATTCGCGAGCCTTGGGAATCACGTCGATGGCGCCAGCCCGAAAGATGGGCGCCACGGCGTCGAAGCCGATTCGACGGCTCATGACCACGACCGCAGTGAGCGGCGAGCGCTCGCGCACGAACTTGATGAGCTCGAGGGCCGCGTTCTGGACTGGCGTGTCCAGATCGGTCAGGACCACGGGGAAGAAGCGATTGGCCAGCTGATCCTTGGCGCGTTCGATGTCCGCCAGGATGGTCACGGTCAAACCCGCTTCGCGCAGCAGTCGCTCGGCGCCCTTGCGAACGCTCTCATCCCCGTCGAGAACGAGGACTTCCTGTCCAGAGCCAACCGTGTTGCCCGGTGAAGTCACGCGCCTTGAACGTAGGTGAGAGTCGGGAAAAGGTCAAAAGACCTCACGAATCAGCGGACGGCCCCCGAGCGACGTACACCTGAACGTGGTACGCTGAGGCGGCTGGAGTTCGGCACGGGCCGGGCCAACGCCCTCTTCACGAGCGAGCTCACCATGAACAGTGTTCTCGACAAGGTTCTTAATGCGGCCCGCCAGCTGGGCGCTTCGGATGTTCACCTGAAGGTGGGCCTACCCCCCATTTTTCGAGTGAAGGGCGACCTTCGAACCGTCGCCAACGTGCCGCCGCTGACGCATGAAGCTATCGAAGAGTTCGGCCTCAGCATGATGAATCCTCACCAGCGCGAGATCTTCGAGAAGAATTGGGACGTCGACCTCGCCTACGCGACCCAAGATGGATACCGATACCGCGTGAACGTGCTTCAACAGCGCGGGTACATGGGCGTGGTCATGCGACTCATCCCGCCCAACGTGCCGTCCTTCGAACGACTCAACTTGCCGCCCAAGGTGCTCGAGCTGGCCGACGAAGATCGCGGCCTCGTGCTGGTCACCGGCATCACCGGTTCGGGAAAGTCGACGACCCTCGCCGCCATGGTCGACTACATCAACTCGAACAAGGCCGTCCACATCGTCACCATCGAAGACCCAATCGAGTACGCCTTCAAAGACAGGCGCAGCGTGATCAACCAACGCGAGATCGGATTCGACACCACGTCTTTCGCACGGGCCCTCCGCGCGTCGTTGCGACAGGACCCCGACGTCATCCTGGTCGGCGAAATGCGAGACATCGAAACCACCGAAATCGCCATGACAGCCGCCGAAACAGGCCACCTGGTGCTATCGACCTTGCACACCGTCGACGCGGTAGAGACCGTGAACCGCATCGTCGCGCTCTACCCGCCGCACCAGCAAGAGCAGGCACGCCTGCAGCTGTGCTCTGTCCTCAAGGGCGTCATCTCGCAGCGACTGGTGACCCGTGCCGACGGTATGGGCATGGTCCCGGCGGTCGAGATCCTGGTGAACACCGCACGTGTGAAGGAGCTGATCGCCGATCAAAGGCGCACCCGTGAGATCCACGAAGCAATTGCCACCGGCCGCGATCCCTACGGCATGGTCAGCTTCGACCAGTCGTTGACCGAGCTGGTGAAAAACCGTTTTGTCACCTACGACGAGGCCCTATCCAATGCCACCAATGCCGAAGACTTCGCCCTCTTCTTCCGCGGCGTCAGCAAGGGCGGCAGCATTGGCGCTGACTTCAACCCAGGCAGCGGCCGTTCGGGCTACACGCCTCCACCCGCCACCGCCGGATCGACGGACTTCAAGATCGACCGATTCAAGAACGAGTAGCGCCCGTCGCGCGCCGGAGATCGGCCGTGGTCTGCGCGAGCTTCGCCAGGACCTCATCCCGTCGAGCTTCCGGGACCGAGACCCGCGTGGGCATGCCGCCGCCGAGAGCGAACAGCTTGACGAAATCCAGGCCCGAATCGAAGTCCGCGGCCACCGACAGGGAGCCCGAGTCGCGAACCACCGCCACCAGCGCGCGCTGCTGCCCGAGCAAGAGGAGCTCGGTCTTGTCGTAGGGTGCGCTCGACTTCACCTCGACGTAGGCCACGTCGCCGTCGATACGGTACTGCTCGGACAGTCGCTGCGCCTGTTCGAGCAGCGGGTCGACCATGCGCGCCGCCGCGTCGATTTCCTGAAAATGCACCGGCGCTTTGGTGCGCGCGATGAGGTACTGCAAAATGCGGTGCTTGAGGGTCTGGTCGCGGAAGCGTGCCCGCAACGCCCGATCGATGCGGTCGGCGATGGGCCCTGGTTTGCCCCTTCGGGTATCGATCTTGCGGGCATCTTCGTCTGCGCCTTCATACGGTTCTGCGCCTCCCAGAACCCATTTCGCCCCCGAGTAAAGGCCGTCGAGATCCACGTGAACCGCGATGGTGTCCACCGGCCCGATGCGGGCCACGAGCTCCTGTGTCACCATCTCGGGGCACCCGCCGTGCTCGGCTTTGTTCGCCAAGACGAAGCGCGCGTCGCCTTGGTAGTCCACGTGCCGTTCATGGTCATGGTGGTCGACCCAGGCGGCCAGCCGCGCCCCCAACCCTTGGATAAACGGCAAGGTGACGGTCTCGAAGGACGTTTTCCCCGTATCTGCCGCGAAGGCGATATCGAGAACGACCACCCGGCCGACCAAGGTTTCGGCCCTAGGAAGGGCCCGCGGGGTCAAAAATGCAAAATGCGTCGCAGCCAGGCAATCACGTTCCGACATGTGGTTTCAGAGAATAGCTGGCGGGACTCCATGCGCCGGTAGAAAAAAGTGAAGGTTCCATGCCGCACAAGACACAGGCAAACATTATCGATTCGACGCAAACGCCACGGCTTACGCTAGCTTGACACGCTAAGGCCCGCCTATAAGATACGCTCCGTAGCACAGACCTTGGACACAACAGTTGCTTTTGGCCGAAGCCCTCACACGGGATGGCCAGAGCGGGCCTAGATAGCCCGCGGAGGATGAGATGCAAGGATTCGCAAAGTTCCTGTCAGACGGCGGTACCCTCATGTACTTCAACTTGGGGACATCCGCGATCGTGCTATCGATGATCATCGAACGCCTGTACTTCTTCCTGGTCAAAAGCAGCGTAAACGCGCGTGCCTTCCTGGAAAACGTGCGCAAGCTCGTGCTGGCGAACAACGTCGACCGCGCGGTGAAGTTGTGCTCGGCCACCGCCGCCCCGGTGGCCCAGGTGGCGAAGGCCGGTCTGCAGCGCGTTCACCGCGGCGAGATCGCCGTCGCACAGGCCATCGAAGAATCGCTCGTCGACGTCACACCGATGATTAAGAGACGCATCCAGATCCTCTGGTCGCTGGCCAACATCGCGACCCTCATCGGTCTGCTCGGGACCGTGGCCGGTCTGATCCGCGCGTTCGGCGCGGTCGCAGCCGCCAAGCCTGAAGAGCGCAGCAACCTCCTTGCGCGAGGTATCTCGGAAGCTCTCAACAACACCGCAATGGGTCTCGGCATCGCCGTCACTTGCATCATCGCGCACGCAATTCTGGGCGCGATGTCCAAGCGCCAGACTGCCGATCTGGAAGCCTTCTCGCTCAAGCTCGAAAACCTCTTGGCCGACTCCGCCCATAGCGGCGGGGCTGGTCAGAACCAAAAATAGCGCTTTCGGAAAGTAGAAATGACGAAACGCCAGGTCCGGGCTCGCATGCGTCGCATGCGAGAGCATTTCGAGGAGGCCGAGGAAGAGACCGTCGAAATCAACCTCGTGCCCTACATGGACATCGTCACCAACATCATCATTTTCCTCCTGGCCTCGGTCGTCAACCAGGTGCCACTTGGAACGGTCAACGTTTCGTCGCCGACCTTCGGCGCCGGAGGTGGTGGGGACGGTGCGCAGGAAAAGCCGGCTCTCAACCTGACCGTCACGGTCGGAGGCACCGGGTTCACCCTGGCCGGCTCGGGTGGTGTCATGCCCCCCATCCCCAGGCTTCCGACGGGTGACTACGACTACAACGCCCTCACCGCGAAGCTCACCGAGATCAAGAAAGAGTTCTCCGAAGAGACCAAGGCCACCTTCAACGCCGACGCCGTCACCCCCTACGATACCGTGGTTAAGACGCTGGACGCTATGCGCTACTACAAGGACGAGAAAGAGCAGCGCGAGAAAGAGCTGTTTCCGGACGTTGTCTTCGCGGCGGGGATTTTGTAATGGCCACCGATCGAACCGTCTCGCCCGAGGTCGCGGCCCGGCTCGCCGGCAAGAAGGCCATCCGAAGCTATGCCCGCAAGCTGGCCGACCCCGAGGACATCAAGGATCTGAACATCACGCCCATGATGGACATGATGACCATCATCCTGGTGTTCCTCCTCAAAAGTTTCACCTCGTCGGCGACGTTGGTGAATATGGACAACAACCTCAGCCTGCCACCGTCCCTGACTCGCTTGGCGCCGAAGCAGGCCGTCCCGGTCACCATCACCAAGCGCGTCCTGCTGGTGGAAGGCGAAGCGGTGGCCTCCATCAACAACGGGCGCATCGACCCGCAGCTGAAGCGCGACGGCGACAACGGCTACTACATCAGCCCTCTGGTGGAGATGCTGAGCAAGGTGGCCCGCCGGGAAAAGAAGATTGCCGAAGTCACCGGGCAGAAATTCGACGGCGAATTGACCATCATCGCCGATAAGAACACGCCCTACCGCCTTCTCACCGAGATTCTCTATTCCTGCGGCCAAGCGGAATACGCGAACTACCGTCTCTTGGTCCTGAAATCGCGCGAGTAGCGAAGCCGCTGCGTCGCCCGTAACCATCGTCGCGTAGCGCGGCTCGCGTTACGGCCACCGTGCGATCGCGGTGGCGTGAGCGCCCAGAGCTTCGCGGCTCGCATGGGCGGCTTGCATGGTCCTGTCGCACTCTCGTGCCCTCCTCGCCTCGCGCTTTCCGCCTCCCGCGTACCCCACGCCGAACGCACTCCCCCCGCTCACGCGGCCCACGGACCGCCGGGCGCGTCGCGGCTCTTCGGGCAGCGCAATCCTCCCGGCACGCTCCGGTTAGCCGCACATTCCGTTCAGTCAAGCCGAAAGGTCAGCCCAGCGAGAAGCCCTATCGAACTGCCAACCGAACGGCATTGCGGTTAGCCGCACCTATGGCAAGGGCCCGCCGATTGGCGAGCCCTTGGGTTCTTGCTATGTCTCTGGCGCTAGTTGACCACGGTCAGCTCTATGCGGCGGTTCTTGAACTTCCCCTTGCCTAGGTTCGGAACCAGCGGCTTCTTCGCGCCCATGCCGGCAGCGACCACGCGGTCGGCGGCGACGCCTTGGTCGACCAGATACTTGGCCACGGCCTTGGCTTGAGCATCGGTCAGCTCATCGACCTTGGGCGACGCCATGCTGCTGTCCCAGTGACCTTCGATGCGGACCTGGCGAATTTCTGGGTGGTTCACCAAAATGTCGACGACCTCGTCGAGCAAGAGCGGCATCCCCGGGCTGAGCTCGGGGGTGGCGCCCTTCGCACCGACCTTGAAGGTGATGGCCTGGCGCACCTTCAGTTTGCCGTCCTTGAAGGTGACGCCAGCGACGGCAGGCCGCGTGTGCAGCGTGACAGCAGCGGCAGCCTCACGCCCCTCCGCGACGTTGATCTGCAGTTCCTTCGACAAGTATCCTTCCGCGTCCACCCGTGCCGCGTAAAGCCCGGGCTGCACCGAAATGGCAAAGTTACCGGAGTCGTCAGAGCGGCCTTCCGCGATCTGCGGGCCAGCCAGCTTGATGCTGGCGGAGATCCCCTTGCCAGCGTCGTCGCTCACACGACCGAAAGCCCGGGCAGGCGGCGCCTTCGGGACCAGTCGAAGCACGATGTTGGCGGTCTGGCCAGCCACGATCTCGGTTCGAACCGTGGTCGCCTCGTAACCGTTCGCAACCACGACCAGCTCGATGGGGCCGGGCACCAGGGGAACGCTCTGGAAGGTTCCATCGGCGTCGGTGAGGACGCGCGAGTGTTCACGACCGCTCACCCCAACCACGGCGCCCTCAATCGGCACGCCCGCCGCGCTGATGACCCGGCCAGCCACCAAACCTTCACGCATCACCGATTCGCGCTGCACGATCTTCTCGACCGGGACGGTGCGGGTGATCTTCGGCACGAAGTCCAGCGGATAGCCGATTCCGAAGAGCAGGTTCCACGGAACCAGCGCGGGCGCGTAAGGAAAGCCGGGCGACCGGAGCGCAATGTCGATGCCGACGGTGGCCGTCAGCCCGTGCAGAATCTGTCCCTGCAGGCCCAAGGTGATCCAGTGCAGGTCCTTGTTGTCCTTGCAGGCCGACGATCCGGCGAGGCCGCAGGTCGCATGTTCCTGGGCGTAGATGACGTCATCCTTCGAGCCCGTGATGTACTCGAAATGGTACTCGACGATCGGCCGCAGAGAGAAGCCCTCGGCAACCTCGCCAAACGGAGCATCTGCGCCAAGGGCCATGCGGAAGCGGCTGGCGGACATCCCATAGGCGAAGCGCGACACGTAGCGGGAGAATGCCGACGTGGTGGTGTAGTTGACCAAGTTCGCCGAGTTGTCGACGTAGTAGCCGAGGTTGAGGTGGAAGCGCAGGGGGATGTTTTCGGTGACCGGCTTCAGATCGTAGGTGCCGATCGCGTTCACCCACAACGAGGTGGAATCGCCGGAGAACGAGATCCCGCTTATTGATGACATCAGTCGCAGGCCAACCTCGCCACCGGCCACGAAACCGGGGGCCACCGGATAGGTCGCCTTCACACCGAACACGAGATCGCCGAACGACTTGATGAGCTCGGGATCAGTTCGGTTCGGTTCTAGCGACGTTGAGCAGGTCTCGTTACCCGAGGCATCGTCAAAGCACAAACGCTTGTTCCGGTTGGCCGATCCGAGCACGGCACCGAAGATCTCCAAGTGCTCGATGGGCGTGATGCCGAAGGTGAGAGCGCCTTGAAGCCTGGTGTCCTTATCCCTCGTCGCAGGCGAGGTGGCTGTGGCGTCACTTTGAACCAGGAAGTTGCTACCGGTGAAGTATTCGCCATGCAGGCTCAGCCGGAACTGTCCCGGAGAGCCGACGTCGCCCGACGCCATGTGCAGAAGACCGACGGAGCCGCCCAGGCTGAGCTGAGGGATGAACCCTCTTGGCCGCTCGTCAGTCTCGGATACGACGGCAGGAGCGGAAGTCTTGGCAGGCTCCTCCGCTTCGGCGGCGGATCTCTTGATCGGTGTGGTCGTCACCTCAGGCGCAGGTGGCGGCACCGGCGCGGCCGCGGGAACCGGCGTCGGAGCTGGGGCCGGGATGGCAACCGGAGCTGGAGCTGGCGCCGGCTCGGGAGCAGTCACAGTCGGTGGTGCCGCCGTGGGTGGAACGGCTGGAGCCGGTCCCCAGTAGCCTGGCGCAGGCGACGGGCTCGGAGCCGGAGCTGGCGCTGGGGCGGGATAGCTCGGCGCGGGTGCCGGCGCGGGTGCCGGGTAGCTTGGCGCGGGCGCTGGATAGGCCGGGGCCGGTGCGGGATAGCTTGGTGCCGGCGCAGGATAACCGCTTGGCGGCGGCCATGGCGACGAGGGAGTCGTTTGCGCCGTGGCGGCGGCCGGCACGACAAGAATTGCGGCCAAGGAAAGGAAGAAGGTCGAATGGGTTCGCATGCGTGGAGCTCCTGGAGGCGAGACGGATTGTATGCTAGACGCGCTTTGGGATTGAAGCAATCAGCACTTGAGGTTGAATCGCTGGTTAGTTACGTCGATCACTACCTATTACTCACGTCTACAGTTGAATTCCGGCGCTGGTCGTGGGAGTAAACGCCGGCAGCATGACATCTTCGCTAGACCAATTGACCGAGGAGATCCGGGAAGTCGCCCTTCTTGTCCATTCGGCTCAGGAGCGGTCAGAAGACCGCGAACTGGTCAAGAACGCCCATCTGACCGTCGAGCGACTTTCGAAGAAGTACCGAGACCTGTCTACCACGGGTACCGAAAGCGAGCGAGAGGCCGTCGAGCGCAAGCTCGGCCGCAGGGTTACCGACCTGCGCCGCCTCGCCTCCACCCTGCCCCGCATCGGCGCCATCGCCAGCGAGCACACCGGTGACCAGGCCAGCGCTGGACCATCCGAAGTCCAGGAACGCAGAATCACCGGCGTGTCCTGGCGAAGTGAAGCGCGGCCGTTTTCCGCACTGGGCGCCGCCGTTCGCGTCGGAGGTGAAGTGGACGCTTGGTGTGGTCCTTGCGACGGGCTGACAACCCATCACGTTATCGCCATGGTCGGCGACACGCCAAAACAAGTGGTCTGTCAGGCTTGCGGTGGACGCCACGGCTTTCGAACGACCCCGGCTCGTGCGAAGCCGCCGGCAGAAACCGCCTCGCCCTCGGCGGCACCGACCTCGGAAGCGGTCCGCAAGGCGGAGCAGAAGGCGGAGGAATTGCGCGCTCTCGGACGTGAGCTGGCCGATGCCGCACAGGTTCGCGCCTTCGATGCGCGCGGACGGTACAAGGTCGGGGAAATCATCGCGCATCCCGAGTTCGGTCGCGGCAAGGTGGAAACCGTACTGCGTGCGAGCATGCTGGTGCGTTTCCCGGCGGGTGGGCTGAAATCGCTGATGCTGACCTAGCCGGCGCCCTGCTCCGCAAATCCACTGCTTGCTAGGCGACGCACGTTGGGGAAAGATCGAGCAGAACCATGGCGCCCGCAGCTGAAAGCACGACCCCGACGACGCCAGACCATTCGCACATCCAGATCCTCGTCGTCGACGACGACGCGGACATGCGCGAATGGGTGAAGGAAGAGCTGGAGAGCGAAAGGTTCAAGGTTGAGACCGTGCCAGGCGGCCGGGCTGGTGTCGAGCGCGTGAAGCAAGGCGGCGTCGACGTGGTGGTTTCCGACGTCAAGATGCCCGATCTCGATGGGCTGGACCTGCTGCGCGAGATCCGAGAGGTCGACCCGTCGCCGTTCGTCATCGTCGTGACTGGGTTCGGATCGATCGACACCGCGATCCGCGCGGTCAAGCTGGGTGCCTACGACTACATTACCAAGCCTTTCAAAATCGACCAGCTGCTGCTCAGCATCGACAAGGCCTTGGCGGAACGCAGACTGCGCAGCGAGGTGAACCGGCTGCGCGAAGAGGTCAGCCGGCGGGACCGGCTGGACAACATCATCGGTCCCTCGCCACCCATGCAGGAAATTTTCGCGCTCATCCGACGGCTGTCGTCGTCGAACGCGAACATCCTTATCACAGGCGAGTCGGGGACCGGCAAGGAGCTGGTCGCCCGCGCACTGCACGCCCAAAGCCCGCGAAAATTCCAGCCCTTCATCGCGGTCAACTGCGCCGCCATTCCAGAAAACCTCCTGGAGAGCGAGATCTTCGGCTACGCCCGCGGCGCCCACTCGACGGCGAACGCGGATCGACACGGACTGTTCGTCGAGGCCAACGGCGGGACTTTGTTCCTCGACGAGGTCGCCGAGCTGCCGTTATCGTTGCAGCCCAAGTTGCTGCGCGTTCTGCAAGACGGCGAAGTGCGTCCTTTGGGTACGAACCGGGCCGTGCGCGTGGACGTACGGGTGATCACAGCCACCAACCGCGACGTGGATCGCCGATTGCGGGAAGGCCAATTTCGAGAGGACCTGTACTACCGACTGAACGTCATCCAGATTCAGCTGCCCCCGTTGCGCGGCCGACAGGAAGACATCTTGCCGCTCGCCGAGCACTTCTTGGCCCGGTCGGCGGAACGATCGCACAAGGTGGTGCGCGGCTGGCGCGAAAACGCGAAGCAACTGCTGCTCGCCCACCATTGGCCTGGCAATGTCCGTGAACTAGAAAACGTGGTCGAGCGCGCCGTCGCTCTCGCCGAAGGCGACCTCATCGGTGCCGATGACCTGCCCCATGCCATGCAGGAGAGGAAGAGCCAGGATCGGCTAGCCACCGCGGTGGCGCAGGGATTTACCCTCGACCAACTCGAACGCGAATACATCGAGCGCGTCCTCGAGATCGAAGGCGGAAACAAGACCCGCGCGGCGCATCGGTTGGGTCTTGACCGGAAAACGCTGTACCGCAAGCTAGAGGAATACGCCGCCGTGGCGAGCAAACAGAAACCGTGAAAAGCACCCGATTCCGTCTCGTCAGTTCCCCTCTTCAACACTCGGGCACTACCCAGTCGACGGAAAACCTCGGCTGGCGTAGAAAGGCCGACATGCGCTCTACCGCCCTGGGCTGGCTCTTCCTGGTCGGTTGCGCCTCGGCCCACGCGCAGGCGGACCGACCCCTGGGCGAAATCGACGCCTCCTCGCCACCGCGGATTGCCAGCGTCGATGCCGGTGACGATCTTGGAGGCGACGCCGATTTTCGTGACGTGGCGAACAAGGCCCAGGCCTCCGACCCAGCCACGGCGCGAACTCGGTTGGAGGGGTTCCTCGGCCACCACCCCCACCATCACCAGCGACCGACCGCCGTCGCCATGCTCGCAAGCGCGATGCTCGCGATGGATGACGCAGCGGCCGCCAAGACGCTCATCGAGGAGAACAGCAGTTCCCTACCGACGGCCGACCGAGATTTCCTGACCGGACTTTCCGAAGCCCGTCTTGGGCATTTCGTACCTGCCATCGCGCTGCTCAAGCCGTATCTGACGACCGACCCGCCGCGCATGATAGGGCTGCAAGACGCGGACAGCCGCGCCAGGTTGCGCCTTACTTTGGCCGACTCGCTCGCGCGCATCGGCGACCCGGGGGCGGCCATCGATCAGCTCGAGCTCTACGTCCAAATCGACCCCTCGGCACCGGCCACGCGAGCGCTTGCCATCCAGCGAGCGGAAAGCATCGCAGGCAAGGTCGCCGAGATGGCTGCCCTCCAGGCGCTTGGCACGCGCCACGGTGCACTGGCGCGGGCCTGCCTAGGGCCGAAGGCCGTGGTGGCGCTGCGGTCCCGTGGCGACGAAGGCGCCGCTGGAAAGCTGGACCAGGAAACCGGGGCCATTCGAAAGCAACTGGGCATGGAAGTATCAAAGCCCTGGGCGGTGGTCGCGGATCCTTTGCGTCTCGGACTCGTCGTCCCGTTCTCCGGCGCCGAGGCACGTCTGGGCGAGGTCGTCCTTCGCGGTGCCATGTTGGTCGTGACCACAGTGCCGGGCGCCGTGCCATCCATGCCGTTCCGATTGGTTCTACGTGACGCCGCGGCTACGGCAGACCGGTCGGTGCAAGGGGGGGGCCCCAGCGGCGCGGTCGCGGAATTGGCCCGCCAAGAAAAGGCCATCGCGGTGGTCAGCACACCAGACCCACGGGCGGTGGAGCTGGCCAATGGTGACGGCTTGCCCTTGTTGTTGCTCGACGAGCGGGCGACCGGCTCGGGCAGCAGCGCCTTCGCGGTATTGCATTCGTCCGAGGCCCGTGCGGCCGCTCTGGCACGGGCAGCGCTAGGGCTGGGCGCGCGACGGTTTGCCATTCTCGGCCCTGACAACGCTTCCGGCAAGCGCCTGGCGGCCGCCTACAAAGCAGCGGTTCAAGCGGGCGGTGCCACCGTCACCGGACACGTCACGTACGCGCCGAGCGCGACCAGTTTTTCGACCGAAGTGGCTTCCCTGCGCAAGATTCCCTTCGACGCGCTCTTCATTCCCGACGACGCCGGTCGCCTGGAGCTGATCGTCCCTGCCCTCGCGGTCGCCGATGTCTGGCCACGTTCGCCTCGCCAATTCGCGAATTCCGCCCGCGAAGCGGCGACCTCGGGCGCGGGCCGGCGGGAAGCCCTGTTGCTCTCCACGGCGCTAGGCCTTTCCACAAAATTCCTCCGCAACGTCGAACGCTATGTCCAGGGCGCCCTGTTCTGCCCCGGCTTCTACCCGTCGGAAGACATGCGCAGCGCCAGCTTCGTCACGCGCTTCCGCGAGACCTATGGTGCTCAGCCGAGCGCAACCGACGCCTACGGCTACGATGCTGTTGCCGTGCTCAAAGGCGTCGTCGAGCGAGGGGCCAGGACACGGGCCGATGCGCTACGAATCCTCACCTCGCAGTCCTTCGAAGGCCTGACCGGTGACATCCGATTCGGACCGGACCACAGCCGCATCGATTCTCCGTTGATTTACGTGGTAGACGGCGACAACTTCCGGATGTGGAAATAGCGCTGCTTTCGCATGGCAAAGCAAGAAACAGATGTGCTTGCGCAAATCGCCGCGAATGAAGTCGCGCCGGTCTACTGCCTGCACGGAAGCGAACGATTCCTCGTGGACCGCTGCGTGGCCGCCATTCGCAAGGCCATCACCGGCAGCGAGTCGCCTGCCGGAACCAGCTTCGACTACGACCTCTTCGATCTGAAGGAAACGTCCCTCGCACAGGTCATCGGCGCCGCGAAGACCTTGCCCATGTGGAGCAAGCGCCGACTGGTCATCGCTCAGGGCATCGACGAGGTGAAGGCCGAGCAGCTCGAACCGCTGGTGAAGTACGTCGCGGATCCAAACCCCAAGGGCTGTTTGGTACTGGTGGGCGAAAAGGTCGACGGTCGGCTGCGCGCTTTCGCCGCCTTGCGAAAGGCGGGCTGCCTGCACGAGTTCGCCCGCCTCAAGGACCGAGAGCTCTCGGCTTGGATTTCAGGACACGCCAAGCAGCGCGGCCTGCAAATCGAGGCGGCTGCAGCGCAAGCGCTCGCCGAAACCGCGGGCCCCGACCTGGGAAGAATCGCGCAGGCGCTGGAACAGGTGGCGCTGTTCGCCAATGGCCCGATCAAGCGCGCGCACGTGGAAGAGCTGATTCCTGAATCCCGTGAGCGGGGCGTGTTCGAGTTGACCCGCGCAATCGGCATGGGCCAGGTCGAACAATCGCTGCGGCTCCTCGCCAACATGCAGAGGAACCGCGAGCCCGCGCTCAAGATTCAATTCATGCTGATGCGGCAGCTACGGCAGATCTGGCGTGCCAAGGAGCTGGTGGCGGCGTCGGTTCCCAGGATGGAAATCGCCGCAGCCGTGGGCGTTGCGCCCTTCTTCCTCGACGACATTCTGACGCCGGCCAATCGGATGAGCGTGGGCCAGCTACGCCGAAGCTTCCTGCACCTTTACCATGCCGATCGCAGTCTCAAGTCCTCTCGGATCGATCCCGATCTGCAGATGATGCGTCTCGTACGCCAGCTGGCCGAAGAGGCCAGCCGGCGCTAGCACGCTCGCACGAGCGCGCCGACGATCAAACGCGGCCTTAAGCCTTCGCGCGAGAGGCGGCGGTTAGCCGCGAGATCCCGCGGGAAGCCGTACGCTTCTTGATAACGCCGCGGCCACCGAGTCGAGCGATGAGCTTGGTTGCTGCCTTGAGCAACGCATCGGTCTGCTTGGGGTCCTTGGCTGCGATGGCAGCCCTCAGCTTCTTGACGGCGGTACGCATGGCCGATTTCTGGCTTGCGTTGCGCGCCTCGTTCTTGATTCGCTGCCGGTTCTTCTTTTCGGAAGATTGTATGTTCGCCATTGGGAAGGCTGGGAATCTTGCTGATGCAGCCCGTCCCTGTCAAGGCTCGAACGGGCTGCTTGTCGCTTTTTGCCGCGTCGGACGACCCGTCTTACTTGTCTTCCGAATTCATCTCCTTGGACGGAGACGGTACCTTGATGTTCTGGTTGCCACCGCGGCGCTCGCCCGGCTTCAAGACTTCCTTGCCCGTGATGCGGTCGACGACATTGTCGTTCTCATCACGATCGCTGGCCTTGTCGGTGATGACACTGTCGACGAACGAGCCCTTGGGCACGGCGGCCGCCTGCGCCTTGCGGACCTCGGCCTGACGGTCAGCGACGTTGTGGTCGTAGATGACCAAGCAGTAGACGTCGTAGAACTTCGACCGGTCGACCAGGCGAAGGCCGTCCCCCTGGGCGGACCGCCACTGGTATGCATCAAGAATCTTGTCCTTCATCCCGTGAAGAGCCACCTCGCGGTAGACCGCTTGGGCCTTGCCGTACTTCTGCTGCATCAGATCGCCGAACTGCAGGAAGCTCTTGCCGGCTACGACTTCCTTGTCGAAGGCAACGTACATCTTGTAGAGGGACTCACTCTGGAAGAAGAAGTAACGCTTCGACTTGTCTTCTCGGTAAACCAGCATCGACTCACCGTTGTTCGGAACAAATTCCTCGTCGATGATCGACGTGGCCCACGCGGGGTTGGAACCGTCGAACTTGATGTAGCTCTTGGCGACCACGTCCTTGTCGCCCTTGACCTGGCGCCGAATGGCGTCGGACCTGGCCGGGTCGGTCCTGTACTTCTCGACCCTGTCCTTGTACGCCA
>Ga0302323_100002248_pt1 | contig 15661 bp, 14 predicted proteins | sample Fen_T0_3_FD_201950 | JGI IMG/M metagenome (GOLD analysis project Ga0302323, IMG submission 201950) | Peat permafrost microbial communities from Stordalen Mire near Abisko, Sweden - Fen_T0_3 | ecosystem: Environmental > Terrestrial > Soil > Wetlands > Permafrost | place: Sweden: Abisko... | reverse complement strand
CGCCCTCCTGCTGATCGTCGGTCCGCGCCGGCGCCTGGCAGCAACGACGGACGTCTCGCGAACGGGCTGGTGGAACCGACGACGGATGCGTCTGGCCGACCAGCTGGTCGCAGCCGGGATCGGTCACCTCGGTCCGGTCCAGTTCATCGTCGGCTCGGCCGTCGGCGGTTGCGCCGTCGCCGTGACTGTGGCGTCGGTGTCGCGGTCTCCGGCCATCGCGGCGGTGTTCGGCATCTTCGCCGCACTCGCGCCTCTTGGACTGGTCCGTAACCGCGCCCATCGACGGCGTGAGGAGTTGCGCCTCCTGTGGCCTGACGTGATCGACAGCCTCAGTTCGGCGGTGCGGGCCGGCCTGTCGCTGCCCGAAGCGCTCATCCAGCTTGGCGACCGAGGTCCGGTGGCCCTGCGCGAACCGTTTCGTCGTTTCGCCGACGCGTACCGCGTCACCGGGAGGTTCGATGCCTGCCTGGACCATCTCAAGGACGACCTTGCCGATCCGGTCGGCGATCGCGTCGTCGAAGCCCTGCGCCTGACCCGAGACGTCGGTGGCAGCGACCTTGGCCGACTGCTGCGGACCTTGTCCGCGTTCCTGCGTGACGACGCCCGAACCCGCGGTGAGCTGGAGAGCCGTCAGAGCTGGACCGTGAATGCGGCGCGCCTCGCCGTGGCCGCGCCATGGATCCTGCTGGCCATGCTTTCGCTGCGCCCCGAAGCGGTCGCCGCCTACGACACGGCGGCTGGACTGGTGGTGCTGTGCGGTGGGGCGCTCGCTTGTGTCGTCGCCTATCGGCTGATGGTGCGCCTGGCACGGCTGCCCGAGGACGAACGGGTGCTGCGATGACTCCCGCCGTCGCCCTCCTGGGTCTCACCGCGGGCCTCGGACTGGCGACGATCTGGAACCGATGGCCCCGCCTGCGCCAGCCGACGCTCGTCGACCGGGTCGCCCCGTACCTGGCCGATCGCAACCGCCCGTCGCGCCTCCTGCTCGAACGTCACACAGTGACGCCCTTCCCGACGCTGGAGCGGCTGCTGCGGCCGTGGCTGCGCGACCAGGCTCGAACCCTCGACCGGGCGCTGGGCGGCGGCGGTTCGGTGGCCCGTCGGCTCGACCAGTTGGGCCGACCGTTGACTCTCGAGACGTTTCGACTCGAACAGCTCGGCTGGGGCGCGGCCGGCGCCGTCGCGGCCCTGCTGGCTGGCGTGGCACTTGGTGGGGCGCAGGCGCGGGTGTTCGTGCCCGCGCTGGTGCTGGGCACGATCGGGTTCGTCGTCGGAGTCATGGTGCGCGACCGCGCCCTGACTCGGGAACTGCTGCGGCGGCGAGCACGGATTCTGGCCGAGTTCCCTGCGCTGGTTGAACTCCTCGCCCTGTCGGTGGCGGCCGGCGAGGGTGCGGCTGCCGCGATCGAGCGGGTCGCCGCCCGCGGCCACGGCGAACTCGTCGAGGAACTGCGGCGCGCCCTGGCCGACGTCCGCGCCGGGGCGAGCCTCGTCGCCGCACTGCAGCGAATGGCAGATCGCACCGACCTCACCGAGGTCCACCGATTCGTCGACGGTCTCGCAGTCGCGGTCGAACGAGGAACGCCTCTTACCGACGTCATCCGGGCGCAGGCTGCCGACGCCCGAGAAGCCGGTCGACGGTCGTTGATCGAGTCCGGCGGCCGCAAGGAAATCGCCATGATGGTGCCGGTCGTGTTCCTTGTCCTGCCGGTGTCGGTCGTCTTCGCCCTGTTCCCCGGGTTCTACGGACTGTCCCTGACGTCGCCGTGACGTCGGCAGGCAACGAGGAGGAGCTATGACCAACCAGATTCGGGCCGCCACCAACCGGTGGGCTGCGCGGTTCGTCGGGAGTGGTCACCGCGACCGCGGTGACGTTCCTGGATGGGTTCTCATCACGGTGATGACGGCTGGCCTCGTGACGGCCCTATGGATCGTCGCCGACGATCAGCTTCGTTCCATCTTCACTGACGCCCTGGGTCGGGTCAACGGGCCATGAGGCGCGAGGACGACAACGGATCGGCAGTCGTCGAGTTCGTCCTCGTCTCGGTTCTGGTCGTCGTGCTGGTGATGGCGCTCGTCCAGCTGGCGCTGGCCCTGTACGTGCGCAACACGCTGGTCGCTGCCGCCGCCGAGGGAGCGCGGTTCGCGGCGGCGGAGAACCAGGAGCCGCTCGACGGCGCGGAGCACACCCGAGCCCTGATCGCCCAAACTCTCCCGGCCGGCTACGGGTCCGACGTCACGGCGGGCTACGAGTTGGTCGAGGGCGTGCCCACCGTTGTCGTCGAGGTGCGTGCCGGGTTGCCGATGTTCGGTTGGGTCGGCCCCAGCGGCACTCTCGTCGTTCGAGGTCACGCCATGGAGGAACTGCCGTGACCGTGGTGCGGCGTCGCTTCTTGACCGCGACGCAAGACGAAACCGGAGCGGCGATCGTCGAGTTCGTCGTCCTCTTCGTCGTCCTGGTCGTCCCGCTCGCGTACTTCATCCTCACGGTGTTCGACGTCCAACGACACGTCTTCGCTGCCGCAGCGGCGACCCGCGAGGCGGGCCGGGTGTTCGTCGCGTCTCCGACGAGCGACGCCGGACAGGCCCGAGCCGCTGCAGCCGCAGCGATTGCGTTCACGGACCACGGTCTCGCCCCCGGCGACGGAACTCTGAGCCTGTCGTGCACGGCCGACCCCTGCCTCACGCCGGGAGCGACGGTCACCGTCACCTACGACACAGTCGTCTCCCTGCCCCTGTTGCCCAGGCTGGTCGGTGGTCGTCCACTCGCCGGGCTCGCGGTCCACGTGACGCACAGCGTGCCGGTCGACCAGTTCGCACCGGAGCGCCCGTGATGCGTCGATGGACGCCGTCGGTCGACGACGAGGGGTCGATGCTCGTCCTGATGCTCGGACTCCTCGTGATCTCGGCGCTGCTGATCGCGGTCGTGGTCGACGCATCGACCCTGTTCCTGGCCCGGATGCGGCTCATGTCCGCTGCGGACGGAGCGGCGCTGGCCGCAGCCCAAGCCGTCGACGAGCGCGTCCTGTACACCCAGCCGACGCACGGATCCCTGCCACTCGACCCGCACCGCGTCGGCGGTGCGGTCCTCCACTACCTGGCGCTCGACGGCGACACCGGAGTGCGGGTCGTCTCGGTGACCACCGATGGCGAGGTCGTGCAGGTTCAGCTCGTCGAGGAGGTGCAGCTGCCGTTCGTCAACCTGATCACGCTCGGCAACCGTGACGGCGTCACGATCCGCGCCGGCGCCGCTGCCCGATCACCGTTCGTTCCCTGAGTACTCATCACGTACTCTCGCCTGCGTGACGTCCGCAGACCTTCCCGAGGCGATCCAGGCACTCGACCAGACGTTGCAGACGATCGAAGCGGTCCTCGACCTCGATGCCATGAACGCCGAGGCGGCCACCCTGGAGGACCAGGCGGCGGCCCCAAACCTCTGGGACGACCCTGACGCTGCTCAGAAGGTCACCAGCCGACTCTCGTACGTGCAGGGGGAGATTCGCCGGATGACCACCCTGCGGCGTCGGGTCGACGACCTCGGCGTCCTGGCCGACCTCGCCGAGGCCGAGGCCGACGCTGACGCGCTGGCCGAGGTCGAGGCCGAGCTGGTCGACCTCACGAAAGCCATGGGCGAGGCCGAGGTCCGGACCCTGCTGTCGGGCGAGTACGACGCCCGCGAGGCCGTGGTGACGATCCGCGCCGAGGCGGGCGGTGTCGATGCCGCCGACTTCGCCGAGATGCTCATGCGTATGTACCTGCGCTGGGCGGAGCGGCACAACTACAAGACGGTGGTCTACGACACGTCGTACTCCGAGGAGGCCGGTATCAAGTCCGCGACCTTCCAGGTGCAGGCTCCCTACGCCTACGGAACGCTCAGTGTCGAGCAGGGCACCCACCGGCTCGTCCGCATCTCGCCGTTCGACAACCAGGGTCGCCGACAGACCTCCTTCGCGGGCGTCGAGGTGTTGCCGGTGGTGCAGCAGACCGACCACGTGGAGATCTCAGAGGACGAGATCCGCGTCGACGTCTACCGCTCCAGCGGGCCGGGGGGTCAGGGCGTGAACACGACGGACTCCGCGGTGCGGATCACCCACCTGCCCACGGGCATCGTGGTGAGCTGCCAGAACGAGCGCTCGCAGCTGCAGAACCGCGCCACCGCCATGGCCGTGCTCCAGTCCAAGCTGTTGGAGCGGCGGCGGCAGGAGGAGCAGGCCAAGATGAACGCACTCAAGGGCGACACCGGCGGCTCGTGGGGTAACCAGATGCGCTCCTACGTGCTGCACCCGTACCAGATGGTCAAGGACCTCCGCACCGAGTACGAGGTGGGCAACCCCCAAGCGGTGCTCGACGGGGAGATCGACGGATTCCTGGAGGCCGGGATCCGCTGGCGCCGGCAGCAGGAGCGCGCCGTCTGAACGGCGCTCCGCCCGCTTCCGGTCTCTGACCTGCACAGATACACGCACAGTCGGCAGAGGACCGCCGGCCAGGGCAGGTGGTCCGGTCGGTGGACATCGCCTCGCCGGGCCGGTGGGGTGCACGGGATCACTGCTGACGGCTCGTAGACTCGCGGGTGGCCGCCCCGGGCCCTCGGGCCCGCACTTCCCCTGCCCCCGACACCGGCCGAAGAGACCCCCGTGATCCGATTCGACAGCGTCACCAAGATCTATCCCAGTCAGGCACGTCCGGCCCTCGACGACATCTCCTTGGAGATCGAAAAGGGTGAGTTCGTGTTCCTGGTGGGCGCCTCGGGATCGGGCAAGTCCACGTTCCTGCGGCTGGTGCTGCGCGAGGAGAAGACCACGTCGGGCACCGTCTTCGTGGCTGGCAAGGACGTCGGAACCCTGTCCAACTGGAAGGTGCCGCAGCTGCGCCGCCAGATCGGAACCGTATTCCAGGATTTCCGGCTGCTCCCGAACAAGACCGTCTTCGAGAACGTCGCGTTCGGCCTGGAGGTCACCGGCCGACCCCAGCACGCGGTGATGAAGGTCGTGCCCGAGGTGCTCGAGCTCGTCGGTCTGTCCGGCAAGGAGGACCGCTACCCCCACGAGCTGTCCGGCGGGGAGCAGCAGCGCGTGGCCATCGCCCGCGCCTTCGCCAACCGGCCCATGATCCTCATCGCCGACGAGCCGACCGGGAACCTCGACCCGCACACCAGCGTCGGCCTCATGAAGCTGCTCGATCGAATCAACCGCACGGGCACCACCGTGGTGATGGCGACGCACGACGCGGCGATCGTCGACCAGATGCGCAAGCGAGTCATCGAGCTCGACCGTGGGCTCTTGATCCGCGACCAGTCGCGCGGCGTCTACGGCTTCGCCCGATGACTGCGCACCCGCACTCCGCACCGACCGCACCCACCGAGAGCTAGGCGACACCGAAGATGCGTCCATCCCTCATCGTCAGCGAGGCCCGCACGGGGCTCCGCCGCAACATGACCATGACGACGGCCGCCGTTCTGGTCACTGCCATCGCCTTGGCCATGTTCGGCGCGGCGCTCCTGGTGAGCCGCCAGATGAACTACTTGAAGGGTTACTGGTACGGGAAGATCGAGGTCTCGATCTACCTGTGCGGCGACAACAGCGACACGACCTCCTGCCCGGACGGTGCGGTGACGGACGCGCAACGGCAGCAGATCCAGGCCGACCTCGAGGCGCTGCCGCAGGTCGAGAAGGTCTACTACGAGTCGAAGCAACAGGCGTACGAGAAGTTCAAGGAGCAGGCTCAGGACTCGGCCATGCTGAGCTACATCACCCCTGACGCCCTTCCGGAGTCGTTCCGGGTGAAGCTGGTCAACCCCGAGCAGGACTACACGATCGTCGCGAGCAAGTTCGACGGGGCACAGGGCGTCGAACGGGTGGTCGACCAGCGGGCCATCCTCGACCGGCTGTTCGCGGCCCTCAACGTGTTCCGGGCCATCGCCTGGCTGATCGGCATCGTGGCCCTGGTGGCCATGGTTCTGCTGATCGCCGTCGTGATCCGCGTCGCTGCATTCAGCCGTCGACGCGAGACCGGCATCATGCGGTTGGTCGGCGCCTCGAACTTCTCGATCCAGGCACCGTTCCTGCTCGAGGGCGTCTTCGTGGGGGTCGTCGGAGCGTTGTTGGCCTCGAGCTTCTTGTGGGCCCTGTACCTGTTGTTCTTCAATGCCCTGAAGGTGAAGATCCCGCTGTTCGCCGCGCTCTTCCTGAGCGGTGGGGCGATCTGGTGGGCCAGTGGGGTCTTGCTGCTGATCGGAGTGGGTGTCACGGTCGTGGTGTCGTTCCTGGGGCTGCAGCGGTATCTCAAGGTCTGACGGCAGGGCCCGTCCGCACGTACGGTGGGACGGCCGACCAGATGGCCGACAAGATGGCCGAAAAGGTGATGGTGCGCGAGGGGAGGGTCGATGCGGGTTCGCCGGCTGACTCTGGTCGTGGTGCTCACCGTCGCCGTCGGCGCGGGCCTGCCCACGCCTGCCCAGGCCGACGACCCGCAGCACCAGCAGACCCAGGTGCAGCAACAGATCGCGGCCACCAAGGATGCCCTGGAGAACTCCACCGTCGCGTTGCGGAACGCGGCGGTTGCGCTGGTCAAGATCAAGGCCGAGCTGCCGGCCGCCCAGACGGCCTACTCCGTGGCGCACGCCCGTCTGGTCACCGCCCACGCCGAGCTGGCGGCGATCCGCGGGCACATCCGGGTCCTGCACCAACAGATGGCGCGCACTCAGCGACGGATCGACGCGACCGCCTCGCGCATGGCCCAGACCCAGTCCACGATCGACCAAATCGCCCGCCAGCAGTACCAGGACAGCGGGCTGGGTGAGCTGTCGGTCCTGCTCGACGCCGAGACCCCGTCGGACTTCGTGCAGCGAATCATGAACAACGAACTCGTGGCCAGCAGCCAGGGCCAGGTCGTCGACCAGCTCACCGCAGCCAAGGATGCGCTGGCCGGCCGACAGGAGGAGCTGCAGGCGACCCAGATCGGTCTTCGTCAGGCGCAGCAGCAGGCCACCCACGAGGTGCACCGGATCGCGCAGGTCGCAGCCGACGCCAAGGCGGCTCGCGACCAGCTGGTGGCGCTGGCCGCGGCGCGCCGCCAGGCCCTGCTGGTCGCCCGTCAGGAGAAGGGTGTCGAGCTGGCCCGGTTGCGGGAGCTGCGGGCGACGAACGAGCGGCTCCAGGCACTGATCGCCCGCACCGGCTCGTCCGGCTCGGGGCAGGTGCCGAGCGGGAGCCTGCTGTGGCCCGTCGACGGCTACGCCATCACGGCTGGAGTGGGGTGGCGGGTCCACCCGGTCTACGGCTACCGCTCGTGCCACACGGGCACGGACATCGGCGCCCCGACCGGCACTCCGGCCCACGCGGCCGCGGCCGGAACCGTCGCCTGGGTCCAGCCCGACGACGGTGGTCCGTACGGCAACAACATCCTGGTCGACCACGGCAACGGCCTGAGCACCTTCTATGCGCACCTGTCGGCGTTCGAGGTGACCCAGGGGCAGCACGTCAGCGCGGGGCAGACGATCGCGCTGACCGGAGACACCGGCTGGTCCACCGGCCCGCACCTGCACTTCGAGGTGCACATCAACGGCGTGCCGTACGACCCCATGGGGTGGTTCGGCGCCCCCATGCGCTCGCAGAGCCAGTTCTGCCCCTGACGCTGGTGACACCAGGAGGTCGGGCGCGGGCATCGTCTCCCGCGGGGCCACTCTGAGGGTGAGGTCGAGGTCGAGAGTTGACCCCCGCGCGGCCTCGACGGGACCGACCGGGCTGAGGGGGCGCTGCACCGGCCTAGGATTGCCCGCGTGTCCCCGATCGTCCGGCATCTGTGGCGCGCCCTCGGGCTGGTCGCCCTGGTGGCCGTGGCCTTCGGCGGCGGCATCGTCACCGGGGTCGTGGGCAGATCCGCGCCCAGCGCCCAGCGCGGAGTGCTCGACGAAGCCGAGCAGCGGATCGAGGCCGACGCGGCGCACCCGGTGGATCGGGCCGTGCTCGAACGGGCCGCCGTCCAGGGGATGCTTCGGGCCCTCGGTGACAAGTGGTCGGCCTACTACACCCCCCAGCAGTTCACTCAGTTCAGCCAGGGGCTGGAGGGCTCGTACTCCGGGATCGGGGTGTGGGTGCGGTCGACGCACCACGGGGCCCAGGTCGTCGACAGCGTGCAGGCCGGCTCGCCGGCTGCCGCAGCCGGTCTGCTCGTGGGCGACCGGATCGTCGCGGTCGCCGGCGTCCCGACGAAGGGCCGGTCCGTCGACGACGTGGTCACCGCGTTGCGTGGTCCCGACGGAACGTCGGTGGTCGTCACGATCGAGCGCTCCGGAGTCACCCGTGACGTCACGGTCGACCGGGTCACCCTCCAGGTCCACGACGTCCAGACCGAGCAGCTGGGCGACGGCGTCACGCTGATCCGGGTGGTGAGCTTCACCCGGGGCGTCGGCCGTCAGGTGCGCGATGCCGTCGCCCACCTCGACTCCTCCGCTACCGCGGGTGTGGTGCTCGACCTGCGCGGGAACCCCGGTGGACTGCTGGACGAGGGCGTGGAGGTGGCCTCGGTGTTCCTCGACGGTGGGCCCGTCGTCTCCTACGAGCACCGTGGCCGCGGACTGCGGACGCTGGACGCGAACCCCGGTGGCGACACCGCGACTCCGTTGGTCGTGCTGGTCGACGGCGCCACCGCCAGTGCGGCCGAAGTCGTGGCGGCGGCGCTGCAGGACCGCAATCGGGCCGTCATCGTCGGATCGCGCACGTACGGGAAGGGGTCGGTCCAGGAACCCACCCGGTTGTCGGACGGTTCGGCGTTGGAGCTCACGGTTGGCCGGTACCGGACCCCGAACGGGCGGATCATCGACGGCAAGGGCGTGGAGCCCGACGTCTACGTGGACCCGGCCGAGTCGCCGTCGGTCGCCGAGCAACGCGCCCTCGAGGTGCTGCTCGGTCTGATGGCGTCGGTGCCGTCCACCTCCTCGCGGGGCTGACGTGAGCCGCGAACGGGGGCGGCGCGTCGTCGCCCAGAACAAGAAGGCCCGGCACGACTACCACGTCGAGGAGACCTTCGAAGCCGGGTTGGTACTGACGGGGACCGAGGTCAAGTCGCTGCGTGCGGGCCGCGCCTCACTCGTCGACGGCTACGCGAGCATCAAGGATGGCGAGATCTGGCTGCACAACGTGCACATCCCGGAGTACACACAAGGCACATGGACCAACCACGAGCCCCGACGCACCCGCAAGGTGCTGCTGCACCGCGCCGAGATCCACAAGCTCGTCGGCAAGACGCAGGAGAAGGGCCTGACCCTGGTTCCGCTGGCCCTGTACTTCAAGGACGGCTACGCCAAGGTCGAGCTGGGGTTGGCCCGCGGAAAGCGGACCTACGACAAGCGACAGGCCCTGGCCGAACGCCAGGCGAACCGCGAGGCGCAGCGCGCGATGGCCAGGCGGGGACGTGACGACTGAGACCGCCGGGTCCGCGCGGGCCGAGCTGACCACGGCCAAGATCGTGTTCATCGTCGTCGCGATGGCGGCGCCGCTCGCCGCAGTCGTCGGAACGATTCCGCTCGGGTTCGTGCTGGGCAACGGCGCGGGTCTCCCGGCGGCCTACGTCATGGCTTCGGTGACGTTGCTGCTGTTCGCGTTCGGCTACGCCGCCATGGCACGTCGGACGGTCAACACGGGGGCCTTCTACACCTACATCAGCCACGGGCTCGGCAAGCGGGTCGGGGTGGTGGCCGGATTGATCGCCGTCATCGCCTACAACGCGCAGACGATCGGCATCGTCGGTGGGTTCGGGTACTTCACGCAGCTCGGTCTCGGGGTGCCGTGGTGGGCGGCGGCGCTGGTCGGCGTCGCGGTGGTCGGTTGGCTCGGTTACCGATCGGTGAACGTGAGCGCGTCGGTGCTGGCGGTTCTGATGGTCGCCGAAATGGTGCTGCTTCTGCTGCTCGACGGTTCGATCCTGCTGCATCTGGGCCTGAGCGCCTTCCAGACGGGATCGTTTCGCCCGTCGACCTTCACGCCGGGACTGGCGAATGCCCTGCTGCTGGCCTTCTCCACGTTCGTCGGCTTCGAGTCGGCGGCCCTGTTCGGCGAAGAGACCAGGAACCCCAACCGCAGCATCCCACTCGCCACCTACACGTCGGTGGCTCTGATCGGCACCCTCTACTGCCTGAGCGCCTGGCTGGCCGTGGGTGCCGGGGCGATGGAGGACGTCAAGGGCAAGTCCACCAGCGACCTGGGTGAGGTCTACTTCGACCTGATGACCAAGTACGTCGGCAACTGGGCGTCGACGCTCATGGGGCTGATGGTGCTCACCAGCCTGCTGGCCGCGATCTTGGCCACGCACAACGCCGCGAGCCGGTACATGTTCGCTCTCGGCCGCGAGCGACTGCTGCCGGCCCCGCTGGGCCGCGTGCACGGTGACCACCTGTCGCCACACATCGCGAGCCTGACCCAGACCGGTCTGACTGCGGTCGTCGTCGTGTGCTTCGCCGTGGCCCACCTCGACCCGTACCTCAATCTGGCCGCCTCCATGATCGCGCTGGGCACCCTTGGCATCGTGACGATGCAGGCCGGGGCAGCGCTGTCCGTGCCCGCGTTCTTCGCCCGCCACGGCGGTGGGCAGTGGTTCCGCACCTACCTCGCGCCGTCCGTGGCTGCTGTGGTGCTCGGCGTCGCCGTGCTGCTCACCGCCACCCACTACGACACGTTGACGTCGACCACGTCACGGGTGATCAACTCGCTGCCGTGGCTGTACGTGGTGGCCGTCGTCGCCGGCCTCGTCTACGGCGCGTACCTTCGTCGTCGTCGCCCGGATGTCTACGCCGAGCTCGCCCAGTCGTCGCCGTACGCCTTGGAGCTCGGTGAAGTGTCCCTGACCGAGGAGCGTTAGTGGCTGACCTGAGTCCCGAGCAGATCGTGGAGATGCTCGAGCAGTTCTACCCGTACAAGAACCGGTTCCCGGCCTACCGACAGGTGCCCGAGAAGCCGCTCGACCGGGACGGCGTCCTGGATCTCGTCCGCACCCTCGCCCACGAGGAGGACCGGCTCGGTGACTCCGGCAAGGTGTCGGGCTCGCTGTACCTGGGAGACCACGAGCAGTACCACTTCCTGGCGCAGGTCTACGAGGCGTTCGCCCACGCCAACGTCCTCCAACGGGACATGTACCCGTCGGCGACGAAGTTCGAGGGTGAGATCGTCGCGATGACGGCGGCGCTGCTCAATGGCCAGGCCGTGCCTGATCATCACCCAGGCGAGGACGCCGTGGGCGTCATCACATCGGGTGGCACCGAGAGTCTGATGAACCCGATGCTGGTGTACCGCGAGCGGGGCCGCATCGAGAAGGGCATCACCGAACCCCAGGTGATCCTCCCCACCACGGCGCACGTCGCGCTGGACAAGGCCTGCCACTACTTCGGGATCGAGGTGGTGCGCGCCCCCGTGACGGACCAGTACGTGGTCGACGTCGACTTCGTCCGCGACCACATCACGCCGCAGACGGTGGCCCTGGTCGGCTCGGCCGGGTCGTACCCGTACGGCCTCGTGGATCCGATCAGCGAGCTGTCCGACCTGGCCGTCCACCACGACGTCGGACTGCACGTGGACGGATGTCTGGGCGGGTGGCTGCTGCCGTGGGGGGAGCGGCTCGGCTACTCCATCCCCAGGTTCGACTTCCGGCTGCCCGGCGTCACCTCGATCTCGGCCGACACGCACAAGTTCGGCTACGCCCTCAAGGGCACGTCGGTTCTGCTGTACCGCAACCGGACCCTGCGGCAGTACCAGTACTTCAAGGCCAACGACTGGCCAGGCGGTCTCTACGTGTCGCCGGGAATGTCCGGGAGCCGATCGGGCGGGGTAATCGCCGCGACCTGGGCGGCGCTGGTGACCACGGGCGAGGCTGGGTACCTGTCGGCCGCGTCGCGGATCTTCCAGACAGCTGCCGGTATTCGCAACGCGGTCGAGTCTATCGACGGGTTGGCGCTGTTCGGCGACCCGACGTTCCTGGTGGCGTTCCACTCGGTCGACGCCGAGGTCGACATCTTCCAGGTCAACGACCACCTCGCCGAGCAGGGATGGCGTCTCAACCCCACGCAGGTGCCGTCGGGGCTCCACTTCTGCGTGACCCTGCCGAACACGCGCGACGGCCTCGTCGACCAGTTCGCGCGTGACCTTGCCGACGGCGTCACCTACGCCCGGGCGCACGCCGGTGAGGAGGCCAAGAGCGGAGCGCTGTACGGCCTCGCCGGTACTCCGGCCGGAGCGGAGATGCTGCCCTTCCTCCTGTCGGGCGCGCTCGACGCGATGTACGAGGTGCCCGCACCCACCGCACCGCTGACCGGCTCGTGACGTCGGTTGCCAGTGGCACCGGCTGGGTGCTCGCCGTCGATCTCGGGACCACCGGCCTGAAGGTCGGGGCGGTCGCCGAGGACGGAACGATCCTCGGTGTCGAGCACACCGAGATTCCGACGCACTTCGGGGACGACGGCGCGGTTGAGCAGGACCCAACGTTCTGGTGGACCGCGATCGCCGCCGCCAGTCGTTCCCTGGTCGCCCTTCCCGAGGTGGATCCGGCCCGTGCAGTCGGCGTCGCACTCACTGGGGAGTACGGCTCGACGGTGCCGGTGGACGCGCACGGCGAACCGGTGGCTCCCTGCATGATCTGGGCCGACCACCGCGGACGCCGGTGGAGCCAGGCGGCGTTCGGTGGCCCCGCGTCGGGCTACAAGCCGACGGCGGTCCCGCCGTTCCTGCGCTACACGGCGGGCATGCCGTCGCCCAACGGCGCAGACCCGACCGGACATGCGTTGTTCCTGCGCTACGGCCGCCCCGACGTCTACGCCAAGGCGGTCACCTTCTTGGAGCCGGTTGACTACCTGGGTCTGCGGCTCACCGGCGAGACGGCAGCGACGCCCGCGTCCATGCTCGCGGCCTGGCTCACCGACAACCGTCCGTCCGCTGCCTCGCCGTCGTACGTGCCGAAACTGCTCGCGTTGACCCGGCGTGACCCGGCGAAGCTCCCGACGTTGCGCGCGACCGCTTCGGTCCTCGGCCAGGTCACTGCTCAGGCCGGGACCGACCTCGGTATCCCGCCGGGCGCACCCGTCGTCTGCGGCGTCCCCGACCTGCACGCGGCCTATGTGGGAGCCGGGGCGTTGGCTGAGGGGCGGGCGCACTTCTCGATCAGCACGACGGCGTGGGTCTCCTCGGCGGTGTCGGGCAAGAAGACCGACCTGCTCCACCAGATCGCGTCGATCCCGGGTGTCGGCCCGGGCAAGTACCTGATGGTCAACAACCACGAGACCGCCGGCGCAGCTCTGCAGTGGCTGCGGGACGGCATCGACCGCCCGGAAGGGCCTACCGCGTCGTATGACGAACTCGTCGCCCTCGCCGCGAGTGCGCCGCCCGGGTCCGGAGGTGTGCTCTTCACCCCCTGGCTGAAAGGGGAGCGCTCACCGGTGGATGACGCCAACTTGCGCGCGGCTTTCCTCAACGTGTCGTTGCAGACGCGACGGGCCGACCTCGTGCGCGCCGTGCTCGAAGGAGTGGCCCACAACATGCGCTGGCTCGTCGAGTCGGCCGACAAGTTCGTCGGCACCCGTTTGGACCCCATGCGGGCACTCGGGGGCGGCGCACGATCGGACCTGTGGTGCCAGATCCACGCCGACGTCCTGGGCCGTCGGGTCGAGCGCGTCGCCGACCCGGCCGAGGCGCAGGTGCGCGGGGTGGCGCTCATGGCGTTGGTCCAGCTGGGTCGACTCACCTGGGACCAAGCCGAGCAGCGGGTCCCTGTCGATCGGGTCTTCACGCCGGATCCCGACACGGTGCCCGGCTACGAGCACCAGTACCAGGCGTTCGCGAAGGTCTACGGGCGGCTCAAGGGCTGGTACCGGGTTCTCAACCGTTGATCCACGTCCGGATCGCCGGCAGCCGGTAGCGTCATCGACGTGCAGACGGTGTCGAGGCGTAGGTGGGTCGGGCTCGCGGTCACCCTGGTCGTCGGCTGGTTCGTCGCGGTGCTGGGTGCGACGCCGGCCCTGGCCGACGTCTCCGCGACCGGTGAGGGCACCACGCCGAACTACAACGTGCAGATCCTCGTCGAGCCCGACGGCTCGCTGCGGGTGACCGAGGACATCACGTACTCGTTCTCGACCGACGGACACGGCATCGAACGCTTCATTCCCGACCGTTACCCGTACCCGCCGGACCCGAACTTCCAGCGGGTCGTCGCGATCTCCGACCTCACGGTCACGAGCCCCAGCGGTGCCCCGACCGGCGTGGCCACCGAGCAGCAGGGTGACTACCTGTACGTGCGCGTCGGCGATGCCAATCAGCTGGTCTCCGGCACACAGCGTTACGAGCTGACCTACCGGGTGACGGGGGCCCTGAACGCGTTCCCCGAGCACGCCGAGCTGTACTGGAACGCCATTCCGGCGCTGTGGAGCTCGCCCGTGCTTGCCTCGAAGGTCGTCGTGACCGCCCCGGCCATCGACCACGTGGCGTGCTTCGCCGGGCCCGTGGGTTCGAACAGTCCCTGCGACCGCGCGTCTCACTCCAGCACCCAGGCCCAGTTCGGGAACCGCGACCTCGGCCAGGGCAGTGCGCTGTCCGTCGTGGTGGGGATGCCGGTCGGCGCGGTCGTCGTCCCTCCGCCGCAGCTGGAACGCATCTGGTCGCTCGGGTACGCGTTCAGCACCGGCGGTGCGCACCTGCCGGTCGCCGGGCTGGCTGCCCTGCTCGGCCTGGCCGGCGTCGGCTGGCTGGTGTGGACCCGCGGACGCGACCGTCGCTACGCCGGGCTGACCCCGGGCCTGCTGCCCGCGGACGGAACCGAGGCGCCCGAGGAACTGCGACCGATGGGCGACAAGGGCGAAGGCCCGGTGGAGTGGATGCCGACGCCGGGGATGCGGCCGGGCTTGGTCGGCTCGCTGATCGACGAGAGCGCTGACGTGCTCGACGTGAGCGCGACGATCGTCGACCTGGCCGTTCGCGGCTACCTGCGGATCGACGAGCTGCCCGACGGTGGGATGTTCTCCAGCCGCGACTGGCAGCTCGTCCGGCTCAAGCCGGCCGACGCCGACCTGCTGCCCTACGAGCGCAGCTTGTTCGACGCGTTGTTCAGCACTCCTGGCGTGGAGGCCGCCCAAGGGGTGGTCCGCCTGAGCGACCTCAAGCGGCATTTCGCCTCGTCACTGACCCTCGTCGAGGGACAGATGTACGCCGAGATGGTGCGCTTGCGGTGGTACCGGCGCTCGCCGAAGTCCACGCGGAGCGCGTGGGCCACCCTGGCCGTGCTGAGCATCCTCGCCGCCGGTGGACTGACCTACCTCCTGGCCCGGTTCACGAGCTGGGGCTGGCTCGGCATCGGGCTGGTGATCGCGGCCGTCGCGTTCTTCGTCGGATCCCGCGCGATGCCGTCTCGCACGGGTCGCGGAAGTGCAGCACTCGCGCGCGCACTGGGCTTCAAGCGCTATCTCACGACAGCTGAAGCGGGCCAGATCAAGTACGAGGACAGTGTCGCCGTCTTCTCGCGGTACCTCCCGTACGCGATCGTGTTCGGGGTCGTGGACCACTGGGCCAAGGTGTTCTCGGACCTCCAGGCCAGCGCTCCGGGAGGTGTCTCGGGCCCAGCGGTTCTGCCCTGGTACACGGGCGCGGCGGCTTGGTCCTTCACCGATTTCAACCAGTCGATCGGGGACTTC